>NPIG01001247.1_pt1 | contig 14102 bp, 10 predicted proteins | sample 8637441 | NCBI WGS metagenome assembly NPIG01 (sample SAMN07420675, study PRJNA396082) | bioreactor metagenome | isolation source: sample BR6 brine-fed electro-methanogenic bioreactor BR | place: Japan: Kochi | collected 2016-06-14 | reverse complement strand
CGGCGACATCACCCTTGAACTCGATGCCGAAAAAGCACCGATCACGGTCGAGAACTTTCTCGAGTACGTGCGCAGCGGCTTTTATGACGGTACCATTTTCCACCGCGTCATCGACGGCTTCATGATTCAGGGCGGAGGCATGACGCCGGACATGAAAGAGAAAAAAAGCGGAAAGTCCATCAAAAACGAGGCGGACAACGGTCTGACCAACCAGCGCGGCACCATCGCCATGGCCCGCACCCANNGATCCAGGGCGGCGGCATGACCGCCGACATGAAGGAGAAGAAGACCAACAAGCCGATCAAAAACGAAGTCGACAACGGCCTCAAGAATCAGCGCGGCTCCCTCGCCATGGCCCGCACCCAGGTGGTCGACAGCGCAACCTCCCAGTTCTTCATCAATGTCGCAGACAACGATTTCCTCAACCACCGCGACAAAACGGCCAATGGCTACGGATATGCGGTTTTCGGCCGCGTGGTCGACGGCATGAAAACGGTGGATGCCATCCGGAACACGGCGACCACGACCGTCGGTTTCCATCAGGACGTCCCGAAAACAGCCGTAGTCATGGAACAGGTTTCAGTCGTCGAATAAGGCTGCCTTGCAGTGAACCGGCGCAATCCGATATGCGCCGGTTCACCCTTACCATCTCCTTCAGAAGAATACCTTCTCCCCTCTTCCCGTCATTTTTTTCAGCGACGCCAATCCCTCACAATCTACCCCTGCATAATGCTTTGATCTCAATTGCATGAGCTTATAGTTTTCCAGCCTCCGCCCATCGTCTGAATCAACATGTCATGCCGTCCTGAATCAAGGAAATCATAACAAAGGTTTTCGGGCAAATTTGACATAACATCTCGTCCATACTAAAATACTATGTCGTTTTTACGGAAAACTTCTCTGTCCTTCAATCATACAAGGAGCCTATTTCTTCATGGCAATTTACGATCAGACTCAGCAAAACATCGCTCGCAAAATCAATGAAAACTCTAAAATTTCCAACTGGAAAGACTGGCACTGGCAACTGCGCCATTCGGTGGAATCCATCGATACGTTTGAAAATCTGCTCGACATCAAATTCCCCGCCGAGGAACGCAGGGAGTTGGAAGAGACTCTGAGCAAGTTCCCGCTTTCGGTCACCCCCTACTATATGTCGCTGATCGACGCGGAGGATTACCATAACTGCCCTGTTTTCAAACAGGCCTTTCCTTCCCCTGCCGAACTGGATATCGGCGGCTGCGACATGGCCGACCCGCTGGCGGAGGACACCGACAGCCCGGCACCGGGGATCACCCATCGCTATCCCGACCGGGTGCTGTTCCTGTCCACCGGTTTCTGCTCGACCTATTGCCGCTACTGCACGCGCTCGCGCATGGTCGGCGAGGCCGGCGGCGACTACCAGTTCTCGGTCAGTCAATGGGACCGGGCGCTCGCATACATCGAAGCGCATCCGGAAGTTCGCGACGTCCTGCTGTCGGGCGGCGATCCCTTGACCATCGCCGACGACAAGCTCGACTACCTGCTCGGCCGCCTGCGGGCGATCAAGCACGTCGAGTTCATCCGCCTCGGCAGCAAGGTGCCGACGGTGCTTCCCATGCGCATCACCAAATCCCTGGTGAAGGTGCTGAGGAAATACCATCCGCTGTGGCTCAGCATCCATGTGACGCATCCGGCGGAACTGACGCCCGAGACCACGGAATCCTATGCGCGGTTGGCCGATGCCGGCATCCCGCTGGGCAGCCAGACGGTCCTGCTGAAGGGGATCAACGACTCGGTCGAAACCATGAAGCGGCTGATGCACGGCCTGCTCATGCGCCGGGTCAAACCCTACTACCTGTACCAGTGCGACCCGATCACGGGATCGGCGCATTTCCGCACGCCGGTCGAGAAGGGAATCGAGATCATCCAGGGCCTGCGCGGCCACACCACGGGTTACGCCGTGCCCAACTTCGTGATCGACGCGCCTGGCGGCGGCGGCAAGATCCCGCTGCTTCCGGAATACGTGGTCGGCCGCGATGGCGACGACCTGCTGCTGCGCAACTTCGAAGGCAACGTCTACCGCTATCCCGATCCCGACGGCCGGACCGGCGCGGACAAGAAACCCGGCGGGGCCCAGTGATGCGTATCGGTCTGACTTACGATCTGCGCGACGACTACCGCGCCCTGGGCTTCTCCGAGGAAGCCCTGGCCGAGTTCGACTCGCCGGAAACGGTAGCAGCCATCGAGGATGTGCTGCGCCGTCAGGGCCATGATACGGACCGTATCGGCCACATCCGGCATCTCGTCGCCAGGCTTGCCACGGGTGACAAATGGGACCTGGTATTCAACATCGCCGAAGGACTGGCCGGCCGGTCGCGGGAGGCGCAGGTTCCGGCGCTGCTCGAGGCCTATGACATCCCCTATGTCTTCTCCGACCCTCTGACCCAGGCGGTAACGCTGGACAAGGCCGTCGCCAAGCGGCTGGTCCGCGACGCCGGCATCCCGACCGCGCCGTTCGCGGTTATCGACAGCGACGCGGACGCCGAGGCCTGCACCCTCCCCTTCCCGGTATTCCTGAAACCGGTGGCCGAGGGGACGGGCAAGGGCTGCACGTCGGCATCGAAGGTAACGAACAGGGCGCAACTGGTTCAGGTTGCAAGAACGCTTCGTCAACGGTTCAACCAACCCGTCATCGCCGAAACCTACCTGACCGGACGCGAGTTTACGGTCGGTGTCGTCGGCAACGGCAACGCGGCCCGGGTGGTCGCGGTCATGGAGGTGCTGCTGCGGGACAACGCCGAGCCGGGGGTCTATTCCTTCGACAACAAGGAATTGTGCGAGGACCGGATCACCTATCGCCTGGCCGACGATCCCGAGGCTCGCCAGGCGGCGAGATGGGCTTTGGCGGCCTACCGCGCGCTCGGCTGCCGCGACGCCTCGCGCCTGGACCTGCGCTCGGACGCCGACGGCGTGCCCCAGTTCATGGAAGTGAACTCCCTGGCCGGATTGCATCCGACCCATTCCGACCTGCCCATCCTGTCCACTCTGTCGGGCATGACCTACGACGACTTGATCGCCGAGATCGTCGAAGCTGCCCGTGCCCGCTACGGCCTTGTGGGTTCGGCCTGAGCCAAGCGATCAGGAGTCGCAAGGGGATGAGTATGTCGCGACCATTCGTGCCCGTTCTTCATGGTGCCTCTGCCGACCGGCCGGACGAGACGGATACGATCGTCGCCGCCCAGGCCGTTCATGACGCCCTGGAACGGTTGGGCTACGGCACCGAAATCATTCATGTCGGACTGGACCTGGGCGCCATCGCGGCCCTGGCCGAAAGAAACCCCGACGTCGTGTTCAATCTGGTCGAGGCCCTGGATGGCGACGGAACCCTGGCTCATCTGGCGCCATCCTTCCTGGATCATTTCGGGATCAGCTATACCGGCGGTTCCGCCGTGTCCCTGCGCGAGACCCTGTCCAAGACGATGGTCAAAAGACTGCTGCAGGTTGCCGGGCTGCCGACGCCACCCTGGTCGACCGACGGCAGCGGACTGAACGGTGTGGAACGGGTGATCGTCAAGTCGGTCGGCGAACATGCCTCGATCGGAATGGATGCCGGATCGGTGGTGTCCGCAGACCGTGCGCTGGACGAAATCCGGGCCCGGCAGATCCGGTTCGGCGGCCGCTTCTTCGCCGAAGCCTATATTGAAGGCCGCGAATTCAACCTGTCCGTCATCGAAATGGCCGACGGGCCGCAACTGCTTCCCCAGGCCGAGATCGACTTCGTGGACTTCCCCGACGACCGCCCGCGGATCGTCGATTACGAAGCCAAATGGGAGGAAAGCAGCTTCGCCCATGGCAATACGCCGCGGCGGTTCGACTTCGCGGACGGCGACCGGCCGTTGTTGAAGGAACTCGGAGACCTCGCACTCGCCGCCTGGTCTCTGTTCGAGCTGACCGGCTATGCGCGGGTCGACTTCCGCGTCGACCGTGCCGGCCGGCCCTGGATTCTCGAGGTGAACGTCAATCCCTGCCTGTCGCCGGATGCCGGGTTTGCCGCAGCCGCCGAACGTGCCGGTATGGGGTTCGACGTCCTGATCGACCGGATCGTCTCGACGACCCTGGCCCGCCGCAGGAAGGCGGCCTGAAATGATCCGTATCCGAAAGATCAGGGACACGCGGACGACGGCCAACCGTGCCGCCGTCGACGACGCCCAGAAGATCATCCGAGCCCAGTTCCCCGGCCTGCCGCCGGAGGACATCGACAAGCTGCCGGATCAACTCGACAACCCCTTCCGCTACCGTTTCGTTTCCGAACTGCTGGTCGCCGAAGACGGTCAGCAGCGGGTGCGGGCGGTCGCCTTGACCCTGCACGACCCGGACATGCTGTTCTCCTACCTCGAGATCATCTCGACAGCGCCGGGAGCCCGGCGCGGCTCCGGCGTCGGCGGCGCGCTCTACGACCGGGTCCGCGAAGAAGCGGCGGCGCTGGGGTCCAAGGGACTCTATTTCGAATGCCTGCCCGACGACCCCGAAACCAGTCCCGACCCGGCGATCCGCAAGCAGAACGCCGCGCGGCTGAAGTTCTACGAACGTTACGGCGCCTTTCCTATCGACGGCACGCTCTATCAGCTTCCGGTGCGCGAGGGCGATTCCGACATGCCGTTTCTGGTGTTCGACGGCCTCGGTCGCGGCACGTTGCCCAAGGCCCAGCAACTGCGCCGGATCGTGCGTGCCATCCTGGAACGCAAATACGCCGATCTTTGCCCACCGGCCTATGTCGACCGGGTGGTCGGATCGATTCGCGACGGCGGTTTCGCCCTTCGCCCGCCTCGCTACGTGAAGGCGGCAACACCGCCGCCCGACCCGCTGCCCGCTCTGCGCGGCCAGGTGCCGTTGGTTCTGAACGACCGCCACGATATCCACAACATCGCGCATGACCGCGGTTACGTGGAAGCGCCGGTACGCATGCGGGCCATCCTGCGGGAACTGGACAAGACGGGCCTGTTCGCCCGCATCACGGCGCGCAAGTTCCCCGACCGCTTCATCCGCGAGGTGCACGAGCCGAACCTCATCGACTACATGGAGCGCGCCTGCCGCGAGGCCCCCGAGAAGAAGTCGGTCTATCCCTACGTCTTCCCCATCCGCAACCCGCAGCGCAAACCGAAGGAACGTTCGGTGCTGGCCGGCTACTGGTGCATCGACACCTTTACGCCGCTCAACCGCAACGTCTGGCCGGCCGCCCGCCAGGCCGCCGACTGCGCGCTGACCGCCGCCGAGCGGGTGCTGCACGGTGCGCGGCTGGCCTATGCCCTGGTGCGGCCGCCGGGACACCACGCCGAGCGGCGGACCTTCGGCGGGTTCTGCTATATCTGCAACTGTGCGGTGGCGGCCAATTACCTGTCGCGCTTCGGCAAGGTGGCGATCCTGGATATCGACTACCACCACGGCAACGGACAGCAGGACATCTTCTACGAACGCGACGACGTGCTGACCGTTTCGATCCATGGCCACCCGTCCTTCGCCTATCCCTATTTCAGCGGTTTTCGCGACGAGACCGGGCGCGGGCGCGGGGCCGGCTACAACATCAACCTGCCGCTGCCCGAAACCATCGAGCCGGAGCAGTACCGCGAGACCCTGGCGACGGCGCTGCGCCGCATCGGCCGCTTCGAGCCGGCCTTCCTGGTGCTGTCACTCGGGCTCGACACGGCACGCGGCGACCCGACCGGCACCTGGCCGCACAGGGCCGCCGATTTCCGCGCCATCGGCCGGATGATCGGCGATGCCGGCTATGCCACCGTCGTCGTCCAGGAGGGCGGCTACCGCGTCCGCACGCTCGGCATCAACGCCAGCAACTTCTTCTCCGGCCTGGTCGAGGGCGCCGAGACGGCGCGGCGCGCCGGCCGTTCCAAGGGCGTCACGCGCAACCACCGTGCGGCACCGCGCTCGCGCGGCCTGCTGTGGCGCGAGGCCGTAAAACGCGAAGACGTCGAGAGCGTGCGCGCCCTGGTCTCGGGCACCGGCATGTTCTCGTCGGAGGAGATCGCCATCGCCGCCGAACTGGTCACCGAACGCATCGAGAAGGGCCGGATATCCGGCTACGAGTTCGTTATCGCCGAGGAAGCCGGACAGCTTGCCGGCTATGCCTGCTACGGCCCTATCCCCGGATCGGAAACCAGCTACGACCTCTACTGGATCGCGGTCAATGCCGACCGCCAGGGCCGCGGGCTGGGGCGCGAAATCCTGGCCCGCGCCGAGGCGGCCATGGCCCGCAAGGGGGCGCGGCAAATCCACGTCGACACATCGTCGTCGGACAGGTATGCGCCGACCCGCAAGTTCTACAGCGCGAACGGCTATGACGTCGCCGCCGAGTTCGCGGACTTCTACCGTCCCGGAGACGGCAAGGTTATTTTCGTCAAGAAGCTGGGCGGTTGACAGAGACGGCCCGCTTTTCGATCTCAAGGAGGAAATGACAAATGGCAGAACGCGGTCGTAAATCCGGCACCAAGACCACCGGAACGACGGCGAAACGCGCCCCCAGGACATGGGAGGTCGCAGGGGTTTCCAAGAAGACACAGGACCTGGTGACCCGCGCCGCCAAGCAGGACGGGATCACCGTCGGGAAATGGGTCGATACCGCATTGCGCGGCGCCGCGGAGAGTCGCCTCAAGGGCGGACCGGGAACCCTGGTCGTACCGTCGGACCTGCTGAATACGCTGAGCCGGCTCTCCGAGCAGGTGAAGGATTTGAGCGAGCGCCGCTCCCTCAGCGGGCGGGCCCTGCATCAGGCCCAGGAAACCGCCAGCGATTTGGGCGACCAGATCACGTCGGCCTATGACGCGGTGATCAAGCACGCGGACGCCGCGCTCGACGACCTCAAGTCGTGGACCGGCGAAACCCTCGAGGACGCAGCCAAGGTGGGAACGACCGTGATCGAGCAGATCAAGAGCGTCGCCGGCGGCATCGAGAAGCTGCATCACCTGGTGACCGGCGAGAAGACGGCAGAAACTCCGCAAAAACCGGAAAAGCCGGAGAAGAAAAAGCCGGAGAAGAAAAAGCCGGCGAAGACGGACAGTCCGGCCGGAAAGGCCTAGTCCGCCGCGGCCCACAAGGACGAAAGCAGCCCCGCCAGCCGCTGGGGCGTTTGCGGTGCCGGTCGTCTTCGCGCCCCCCTCGGGGCCGGGAAAAAAAGCAGTTGTGGAACCCACCCCTTATCTGCTTGAACAGGGCTTCACCGACACGCGACAATTTCCGACGGGGGTCAAATTCCGCATGCGGAGAAGTCAAACCGCCGGCCGGGAAACGGTAGATCTCGGCGGGCTCGATGGAACGCCCGAAAACACGCTGAGCACCATCGAGAAGGCGCACGCATTCAATCTCGATCCGCTGAAATACGGGACCGTCGTCGAGATCGGTGCCGGGCAGGAGGTCGCACGCTGGTTCTTCAGGGCCGGCGCCGCCGCCGGCACCATCGCCAAGACCATGTCGGCCTACGACATGAACTTCAGCGACGAGATCTACGGCAAGGCCTCGGACCGGCGCTACGTCTCGCGGCCGCGGCTCGAGCGGATGCTGGAGCAGGAATTCGACCTCGTCGTCGCGCGGGTCGAGGATCACCGCCCGCCGGGCTCGCGCTTCTTCGCCTTCGCCGATACCGTCGCGGCGCGGGGATTCAAGACCAAGGACGAGTGTCACGGCTGGCTGGGGGTCCGCTTCCAGATGGCCCCGAAGGCGCTGCCCGAGGACGTCATCCTGCACGTGCGTATGCTCGACGACACCAATGTGGAGCAGCAGGAGGCGCTGGGCATTCTCGGCGTCAACCTCATCCACGGCGCCTTCTCCTTCGCCGATACGCCGAAGAAGCTGGTGCGCCGGCTGATGGACAACCTCAAACCCGGACGGGTCGAGATCGACCTGATCGAGTTCCGCGGGCCGACCCTGGGCGCCGTCGACAACCGGCTGATGGCGCTCGAGCTGGTCAAGGCGAACCTGACCACGGCGGTGATGTTCGACCCCTCGTGCCGGATCGTGATCGCGGCCGACGCCTTCTACAAACAGAGCGTGCTCGCCCTGCGCGGCCGGTTCCGCAAGGCCATGCCGCTGGACATGGAGCGGGTCGTCGATGCCGGTACGCGCTTCCTCGAACAGGACGGCGTGACCGACGGCAAGGTGCTGCGCCTGGCCGAGATCACCATGGCCAAGCCGTCGCGCACCCACGCGGTCGACACGGCCGACTTCCTGGCCCGCATCACCAACCTGACGGCCAACGGCTTCCACGTGCTGATCTCGCAGTTCCCCCACTATTTCCACCTCCGCCAGCACTTGGCGCACTACTGCGGCGGCGCGGTCGGCCTGATCCTGGACAGGGATGGCCTGGCCGAGATCTTCCGCGAGGAAAACTACGCGGACGCCAGCGGCGGCATCCTCGAATGCCTGGGCCTGCTGTTCCCCAAGCCGACGGTGGCGTTCGTGTATCCCAACGGCGGCGACGGCGGCCAGACCGCCAGCCTTGACGAGGTGCCCATCGCCGGGCACCTGAAGCCGCTGCTGGCGTATCTGAGAGAGCGCGGGTGCATCGTCGGGGTGGGAAAATAGGGGCGGCGAGAACTCGGCGATTTATATGATGCAGCGCGTCTGCCTTTTTTACGCTGCGGCCTTGAACCGCTCGAAACGGAGCGCCAGTCGATCCCTATCGGGATAATCCTTTAGACGGCTTGGCAGATAAATCCGTTCACCATCCAGGCATTTTAAGGCTTCAAGCATCGGGCCATCACTTACCGTGAGCAATCGCTTAGACACGTGGAGCCGATAGTCCGGGTCAATGCCGATGAGGTGGGCATCGAAAGCTGCATGATGAATTTTCGAGAGTGGAAGGCCATTGGGAACCACAGGCTGACCAAATTTCTCGTCGCGATCGGGAATTATGTGCGCTGCATCCAACAACAAGGGTTCGGGCAAGTGAGAAATAGCGCAACGACCGTCGTAGGCGCTTATAACCGCCTCCCGAAACGACATCTGATGCAACCTATGTTGGACTTCTCGCAAAGCATAGCGTCGTTCGGAAGCGTTCTCCGGAGGCAGTAGGTAGTCCTGTTCTGGAACGCCGAACGCAACCCGCGCCTTCAGAGCCTCGGCATCCCAGCCGGAGATGAATACCGGCAGCATGGCCTGATAGCGACCGGGAGCAATGCCCAAGAAGTAAATTACCGGTATTTGGTTTTCGTACGCTTCCAGGAGCCAACGATTGTCTGCAGCCTCGGGGTTATTTCCCATAAAGGCATATTCGACTGTCTCCTCGCCTTCGAAAATCTGACGATGCACCTCGCGTTGATCGTCGTACCAGACTTTTCCTCCAGGCTTTGGAAAGACGGTCTTGATGGACAACAGAAACCGCATTTGCTGCGGTTTGAAGATACCGCGTTGTGGGTTGATCAGCGGAATGCGCTCGCCATTGAATGTGAAGCCGGGCCTAAGCTCGTTCGCTGTCAGGTGATCATGCACCTCTGCGAGCCTGCTGACGTGGTCAAACGCCGCCATGCGCATCAGGGCATCCTGATCTTTATCGACCACCACCCGCTTCAACCTATTCAATTCTGATCTGAGAAGACCGATAGTAATCTAATTAAAAGCAAATTGAGAAAGTCGAAGCCGCCGCCGACTGAACACACTTCCTAACCTGGCTTCCTAAAAAAATTGGTCGCCTCGTCCCACTACATCCTGAATTTTCGTCGTAGGGAAAGAATAAACAATCCCAATAAGCCTACACTTATTACCGATTGGATCATCGCAATGATCACAACCGCGTTTGGATAGTAGTCAACTAATAATTTCGACCATTCACTTAAATCCTTCTCATATCCAGGTACCGCAACAAGAAACGGGCGCACGACGTGATGTAAAGAAAAATATACCGCGGACAGGGCATCGAGATTGCCCATAGGAATTGCCATTGACCAATAGACAAAGGCAAAAAACATCACTGTCCCAAGGAGAACTATGAGAGGTCGGTCAATCCTCCTCCCGTAATCAGAACCGAAACGATATAAAAGACTAGCGAACTTCACAAAATGAGGAGTGGTTTCCAGTTTTCGACGTATGTCGAGTTCATGGGCATGGAAATTAGCCTCGTCGTCACGGGCTCGCGTTTCCTCCATGGCGAGTTTCAATACACGGTAAGCTCTCGCGGCATCCTCCGTAGGAGGTGTCGGAAAATTCGCCCCACGAAAATCCGTATCCTGGTGCAAGCGAGCATTATGAAATCTGGGTGGCGAGCCAAAATCGGTATTCCTGAAACGTGTTATGGAATTGAACTCGGCGCCACTAAAAGTGACGAACTTTCTAAATTTGACATCGGAAAAATAGGCAGCTTCGTTAAATCGACATTTTGAAAAATCAGCCCGGCTCTGGAATACACTTTCATTAAAGTACGGCCGAGAGAATTTAGCCAAAGCAAAATCTGCTAGTCCAAAAATGCGCTCATCTTCGATGTCGAATTTTTCACTCAACCCCGTATCTGTGAGGTTCGCCCATCCCGCAAATGCTCCTCGGTCAAATTCGGCTGACTCAAAATTCGCGTCGGACGAAAAACGCACATGGGTGAATCTGACCTCGTAGTGGAACTCGGCTTCTGTAAAGTGCCCCCAACCTTTGAAAATGGCTGATGTGAAATCAGTAAAGCGATAGAAACTCGTCCTTCGAAAATCTCCCCAAGTTCCAAAAACAGTTTTTTTGAAATTGGTTGTGTCAAAGAACTTCGCCCATTCAAACACAACCCGATTGGGAAACTCCAACCCTTCAAAGGATACCGCTCCGAGGAACGTTGCCCCCCGAAATGTCAAGCGGGGAAGTTGGTGTCCATGCAAGGACTGGAAATCCACGTCACCTGGAAACACAATTCCAGTTAGGTCAACGTCCTCCCCAGCGTCCGCTGATTTTATTATGAGATCAAAAACAAGGTGATTGAATTCGTCAACTTGGGCAGATGACCAGTTTCTTTTTACCGATTCTGGCGCGTGAAAAATGCAGTAGTTTCCGTCACTACATGACACATCAGCATGCGCACCAAAACCACAACAATAAGCGCGTCGACGACGCGGATCTTCGAACCGGTATGCACAGTCAGCGGCCACAGCTTTCCGCTCTCCCAAGTTGTTTGGCATATTTCATATTACCGCAAATTTGCATGGCGATTCCTTGGGATTTTGCCACCGACTAAATCGAACCTGTATTGCCTGAGCATCACATCGGTTTACAGGGCGAATATAAGTTCTTTCTAATTTGCCGCCCGATAAACCAAAGGCCTCAGCCGGCCCCCTTAAAGCCTTAATTTATATGACGGGCCGATCCGGACATAGGGGCAAACTGGTTGCCGATCCTGTCGCCTGACACGAAAACGGTCCGATAGCCGCCACGAACAGATGGATGCAATCGAGATCGACGCAGCCGCGTGCCACCAGCAGGTCCGTTCAAACAACACACGCATTGTGGTAAAATCCGCCCCGATGGCTGTATTCGGTGAAACCGGTTAGGCCGATCCAGGCGGGGGGGAATCCCGCAATGACCCTGAATGATGTTCATGCCCGAAGCGTTGCGCGCGGACCGGTCGTCCGCGCCGTCGTCCTCGCTCTGTTCCTGGCAGGCCTTTACGCGTGCCCGGCCGGCGCGATCGACATGCCGGCTCCCCTTTCCGTCGATTCCGCCAACAGCATGGACGGCGACCGCGCCGCCCGGCCGCAGCGGGTCCTCGGCCTGAACTGCGTCGCCGGGGCGCGGATCTATGCCATCGACAGGCTGACCATCGTCAATGCCAGCGGCGAGATCCCGTCCGGCCGGCGCGATGCGGCACTGTCACGGCAGCCGGTCGCCAATACGGCGGCAGCGGGGGGCGGCGGTTCCGACGTGGTGGTCAACGGCACCTTCTTCGCCACCCGCCTCGGCAATTCGGTGCCACTCGGCCCCGTCATCCGCGGCGGGACCGCCGATCACGACCGCTATCCCGGCGAGGCCTATGGCCGCGGGGCCGTCGCGATGCGCGCCGACGGCCGGATCATCGTCGGCCGCGCGGCGGGCGCCGGCCAGTCGGAAATCGATTGGCGGTTCGGCGACGGCCCCGGCAACCCGGTCAAGGCGGCGATGGGCGGCGGCGCCCTGCTGATCGAGAACGGCATCTCGCTGCAATGGCCGGACCTGCGCGACGAACAGAAATTCACCGGCAGCCTGCAGACGAACCAGTTCCGCAAGGCCTGCCACAGCCTGATCGGCATCCGTGACGGCCAGGCCTATCTGATCTTCGTCGAGGACGACTACGGCGACACGGTTCAGACGAAATTCGCCGCCGCCGGCTTCACCGCCCTGGTCAAGTTCGACGGCGGCGGCGCCTGCTACCTCCGGGATCACGACTTTTCCGAGCCGGGCGGCGAGCGCACTCACAAGAGCGAATACAACCCCACCGGCCTGGCGGCCGTGGTACGGCGCCGCGAAATGGCGATCCAGCGGCTCGATCCGTGCAAGACACCCAACACGGCCCTGCCCGGCGACAATCCGCTGGTGGACGGCGTGGCCCTCAGCGCCTGTTTCAACGGCGCCCAGTGCAGCGGGCGCGATGCCGGGAAACAGGCAGCGGAGGCCTATTGCCGCAAGCAGGGCCAGCCGGCGGCGCGGAGCTGGCGGGTGGTCGCCGGAACCGTGCTCAGCCGCGACATGGGAAGCGGCCGGATCAAGGATATCGGCAACCCGGTGGTCACTGCGCTGGCCTGCGGCGCCACCTGTCCCGACGGGTCGCCGCCGGGGCCGAACGGCCGCTGCGCCGAACCACCGGTGGCAGGAGGGCTGCTTTCCACCGACACCTGGGCCGGGTTGTGGAAATGCGAATCGAACCGGTGGGGCCGCTACGACCTGAAGATCGAAGGCGCCGGGACCGCCAGCACCATCATCGGCCATCAGCCCAATGCCGGGCCCTATGTCTATCGGGTCGCCTCGGTGAACGCGGCGAAGACCGGCGCCGAAGGGACCTTCGAGTTGCTGGAAGGGCGGAACGGCCCGGCCGTTGCACATGGACATTGGAACTTTTCGGTCGTCGGGTCAAAGATGCTGGATACGACCCACCAGCGCGAGGACAACAACCAGCGCTTTCAGTATTTGTGCAAACGGGCCGCGAGCGGGGCCACTGGCACCTCACCCGCGCCCCCCGCCCCCGCCCCGACCGTGACGCCGCCGCAACCCCGCGTCACGCCGCCGCAACCGAGGGTCACGCCGCCTCAGCGTCCGACGGCGCCGCCCGCCGGCACCTGGACGCCGATCAACTGACTGCAGCCGCGGCTCGCCGATCTGGGGAAGCGCGCAAGGATCGTGGCGATGGAGGGGGCATAGAACCAGCCTCCCTGCGCGGCTCAAACCTTTCGTTTACCCCAAACGAAACAAGGCCTCAGCGGGGTGCCGCCAAGGCCTTGATTTATTTGGTGGGCGCACAAGGACTCGAACCTTGGACCCGCTGATTAAGAGTCAGCTGCTCTGCCAACTGAGCTATGCGCCCCACAGGGTGTGGAGCGGTCGTATAGCATCCTCGATCCGGCTTGTCGAGGTCTTGATGCCCACTTTTTGCAGGGTTTTTCACGCCGTGCCGGAGGTGGGGCGGGAAGGCTGGTTTGCGCCCCCCTCAGAGGCGCACCGGGGCTATTCCTCGCTGCCGCCACGGCGGCCGATGGTGACGTCGCGGTGGACGTAGACGCCCATCAGCAGGCCGAATCCGAACAGCAGGGTGACCATCGCCGTGCCGCCGTAGGAGATCAACGGCAGCGGCGCGCCGACCACCGGGATCAGGCCCATGACCATGGCGATGTTGATGAAGATGTAGAGGAAGAAGATGGTCGTCACGCCCATGCCGACGAGACGGCCGAACTGGGTGCGCGAGCGGAGAGCGATGGCGAAGCCGTAGATCAGCAGAAGCATGTACAGGCCGATCAGCACCAGCCCGCCGACTAGGCCGAACTCCTCGGCCAACATGGTGAAGATGAAGTCGGTCTGCTTCTCGGGCAGGAAGTTGAGATGGGCCTGGGTCCCCTGCAGGAAGCCCTTGCCGAACAGGCCGCCCGAGCCGAGCGCGATCTTCGACTGGATGATGTGGTAGCCGG
>NPIG01000880.1_pt2 | contig 14111 bp, 13 predicted proteins | sample 8637441 | NCBI WGS metagenome assembly NPIG01 (sample SAMN07420675, study PRJNA396082) | bioreactor metagenome | isolation source: sample BR6 brine-fed electro-methanogenic bioreactor BR | place: Japan: Kochi | collected 2016-06-14 | reverse complement strand
TCCACCCCGTTAACGCCGGGCATGGTAATGTCCATGGTAACGATATCGGGTTGGAGTTCCTCGTACTTCTCTACCGCTTCGGCACCATTCGCCGCCTCCCCCACCACGGCATATCCGTTATCCGTAAGTATTTTTGAAAGCATCATCCGCATGAACGCCGCATCGTCTACCACAAGGACTTTGATTGCCATGGACATCTCCTCCATATAGGCATAATGGATTCTCACTGTATCATTACCGGAGCGGCAAAAAAAGGTGGAAGCCTCAAGCTTCCACCTTTAGACCCGCTATTTTGCATAGGTTTCGGAAAGACACCCGTTTTTTGCGTTATTTTCCCTGAAGGATGATCCGGTTATCCAGATAGGGAGTTAGTCCTCCCTGCTCTCGGACGTATTCCGCAATAACCTCCACGTCCATCACCCGGCTGTCGTACTCGGCACCCTCCTTTTTGCGCTCTCCGAAAACGTAGAATTTGTCTCCTCCTCCGGAGGTCCAGTTCATGGTAGCCACGGAATACACTTCATCGTCTTTGAGGGGGAGCCAGGTACCATCCTCCTGAAGAACCTCTGCAGAGATGAGGCGCTTACCGGGCCGCTGAAGCACGCTATCGTTGTCGATAAGGGCGGGCTCTGCGGCCACATCGTAGACCACCTTCAGCCCGGAGATCTGCAGAAAGCCTCCCGTGGGGGTGCGCAGGGCGCTGTCGTAGTCGTCGTCAGGGCCTATGAGGGCGGATGCGGAGATTTCGAGAATCTCCCGGATATCCGATCCTTTGAGATCCACCATGGACATGGTATTGCCGTAGGGGAACATTTCGTAGAGGGTGCGGTAGGAGAGATCCCCCGCAGGATAGACCTTGTCTCCCCGGATTCCTCCGCCGTTCAGCACGGCGATACGGCTTTTGGCCTTCCAGCGCAGGGCATCCGCCAGAGCGTTCCCCAGAGCGGATTCCTGAGCGCGGACCACCGCTTTCCGGGCATCCGCATCCACCGTGAGGGTGCTGAAGGGGTTGCCGAGCTCCTCCTCAATCTTCTCCTGGAAGGGAAGCAGGGCCTCCACCACCCGGGGATCCTGGGGTATGGAAGCCACGAGCTCCCGGAGTTCCCAGCTGCTCTTTTCAGGATTCACCTTGCCATCTTCCAGCACAAGCTGGGTTACCCCCGCATAGCGGGTCATGGATCCCGCCTGGGTTACCAGGGTTTTCCATCCCTCGGGACCCTCTACCAGAACCTTGTCCTTCACCGCCGTATGGCTGTGCCCGCCGAGGATGAGGTCAATTCCCGCCACCTTCTCCGCCATCCGGAGATCCTCTCCGTAACCGATATGGGTAAGGGCCACCACTACCTGGCACCCCTGATCCCGCAGAACTTGCACCATCTCCCGGGCCACTTCGGGATAGTTCGCATTAACATCAAAGCGCCCAGCTCCCCCGGTGACCGCATGGAGCTCTCCCGGAAGGATGCCGAAGAAACCCACCTTCACTCCGTTTTCGGCGGTCATGGTATAGGTGGCGAGCATGCGCTCCGGAAGCTCCCCCTCCTTGGGGGTGAGGTTCGAGACCACGAAGGGGTAGTTGGCCTTGCTCATGGCCTCAAGAAGGATCTCCTCTCCCAGATCGAACTCGTGATTCCCCAGGGTGGCGATCTCCACCCCCGCCTGGTTGAACCCGGTGGTCTCCGCTCCTCCGTGGAAGAAGTAGTAGAGAGGGCCTTCGTTCATGTCCCCCATATTGGCAACGAAGAGATTGCTCGGATTGGCAAGCTCCTCTTGCGTCACCACCGTGGCAAAGCGGGAGAGGCCCCCCACCTCCACTTTCTGCTTTTCTCCGTCGATCTTCACCGAGACTTCATAGGGGAAGATGTGGCCGTGCATATCGTTGATGCTCACAAAGGTGATATGCTTTTCCCCGCCCCAAGCAACTCCTGCGAATACCGTCAGAAGAAGCGCCATTCCGAGAACCGCCATACTCCGTTTCCACTTTTGCATTGCTCTGATTCCTCCTTCATAATATGAAAATATACAGAAAACATGCTTCTGTGAGAGCCCTCATTTCCTTGTGTACCGAAAGGTCACGCTCCCGCAGCCTTCCGAAGGGCCCGGGCCTCCTTGGGAGAGAGAATTTTCTCCTCATCCACGATGAGAATGATCCGTTCCCGATCCTCTTCCTGAACTCGAGCCACCCGGCGCACCACCTCCGCAGCCTCCCCGAACTCCATCCGGGCATCCCGCAGCAGAGGAGGTGCCCCAATTCTGGAGCGGGGAACCTCCACTACTCCGGAGACTTCATCCACGATAAACCCCGCCAGGGTGTCTCCGGTCTCAATCACCAACACTCGCTGATCCTTCTCCTGAATCTCTCCGGAAGAAGACATGCCGAGCCGTTTTTTCATGCTCAGGGCAGGAACGATCTCTCCCCGAAGGTTCATCACCCCCTCCACGTAAGAGGGGACTCCCGGAAGCCGGGCAATCTCATCAATCCGGTTGATCTCCCGAATGGTGGTGATGGGAAGCCCCATGGCCTGCCCTGCCACGAGGAAGACCACAAGGGTCTCCCGCTCTTCTCCCCTCTGGCGGAGCAGGACATCCTTCTGCATGTCCCCGGTCATGGAAGCCATGGCCTTCCGATCCACCAGTCCATCCTTGCCGAGAAGGGCGATCACCTGCCCCCGGGTGTGCACGATGCCGATGACACTGGGATTGACGCTCTCCGTACGAGTTACCCCCGGAGGGGAGCTGATCTCGTTTTCCGTCACCGTGAGCACCTCTCGAATGCCGTCGGCGATAAAGCCTATGCGAAAGGTTCCGTAGTCCCCCACCAGAATCTTCCCCGCCTCGGGGCGGAAGGAGGTGTCCTCAAGCTGAAGCCGCCGCCGGAGGGAGAGCACCGGAAGAATGCTTCCCCGCACGTGGAGCACCCCCTTGACGGTGGAGGGGGAATCCGGCACTGGGACAGGATCCTGATAGCGTAGGATCTCCTGCACGTCCTCCAGAGGAAAGGCGTAAACCTCCCCTTCGAGATCGAAGGTGACGATCTGTCGAGAGGTATCGTGCTGCTCCTTATGCTCCAAGGCCTCTTTCTTCCGATTTTTCCGGAGGGTCTCCAGGGTCTCTCGATCAATATTGAGAATATGCTCCGAATCAAGCACCACCACGAGCTTTTCGTTGTGGTGCACCACCCCTCGAACGATGCCTCCCGCTCCTTCTTCGACATCGATGTCCTCTTCATCGAACTCTACCACCTGCTGGGCCTGTTCCACCACCACCCCCAAAGAGTAGCCCTCCATGTTCAGGATGAGAACCTCGTTGCGCTCTCCCTTTTTCTCGGTATAGCTCCCGAGGCGGCTGTCGAGATCCACCACGGGAAGAACATCTCCCCGAAGGTTGATCATCCCCCGGACGTTGGCGGAAGCCATGGGAAGGGGGGTGATATCCGGAAGAGCGATGATTTCCCGCACATCCTCCAGGGGGACCGCAAACTCCCTGCCGTTGAGCAGAAATTCCACGTAGCTTCGTGTACCGTTCATGCTGTTTTCCTCCTTATTCGCCGGATTCGCCGGTTTCCCAGGGAAAGGCAAAGGCGGTGATCCGATCCACCAGCAGCGTCTTTCCAGGATAGCGCTGGGGCAGCTCTTTTCCCACCTCCAGGCTGGTAAAGAGGGCCCGGCCTATGATGTACCGCCCCTCCCGATCATCTTCCAGGGTTTTGATCCCCCAGGTGTTGTGAAAGACCACAGGGGTCTCTCCGTAAGCCCCCACGTAGAGCATAATATGCCCGGGCATTCCCACCAGGGTACGGAAGGGTTTCCCCTCCTTGAGAAGGAGGGTCTCCTTCTCCCGGGGCTCCAGATTTCCGATCTCCAGCACTCTCCCCGTCTGGGCCTGGTAACGGGAGTTTCGGGGGAGCCAGAGCCCGAAGGGGATGTAAAAATCCCGCACCGCTGCAGAGCAGTCCCGGTTCTGTACCAGCCCACCCCATCCATAGAGCTCTCCCTGAAGCTCTTCAAGAACCTTCATGGCGTTCCACTCCGTAAAGGCCAGAGGCATGAGCTCCCCCTCCTCCCGGGGGAGCCAAATCTCCAGGGGAAAAGCCTCTCCCGAGGGATCCCGACGAACCCCCCAAGCCCGGAAGCTTCCTCCGGGAAGGGGAGATTGCACCAGGGGAAGCAGGGTTCCCGTCTTGGCGGTGCTGAGGTACTTTCCCTTCGCATCTCGCAGAGAAGCCTTTTCTCGAAGCACCACCACCTGGGGCAGGGCCATCCAAAGATCCCGCATCTCCTCGGAAACTCGGGCCACATGCCGAACATCCACCCACCCCGAGGCAAAGGAGGCCTTGACATAGATCCACCCTCCGTCCTCGGAGAGATGAGAGAGAAAGAGGGGTTCCAGAGGTTTGAGGGTGGAGTTCTGCAGGTAGTCGAAGGGGTACCCCTCCCCCGCCCGGGAAGGATCGTAAAAGGCGGGCTCCCGGGTGGGGAAGAGGCGGAGATCCGTCTCCTGCACCGCTATTCCCCGCAGGGCCATCTCCCCCACCCCAGATATCCGGGCGTTACGGCGCTGTGCTTCCAGCCATTCCTTCCGGCGGGGGCGAAGGTTCTCTCCGTAGATTTCCTTCTTCTCCAGCCATTCGAAGGGCCAGAGAAGATCCTGCTCTGCCACGGCACACCCCTCATCCCAGGGGGCGAAGTAGCGCTTGCGAAAATCCTGATAGGCTTTCTGCTGCTCCTCTGGAGAGACCAGGGGGATGTTCCACTCCCGGGAAAGGTAGTGTACCGGATGCTGGGGGATACGCTCCAGGTCTTTGAGGATCTCCTCCCCAGGGATCCTCTCCGGAAAAGCACCCCAGAGAAGAAAAAAGGCCAGCAGGAACAGCGCCGCTTTTGCGCTCCTTCTCAGAGAGATTTCTTTCATGGTTATCAATCCTTCACCGCCCTCTCTATGCGCTCCAGCCCCTCCTGAAGGAGGGATCGGGGGCAGGCCAGGACGATACGTTCGAAGCCGCTTCCGGAATCTCCAAAGATGTACCCCTCATCAAGCCAGATCTTTCCCTTCTCCAGCATGCGCCGCTCCAGCTCTTCCCGGGAAAATCCGTACTCTCGGAAATCCACCCAGCCGAGATAGGTGCCTTCGGGCTCCATGAGCCGGGCCTCGGGAAGCCGGCGGGCGAGAAAATCCCGAAGAAAGGCCACGTTTCCCGCCACATACTCCATGAGAGCATCCACCCAGGAGTCACAATCCTGAAAGGCCACGGGGGCCGCTGCCAGGGCAAAGACGTTGGGACGGCTGAGATGCGCCGCATCCAGAGCTTCTTTTACGGCGTTTCGCTTGGACTCCTCGGGAGCGATGATGAAAGAGCACTGAAGCCCCGCAAGGTTGAAGGTCTTGCTGGGAGCCACACAGGTGACGGAGTTTGCCGCAAAATCCTCCCCCAGGGAGCCGAAGGGGCGATGCCGGTACCCCGGAAGCACCAGATCCTCGTGAATTTCATCGGTGATCACCAGCACGCCGTGACGGGCGCAGATCTCCCCCGCGAGGCGGAGCTCCTCTTCGGTCCAGACCCGCCCCACAGGATTATGGGGGCTGCAGAGCAGCAGGGCGGCAACATCTTTGCGGGAGGCCTGTCTTTCCAGATCCTCGTAATCCATGACGTAGCGATCCCCCTCAAGCCGAAGAGGGTTCTCCACGATCGTTCTGGCATTATCCCGGATGACCCCGTAGAAAGGATAGTATACCGGAGGCTGGATAATAATGCCCGCCCCCTCTTCTGTGAGAGCCCGGAGGATAAAGGCCAGAGCGGTCACCACCCCCGGAGCGAAGAGAAGCCACTCGGGGGAACAGTTCCAGCCGTGACGACGCTTCTGCCACCCCGCAGGAGCAGCGAAAAAATCCTCTCCCGGAGCAGCATATCCGAAAATACCGTGATGGGCCCGCTCCTCCAGGGCCTTACGCACCTCGAAAGGTGCGGGAAAATCCATATCCGCCACCCACATGGGGAAGAGATCTTCCCTTCCGGTATCCCACTTGAGAGACCCCGTACCGCGTCGGGGAAGTACCGCATCAAAATTCACAGGCTTCTGCATAGTATCACGCTCCAATGAAGGTATATTTCTGTTTGGGGAGACATGAAAATTATCCCACACCCCCCGGGGGAAGGCAAAAGAAGATGTTATTTTTCATATTTTTCGTCCGAAAAAGAGTCTCCAAGCCTCCTTTTCTCCCTGATGCTGTGCTATTATGAGCTTGTTTTTCATTTCGTGAAGAGGGTTTTTTGGTCTGCATCGTTATTGTACATGGTAAAGGAGGAATGTTTCCATGCAGAGAGTAACAAAACGCAGTCTTTTGGTGGTACTTTTTCTGACAGTGGCTCTTTTTCTGGCCCTCCCGGTTTCCGCTCGGGAATTTGAGGCCTCTCAGGCATTAAACGCCTGGGAGCCCGGATCGCCGCACCTTATCGTATCCTTTCCCCACCTGAGATCTCTCATCGACACAGCCAAGCAGTTTTCTTCTTCCGAGCCGGAGGAGGAAAGCCCCCTCTTCGCCTGGTTCCACCCCTTCCAGGTTCGGAGCCTTGCCTTTGCAGGAGGGCTCAACGGAGGCGTGCTTCAGGCTCAGGGCATTATCAGCTACGCTCCCGAAGCTTCGGAGTGGCTCAGCCGCATTGCCCAAGGAGAGCTTACGGAGGAGGATCTCGCTCTCTGGAACGAAGAGGATGTTCTCGTAAAGGGTCCCGAAGAGGTGAAGGAGTTAGGCATGGTCTATACTCTGGTGCTGGATCCCTACGATCCCATGGCCAGGATCCTTCTTACCGCCAGAGACAATCTCGTGATCTTCGGCTACACCGAGGACAACCTCCGGGCATCCTTCAAGGCTCTGGAGGATGAATCCACCCGCTTCCAGCCCGAGCGCCGCTTCGGGGATCTCCCCAACTATATCCTCTTTAACGATGGAGGGTTCACCCAGATCGGCCTTCTGGGGAACGAGATGCCCGTCTTCCTCAAGGACAGCATTCGGGGAGAGATCGCCTTCGGCAACGGAGAGACCCAGTGGGATCTCCGGGGCTTCTCCACCGCCGCCCGAGCCTGGTTCGATGAAACAATCCTGAACTCCATCGACCCCCTCACCAACGAAACCCCCCTCATCGGAGGAGGGCGTACCCTTCTCGCCATGGCAGCGAATACGGACTTCATTGCTCTTAAAGAAACCCTCATCGCCCTCATGGGAGGAGAGGAGAACTTCAGCTTTGTTTACGACGAGGTGCTGGGCATGCTCTCCGGCATGGGGCTCAGCGAACAGACCATAGCGGATCTTCTCACGGGATCCCTCCACATCGTCATGGGTGGGGATGCGGCCACCTTCATCGCACCTATCCCCCTTCCCGGGGCCTATCTCGTTCTCAAGGGGCAGGGAGAAGCGGCGCATAACGTGGTGGAGATTGCTGCCGCCATGGGAACCGAAATGGGAGGGCTTCCTCTCGAAAAGATGGACCTTCCCGGATGGGATGTGCTCTACGGTATGACCATGCCCGCCACGGCGATTCTCGGGGCCAAGGGTTCGGATCTGTACATCGGTCTTCTGGATCCCCAGAAGGCGAATGAACCCAGCCAGGCAAGCCCCCGGATGCTCCAACTCGCCAAGGCTGAAGAGGAACGCATGGGATGGTTCTACCTGGATCTCTTCGCCCTGGATTCTTACCTCCTGGAGCTTCTGGAACAACACGATCTCTGGACCATGCTGGCGGGAGAGTCCGCCGGGGATGTCGGCCACGGCATTCTCCTGGCACACCAGCACGTCACCAGCACCACCGAAGGATTTCTTACGGAAGCTCTCAGCCTTGAGCAGGGGCACTTCTCCCTCTTCTGGGGAACCCTGGCGGAGGACGTTCAGGCCCGTTGGAGCACCATAGAATCCTACTGGAAGGAGAACTTCGCCTCTCCCATGCTTGACATGGTGGAGGGCTCTCTGAATGTGGATCTTCAGGGGGGAGCCGAGTAATATACGGTTCTACACTGCCCGGCATTTTTCCAGGTCCGAAAAGGAGCATCCTCTGAATCTTCGGCAAAAGCAGCGAGAACACAGAACATAACGTTACTCAAGCCGGAGGCTCCCCTTTGCGGGGAGAGTCTCCGGTTTTTACGAGTACTCTTGGTGCAATTTTCACAACATTTCCGGCGAATGAAAAAGGAGGAAGTTCCATGAAGAAAACCAACCTTGTTCCTTTGCTCCTAACGTGCACTATCCTGAGTTCGGCACTTTTGCTTGGGGGTTGCGGCGGTGGCAATGGAGGCGGAGATTCCACCGCAGTCAGCATACGGAAGGTACAGGATGCCTACTACGATGTGGTCATGGATTATTCCGGGCGCACAAACAAAGAGATGGGCAGGGCTCTTGGGGAGGAAATTCTCCGGGTGGTACCCGATTACGAATCCATGGCGGATTCGCTGCTCCAAGACGAGTTCAACTTGCTGGCAACCCATAATCTGAGTCCCGATTTTCCTACGGCTCTCCGCCGAGCCCAGGCAATCTTTCCCAAGGTTCCCCAGGAGTATCTGGATGAGTTGGCGGGAATGCAGGAAATCTTTAGTTTCGACAGAGACATTCTGGGGGATGGCAGGCTTTCAAAAAATGAGCTAGGGATTTTGCAACTTTTCCAGGACGTGGTTCGCCCAACCCAATGTTCCGGGGTAGCCGCCTTCGGTGCATCCTCATCCACAGGAAAAACGGTGCTGGGACGCAATCTCGATTGGGATGCCCTGCCCCAAAACTCCCTGTCCAGAATACATGCGGTGACCACCACGAGAAACGGCGAAAAATCCATTGTGATGGTGCATTTGCTAGGATTCTTAACACCCGTCACCGGGTTCAACGATAATAAGGTTTTCGGTGCTTTTCTTGATGCCGAGACGGGAGCACCCTACCCCGCCGATCTTAGCACAAAGCGCTCCTACGGCCTGGACTTCCGCTATGCCCTGGAGAACATGTCGACAATACAGGAAATGGTGGACTTTCTGAAGACAAAGGACTACCCGTTCAACCATCTTATCTTCATGGCAGATGAAACCAGCGCAGGGGTACTGGAACAAAATATCGGAAGTCCCGGTCGAGGATTCCGATACGCAGATTCACAACTTCGGGAGGGGGTTTCCTGGGATGTCTCTGAGGCTGTGGCCACGGTAAACGATTTCAGGCTTCCCGGCAATTATGTCTATCCGGATGATGACCCATCAGACAATAACCGCTGGAGAACCTATCGGACGCTTCTCCTGTCTGAGCTGGCCCGGGAGACCACCATTGACGTGGAGAACATGAAGAGAATTGCGGGATATTCCGGAACCGATGGCAATGCCTATACATCCGGGGCGGTCTTTCTCTCGAACCGTATCGTAACAATTCAGTCCATCATTCTGCGCATGGACACTTTGGAGATGTGGATACACTTCTCTCCCCCCGGGACAAACCCCATGCCGCTCAATCCGACGTACCTACGGGTAAGAACCCCTCTGGAAACACAACGCAACCCCTGAGAAACATTTCCAGGCTCAGTTATAAAATACAAGAGCCACTCAGGGGCAAGAGAACTTCAACAAGATCCTCTGAACATTCTCAAAGCACACAGGGAGGTTTTTTTGTGAAAGCCGCAGTTATCGTACACAGTGTTTCGGGAAACACCTTTCTTCTGGGCAGAAAAATCCATGAAACCCTTTCAGAGAAGGGAATAACCGCATCTTTTTATCGCGTTCCGGACGAGGATGCCCAAAACCTGACATTCCTTTTTCCCCATATCGCCACCACGCTTCCCCTCATTGAAAAACTTCCCCTGGCCTCCCCGGAGATACTTCTGGAATCCGATCTCATCTTTCTGGGGAGCCCCACCTATTTCGGAAACATGTCCGGGGAGATGAAAAGCTTTCTCGACAGCACCGGAATCTACTGGCCCGAGGCAAAACTCCGGGAAAAAAGGATGCTCGCCTTTACCACTGCGGGAACCGCCGAAGGGGGAGCCCACCTCTGCCTGCAATCCCTGACAACCTATGGCCTGCACATGGGTATGTTCCCTCTTCCGGTTCCCATGCACCTGTCTCTCCCCAAGGTGATGCCCTCCTACGGAATAGTCGCCTACTCGGGAGGCCAATCGGACATCCCCCCGGAGGAGTCGGTACTCGAAAGCGTGGAGCAGATAATAGGGTGGATTGTAGAGAAGCATCTCTAGTTTACCCAAATTTTTCCGCAGGAGAAGCCTCGACCCCCCCAAGGAAAAGCCTCGTCACCCCGGGGAAGCCTCTTATTTATTGTACCGATCCGCCACTTTGGAGGCTCCCCAGGCCTGGGGCTTAGTGCGGCAGATGTAGCCGCTCCCCCGGATCATTCCCACCACCGAGGCGAGAACCTGACGGCTCTTGCCCCCCTCTCCGAGATCAAGATGAATCTCCCAGGGAGAGGCTCCCACATGTCCAAAGAACCCGTTCCCTTTCTCCTTGAGGGTTTCCGCCATTTCAAGGCAGAGCAGGGCCTCCCGAAAGAGCCGCTCCGGGAGGCTCATCTCCTGGTGGGTAATCTCCCGGCGGTAAAAAAAAATGCCCCCCCAGGGGGCATAGTGCGCCGTCACGGCACAGACAAAGCAGATCTCCTCACCGTGGCATTGGGAATCCGCCCCGATGACGATATGAGGGGATATCCCCCGCTCCTGGGCCACAAATCCGATGCGGTGCAGCATGTCCTCCAGAGAGACCGCCCCCAGAGTGGGGCTTACAAAGGCTTTTTCAGATCCAAAAAAAGGATATTCGTATGCTCCACAGATGCTCATGAAACCCCTCCTCCCCCAGGAATTCCCCGAGAATAGACGGTACTCTTTCCCAACACCGCCTATTATACGGCAAAAAAGGCCTTTTTATAAAACATGTTCAAGCTCCCTCGGAGGCTTTCTCCTCCGCCCCTGCCCAGAGAGGTTTTTTGGCGGGCTCTACCAGAAGAAAGGCCCCCCAGAAGGCCACCACCCCCCGTTTACGGCATCCTCCCACCAGAAAGATGATCCCCCCGGTAAGCAGTGTGAGAAGCCCCAGGGATATGAAAATAGGATCGTATCCCTTGAGAAAGAGGGGTATCATGGCTTTCCAGAGAAGAAGCACCGTAAAGACAAAGGAGAGGAGGGCCCGCAATCCCGTAAGACCTCCCACGAGGATCAGCCCCGCTGCAAAGATGCCGAAAAGCCACATCTCCACTCCGATTCGATAGATCCCCACCGCCCGGACCGCCCGAAGCTCTCCGTTATCTCCCTCCATATTAAGCAGCACCTTCTGCCCCGGAGCGTAGAAGAAATCGAGCTCCAGCCTCCTGGTGAGAAGATTTTCCGCCTCCGCCCCCTTCCAGGGACCGTTCAAGATACGTACCCGGACCTCCTGAGGCCCGGTTCGGACGATTCCGAACTGACGCACCAGGGAGTTGTCCGTTTCGAGAACTAATCCCCGGGCATGCTGTACCGTGGAGGAGACCCGCTCCTCAAAACCCGTGGGGATCAGGAGGAGAGCCGCACAGATTCCAAGAATGACCAGAGAAAAAAGGGTATTGCGATGCCGCTCGGTTCCAAGCATACCTACCATAGCTCCAGCCAACTCCTTTTCTTTACAACCCGGAAAAGCACGAAGATTCGGGGGCGAAGAACGCTCCGCCCCCGAATACCGGGGAAAGGGAAAACTGAGGTTTCTACAGATTCATGAGAGCCACCATCTTGGTGAAGATGTCCGTATTATCATAGTATCCGTTGAAGCTCTCCGCACCGGCGCCCATGGCAGAAACCGGCACGGGCACCCCCGTATGGGCATAGGAGGTCCAGGCAAGCCCCGCCTTTTCTCCCATCATGCTCGCAGCCTTGGAACCATCCAGCACGGGGTTTATAGCCACCGTCTTGGTACCGGGCTTGAGATTCAGGAAACCCTCCCGGGTATCCACCACCAGGTATCCCTTTTCATGCAGCATATCGAAAACGCTCTTCTGATCATTTTTCTTACCCCGGGGCTGCAGGAAACCGCCGCCGGCAAAATAATCGAAGCCGCTCTCCGTAAGCTGACAGGCGATATCGTAGTAGTTTTTCCTAGAAGGATTGTGGGCATAGAACACGGCGGGAGTGGCGTGCTCTATGGAAACGCTGGAAACGATCCCCACTTTCATCCCCTAATCAGGGCAAGGAAAAGAGCTGTAACCGTTCGGAAACCCCACTTTTTACAGCAACGCATGGTATCCCTCCTTCAAAATATGGAATCTGAATGAGGGAATTCTAGCAAGGGAAGGTTACAGGGGTGCTACAGGGAACTGTCTGTAATGCTACAGAGAGGGCAAAAGCTTGAGGAAAGGAAGGGATGGGATGGGGGGAGAGAAAGAGAAAAGCCCCCCGAAGGGGGCAAAGAGACAAAAAATATTAAAAAAGCCAGCGCAAAAGACCCACCAAACCAATAATACCGAAGAGCACCACTCCCCACAGAAAAGTTCCCATGAGCAAAAAGGGAAGAAAGCCGAGAATGAGAAGCACCACCAGGCACCCCAGGCAGCTTCCGCCGCCCCCAAGAGAAACGTACTGCATCCTTCGAGAAGGCTCCTCACCGTTCCAGGAGGGGGGCTCCTCCTCAAAGTCCTCACGCTTTCCGAGGGATTCGGAGAAAAAGGTCTCCTGCTCTTCCGTCTCCTCCCCCGCATCTTTCCGGCGAAGCCGTTCCAGCATGTTTTTATCGTCCATCTTCAAAGCCTCCTCCAGGGGCATACCATCTTTTCACGAGCATCATACCATAGAGCCCAAGAGAGTATAAAGAGCCCCCCGGAAAAATTACCGAAGGGCTCCCATGCTTCCGCAATTCGGAGACACAGGGAAACGGGAAAAACCGGTCTTCCTACCGGGTGTACTCTTTCACCACAATCTCTCCCGCCACGATCTTCTGCTCAATTTCCCGAAGCCTGGCCGACACATCCTCGGGAATGTTTTTTGTGGCCACATCGGTCCAGGAGAGGCCTACACCGTTATCCTTCAGGCCATAGCTCAAGGTAGCTCCCTGGGGAAGCTCCCCTGCTATCTTGGCCTGGATAAGGTCAAAGACCGCGGTATCCATACGCTTCAGCATGGAGGTAAGGGTGGCCTCGGGCATGAGCAGCTCCTGGGGAGCATCCACACCGATGGCCCAGAATCCCGCATCCTGAGCGGCGTTGAGCACCCCTTCTCCGGTGCCTCCGGCGATCTGGAAGATTACATCCGCTCCGTTTTTGTGCTGGTTCAGAGCCATCTCCTTACCACCGGCGGGATCATCCCAACGACCCACAAAACCGATGAGCAGTTGCACTTCGGGATTGATGTATTCCGCTCCCTGGCGGTATCCCACGAGGAAGTTGTGGAGCACCGGAATATCTTCCCCCAACACCGCTCCGATGATGGCGTTGGAGGGATCCACCCGGGGATTTCCCTCTCGGGTTGTCATGAGAGCCGCCAGGGCTCCTGCAAGAAAGCTTCCTTCGTTTTCCTTGAAGTTGGCGAAGGTCACATGCCCCAGATCCCCCCCCATATCCATCTGAACGAAGCTCGTGTCGGGGAATTTCGGAGCTACCTGCTCCAGAGCATCGTACATGCCAAACCCTACCACGATGACAAGATCGAACTTCTTCGCCGCCGCCGCAAGATAGGGAACGTAGTTCGCAGGATCATAACCGCATTCGATGGCCTTGGCAGTTACCCCAAGCTCTCCCGCAGCCCGTTCCAATCCCCGGTTGGCGGAATCGTAGAAGGAGGCGTCTCCCAACTGCCCCTCAATAACCACCGCCACCGAAGGCTTGTCTGCTCCCCAGGCAGCTCCACCGAAAACCATACACAGTACCAGCACTCCCAACAGAATCTTCTTCATGATTTTTTCCTCCCGCAATGATAAATTAGAGTCCCCGACACCATTCTTGCGGCATGCCAGGGCTTTCTCCCAAAGTATACTGCAAACTCCGCAACTTTGCCTCTCTTCAATGCTTTGCACCATAAAATGAGCCGGGACATCCTTCAATCTAGTGCATCGTTCCTGCTTATATTGTGGTTTCGGCTGAACTCCAGGAGCCGGAGCTTGTGTGTTCCCGGCAGCGACATAGTGGTCGGCGAG
>NPIG01000878.1_pt1 | contig 14124 bp, 11 predicted proteins | sample 8637441 | NCBI WGS metagenome assembly NPIG01 (sample SAMN07420675, study PRJNA396082) | bioreactor metagenome | isolation source: sample BR6 brine-fed electro-methanogenic bioreactor BR | place: Japan: Kochi | collected 2016-06-14 | reverse complement strand
CCCTCGCGGGCGGGCGTCGGTCGTGAGCGGAATCCGCCTCAGGACGGACCGCCTCAAACTCGTCGCCATCGGGCTCTTTCTCGTTCTGGCGACCACGCTCTACTACGTCTTCCAGCGCGCGAAGCTCGGTGACCTCGGTCTGGCAACGGACAAGACCCTCGTCATGGCGCTCGCCGCGACGCTCGTCGTCCTGACCCTCGCGCTCGCTTGGGTGCTCGTCCGCAATCTCGCCAAGGTGCTCGCCGAGCGGCGCTTCGGCATCGTCGGGTCGCGCCTCAGAACGCGGGTGACCTTCGCGTTCCTCTTCCTCGTCCTGATCCCGAGCCTGCTCCTGTTCGCGGGAGCGACGACGATCGTCTCCCAGACCCTCAAGGGGCTGACGCCCCCGCAGCTCGAAGAGGCGTGGCGCGTCGCGGCCGGCGTCGCGGAGATGGTCTACCTCGAGAGTGAGCGCCTCGCCGCGCACAGCGCGACGACCCTCGCGACGACCTTCGAGTCCGAGCCGAACGNNGTCCAGGCGGAGCTCGACGAGGCGATCGCGACGCTCGATCTCGCCGCCGCCGGCTTCATCCCAGCGGCCGGGGCGGCCCGCTGTGCGGCGCGCGACTACGGCGAGCGACGCGCGCCCAGCGTCGAAGAGCTGTGCCACGTCCCCCTGCAGGCGGTCGAGCGCGTTCGCGAGGGCGGGCAGCCGCTCGTCATCGCGGAGGTGCTGAGCTACGGCCGCCGCGCGCTGGCGTTCGAGCCGGTGTTCCGCACGGACAGCACGGTCGATGTCGCGTGGAGCGCGCGATACATCTCGGACGTCGACAGCGCCCAGGTCGAGTCCGTGATGGCGATGACCGACCAGGTCGTCGACTTGCGCCGGCGCCGGCCCGTCGTGCAGCGGCTCTACGTCGCGCTCTTCGCGTTGCTGACCTTGCTCGTCCTCTTCGCGGCCGTGTGGACCGGCCTCTACCTGACGCGGGAGATCACGGCGCCCGTGCTCGAGCTCGCGACGGGGACCGACGCGCTCGCCCGCGGAGACCTGACCCACCGCGTCCCGGTGGGCGGCGACGACGAGCTCGCCCACCTCGCGCAGTCCTTCAACCGCATGGCGGGGGAGATCCAGCTCCAGCGCCGCGAGATCCTCTCGCGCCAGCGCTACACCGAGGCCGTGCTCGAGGCGGTGCCCGTCGGTGTGATCAGCCTCGACGCCCAGGGCGCGATCACCACGGCGAACCTCGCCGCGAAGCGCATGCTCTCGCTCGCGCGCGCTCCCGAGGGCGCCCCTCTTGCGGAGCAGCTCGGCGCTGAGCACACGCCGCTCTACGACACCTTGCTGCCGGTGCTCGACGGCCGGAGCGCCCGCGTCGAAACCGAAGTCCGGGTCAGCGGAGCGCAGGGCTCCGTCGCGTTGCAGGTCCGCGCGGGGCGCCTTCGCTTCGTCGGGAACGAGGAGGGCATCCTCGTCGTGCTCGAGGACCTGACGAGTCTGCGCCGCGCGGAGCGCTTCGCGGCGTGGGGTGAGGTCGCGCGCCGTGTCGCCCACGAGATCAAGAACCCGCTGACCCCGATTCGACTCGCGGCGGAGCGGATGCTGCGCCGCTACCGCAACGACCCGGTCGACGCGGAGTCGGCGATCGAGCAGGGCGCCGCGACCGTCGTGCGCGAGGTCGACAGCCTCAAGACCCTGGTCGACGAGTTCTCCCGCTTCGCGCGTCTCCCCGAGCTGCGTCTCGAGCCGGGCAGCGTGAACGACGTTCTGCGGGAGGCCGCGGCGCTCTACCGAGAGTCGCACCCCGCGGTTCACCTCGTCCTCGAGGCGGAGCCGGAACTCCCGCGCCAGCGCATCGACGCCGCCGCGCTCCGCCGCTGCCTGATCAACCTGATCGACAATGCGATGGCAGCGCTCGGAGAAGGCGGTACGATCACGCTCCGGAGCCGCCGGCTCGCCGAGGGTGAGGGGATCCTGCTCGAAGTGCTCGACGATGGGCCGGGGATCCCCGAGAGCGATCGGGAGCGGCTCTTCCTGCCGAGTTTCTCGCGTCGGCCCGGAGGTACGGGCCTCGGCCTCGCCATCGTCCATCGTGTCGTCACCGAGCACGGGGGGAAGATCAGGGCGGAAGGCCGCGACGGCGGGGGTACGGCGATGCGGATCGAGCTCCCGGCGGACGCGGGAGAAGTGACGACGAGCGAGGAAGGAGAGGCCCATGGCGGGCGATGAACGCAGAGGCGTGATCCTGGTGATCGACGACGAGGCTTCCATCTGCGAGGCCATGAGCCAGATCCTCGGCGACGAGGGTTATCGGGTCCTGAGCGCGGGGAGCGGCGAGGACGGTCTCGCGCAAGCGGTCGAACACGGCCCCGACGCGATCTTCCTCGACGTCTGGCTGCCCGGCATGGACGGGATCGAGACCCTGCGCCTGCTTCGCGAGCGAGGTGTCGTCGCACCGGTGATCATGATCTCGGGTCACGGCACGATCGAGACGGCCGTGCGCGCGACCAAGCTCGGCGCCTACGACTTCATCGAGAAGCCCGTCTCCCTCGATCGCGTGCTCCTCGCGACCGGCAACGCGCTGCGTCACGCGCGCCTCGAGCGGCGCAACCGTGCGCTGCGCGCCGAGCTGCGCCGCGAAGCCGAGTTCCTCGGGCGCTCGCCGGCGGTCGAACGCCTGCGCAGCGAGCTCACCGCGGCCACGGACGGCGCGCCCGTGCTCCTCTACGGCGCGAAGGGCAGCGGGCGGCGGCTCGCGGCCCGCTGGCTCGCGCTCCACGGCCCGCGTCCGGAAGGCCCTTTCCTCGACGTCCAGGCCTCGGCGATGCCGCGGGAGCGCCTGACGCGCGCGCTCCTCGGCGACCCGGGGCGTCTCGGCGAAGAGCCGGGGCGCATCGCCCTCGCCGACGAAGGCACGCTCTACCTCGAGAACGCCGACACCTTGCCGCCGACGCTGCAGTCGCTCCTCCTCTCGGGTTATCACGACGCGGCGTACGCCGCTCCGGGCAAGCGCCACATCGTGCGCGCGGAGTTCCAGCTCGTCGTCGCGCTGCTCGAGGCTCCCGAGGAGCTCGTCGACGCTGGCAAGCTCAGCGGCGACTTCCTCGGCATGTTCTCGCACACGATCGCCATCCCTTCCTTGGCCGATCGCATCGACGACCTGCCCGACCTCACCGAGCGCTTCGCGACCGAGATCTGCCGCGAGTATGCGCGGGAGGAGATCCACTTCGCGCCCGAGGCGATCGACGTGATGCTGCGCTACGCGTGGCCCGGGAACGTGAGGGAGCTCAAACGCGTCGTCGAGCGCCTCGTCCTCCTGACCCCGGGCCCGCTCGTGCGCCCCGAAGACCTGCCGGTCCACCTCAGCGGGGACGCGAGCGCCGACGCCGGCGTCGCGGGCACGCTCGAGCGATTCGAGGAGCGATGGGTGAGGCGTTTCCTCGACGAGGCCGATGGCGACGTCGAGCGCGCGGCGCGGCGCCTCGGCTTGAGCAAGGAGAGCTTCCTCGAGCGCATGCGCCGCGTCGGAATCGAGTAGGGGAACTCCCGGTTCGGGAGCGCTCGGGCTGCTAGCCGGCGGCGAGTGCGTCCCAGTCGCCCATCGGACCACCCTCCGGGCCACGCCCCGCGTCGTCGAGGAAGCTCGAGAGGATGCGTCCGAAGCGCTCGATCTCGATCAGGAACGCGTCGTGGCCGTAGACGGAGTCGAGGCGGACGAAGCGGCAGTCGCGGCCCCACGCGCGGAGGATGCGGGCGACCTCTTCCTGCTGGTGGATGGGGAAGAGGAGGTCGGTCGTGACGCCAATCATCAGTGAGCGCGCCCGGATCCGGGTCACGCCTTCCTCGTAGCTCGCGGCGTCGTCGCCGAGGTCGAAGAGGTCCATCGCCTTCGAGAGGTAGAGGTAGGAGTTCGCGTCGAAGCGGTCGACGAAGCGATCCCCCTGGTGCATCAGGTAGGACTCGATCTCGAAGTCCGCGTCGAGCAGGGGATCGACCCCCTCGCGGCGTTCGCGGGCGAAGCGGCGGTCCCACTCTGGTCCGGAGCGGTACGTGATCGTGCCGATCTGCCGCGCGAGGTGCAGCCCGGAGCGCGGTCCGGGGCCGCCGTGGTAGCGGCCGCCCTCCCACGCCGGGTCGCGCATCAGCGCCTGGCGCTGGGCGAAGCGCAGCGAGATCGAGAGGGGATAGGAGCGGCCGGGAGCGGAGATCGCGACCATGCGCCGGCAGCGCTCGGGGTGACGCGCCGCGAAGGCCATCGCCTGCATCCCGCCCATCGATGCCCCGAGCACGGTGTCGACTCTGTCGATGCCGAGAGCGTCGAGCAGGAACGCGTGGGCTTCGACCATGTCCCACACGGTGACGAGCGGGAAGTCGAGTGCGTAGGGCTGTCCGGTGCGCGGGTCGGGTGACGCGGGTCCCGTCGAGCCGAAGCAGCCTCCGAGGACGTTCGCGCAGACGACGAAGAAGCGCTCGGTGTCGATCGCGAGTCCGGGGCCGACCATCGCTTGCCACCAGCCCGGCTCGGGGGCATCGGCGTGGCTTCGGACGTGGGAGGACGCGGACAGACCGGTGCAGATCAGGAGCGCGTTGTCGCGCGCTTCGTTCAGCGTGCCCCAGGTCTCGTAGGCGATGGTGCTGGACGCGAGCACGCCCCCCAACTGGAGGGCGTGCGGATCCCTGCGTTCGAGAAGCTGGACGCCGCGCGGCGTCGTCACCTCGACTCCGAGAGCGTGGCGCCTCGAGCCGATGGGACGCGCCGCGCCATCCGGGTCAGAAGCGGAAGCCGACGTTGAACGCCGGGACGAGAGCGGTACGAGCGCCCTCGATCAGCGGCATCGGGTCCTTCGGACTGATGCGCCGGATCGTGACCTGGATGCGGAAGTTCCACCGATCTCCGGCGAACTGGACTCCGGCACCCGCCTCGTACCAAAGGTCGATGTCGATCTCCGAAGGAGTGTCGGGCATGAGGCCTTCCGGCTTGTCCCAACTCAGCTCACCGATGCCGAGCCCGGCGATCGCGAGAAGCTCGAAGCCGGGGTCACCCGAGACGACCCAGTACCCGCGCGCACCGTACATGTCGAGATCGACGTCGGCTCCGGACGAGAAGTCGTCCTCGGTCGAGAGGGTCTCGTAGACCAGCGCGAAGGAGAAGCGGGGCGACACGCGGTACTCGAACTGCGCGTTCCAGCCCAGGGACTGCTCCACTTCGAAGCGGCGGGAGACGAGAGGAAACTGCCCGCCGACGGAAAGCTCGATGTTCCTGTCCTGCGCAACGACGATGTCGCTCACTGCGAGAACGGCCACGAGAACGACAGCACACCACATGACGAAGCGCTTCATGCCCTGACTCCCTGCACCACCCGCGAACCGGGTGGTGGCCCCTCCCCGGGGACCGTGCCGAAAAACCGGGGCATTCTCCCAAAAGGCCCCAGCGGGAGCAACCCCGCTCGCGCGCGGTCGACCCCGTGACGATTACGTGCCTGATGCCCCTCCGGGGCGACTTCGGGCTGCCGTCGCGGCCCGACTACGTCTCGCTCTCTTCCGTGCCGAGATCGTGGAGGCGGCTGAGCTCGGTACTCAGGTAGCGCTCCGCCTCTTCCGGCGTATCGCAGATCGTGAAGAGCTCGAGGTCCGCCCGGTCGATCACGCCCCACTCGGCGAGCATCTCCCAGTCGACGACCTTCTCCCAGAACTCCCGGCCGTAGAGGACGACCAGACGCGGCCGAGTGGCCTTCTCCGTCTGGATCAAGGTCAGCAGTTCGAAGAGTTCGTCGAAGGTGCCGAAGCCGCCTGGGAAGACGACGAGCGCCTTGGCGAGGTAGACGAACCAGAACTTCCGCATGAAGAAATAGTGGAACTCGAAGGAGAGCTCCCGGGACGCGTACTCGTTCACCCCTTGCTCGAAGGGCAAACTGATCCCGAGCCCGACCGAAAGGCCGCGCGCGCGGGATGCGCCGCGGTTGGCGGCCTCCATGATGCCGGGACCCCCGCCCGAGGACACGATGAAGCGGTGCCGCGTGCCCTGGAGCGACTTCGACCAGAGCGTCATGCGGTAGGCGAGCTCCTCGGCGTCGCGGTAGTACGGGGCGAGCTTGTCGGCGAGTTCGCCGCCGGCTTCGGCGGGCGCCCGTGCGGAGCCGAAGAAGACAATCGTGTCCTCGACGTGGTAGCGCTCGAAGCGGGCCTCGGGCTCGATGTACTCGGCGAGGATGCGCAGCGTGCGAGCGTCGCGGCTCGTCAGGAAGTCGAGATTGCGGTAAGCCTTCATCGGGTTGCGGTTCTTCCGGCCCATGATGAATCGTTCTCCTTGGCGTACGGTATAGGGCCGCAGTCTACACACCCCCGGGCGCACCGTGGGTGCATCGTGTCCTTCGACCGTGCCGCTCGACCGTGCGCCTCGACCGAGGAGGAGCCTTGGCAGACGGATTCGTGATGGTGGAGGACGAGCAGGCCGCGAGCGCGCTCGCCGGGCGTCTCGCTGGGGCGTCTCGGCTCGCCGTCGACCTCGAGGCGAACTCCTTCCATGCTTACCGCGCCCGTATCTGCCTCGTGCAGCTCGCGTGGGAGAGCGGGGGAGGGGTCGAGGTCGCACTCGGTGACGTCCTCGCCGTGCCGGCGCTGATGGACGTGTTGCGCCCGTTGCTCGAGAATCCAGCGCTCGAGACGGTCCTTCACGGTGCGGACAACGACGTCCGCATGCTCTACCGCGAGTTCGACATCGCGCTCGCCGGCCTCTTCGACACCCAGATCGCCGCCCGCGTTCTCGGATTCCCCCGCACCGGTCTCGCCGTGCTCGCCGAGGAGCTCGCGGGGGTGACGCTGAGCAAGGCAGGCCAGAAGCTCGACTGGGGGCGGCGCCCCCTCCCTGAGTCGGCCCTGCGTTACGCCGCGACGGACGTTCGAGTGCTGCTGCCGATCCGGGACGCGCTCGCCCCTCGTCTCGTGGAGGCTGCGCGGGGCACTTGGGCGCGGGAGGAGTGTGAGCTCCTCGAGGCGTCGCGCTCCGTGGAGCAGGCCGAGGTCGACCTCGCGCAGCTCGCAGGCCGCGTCAGCGGCGCGAGCCGGCTCGACGCGCGCCGGCGCGGAGTCTTTCTCTCCCTGCTCGCGTGGCGGGAGGCCGAAGCGGCGCGCCGGGACGTCCCGGCGTTCCACGTCGTCCCGCCCAAGCAGTTGCTGCGCATCGCGGAGCTGCTGCCGCGGGAGCGACGTCGGCTCGAAGCGGCGGGGCTCTCGCCGCGTCTCGTCGCCCGCCACGGGAAGGGGCTGCTCGAGGCTGTCGCGCGTGGCCTGAGCGATCCGCCGGAGGAGCCCCCGCGGCGACGGAGCGGGAATGCCGGGGACGCGGCTCCCGGAGGGTTGCTCCGGGTGCTGCGGGCCTGCAGGGCCGAGAGCGCGGAGCGCCTCGGGCTCGACGAGGGCACGCTGTGTACGAGCGCCGTGCTCAAGGCTGTCGCACGCAGTGGCGCGACGGAGCCGGAAGCGCTCGCTGCCGCGGGCATGCGGTGCTGGCAGATCGAGGCGTTCGGCGAGGAGCTCCTCGAGACGCTTCGGAACTTCGTACCGAGCGACTGAACGAGCTCGGGCTCCTAGGAGTCCTAGCGCTGCCGATTCCGGCGGCTGTCTGTATATTGCGAGGAGCACGGATCTTCAGGAGGGTTGCATGGGATTTCGCCGTAATATCGCATTCTTGTTCATCGTGGCCCTGATTTCGGTCTCGCCGGTCTTCGCGGCGGGCCAGCTCCAGATGGAGTCCCGGACCTGGGACGCCGGAGACATCGAGCTCGGCGCGCGGATCGACTACGAGTTCGTCTTCACAAACTCCGGGGACGCCCCGATCCACATCCTGAGCGTTCGGCCGCAGTGCGCTTGCACGGTGCCGGACGGGTACGACGAGGTGATTCCGCCGGGTGCGAGCACGGCGCTCAAGCTGGTCGTCGACACGCGCACGCTTCACCCGGGGACCGTCTCCAAGTCGGTGACGATTCGCACGGATGCTCCCGGCTCCGAGCGCGTGATCCTCCAGATCAAGATGAATCTCTTCACCCCGCTAGAGATCCTGCCGCGCGCGACGGTCTATCTCTCGGGGCGTCAGGGCGACAGCCCGGATTCGAAGCTGCTCGCGCGGCCCCACCGCGACGGCATGAAGATCACCGGCGTGGTTTCGAACAACGAGCACATCGAGGTCTCGCTCGAGGCGGCGGAGCCGATCGCCCGGAAGGACGGGCCGGCTACGGGTCTCGCGAACCAGATGCTGCCGCGCGCGGGGGACTTCTGGGTCAACATCAAAGTCAAGCCCGGGGCGCCGGTCGGCCTGCTGAGTGGGCGCGTCGACGTCAAGACGAGCGATCCCGAACACCCGGTGGGTGCCATTCAGGTGCGCGCGAACATCAAAGAGCGGCCGTCGGGTTAGTAATGGGATAGTTGGGCGAAAATGAAGGCCGTTCAACAGAACGCCGCCCGGAGTGGGCGGCGTTTTTTTTCACTGAATCGCCCCGAAGATGCCCGGATGTGTTCGCGGCCGTTGCATCCGCGCCGAACGGGAGCGATCTTCTGCCGGGAGATGAGCAGGGACCTAGAACAACCCGTGGCCGCCGCGGCGCTGGCGGCCGTCGCCGATCTTCTCGCGGCCGAGGACAAGGCTGGCGAAGATCGGGCCGCGCTTCTCGCGCGCGCGGCGGATCTGTGCACGGATGTCGCGCAGACCGGGCCGTGGCACTCGCTGCGGGACCTCGCGCTCGTCGCGCGCCGCATCGTGCTCGCAGGGGACGCGGACGTCGCGGAGAAGGACGCCGCGCTCGCGCTGATCTCCCGCTTGACCAGCGCGGACACCGTCGCAGCGCTCGTGCGCGCCGTCGTCGACCTCGGCGGCCTGACCGCCGAACTCGAGGCGCTGCTCGCCGTAGCCGGATCTGGGGCGATCTGGGAGATCGCCCGCATCCTGCGCAAGGAACGAGACGCGCGCGCGGCCGAGGAGCTCCGGCACTTCTGCACCCGCGTGGGAGGCGAGAGCTGGCGGCGGGTGCTCCAGGAGGCCGGTGAGCGCAGCTTCGCCGATGTCTCGGCCCTGCTCCCGCTCGTCGCGCAACTCGACCCGAACCTCGCCCGCCCACTCGCGCACCGTCTGCTCGAGCACCCGGACGGCCGGGTCCGCACGCGGGTACTCGCCTACTTGCTCAACCTCGAGCCGAAGGATCTCGGTTGGCAGAGGCTCGCCGAGTGGGCGCTGGGCAGCCCGGAGAAGGAACTCGCAGACGTGGCCCGTGCCGCGGTCCTGCGTCTCGATCCGCCCAATGAGGACTTGTTGCAGATGGCATTGATGGGAGGCGGGAGTCCCGCGGAAGGCCGCATTCTCGAGGACCTCGAACGCCGGCTCGCCGAGCTGCGTTCGACGGAAGGCGGGCGCGAATGAACGTCCGGCGCGCAACGATCGTCGAGGACCTCGCGCAGGCCCTCGCCCAGGCCTTCCATGCGGCCCGGCTGTATCCGGCCGCGCACCCGGAGCGTGCCCGGCGCGAGAAAGCGCTACGCGACACGTGGAAGCAGTTCAGCCTGGAGAACGCGGGGGTCGCGATCGATTGCGTCCAGGGACGGGTGCACGCCGACGGTGGCGCTCCGCTCCGCCCCGGCGGTCCCGGCTTCGCCGATTTCGCGAAACACGCGCTCGAAGCGGGGATGACGATCTTCCGGCTCGAGGCGTCGACCGAAGAGGACGCAGTCGTCGAACTCGTCCGCACGCTCGCGCTCGGTCAGCAACCGGACGCGGCGCCCGCGCAGAAGAGCGAGGCTCCGGTAGACACGGGGCCGCTGCACTTGTTCCAACCGCCCGACACGAGCTCCAACGTCTTCAGCACGGCCGCGATCGCGATCTCCTCGGGACAAGCCGCCATCCCGTCGCCGCCCCCGAGTGTCGCGACGGTGACCGGCGCGATCGAGAAACCGACGCGGAGCGCGGAGGAAGAACGGGGTACGTTGCGGCGCGTCTGGGAGGGCATTCGCGAGCGGCGCTCTTTCGATCGGGCTGCTCTCGCGGGAGTCATCCGCAGCTTGGCCCGCCGCCCCGGCGATGGCGTGATGGAGCCCGTCGCGCTGCTCTGGAGCGAGGACCTCGAGTGGACCCTGGAGCATCACGCTCTCAACGCCGCGCACATCGTCTTCCTCAGTGCGCGTGCGACCGGACTCAGGGCGAGCGCGATCGAGGACATCGTCGCGAGCGCGCTGCTCGCGGACATCGGCATGACCCTCGTCCCCGAGCGGCTCAGGCACAGCAGAGAGCGTCTGCGTCCGGCCGAGTTCCGCCTGGTGCGCCGCCACCCCGTCGACGGCGCGCGCATCCTGTTCGCGACACAGGGCGTGCCGGACATCGCGGGAGTGGTCGCCTATCAACACCACCAGCGCGTCTCGGGACGCGGTTATCCCCACTCGAGCCGTCAGCAGAGGCCGGTACCCGCGGCACAGCTCGTACAGGTCGCGGACCTCTACGCCGCGTTGCGTACGCCGCGCCCATTCCGTCCCGCGGTGGGTGAGCGCGAGGCGCGGGCGATGATCCGCAAGACGCGCGGCGAGCAAGTGGCCGCGGAGATCGTCGACCTGATGCTCGACGAGGCGCTCCCGCGCGGCTGCTGTCGGGACGGCCTGCACTAGCCATCTCTGGCGCTGGGGAATCCCAGGAGCTTCCCGCCTCTCGGACACCTCGCCCGCGGAAATCCGACCGCTCCACCCGATTGTGACTCTCTCGCCCCTCGCGGGATCGGTGCGGCCGCTACAATCGGCGCCGTGAACAACGAACTCGAACTGGCCCTGGGACTCGCGCGCGAAGCGGGCGAGTGGATCGTCGATGTCTACCGTCACGGCTTCACCGTCGAGCACAAGGGAAGCGACGGCCCCGTCACCGAGGCCGACCGCGGGGCCGATCGCCTGATCGTCGCGGGGCTGAGGCGGGAGTTCCCGGCGGACGCGATCCTCAGCGAGGAGAGTCCCGACGACCTCTCCCGACTCGAGCACGCGCGTCTCTGGCTCGTCGATCCCTTGGACGGGACTCGCCAGTTCGTCGCCGGAATCGACGAGTTCGCGGTGATGATCGGGCTGGCGGTCGAAGGGCAGGGGGTGCTCGGCGTCGTCCACCTCCCGATCGAGGACCGGACGGTCTATGCTGCGCGCGGTCTCGGCGCGTTCGAGCTCCGGGGGGGCTCTCCCCCGCGTCGCCTGTCCCTGCCCGAGGAGGCCCAGACCGACCCCGGGCCGGTCGTCGCCCTCTCGCGTATGAACGCCAGTAGCCGGACCTTGCGTGTTGCGCAGGAGCTCGGCGCTCAGCTCAGCATTCCCTCCGGGTCCGTGGGCCGCAAAGCACTCCTCGTCGCGACCGGCGAGGCGGACGCGTATTTCTCGCTCGCGGGTCACTCGCGGCATTGGGACGCGTGCGCCCCACAGGTGATCGTCGAGGAAGCGGGTGGGATCTTCACCGACACACGGGGAGAGCCTCTCGTCTACAACACCGAGGACACCCGCAACGCCGACGGTCTGCTCGCCTGCCGGGCCGGGCTTCATCGTCGCGTGATCGAGACGATCGCGCGCGAGCGACAGGACCCGCGGTGACGGTTCGCGTTCGCGTCGCCCTGTTCGTCGCGCTCCTCGTTGGCGCGATGGCCGGGCGCGCGTTCGCCGAGCCACGAAGCGTTTCCCGGCTCGAGACTCCCCACCTCGGGCTCACCCGCGCGCCACGCGCCCTCGAGGAGGGTTTCCGCGCGCTCGACGCCGGGGACACGGAGGCGGCACGGGAGGCCTTCGCCCTTGCTCGCGCGGAAGATCCGCTCCTCGCCGAGGCCTGGGCGAATCTGTCCGTCGCCGAGCTGTCTCGTTGCGCCCGGCGCGAAGCGCTCTTCGCCGCCTGGATGGCCCAGCACCTCGCTCCCGGCGATGCGAAGCTCGCCCGTCACCTACAGAAGGTGCACCGCGCGCAGTGCGAGGAGACTCACGTCTCGCGTCCGGTCGACGCGCTCGAACACGCGTTGATCGCACACGCGGACGACGCCACCGCCTGGGCCGCGGCCGCCCGCGCCCGGAGCGAGGAGGGCGAGCCCCGTCTCGCCCTCTACTACTTCGAGCGCGCCCGCGAGCTGGCGGGAGGCGGTTTCGATGCTGCGCTCGCCGACGCCGCGTTGCGGAGCGGCCTGCCGGAACCGGGTGCCGCGATGCCGAAGGCGGGGGCGGAGCTCGTCGCGACGCTCGCTCCCAAGGTCCCGTACCAGTTCGCCTCGGGTGTCGTCGAGACGCTCGTTCAGAGCGGCCTGATGCGCGAGGTCGCGCCGAGGGAGCTCGAGGGCGAGCTCACGGCGTGGCTCGACGGCGTGCGGCGCCCGTGGCTCTCGGGGCCCTGGGGGATGCTGCGGCTCGAGGAGGGTTGGAAGCGCTCGCCGGCTTCAGCGGACGACGGGGCGTCGAAGGAGGGCGAGGCGCTCCTCCTCCTCGACCGGCACCCCGGTGACACGCGCCTGGCGCTCTACGCGCTCGAGGATCCGGGCGATGCAGCGGCGCGCGACGCGGCGCTCGCTGGGGCGCTGTCCGAGCGGGGAGCGCGGAGGAGTACTCCGTGGCGACCCTGCGACGGGAGTGGAGTCGAGCACGCCTGCGTCACCGCGGGTTACGAGCTCCTGGTCGAGGACGGCCGCGCGGCCGAGCTCGAGCTCGTCCTGCTCCCGGACGCCTCGCTCGCGGCGCTCGCCGTGTTTGGCGATGCGGGCTGCGGCGAGGAATGCCGCGGTGAGGGGCGGGAGTCGGCCTTGGCGATGCTTCGAAGCCTACGCCCCGCTGCAGCCACGCCGGCATCGACCCCTTGGCGCTTCCCTTGGCCCCGCGAGTGGCGTGCGGCTGCCCCTGCTCGAGAACGGGAAGAGGCGTGGCGCACCGTCCCGCTCGCCGAGGCGGGGCTCGCAGTGGACCTGCCCCCAGGGGTGCAGTTCACGCGTACGGCGCTCTGGCCAAGGGTCTGCGGCGTGCCTTCCGGTGCTTTGCTCTGGTTCCGTGGGCGCTTCATCGATCGCGAGGGCCTCGCCGTCACGGTCGGAACAGCGCAGCATCCCGCGTGGTTGGCGCACCGCCCGGGCGCGACCCTCGCCGAAGCCGCGCGTTCGCCAGCCGCGCTCGCGCCGGCCGTCGACCCGGGAGCGCGACTCGCCGGCGCAGCCTCGCTGACGCGGGCGCTGCACCTCGCGGGCGAGGCCGGGGAAGGCTTGGTGGCGCGCTTCGAAGGCGAGCGCTTCGCGGGAGATTGGTTCGTCCTTCGGCGAGTCGTCGACGGCGATGTCTACGACCTCGTACTCCCGGTCGCGGGCGGGCGTCGCAGCCTCGCCCTCCTCTGGCTCGGTATCGCGCTGCGGGGACTCGGCGAGGCGCCACCCCCGCCGCCCGTCGATCTCAGCGCGCGCTTCGACGTGCGCTTCCTGCGCACCGAGAACGAGCGGGACCCGCGCGAGGGCATGCTCTTCGCCGACCAGCTCGAGCTCCCGGTCCCGCGGCCTTTCCGCGTCTTCTTGGACGCGAGCTCCTCCGGTGGTTTTCCGTTGACGCTGCGCGCCCGGGGGGAAGGCACGATCACGGTCGAGCGTTGGTCGTCCCAGGGTCGCGAGCTCGCGCGCCTGCGCCGCGACGCACTCGGGAAGAGCGGGCGCGTCGCATCGGGACCGTGGCAGGTTGGCCGGGAGTCCCGCGGCGGTCGCAGCGAGCGCGTCGAGTTCACCGGGGACGATGCCGCGTACGGCTGCCTCGTTCTCATCGTGCCGGCGGAGGAGGACGACGCGCGCCCCGTCTACGTCGTGACGCTCGAGACGCGCGGGGAAGGACTCGAGCATGCCGACGTCGCGTGCACGCTCCTTTCCCGGGCTCGCTACCAGCGCCGGCCCCGATGAGCGCGGGGGGGCGACGAACGAAGACCCCCCGAAGCAATGCTCCAGGGGGCCGGCGGATCGACTCCGCGTTTAGCTAGCTTCGTTCAGAGGCCGAGACCGGCGCGGACCTGCTCGAGCTCCGACAACACGGGGCCGGCATCGCGCCTGAGAGTCGCGCCGCCTCCGCCTGCGCCTGCGACGCCGAAGCCGCCGCCGACGACCAAGCCGGACGCGTCAGGCGTGGCCCCTCCCTTCGTCACCGGTTGG
>NPIG01000542.1_pt1 | contig 14146 bp, 8 predicted proteins | sample 8637441 | NCBI WGS metagenome assembly NPIG01 (sample SAMN07420675, study PRJNA396082) | bioreactor metagenome | isolation source: sample BR6 brine-fed electro-methanogenic bioreactor BR | place: Japan: Kochi | collected 2016-06-14 | reverse complement strand
CGACCACTCGGGAGCAGAGGGGACACACAAGCGGAGGCTCCGTGAAATAGCACGTGACACGTTATTTGTGAAACCGCTCTAAGCGTGGGACAATGCTTACAGGGCTATACCCTATCGCCCTTGAGACCCGCGAGAATCTTCTCCGGCAGGGCGGGAAGACGATGCACCCGCACGCCGCAGGCATGATAGATGGCGTTACCGATGGCCGCATGGGGGCTGGAGAGAGGAAGCTCTCCCACGCCGGCGGAGCCGAAGGGGCCGAACTCTCTCGGATAGTTCTCGAAATAGACGATCTCCATGTTGTCTGGAATATCGTTGGCGAAGGGGAATCCCGCACCGATGAGAGTGGAGTGCTTCTTGAGATCCTCGAAATCCTCCGTGAGGGCGAGCCCCACCCCCTGGGCCATGCCTCCGTAAATCTGGCCGTCCGTGACGAGGCGGTTGTTCACCTTGCCGATATCCGCCATGAGGGTCATCTTATCCACCGTAACCTTCCCCGTCTCGGTATTCACTGAGACCTCGGCGAGAAAGACCCCGTACATGTAGACCACGAAGGGACGCCCCTGCCCCTTGTCGTCGCAGGCGGTGCCGGGAACGGAGAATTTGCCCACGTACTTGAGGGGCTTTCCTGCGGCGGTGGCTTCGGCGTAGGTCATGCAGGAGCCGTCGGGCTTGCGGAGTTCCTTCATCAGCTCTTCACAGGCTACCCGGATGGCATTCCCCGTCATAACCTGCTGCCGGGAGCCCCCCGAGGGACCGGAGTTGGGGGTCTTCGATGTGTCCGGCCAGGTGAAACGCAGACGTTCCGGAGCGATTCCCATGGGGCGCAGAGCCTCGTGGGCGTTCCCGATGGCTCCCATATCCGCCCCCTGACCGTGATCCTCCCAGGCGGTGACAATGGTGATGGTGTCGTCTTCGTTCAGCACCGCCCAGGCCTCGGAGCCGTCCGGCCCGTCGAGGCCGCAGCCGTAGCAGCCCATGGCGAGGCCCACGCCCTTTTTGATCTTCTCGGTGGATTCCTTCTCCGCCTTTTCTTTGGCCGCCTCATATTTCGGCTTCAGAGCCTCCAGCATCTCGGGATAGCTGAGAACTTCGGGCTCCTGGCCGCTGGGGTTCGTGGCTCCCTGGCGGTAGCAGTTCTTGTAGCGAATCTCCCAGGGATCCATGCCGAGCTTTTCCGCCAGCTCATCCATGAGAAGCTCCGAAGAGTAGAGGGACTGGGGAGATCCGTAGGCCCGGAAGGCGGAGCCCCAGGCGTGGTTGGTGCAGACAGTTCGCCCGGTGCCCTTGATATTGGGGATGTCGTACCCCGCCCCCATGAACTGGGCTCCCCGGAGGGTAAGAAGATCGCCGAACTCCGAATAGGGGCCGTGATCCACGCTGTAATCCGTCTCCATGGCGAGAAGCTTCCCCTCGTTATCCGCAGCGAACTTGATGTTCACGAAGAAGGGAGAGCGTTTTCCCGTATAGGTCATGTGCTGGAAATAGTTGTAGCGGAGGAAGCAGGGCTTCCCCGTGGCGAGAGTGGCGGCGCCCACGAGAGCCTCCATGGTGGGGCTGAACTTGTAGCCGAAGGTGCCTCCCATGGGGTTGGAGACCAGGGCGATCTTGTCCGGCTCTACCCCGAGCCCCGGAGCGATCATGGCGAGATGAAGATGGGCGCCGATGGTCTTGGAGTGGATTTTCAGCACCCCCTCATCGGTAAGATAGGCGAACCCCACATCGGGCTCGATGGTAAGGTGAGGCTGCCGTCCCACGTAGAAGTCATCCTCCACCGTTACCGGAGCGCTTTCGAAGATCGGCCCCGTGGGATTTCCCTTTTCGAGATTCTGAATGTAGTAGATATTGGGAGTTCCCGGATGGATCTCCAGGGCGTCCTCCTCCATGGCGGCGGGGGCGCTCATGTAGGCGGGGAGCACCTCCAGATCCACCTTCACCTTCTCTGCAGCGGCACAGGCGTTGTCGTAGGTATCTGCACAGACGATGGCCATGGCATCTCCGAACTGGAATACCTTCTCATCACAGAGAATGGGGCGGTCCCAGCCATCCCCCTTGTTGGAGGGGAAGGTGATCAGTCCGGTGATGCGGTTTTTCCCCTTGATATCCTTGTGAGTCAGGATTTTGTAGACTCCGGGCATCTTTTCCGCCTCGGAGATGTCGATGCCCTTGATATTGGCGTGGCTCACCGTGGCCTGTACCAGGGCGAGCTGCAGGGATTCGTCGGGAAGCTTCAGCCCCAGATCTGCCCCGTAATCCAGGGTTCCCGTAACCTTTGCCACCGAGGTGGGGCGGGGATAGTTGCCTCCCCAGATCCGCCCGTCTGCTGGCATCTTGAACTCCAGCTCCTCTTCGGGAAGCTCTCCCCGAAGAACCTTCGCTGCCTCCAGCACCGCATCCACAATGGGAACGTAGCCCGTGCAACGGCAGGCGTTGCGGTTCTTGGTGAACCACTCCCGAACCTCCTCCCGGGTGGGGGAGGGGTTCTTCTCAAGCAGAACCTTGGCGGAGACGATGAATCCGGGAGTGCAGAAGCCGCACTGGGCGGCACCGTACTTGATCCACGCCTTCTGCAGGGGGTGCAACTTCTCGGGAGTGCCGATCCCCTCGATGGTGGTAATGTGATCCCCCTCCTTGAGACGGCTTGCCTTGAAGACGCAGGAGCGTATCACCTCTCCGTTGAGGATCACGCTGCAGGCGCCGCACTGCCCCGTATCGCATCCCACCTTGGTTCCCGTGAGTCCGAGCTGCTCCCGCAGAATCTTTGCCAGGGACTCCTCGCCGTTGATGATGATGTTGTATTCCACGCCATTTACGAAAAAGCTCTTCTGATTCACCCTTTTCCAACCCCTTTCCATCGTCTTTGTACCGCTGCGCTCATGCCACACCTCAAGGGGGTTCCACCCTGTATCTCTCGTGGGGATCCCCCGGTTCGCCGGGTTTTTTGAATCTTTCAGACCTTACGGATCTTCTCCTTCATGCACAGAGAGGACACCCGTCCGGCAAAGACGAGTGTCCTCTCTCTCGAAAGTTTTTCTGAGAAATGCGACATCACCGATCCTCCTTGCCAAACACGGGAGGCATGTCCGTTTCCAGACACACCCTAACGGCCGCACTCCACAGGGTTATACCCTGCCAGGAAATACGGCTCGGAGGCCATCTTTTATATGTACAACTGCTTCCACACACTGAAGAAATATCAAAATACTTTTTTCCAGTATACGTTCATTTTCCGAGTATTGTCAAGTTTTTTCCGTCTTTTTAGCGCATAAACTGCAACAAGGTTTCTAAAAACACAAAGCACTTCCGCCGCCGGGAGCATAGGCTCATGGGGCGGCGGGAGTGCCTTTGTGTATTCCGAGAGGTTCAGGCTTTTTCGGTGAGATATTTCCAGGCCATCCCCGCCAGGAGAGCACTCCCCAGAGGGAGCACATCTTCATCCATATCAAACTGGGGGTGGTGCTGGGGGGCGGTGATCCCCTTCTCCTCATTCCGGATTCCCAGGAGGAGGAAGGTTCCCGGAATTTCCTGAAGATAGAGGCTCATATCCTCGGAGGTCATGGTGGGAGGAGTGAAAATGACCTTTTCCGGAGACTCTGCGAGACCCCGGGCCACTTCCACCGCTAGTTTTGTAATCCCTTCATCATTGATGGTGGGGGGGAGTACCTCTTTGTAGTTGAATTCCGCCTTGCATTGGGTGGCCTCCCCGAGCCCTCGGAAGATGCGGTCCATCTTGAGGGGGATGGCCTCCCGCACTGCGGGATTGAAGGTGCGTACTGTTCCCTGCATGAAGGCTTTGTCGGGGATGATGTTGAAGGTGGTGCCGCTCTCGATTCTTCCCACGGTGAGTACCGCCGTATCGAGGGGGTTGGTCTCCCGGCTTATGACGGTTTGGAGAAGCCCCACCATCTGGGCTGCGGCCACCACGGGATCCGCTGCCTCATGGGGCATGGCACCGTGCCCTCCTTTGCCGAAGACCGTGCATTCCCACTCGTCCGCCGAGGCCATAATGGCTCCGGGGCGGTATCCCACCACTCCCGAGGGAAGGGCGGCCCAGACGTGAAGCCCCCCTATGGCATCCACCCCATCAAGAACTCCCTCGGCGATCATGGCCCGGGCTCCGCTCTGGTAGGGGGATTCCTCCGAGGGCTGGAAGATAAAGCGTACTCTGCCGGGGAGATCCTCCGCAATATCCCGCAGTATTCCCGCAGCTCCCAGGAGCATGGCGGTATGGGCATCATGGCCGCAGGCATGCATGGCCTCGGGATTCTGGGATTTGTAGGAGGCTTGGGAGTCCTCTCGCATGCGCAGAGCATCCATATCTGCCCGGAGAGCGAAACAGGGGCCGGATTTGTGGGGGTTCAGCTCCGCCACCACCCCGGTCTCTTTCCCTGCCGTGCCGATCCGTAGGTTCTCATATCCCAGAGAGGCGAGCTCCTGGGCCACCCGCTTGGTGGTCTCGAATTCCAGAAAGGAAAGCTCCGGATGAGCGTGAAAATGCCGTCGCAAAGCGGTGATCTTTTCCTGCCGTTCCCGGGCGAGGATCTGCAAAAGATTGAGCATGAGGGATTCCTCCTAGAATAACGTGGTATGGAGACGTAAACCTTGTGGAGCTTTCCCGAGGGAAGGTTTCCCCCAGTATAGCCCTTTTTTCGTCCTTTGGGGAGCAGGGCCTTACTCGACAAAGGGGGCAAATTTTTTTGTGCATACGTGCATACTTGCATACGTTATAGTTCTCGGAGGTTTCGGAGTTCTGGAAAAGTTTTTTTCGTATCTTTTCCGAAGAGAGAAAACCCTGTATGCTCTTCTGCGGGGAGAAACGGCGGGAAGGTTCTCTTTATGCCACGTCCCCCCAAGTTGTGACACCAAAGAGGTGACTGTTCTGGAACTGGATTATTTTACCCTGGATGCGCTCAGCCGAAACCACGGAGGGTGGCGGCTCCTCCGGTCGGAGCACGCTCCCCTGGTGGCGGGATTTCTCTACCGGGCCTTTGTGGAGCCCAATCTCCGCATGATCTCCCGGGGGGATCTTGCGGAGAAACTGGAGGACGAACTCTTTCAGCTTCGGGCCTCTCTGGGGCCCAAGGCCTTTCCTCGGGAGGCTGCCCAGTATCTCGACGATTGGGCGGGAAACGATAAGGGATGGCTGCGTAAGTTCTACCCCCCGGGTTCGGACGAACCCCACTACGACATCACCCCCTCTACAGAAAAGGCCATCGCCTGGCTTTCGGGGCTTCAGAAGCGGAGCTTCGTGGGCACCGAGAGCCGGTTGCGGATCCTCTTCGAGCTGCTGCGGGAGATCTGCCAAGGCACCGAGGGAGATCCCCAGGAGCGCCTGAAGGATTTGGAGGAGCGCAAAAAGGTCCTGGAGGGGGAGATGGATCGTATCCGCCGGGGGGAGATGGCCCTGTTGGATGAGACCGCCTTGAGGGATCGGTTTCAGCAGTTTCTCCAAACCGCCCGGGATCTCCTGGGGGATTTTCGGGAGGTGGAGGAGAACTTTCGTTCTCTGGATCGGGATGTGCGGGAGCGCATTGCTCTCTGGGAGGGTACCAAAGGAGAGCTGCTGGAAGAGATTTTAGGGCGCCGGGATGCCATCACCGATTCGGATCAGGGGAAGAGTTTCCGGGCCTTCTGGGATTTTCTCCTCTCTCCGGAGCGTCAGGAGGCCTTCTCCGCCATGCTCCGCCGGGTGGCGGATCTGGAGGCTCTCGCCCGGGAGGGAGGAGGGGATCATCTCGGACGAATCCACTACGACTGGCTCGACGCAGGAGAGCATACCCAACGCATGGTGGCCCGGCTCTCCCGGGAGCTGCGGCGTTTTCTGGATGACAAGGCCTGGCTGGAAAACCGGCGTATCATGGATCTTCTTCGCCGCATCGAAGCTCGAACGCTGAAGGTGCGCACCGCCTCACCTCCGGGAGATTTTATCTCTCTTCCGGGATTGGGGGTGGAGCTGAACCTCCCTCTGGAGCGTCCTCTCTTCACTCCTTCCGGGGCGGTGAAGATGGAAGATCTCTCCCTGGAAGAGGGGGAGGCGGATCTGGATACGGAGGCCCTCTTCTCCATGGTGGTGGTGGATTCCCAAAAGCTTCTCCGGAACCTTCGGGAGGCTCTGAAGAACCGAGGCCAGATCACCCTGGGGGAGCTGCTGGAGCAGTATCCTCTGGAGCAGGGGCTGGCGGAGCTGGTGGCCTATCTCAATCTCTCCGCAGAAGATATTGCATCTACGGTGGATCCCCATGTCTATGATCAGGTATGGTGGCAGACCGAAGAGGGGCTGATCCGACGGGGCAGCCTTCTTCGAGTTCTTTTTGTGAGGTCTCGAAAATAACCATGGAAAATAGAACCCCGAAACAGAACGACGAACTTCTGGAGGAGGGCAAGGCTCTCTCCCTGGTGGTGATCCCCCTGCTCAAGGGGGTGGTGGATCGGGAGGAGCAGAGCTCTCTCTGGCCTCTTCTTCTGCGTTATCAGGCCCGGGTGCGGGACTATGTGGAGGTGCTGGGGCTGGAGCTCTTTCTCGACGAGGCGGAGGGGTATGCCTTTCTGCGATCCCTTCCGGAGGATGAAGAGCATGGAGGCCATGCCCTTCCCCGGCTGATCCCCCGGAGGCAGCTCTCCTTTCCGGTGAGCCTCCTTCTGGCACTGCTGCGCAAAAAGCTTGCAGAAGCCGATGCGGGGGGAGAGGAGACCCGGCTGGTGCTCTCTCGGGAGGAGATCGGTGAGATGCTTCTTCTCTTTCTCCCCGGGGGAACCAACGAGACCCGCCTGGTGGATCAGGTGGATACCCACATCAACAAGGTGGTACAGCTCGGCTTTCTGCGCAAGCTTCGGGGGCAGGAGAAAACCTTCGAAGTTCGGCGCATTCTCAAAGCCTTTGTGGATGCCCAGTGGCTTGCGGATTTTCACGCCCGCCTGAAGGCCTATGAGAGTTATCTTGGAGGAGAGGAGGAATCCCAGGATGTTGAGTCCTAACCCGACGAAGGCAAAAAGCGCCGCCCCCCCCGCAAACTCCCATGAGAATACCCGGGGATTGGAATTCATGCTTCAGGATGAACATGCGGGGTTCCGGCTCCAGCGTCTGGAGATCTACAACTGGGGAACCTTTCATGAGAAAACCTGGACGTTGCATCTGAAGGGGGAGAACGGACTTCTCACGGGGGATATCGGATCGGGAAAATCCACCTTGGTGGATGCGGTTACCACCCTTCTGGCTCCCCCCCGGCAGATCACCTACAACAAAGCCGCCGGGGCGGACTCCCGGGAGCGGAGCCTTCGGAGCTACGTTCTCGGCTACTACCGGCAGGAGCGGAGCGATCTCGGAGGGGCCGCCAAACCCGTGGGGCTTCGGGGGCACGGCAACTACTCGGTGATTCTCGGGGTCTTTCATAACCAAGGGCTCTGCCAGAGCGTAACCTTAGCTCAGGTCTTTTTCTGGACCCGGGAGAGTGCGGGGCAGCCGGAGCGTTTTTACATCTGCAGCGAAAGAGAGCTCTCCATCACAAAGGATTTTGCCGACTTCGGGGGGGATGTGGGAAACCTGAAGAAACGCCTCAAAAAGGCGGGGGAGGGGGTGCACGAGAGCTTTCCCCCCTACGGAGCCTGGTTCCGGCGCCGCTTTGGCCTGGAGAACGAACAGGCCCTGGATCTCTTTCTTCAGACGGTCTCCATGAAAACCGTGGGGAACCTCACGGACTTCGTGCGATCCCATATGCTGGAGCCCTTTGATGTACAGGAGCGTATCGAGGCTCTTCTGGCCCATTTCGATGACCTCACCCGCTCTCACGAGGCCATTCTCAAGGCGAGAAGCCAGGTGGAGCATCTCGCTCCCCTGGCGGATCACCTGGATCTCCACGATCAGGTTCATGCCCTCCGGGAGGAGCTTACCGCCTGCCGGAACGGATTAAAATCCTTTTTTGCCCTCCACAAATCCGAGCTGCTGGAGGTGCGGATTAAGGATTTTGAAGACAAGCTTCAGCGTATCCAGCGGGATCTGGAAAAGAAGGAGGAGCGCCTCGGAGAACTTCAGGGGGATCAGCGGCGGTTGGAGCAGGATATCCGGGATAACGGAGGCAACCGGCTGGCGGATATGAAGGAGAAGATCCGTCAGATGGAGGGGGAACGCAACCGCCGTCAGGAGAAGGCTGCACACTTTGAGGGGCTCTTGAAAGATCTGGAATTTCCCGTGCCGGAAGAGGAAAAGGCCTTTGAGGAGCTTCGCCCGGGATGGGGGCTCGAGAAGGAGAAAAACCGGGCCGCCGAAGAGGCTTGGCAGCAGAAGCGTACCGAAAAGGGAGCTCGGGAGAGGGATCTGCAGCAGGAGTTCACGGTTCTGGAAGAGGAGATTAAGAGTCTCCAAAGCCGGCGGAGCAACATCGACTCCCGGCAGATTGCCCTGCGGGAAAAGCTCTGCGGTGCCCTGGGCATGAAAGAAGAAGAACTTCCCTTCGTGGGAGAGCTTCTTCGGGTGGTGGAGGGAGAAGAGCTCTGGGAGGGGGCGGCGGAACGCCTTCTCCGGAACTTCGGCCTCTCTCTTCTCGTGCCGGATCAGGTCTATGGGAAGGTGGTTCAATGGGTGAACCAGCATCACCTGCAGGGGCGGCTGGTCTATTTCCGGGTTCGTTCGGGAAAAAACCGACGGGAGAAGGTGCTGCATGCCCGCTCTCTGGTGCACAAGGTGGAGGTGAAGCGAGACTCTCCCTTCTACGACTGGGTGCAGCGGGAGCTGGAAGAACGCTTCGACTACGCCTGCTGTGCGGAGGCGGAGGATTTCCGTCGGGAGGTTCGGGGGATCACCCCTGCGGGGCAGATCAAATTCTCCCAGGAGCGTCACGAAAAGGACGATCGCTACCGCATCGACGATCGCCGGCGGTACATTCTGGGATGGACCAACGAGGCGAAAATTCAGGTGCTCCAGAGGGAGAAACAGCGTCTCCAGGAGGAGCTGGTGGAGCTTCGGAAGGCCCTGAAAAATCTGGAAGGAGAATTTCAGAAGCTCCGCCGCCGGGGGGAGATCCTCTCCAAGCTGGAGGAGTACCGGGATTTTCGTGAGCTGGACTGGCGGAGTCTTGCCCGGGAGATTGAGCTTCTGGAGGAGGAGCGCCGGGAGCTCGAAAAAGCCTCGGATCTTCTCCGGAGTCTTACCAAACGGCTTCAGGAGGTACAGACCTCTCTGAAGACTCTGACGGAGCAGATGGAGGCCGCAAAGGCCAACCGCACCCGGCTGGAGCTGAAGCGGGAGGATGCCCGAAAGCTTCTGGAAGAGCTCGCCCCCCTTCGGGAAAATCCTCCCGGAGAGGCGTTGGAGAGCCGCATCCGAAGCTTTGCGGAAGAACATCAGAGCCCTCTCTCCACCCTCACGGTGGAGAACTGCGACTCCCGGGAGCGGGATCTTCGGGAGAGCCTTCAGGGGCAGATTGATCGTGAAGCAAGCCGGCTGGATCGTCTTCGGGATAAGATCATCGGGGAGATGAACGCCTTCAACACTGCCTTTCCTCTCGAATCCGCCGAGATGGATCCCTCTCTGGAATCGGGAGGGGAGTACCGGAAGCTCCTGGAACGCCTTCGTCTGGATGATCTTCCCCGTTTCGAGGCCCGTTTTCGTGAGCTTCTGGAGGAGAACACCATCCGGGAGGTGGCGAACTTCCATACCCAGCTTCGGAAGGAGGCTCAGACCATCGAAGAGCGCATTGCTCGGATCAACCACTCCCTCCGGGGGATCGACTACAACCCCGGGCGGTACATCAAACTGGAGGCCCGCCACACCGGGGATATGGAGATCCGTGATTTTCAGGGGGAACTGCGCAACTGTACCAGAGATGCCTTTGGAGGAAGTGAGGATCCCCGGTACACCGAAGAGCTCTTTCTCCAGGTGCGCCGACTGGTGGAGCGTTTCCGGGGGCGTTCGGGGATGACCGATCAGGATCGCCGGTGGGTGCGCAAGGTGACGGATGTGCGGAACTGGTACGTCTTCGCCGCCAGCGAGCGGTGGCAGGAGGATGATCAGGAGTACGAACACTACACCGATTCCGGGGGAAAGTCCGGAGGGCAGAAGGAAAAGCTCGCCTACACCATTCTCGCTGCCAGCCTGGCCTATCAGTTCGGGCTGGAACGGGAGAACGTGCGCTCCCGCTCCTTCCGGTTCGTGGTCATCGACGAGGCCTTCGGCCGGGGCTCCGACGAATCCGCCCGTTTCGGCCTGGAGCTTTTCAAGAAGCTCAGTTTACAGCTTCTCATTGTTACCCCCCTGCAGAAAATCCACATCATCGAACCCTACGTCTCCAGCGTGGGCTTTGTGGATAATCCCGGAGGGGCCGCCTCCCGGCTTCGGAACATCTCCATCGAGGAGTATCAGGCAGAGAAGGCAGAGAAGGCGGAGAAGGCAGAGAAAGTAGAAGAGAGCGTAAAGACGCTGGAAGATCTGAAGGCCCAGAAAATATCATGAGCTGGACCACCCCGGGAGATCTCAAAGAGCAGCTTGGCAAGCTCTGGGAGAAGGGAACCCTCCCCGAAGCCCTTCTTCGGGGAGAGCCCCTCTTTCCCAAAAAGCTCCGGCTCAAGAAGCCCAGCTCTTCGGAGCTGGCGGAACGTTTCGACGAGGTGCGCCGCTGGATCGGGGAGCTGCGCCGGGGAGAATCCCGGGGGTACCGGATCCTCTGGCGGGAGGTGAACCATGCGGTGCTGGGGCGTAACCGGCTTCCGGAGGAGATCTGGATCGATGAGCCCGAAGCGGCCCTGAAGATGATCGGTAAAACCGAAGAGACGGCGGTTCTTCAGGAACTCTGCAGGCAGACCCTTATCAAATATCCCGAACTCGAAGGCTGGCTTTACAGACACCCCCTCAAGCTTCTGGAGCATGCGGGGGAGTGGAAACACTTTCTCTTTGTTCTCTCCTGGGTACGCAGGAACCCCCGCTGCAACATCTATCTCCGGCAGGTGGATCTTCCCGGGGTGGACAGCAAATTTCTGGAGACCCACCGGGGCATTCTGGGAGAGTTGCTTGATCAGGTGCTCCCCCCGGAAGCGATCCGGCAGGAGCATCGGGGGATTCGGGGCTTTGCCCGGCGCTACGGCTTTCGGGATAAGCCCGAGCTGGTGCGCTTCCGCATCCTCGACCCCGCCCTCTCTCTTCTCCCCGGAGGAGGGGAGCAGGATATCACCATCCCCTCCCAAACCTTCGGTAGCCTGAAGCTCCCGCTCCGGCGAATCTTTATGACAGAAAACGAAATCAACTTTCTCGCCTTCCCCCCCGCCCAGGGGAGCCTGGTGCTCTTCGGGGGGGGATACGGCTTCGAGGCTCTGAAAAGCGCCCTCTGGCTCCGGGAGTGCCCCCTCTTCTACTGGGGAGATCTGGATACCCACGGCTTTGCCATTCTGGACCAGCTTCGGGGAATTCTGCCCCAAGTGGAGTCCTTTCTCATGGATGAAGAGACCCTGCTGGAGCACCGGGAGTTCTGGGGGGAGGAGCCCCAGCCGGAGAGCCGGGATCTTCGAAACCTCACCCCCGCCGAGGGGGTCCTCTACGATGATCTGCGCTATCATCACCACGCCCCCCGGCTGCGGCTGGAGCAGGAGCGCCTCCGCTTCGGCTGGGTGCAGCAGAGGCTGGAAAAGCTGGTGCTATAATTCGAGAGGTTTTGGAAAGAGCTCTATAATAATGTCAGGAGGAATGAAAAAGTGAAAGGAAAAAGCGAAAGACTGTCATCATGGAGAAAAAGACGATTTGCCTGGGAATTCTCGCTTATCTGCCTGGGGTTGCTCTTTTTTCTCGTTCGGCCCCTGGAGGCCCGGGGAAACTGGCCCGAAGTAACCCCTTCCAAAGACGGAACTCCCGTATCCTACGAGGTCTATGGCCAGGGGAGTGAAGGCGAGCCGGTGTTGGTCTTCGTGCACGGCTGGAGCTGCGACAGCCGCTACTGGAGAGCCCAGATCCCCTATTTTTCCCAAAAATACCGGATAGCCCTGGTGGATCTCGCTGGGCACGGTCACTCCGGCTTTGGGCGCTCGAACTACACCATGGGTTCCTTCGGGGAGGATGTTCAGGCGGTGGTGGAAGCTCTGGGAGCGGAAAAGGTCGTTCTCATCGGTCATTCCATGGGAGGCATCGTCATCGCCGAAGCCGCCCGGCTTATGCCGGAGAAGGTGCTGGGGCTCATCGGGGTGGATACCCTGGGGGATGTGGAGTATCCCCTCTCGGCGGAACAGAAAGAGGGTATGCTCGCCCCCTTTGGGGAAGACTTTCCCGGAGCCTGCCGGGAGTTCGTGAAGTCCATGTTCTATCCCCATACGGACCCCGTCCTTCAGGAATGGGTGCTCCGGGATATGGCGGCGGCTCCCCCGGAAGTGGCCATGAGCGCCATGGAAAACATGTTCGAGCTCTACGTTACAGGAGAACTGGCCACCATGTTCGAAGCACTTCCCCTTCCTGTTATCGTGATTGCCGGGGATCTCTGGCCCCCCAACGCCGAAGCCAACCGACGACACATGCACTCCTTCGATGCCATGGTTCTCGAAAAGGCGGATCACTTCCTCATGATGTGCCGGCAGGAGGAATTTAACCGTGCTTTGGAAGAGGCGGTGGCCAGCATCTCCGCCGCCGGGGAGTGATGTTGAAAAATATCACGTAGTGGGGGGCGCGGTATCGAAAAGATATCTGATGCGTGCAGAGAGGCCGGATTGCCTTCGCCTTCCTTCAGCGAACGTTCCGGGGGTGTGTTGGTTACGCTGACCAAAACGCCGGTGAAAATGTCGGTGAAAACGCCGGTGAAAACCCCCGAAGCCGTTCTTGCGATTTTAGAGGAAGATCCTTCTTTGACGTTGGCAGAGGTTGCCTCCCGTATCGGCAAGTCGGTTAGAACAGTTGAGCGAGCTGCCAGGAAGTTAGGTGATCAGGGAATACTGAAGTATGTAGGGCCGCAAAAAGGCGGACATTGGGAGGTCAGGAGATAAGCGCCTCCCAATGTTGTTATTCGCTGAAATTTTCTTCCTGCCTCTGAAGCACTCCCAACACTATCCGGGCGGCATCTCCCAGATGGTTGTAATCGCTGCTCTCCTCGGGGCAGTGGCTTTTTCCATCCCGGCTGGGGATAAAGAGCATCCCCGTTCGCCAGAGACGCCCCATGGAGAGAGCATCATGCCCCGCTCCGCTGGGAAGAGAGGTGGCCCGAACTCCCTGGGATGCCGCCTGGGCGAGCAGATCCTTTTGGAGCGAGGGATCCATCTCCAGAGGCATCACCCGGTGTCCCGGAAGCAGCTCCACCTGCAGCCTGAATTTCGCCGCCCCCTCATGACAGCATGCCTCCAGCTCCTGGAGCATCTCAAGAAGCTCTTGCTCATCCACACAGCGAAGATCCACCGTAAAGGAGACTCGGGAGGCGATGACATTGGCTACGTTGGGTTCCAGCGTGATGTGCCCGATAGTGCCCACGGCGGAGCTGCGAACCCTTTCCACTCTCTTTTCAAGAAAATGCCCCACATGTATCAGCCCCCGAAGGGGATCTTTACGGGTTGCCATGGGGGTGGTTCCCGCATGATTTGCCTCGCCGTAAAAGGTGATGTTCGTCATGGTGGTACCGGTGATGGAGGAGACCACCCCCAGGGGGATTCCCTTCTCGAAAAGCACCGGCCCCTGTTCGATATGGGGTTCCAGAAAAAAGGCGAGATTCGTGGCATCTTTCGGAAAAGGCCCGTCCATGAAAGGCTCCAAAGATGCGCAGAAATCCTTTGTCATATCTTCCCAGGAGGCCCCGGAATCCGTGGAAAGTTTGCGAAGATCTTCCAGGGTCATCTCGCCGCAGAAAAAACGGCTTCCCAGAAGTCCCCGTTTGAAAAGAACCCCCTCCTCCTCCGCAAAGCCCAGCAGCTGCAATCCGTGGCGCAGCTTCGTGCCGCTCTCTCGTAGCAGCCGGAGCACCTCAAGGCCTATCACCACCCCGGCGATACCGTCCAGCTCCCCCCCGTTTTTCACGCTGTCCAGGTGAGAGCCCAGGCAGAAGAGGGGAAGCTCCGGTTCGGTCCCCTCTATCCGGGCGGCGAAATTTCCCGCTTCATCAAGAAAACAGTGCGCTCCCAAAGCATGGCACTCTCTCTGCAGATACCTGAGGGCCTCGGCGTGCTCCCGGGAGTAGGAGAGCCGGGTAATGCCCCC
>NPIG01001244.1_pt1 | contig 14151 bp, 10 predicted proteins | sample 8637441 | NCBI WGS metagenome assembly NPIG01 (sample SAMN07420675, study PRJNA396082) | bioreactor metagenome | isolation source: sample BR6 brine-fed electro-methanogenic bioreactor BR | place: Japan: Kochi | collected 2016-06-14 | reverse complement strand
CGGACCGCATGCTCGACATGGGATTTCTGCCGGATATCCAGCGCATTCTCGAGCAACTCCCGATCGACAGGCAGACGATGATGCTGTCCGCGACTTTTCCCGGCGCGCTCGAACGGCTCGCGGCCAAGATGATGCGAACGCCGGAGCGCCTCGCGGTCGGCCAGTTGGCGATGCCCGTCGAGAGTGTGCGGCAGGAACTGTACCCGGTGCGCCCGGAGAACAAGTCCCGGGTGCTGATGGACGTGCTCAAGATTCAGGAAATCGACAGCGCGTTGATCTTCTTGCGCACGAAGCAGCGCACCGACCGCGTGGGCCGCATGCTGAAGAAGGCGGGGTACAATGCGGCGATCATTCACGGCGACCTCTCGCAGAAGGAGCGGCAACGAGCGCTGGAGGGCTTCCGCGCGGGCAAATACAACATCCTGGTGGCGACCGACGTCGCCGCGCGCGGCCTGGACATCGAGGGCATCAGCCACGTCATCAACTACGACATTCCACCGACAGCCGATGACTACATCCACCGCATCGGGCGCACGGCCCGCGCGCGGCGCGAGGGCGACGCCATCACTTTTGTGAGCCCGACGGAGCACAGCGCGCTTGCNNAAAGCGCACTGGGCAAGCATTTGCCGCGAAAGGAACTCGAGGGCGCGCCGCTCGTGCTGAGCACGTGGAACGCGGCGGAGAGCCCGGTCGCGAAACGGCACCGCAAGGGCCGCAGCATGCTGCGCCGCCGCCGCTGAACCGGCGCCGACTATTCGAGCGCGGCAGCGGCAAAGGCTTCCGCGTCGCGCGTGTTTGCCAGCCCCGCGATGAGCGCCACGCGGCCGCGCGGCAGTCTTTCTAGCAGGGGGAACACGGCGAAGGGGTCATCGAAGGTCTGCAATACGAGCAGCTTGTCCCGTTCCAGGATGCGCCTGTATAACGGCAGCCAACGTTCTGATTCGCATTGGGGGTTCCCGCTGCCCGGCACCCATTGAATGCCCTGCAAAGCGGGTATGTCCAGGAGAAGGTCGAGGTGCGGAATCTGGCCGGGGCCATCCAGATGGTAGAGGTTGTGGTCCAGATGCGCGCAGTGGCGCTCGATGGACGGCACGACAAAGCGCTCGAAGTCTGCGGGTGAAATCATGGCGGAGAAATCGCACTGGTGCGGGTACCAGCGACCCGGCGCCCACAGGCCCATCCACGCGCTCGAGCCGCGCTGCACCGGCGCCACGATTTCGTGCAGTCTGTCGTAGACCCGTTCCCAGGCAGTCTCGACACGCCGGCAAGCCTCGCGAATGCGCGCCGGGTCTTCCAGGAGCAGGTCGAGGCAGAGTTGCTGCGCACCCCGGAACGAAGCCAAAACGTCGAGTGGTCCGCCGATGTCCGTGTGTCCGACAATGTAGCGGCCTTTGGCGCGCGCGGCGGCGGCGCGGGTGGCCTCAAGGGTGAGCCGCCACCAGCGGTTGTCCTGAGAGAAGTCGAGGGCGTCGATTTCGGGCCACTCCATGGGCCGCTCGAACCAGACGGTTTCGCTTTCCGGGCGGTATTCGAAGTAATCGGTGAAATAGGCGGCGAGCACGCCGGGGCCAAAGTTGGGCCAGAGCATGGGGAACGCTGCGCCGTGGTAGGAGGTGGCCTCAAGTGCGGCCTCCCAAAGGCGCAGAGGATAGTTGATATCCGGCGCATGCGCGGGGAAAGACCATGCGGCGGCTTCGGCGGGTGGCGGCGTGTCTTCCCGCGGGGCGCAGGCGAGCACGAGCGGACGGGCGCGCGCGTTACGCCACCATGCGGCGTGTTCGTCGAAAACCCGTTCCCAATCGCTGAACCCGGTCATTTGCCACCGCCCTGGTTGCGGATTCGTTTCAGGGCTTCCTCCAGGCGTTCCCGGGCGTGTTTGGCCCGGGCATCTGCCGCGTCTCTGCCGATGGGCGCCGTCTCGAGGGGGTCTTTCTCCAGGTCGTAGAGTTCCCCGTCATCGTAGAGTTTCCAGCGGCGGCCGCGCACCCAGGCACGCCCCTCCCACTCCGTGTAGGCGTATTCGCGAATCGTCTCGCCGCAGCCGTCGAGCAGCGGCGTGAAACTCTTTCCATCGATGACCCGGTCCGCGGGCAGTTCCGCGCCGGCCAACTCGCCGAGCGTGGGCAGGAAATCGCTGAAATCCACCAGCCCGTCGCAGACCGCGCCCCGGGGTACGGTACCCGGTTGGCGCGCAATGAGCGGCACATGGGTGCCGCTGTCTTTGAGCGTGCCCTTGCCGCCTTCGACCTTCCGCCCGTTTCGCAGCGAGGTGACCGACTGTGGGGAGCCGTTGTCGGCGGTGAAGAGGACCAGCGTGTCCTCGGCCAGCCCCAATGCGTCGACGGCGTCCGCTATTTTGCCGACCATGTCGTCCATGCGTTTCACCCGCTCGGCAAAACTCTGGTACCGGCCATTGGGCCCTTTCGGTTCCTTGTACTTCCCGCCGCTCTTGGCGGCATGCGCCAGCGTCATGGGGTAATACGCCAGAAACGGCCGGGCCTCGTTTTCGCGCATGAAATCGATGAGGAATTCAGTGAACACCTCCGGGCCGTAACGGTCTTCGACGTCTTTGCGCAGTTCCCCGTTCTGCCAGATGAGTGGCTGCCAGTAACGTGGCCCCTCGTGCCACGCCCAGCAGCAGTCTTCCTCGAATCCCATCTTCTGCACATGTTGCGGGTCGTCTTTGAGCAGGGCGAGCTGCCATTTGCCCGCGAGCGCGGTGGCGTACCCCGCCTTTTGCAGCACGTGGCCGAAGGTCACCTCGTCCGGCGGGATGAACCCCCATTCCTGGCCGGTGCGGAACCCGTAGCGGCCCGTCAGAATGTTGACGCGCGAGGGCACGCACTTGGGCGTGCTGTAACAGTGCATGAAACGCATCCCCTCGGCGGCCAGCCGGTCCAGATTCGGCGTGTCGTAGCTCTCGCCGCCGTAAGCGCCCAGGCATTCGAGGCCAAGGTCATCGGCCATGATCAACACGATGTTGGGCCGGCGCGCCCCGTGGACATGCGGTTGCGCTGCGAGCGCGGCGGCGCCCAGGCCAAGCTTCTTGAGAAATGTGCGGCGTGTGGCATGCATCAGTCGGGTCCCTGTCGGTTTCTGCCTGGTCTTTCCGCCCGTTACCGTGCGGCGTCCGTGCGCCATTGTAGACCTGTGCGCCGGGAAATCAAGTGCATGACGGACTCGCCAGCTTGAATCACCCCGCCGGAGCCGGTAGCATGCTGCCGAACCCAGGAGGTGCTTTCGGTTGGAGATCAAAGTATTTGAATTGACCCCCTTTATGGAGAACGGCTACCTGCTCCAGGAGGGCAACGAAGCGATTGTGGTCGACCCCGGCGAGGCGAGCGCGGAACTGTGCGCGGCGGTCGAGGGGCTCGACGTCAAGATGATATTCAACACGCATTGCCACTGCGACCATGCGGGCGGCAACGCGGAGATGGTGCGGCGCACCGGCGCGCCCCTGGTGATTCACCGGGCCGACCTGCCGCTGTTGCAGTCGATAGAGCAGCAGGGCAGGATGTTCGGCGTGCCTTTTCCAGCATCGCCGGAGCCCGACCAGTTTGTCGAGGACGGCGACGTCATCCCTCTGGGCGGGTCGGAATTGCGCGTGCTGCACACGCCGGGGCATTCGCCGGGCCACGTAGTGCTGGCGGGGGCAGGTTTCGCCATTGTGGGTGACGTGCTTTTCGCGGGGAGCATTGGGCGCACCGACCTGCCGGGAGGCAGTTATCAGCAGTTGCTCGAATCGATACGCGCCAAGCTGCTTGGACTTCCCGACGACACGGTGGTGTACAGCGGGCACGGTCCGGCGACCACCATCGGGCGGGAGCGAAGAACGAATCCTTTTCTGGTGTAAGCCATGAACATGCTGGCCCTGCTTATGCTGACGGCATTGGGCGCCTCGGTCGAAATCGACCTCGCGCCCGATCAGCCGCTGCCCTACATTTACGTCGATGACCCGCTGATCCTCGAGTTGCGCACCGACGAAGACGCGGAAGCGACCGTGACACTGAGCGTGGAGGCCGCACACCGGGGCGAACCCGTGGAGACCACGCTCGGGCCGTTTCTGCTGCGCGGACAGGGCGCGCGCTGGTGCGCCGTTCGCGATATCCCGCATGACCGGGGCTTCTACACGGCGCGCGTGCGTGTCACCATAGACGGCGTCGTAACCGAACGCACCTCGCATTTCTGCCGCATTGACCGGTTGGGCGGGGCCAATCCTCCCCCGCTCTACGTTTGCGGGCCGCTGCCCGACGAGCGCCTGCTGTTCGCGCTCAAGGCGGTGGCGGTCAACACGCAACGCGTCGAGGCCGGCCGTGAAGACACTGCCGGGCGCATCGCGGAAGCGCTTGCGCACAATGCCCGGCTCGTGGTATCGCTTGACCTGACTCAATTGCCGGGTCCCGCCGCCGCGGCGGCTGAAGCGGCCGAGCTCGCCGGTCCCGCGGTCGAACGCTGGGAGGTGGTGGTGGACGGCGACCCGGGCCGGCTGGCCGCGGTGGAAGAAGTAGTGCGCGAATCGGGTTCGGTGGCGCCGCTGGCATTGGTTGTGGACAGTGCGGAGGCGTTTCGCGGGCTGCTCAACGCCAACGCAGACAACTATGCGCGCGAGACGGTGCTGCGCTGCGCCCCGGTGGCCGCGCCGGAGCAGGTCCGGCTGGCCTATCGGGTGGCCGCACTGGCGGGCCACGAGGAATGGCGGGTTCATCTCCAGCAATGCGGGCCGGGCACCGAGCAGGCGCCCGATGGTCCCGCATTCGTGCGCGGTTTTTTTACGGGCCTTGCCGCGGGCGCGCACGGGACCGGTTTCGAGCCCGGGCTGGTGTATGCCGGCGGCTTGCGAGACACACTGGCGTATATGAACGGGCTCGCGCACCGGCTCGAAGGCATGCGTTATGCCGGGGCGCCGCCGGTTTCGGAAGACGCGAAGATTCTGCTTTTCCGTAATGCCGCGGCATGGCTGGCGGTACTCTGGGCCAATGGCGGCAAGGTCGAAGTGGGCCTGCCGGTTTCCTCGACAGATGCGCTCTCGCTGACGGACGCGCTGAACAATCCGGTCGCGCTGCCCGAGGTCCAGGACGGCATGTTGAACCTGGAAGCCGGTGAACTTCCGTTGCTGCTTTCGGGCACAGGCGGGGCGCTGCTCGGCGACGCCGCCGAGACCCGCGCAAAAAGGACTGCGCAAGCGATACTGGAAGACCGTAACTTCACACCGCGCCTCCCGGCGCCGGTGCTCGAGGTGGTGGGGGGCTGTGCGGAAAAGTCGCCGCGAAACCTCGACCGAAGCCACTTCTTCCAGTTGCTGCGCGCCTTTCCCGAGTTGGAGCGCGCGTGGCACACGGGCAGTCTCCCGCAATCGGCGGCTGTGCCGGCGATGAGACAACTTGCGCGGTTGGCCCGCGCCCTGTGCACGCTCGAGCAGGACCGGGACGAACCGTTTATCGAACCGCTTCAGGACACGCTGTCGCGCTGCGAGGAATACCAGTCCCTATATCTCACAGGGTCGACCGGGCCGAGCAAGGCGCACGAGCGCGGCGACTGGCTGCTGGACGAAGTGCGCCGCCTGATGGAGGAGGCGAACCGGCTCGGCGCGGCCGACCGGAAGATTGAGGCGAATGCGGTGGCCGCGCTCGCGGAATGGCGCGCGCGCGGACTCGAGTTCGCGGCCCAGGCGAAGCCGCTCACGGAGGGCCGCGCCCCAATCACCTCGCTGGAGGGGCCTGTCTACACTCCGGAGCCGCCGCCTGAAGAAACGCCGGCGCCCGAAACGGCGCCTGAGGAAGCCGCGGCTCCGGCCGAAGGCGACGCCGCGGAGACCGAAACGGCGCAAGCGCCGCCGGCGCCCGAATACAAAGAGACCGTGCACACCGTGAAACGGGGTGACAACCCCAGTGTTATTGCGAACAAGTACAAGGTGGACCTCGCCGATTTCATGGAATGGAACGGCCTGACGCGCCGGTCGGTGCTCAACATCGGCGACAAGCTGATTGTGCGGGTGCCCGCCGGAGAGTGACCACACCAGGAAGGAGCGGAAAGGATGAAACGAATTGGCGTGATGACCAGCGGCGGGGACGCGCCAGGCATGAACGCGGCCGTGCGGTCGGTGGTGCGCGCGGCACGGTACCACGACTTTGAGGTCTTCGGCATCCGCCACGGCTATCAGGGCATGCTGGACGACGAAATCGAGCCGCTCGACGCGCGGATGGTCGGCGGGATCATCAACGAGGGCGGAACCGTTTTGCGCACCGCCCGCTGCAAAGCCTTCTTCGAGCCGGAGGCGCGCGCGAAGGCCGCGGAGAATCTGAAGAAGCGCGGCATCGAGGCCTTCGTCGCTATCGGGGGCGACGGCACCTACAAGGGGGCCGAGGTGCTGCATCGCGAACACGGCGTGCATTGTATCGGGCTGCCGGGCACGATAGACAACGACATTGGCGGCACCGAATACACCATCGGTTTTGACACGGCCATGAACACAGCCATGGAAGCCATCGACCGGCTGCGCGACACGGCGGCCTCGCACGACCGCATTTTCTTCGTGGAGGTCATGGGGCGGCACAGCGGGTTCATCGCCATGACCAGCGGTATCGCGGGCGGCGCCGAGGTCATCCTGGTGCCGGAAGAGCCGACGGACATCCCGGAGTTGATCGAGCACATGCGCGAATGCCGGCGCAAGGGCAAGCGCTCGATGATCGTCGTGGTGGCCGAGGGCGACGACGCGGGCGACGCGCACAAGATCGCGCAACAGGTGGCGGAGACGTCGGAGTTCAAGGACACGCGCACCACGGTGATCGGCCACCTGCAGCGGGGCGGGCGGCCCACGGCGTTTGACCGTGTGCTGGCGACGCGCATGGGCCTTCGGGCGGTCGAGGCGCTGCTCGAGAATGAGACCAACAAGATGGTAGGCATTGTGAAGCAGGAACTGGTCTTGCGCCCGTTGAGCGACTCCTGGGAGCAACGGGCGCCGTTCGACCCGAAACTGCTCGAAGTGATGCGCGTGATGGCGACCTGACATTCCGCCTTTGGACCAGGCCCGCTTCGAAGGTTCAGTGCAGCGTGCGCTGCAATCCCACGACCACGCCCTGCAATTGCACCTGCTCGCCGGGAAAGCGCATGGGTTTCATGGCGCTGTTCGCCGGGCGAAGCTCGACCCACACGCCGTCGGGGTGAAAGTGCTTCACCGTCGCCTCGTCATCGACGAGGGCCACCACCACATCCCCGGTGCGCACGCGGCGTGTCCGGTCGATGATCAGGATATCGCCGTCGAGGATGCCGTCGTCGACCATGCTGTCGCCCTGGACGCGCAGACAGTAGGCCTCCGATTCGGCCTGCGCCCGGGAAACCGGCACAAATCCTTCGATGTTCTCCTCGGCGAGCAAGGGCACGCCCGCCGCGATGCGGCCGACCAGCGGCAGCATGCCGGAGTCGTTGTGGTAGAGGTTGACGGCGGCCTTCTCGGTGACGCGGATGCCGCGCGCCTTGGAAGAGCGCTCGATATAGCCCTTCCGCTCGAGCGCCAGAAGGTGATCGTTGACGCCGTTCGTGGAAGCGATGCCGAACTGCTCGCCAACCTCCGCGATGGTCGGCGGCAGCCCGTTCTCGCGAATGCACTCGATAATGAAGCCCAGTATCTGTTCCTGCCGTTTGGTCAGCCCTCTCGCCATGGCGGCCCCTTTCGCGATGCTGAATTCTTTTTCAGCTTTATTGAACCACCTTTTCGCCGAATTGTCAAGCTGCGGCAAAGGCGCGCACGCGTCAAGATACGGCGGTGTCCCCGGGGCTCATTTCCCCATCTCGCTGAGAAGTGTGTCCGCGGCCGCGGCGAGTTTCTCGCCGCCACCGGGCTTGATCAGGCAATTGACGGTTTCGTAGCTGCCCTCCGAGAAGGCTTTCTCCGTTGGTNNTTGGCGAGTTCAATAACGAAGGTGTACCGGAAGGGCGATGCCTGCTTGATGCCCAGGCCCAGTTCCGCGAAGATTTCGCCCGGCAACCCGACAATGGCCACGTCTTCGGTGATGCGGAACACCTGCACTTCCCCGGGCAATTGTGTGTAGTCACGGCGCGCCAGCTTCAGGATGGTGTTGGCCTCCACGATTTCGAGGAAGGGGATGCGCTCCTCCTTCGCCCGCGCGAGCAGGGCCCTGGCCGCTTCGAGTTCCTCACGGGTGCAGGCGCGCATGGGCAGTTCCAGTTCGGCGCGGCGCACGGCGATGCCGGGCGTGCCGGCCGGCTTGAGCTGGTGCAGGGCCGCGATGACGGTTTCTCCCAGGGTCACCCCGATGCGCTCCGCCTCTTCGTGCCCCTTCTGCGGGCGCTTGCTGGAGAAGTCCACATGATTGATGTCGCCGCAGGCGCCGTTGCCGAACATGGAGATGAGCTGGTCGCCAAGTGCGCCACGGAGGGTGCCTTCGAGGTAGTACGGATAGTCAGCGGCGTATTCCGTGCCGCCCACGGTGTCCAGGTGCAGGGCGAAGACAGTCAGCGAGCACAGGGGCGTGCCGGTTTCAGCGTCGCGGGCGAGGAGGAAACCCACCTCGGGGTCGATGGGGCCAGCGGGGTGAAGTATGTCCGGGTTCATCTTGCCGGGATTGAAACGGACCGGACCACCGCCGCGCATGTGGAAGCGCCGGTTGAACGAAAGCCCGTACTGCAGGGTGGCCATGACCTCAAGCTTGACGGGCCGCGCGCCGTTGGCCGCCGATTCCACCGCCGCGGCGATGCGCTCCGCCAGTGCATCGGGGTATCCGGGCGCGTAGGCCGGGTCCTTGCCGTCGCGCGCCAGAGCCTCTTCATGCCAGGTTTCGGTGCGCGCGCCGAAGTACAGGGGGCCGGTGTGCGTGTGGGTGGCGGCGATGAGGATGTTGTTCGCGTCCATGCCGGTGCGTTCGGCGGCGCGGCGGCGCGCGTCGAGCGCCACCTCGCGCGGCACGCCGATAAGGTCGCAGAAGACCAGCGCGGCCCGCGTGTCTCCCTTGAGCACGAGCGCCTTGGCCTGGAGCGGGTCGTGCACGCCGGTGCTGAGCCGTTCATGGAAGTAGCCGCTCATGCGCCCTCCGATTTCGGGGGTGATGTCCACGGTGGCGGCGCCGGCTTCGAGCGTGGTGCCGGCGGAGGCCGGGCCGCATGAGAACAGAACGGTGAACGAGATGATAATGAACCAGGCGCTGTGACGCATATGCCGGACGGCCTCCCGTGTTGCCGTGCAACCGCACAAGGCCGCACGCAATACCGCAGTTTTCCATCCGTCATCCTACAAAGCTCGCGGCCCATGCGCAAGGCGGGCACTTGGACCTTTCTCGGGGAAACCGATATGCTGTGCGCGAAGCCGGCGCACATGGCATGGTGCGCGGGGCGAGGGCGTCCGTGAAGATCTCGATCATCATACCGACCTGGAACCGCAGCGGCCTGGTTGCGGACTGCCTGCGCACGCTGGAGGCGCAGACCTTCCGCGATTTTGAGGCGGTGGTGGTCGATGACGGTTCAACGGACGGCACGGCGGAGTGCGTGGCCCGGGATTTCACGTGGGCGCGGTTGCTGCGGCTGCCGGAGAACCGGGGTTTTGCGCAGGCGGTCAACGCCGGTATTGCCGAGGCGCGGGGGGACTGGCTTTTTCTGCTGAACAATGACATGACACTGGAGCCGGACTGCCTCGAACGGCTGCTGGCGGGCGCGGAAGCGGCGAATGCGCACATGGCCGCGCCGCTGGTGCTCTGGCGCGACACGCCCGATGTCGTGTACAGCGCGGGCGACCTGCAATGCGCCAACGGCCGCCCCGAGAGCGCGGGTTTCCGTGTGCCGCGCGCCGAATTCACGGCGCCGCCGCGGGTCTTTGGCGTGTCCGGCGGGGCGGGGCTGATTCAGCGCGCGGTTTTCGAACGGGTGGGCCTGCTCGACACGCGTTTTGTCGCCTACTTCGAAGACGCCGACCTGTGTTTTCGCGCGCGCATGGCGGGATATGACGCGGTTTTTGTGGGCGACGCGGTGGCATACCACATCGGCTCGGCAAGCCTCGCCGGGCGCGCGTGGTGGCGCAGTGTGCAATGCTGCCGTAACCACACCCTGCTCGTGTTGAAGAATTTCCCGGCCGCGCTGCTGGCGCGTCACGCGGGCAAGGTCCTCCGCGAATGCGCGCACCAGCGGCGCCGCTGCTTCTCGGCGTTGCGCACGGACTTCGGTGCGGCGCGCGCCCTCGTCAGGACGCTGGCCGTCGATGCCGCCCTGCCGGGGTTGCTGCCGCACATCCTGCGCGAGCGGCGGCGCGCACAGGCCCGGCGCGTACTGACCCTGGCGGCGCTCGACGCGCTGCTCGAGCGGGAGCCGCGCACATGACAACGCGGCGCACCACACCGGCCTGGGTGTTCGCGCTGATACTGGCGCTGGCGGCCATCGAGCCGTTAACGCACCTCTGGCTCGCGCACGGCTTGCCCGAAGGCATTGCGCACACGGGCTTTCACATCGGCGACACCCCGTATTTCCTGACACCGATGAAGATGTTCGCCACGGGCTTCGAGTCGCAATATGCAACCTGCCGTAGCGCGTTGCCGGCGCGCACGCCCGAGTGGTTCGCGTTGCCGCACCACTGGCTCTACGGCTGTATCGGCTTGTGGGGAAGGCTTGCGGGCCTGGGCCCGTTCCTTGCGCTGGGTCTCGCGAACGGTATCTGCGCGTTTCTGTTCTTATGGGCGGTGTACCGGTTTCTGCGCGTGGCCGCGCGGGAGTACGCGAACCTGGCGTTTGTGCTGTTCACACTGGGCGGCGGTCTCGGCGGGGCGGTCTGGCTGGCTGCGGCGTTCGCGGGGGCGCAGGGCGCCGGCTTCGAAGCCTGGTTCCACCGCTTCGCGCGTTATGAGCTTATCGAGGGGCCATTCCTCTCGCCGGTGCTCGTGATGCCGCGCCTGTACTACACGCTCCCATTGGCCCTCGGGTTTGGCGCATTCACGCGGCTGCTGCGGCACACACGCCGCGCGCAGGGGCCGGGCGGGCTGTTCTGGCTGGGCTGCGCGGCCGCGACACTGCTGAATGCGCGCGTCGGGCTGCTGTTCCTTTATGCCATGGGCTGCTACCTGCACGCGGGCGACGCGCGTCCGGCCCGAGACCGCCTGCGCGAGTTCGCGCTGCTGCTGGTGTGCGTGGCGGGATGCATTGTGGCCGTGCGCGGGTTGTTCTCTCTCAACCCCGTGGCTGCGGGAAATGTCGATATGCTTTTGCGGCGCGCCGCGTGGTTCGGCGCGCTGATTCCGCTGCTGTGCTGGCATTTGATCGCGGCGCCGCCCGCGCTCATACGCAGTTTCGCCGGATTGCCTGTGCTTGGGCGTGCGGCGTGCGGCGGTGCGGCCGGGTATCTGGGGTGTTTTGCGGCGCTCTACGTGGCGCACCAGGCGTACTACGGCAACCTGCTTCACGGCGGCGACACGGCGGCGGCGGTGCGCATGTCCGACTGGGCGCTGCTCGGCGGCGTGACGGGCGCGGCGGCGGGGTGGCTGTTCGGCCGTGCGCGCAAGCGGGACCTGACGGACACCCAGGCCTGGTTCACGCTGTGGCTGCTCGGGCTGCTCGCGGTGTCCGTCTCAGCGTGGGGCCAGGGCTGGTTCATGCGCTTCATGCCGGAGCGCTGCCTGGCGCTGGCGGGCGTGCCGCTGGCCGTGATGAGCGCCCGCGGTATCCGGCTGTGGGCGACGAAGCGGCCGGCCTTCGCCTATGCCCTCGCGGCGGCGCTCGTGCTGTGCGGTGTGTGCTCGCTTGGGGTGGCTGCGCTGGCGTTCCAGGGACCGTTGGCGCACCGTCCCGGCGGCCCGGCGTTCGCGTGGGCGCACAGCGAACAGATGCTTGCCGAGGACGAGGCGCTGCTGCGCGCGTTGGGCGAGGGCACGGTGCTCGCGCCCGCCTCGGTGCCGCCGCTCTTCGGCGACGTGGCGGTGCATGACCGCGCGGGCCGGAGCACGGTGGTCGGCCAGCCGAGTCTCGAGTTCGGCGGCGTGGACATGCTCGAGACCATCCGCGCGGTGCAGGGGTTCTTCGCGCCGGAAACGGCGGTGGCGGCGCGCGCCCTCTTTCTGAAGGACTGGTGCGTGGACTGGGTCTATTGCCCGCACACCCGGCCCGTGCCGAAGGAGACGCTGGAGGCGTTGCGCGCGATGCCGGGGCTGAGGGAGACGGCCTCGACGGGCGCGGGCGCGGTGTTCCGCGTGGAGAACACACCCAATGGATAGGTCGACCACAGGCACGCGCATGCTCGTGGCCGCGGTCATCGCGGGTCTCGCGCTGGTCGAGCCGGTGACACACTTCTGGATTCTGTACTTCCCGCCGGCGGGCACCGTGCCGACGGGTGTGCACACGGGCGACAGCGCGCATCACTTGGTGTGCATGCGCGCCTTTCACACGGGTTTCTTCTCGCCCTTTGCCACCTGCCAGTCCGAGTTGGGTCCGCGCGATGTGCACTACTTCTGCACGCCGTTCTTTTTGTGCTATGCGCTTTTTGGCGAAGTCGGCCGCATGCTTCGGTTCAATGCATTCGTCTTCCTGGGAGTCTTGAACGGGCTGGGGCTGGCCCTGTATCTGGCCATGGCGTGGCGGTTCCTGCGCACGGCGCTGCCGGAACGCGCGTTGCCGGCCTTCGTGTTGTTCACGCTTGGCGGCGGCTTGGGCGGGGTGCTGTATTGCGCGGCGCGCTACACCGGCTGGCATGCGTCGCCGGGTTTTGAGCGCGAGTTCCTGCGCTTCGCGTGGTACGAACTCATCGAGGGCCAGCACCTCAGCCCGCTGCTGCTTGCGCCGCGATTTTACTACACCTTCCCGCTCGGGCTTGGCCTGGGCGCGTTGGCCGCCCAAATCCGGGCCGAGCGCGACGGCTCGTTCAAGGCGGCGCTTTACGGGTCTTTGCTGATGCTGGGCGCGGCCTTTTTGAACCCGCGGCTTGGGCCGATGCTGTGGTTGGTGGCCGCGCTGTATCTGGCGGCCGGCGCGCGCTCGGGCGTGTGGCGGCGGCTTGCCGTGGCGGCGGCATTCGGGGCGCCCGTGGCACTGGGCGTGACAGGCGCGTGGGCGGTGCTGCGGCTGCACCCGGCGTATCTCGAGAACGTAGCGCGGGTCACACAGGACATGATGCGCCTGATGCCGTTCCTGACGGCGACTGTGCTGATGTGGCTCGCGGCCGCGCCGGGGACGCTGTTCGCGTTCCGGGAATTGCCGCGTCCGCTGCGTTGTGCGGCGTGGGCGCTTGCCGCTTATCTGGCCGTGTACACCGTGCTCTACCTCGGCTACCAGGCATACTACGGCAATTGGCTCTACGGCGGCGCGGTGAACGCGGCGGTGGCGGTTTCGGACCCGGCCTTGGCCGGTGCCGTGGCGGGTCTGTTCTTCGCCGTGCTGCTGGAGAGGCGGCCGGCGGCTGAAGCCCGGCCGCTGGGCTGGGTGGCGCTGTGGCTGCTGCTGTTCCTGGCGGTGGCGGTTTCGGCGTGGGGCCGCGGCTGGGCGCTGCGCCTCTCTCCGCAGCGCCTGATGGTGCTGCTGGGGCTGCCGCTGGCCATGCTCGCCGCGCACGGGCTTGGGCACATGCCGCGCATCGCGCGCTACCCGCTCTACGCCTTGATACTCGGTTGTGGCCTTGTGTCGCTGGTAGTGTCCGCGCTTTTCTTCCAGGGGGTGGCGCATCGGCGCGCGGGCGAGGGGCCCTTCGCATACCTGAACTACGCGTTAATGACGCCCGCCGACGCCGTGTTGCTCAACAAGCTGCCGGAAGGTACGGTGGCGGCGCCGCCGTGGTCTCCCATCGCCTTTGGCGAGGTGGCGGCGCAGCGGCCCGGCATCAGTGTGGTCGGAGGCCCAGGTGCGCTCAATCTGGGCAGCCAGCCTTTCGACCGTGTTCAGGGGGCCGTGAATGCGTTCTTCGAACCGGCCACACCTGCCGCGCAACGGCGTGAATTCGTGGCGGACTGGTGTGTCGATTACGTGTTGTGCCCGGATACCTGCCCGTGCCCGGTTGAAGTTGTGGCGGCGTTCGATGAAATCACGTGGCTCAAAGAAATTGCGCGCGCGGGGCGCGGGCGCCTGTACATGGTTACCATTGAATGACGCACACTGTGTGAAAGGAAAAGGAACATGACGAAAAAGCTTCTTGTGCTTGCCGTGGCGGCATTGGCTGTTTCCGCACCGCTGTGG
>NPIG01001112.1_pt1 | contig 14162 bp, 12 predicted proteins | sample 8637441 | NCBI WGS metagenome assembly NPIG01 (sample SAMN07420675, study PRJNA396082) | bioreactor metagenome | isolation source: sample BR6 brine-fed electro-methanogenic bioreactor BR | place: Japan: Kochi | collected 2016-06-14 | reverse complement strand
AACAGAGTGCGTTTGTCTGAACGGTTCTCCCGTGACGCGGCTTTTTGCGACAGCGGCAGGTTGGGGGGCTTGTTTGCATGGGTGGATATCATCGGCCCGGTATCGGAAGGCGTCGACGCCCGGTAGCCGAATGAGGCGCGCATAAAGTTTGGAAGAGTATAAGTATTTCTCATGCTCAACGTCCCTCGCCAAGAAAAGACATGGCATTAACGGTTTCTTGTGGATTAGTATTCCAAATACAGGATTGGATCCGTCCGAGAACAGAAATCTATGGCGGAGGGGTGTTTAGTTTCAGGTTTCAATTTTTAGGAAGTCTGCAACTTAATGGGGTTTTCGCGTGAGGGGTTTCACTCGGTGCTTGGCTTTTCCGAGTGGCAGGATGGATAAGAATGCAGGTTGAGTTCGAGGCCCCGATTGACAGGTGCTTCACAGAATGACTGTGAGCAAGGCAACTCTTGATATCTTTTGAATGTGGGGTCGACATGCCTGATTTCCAAAGAAGAATCATTTTTGCTATGATTTTTTGGATTGAGTGGCTCGCAGTGGTTTTGCGGTGGGGCAATAAAAATCTTGCCGGGAGGCAATAAGTAGATGTCGGAACATATTCTCGTGGTCGAGGATGACCCGACGGTCCGCAGTTTTATTGAGGAATATCTCGGAAGTCAGGGATATCGGATGTCCGGCGCCAAAGACGGTACCGGGATGCGCCACGTGCTTGCGAAGCAGGATGTCGATCTGGTTATTCTCGATCTCATGCTTCCCGGGGAAGATGGATTGGAACTCGCGCGTGAAATACGCGCAGAGTCGGACGTTCCGATTGTCATGCTAACGGGACGAAGCGACACCGTGGATAGGGTCGTCGGCCTGGAAATGGGTGCCGACGACTACATTCCGAAGCCGTTCGAAGCCCGTGAACTCCTGGCCCGCGTCCGGTCCGTTTTGCGGCGGGCGCAGCGGGCACCGGGAACCAGAAGCGAGGCCAAGCCACGCCAGACGATGGCCAGCTTTTCCGGATGGACATTGGATCTCGGCCGCAGGCAACTGATCGGGGCCAATGGTGAAGAGGTTCGCCTGACGTCGGCGGAGTTCGATCTGCTGGTGGCGTTCGTCAACAATCCGGACAAGGTCCTGAGCCGGGATCGGCTTCTCGATCTGGTCTATGGACGTGAGATGTTCCCCTTCGAACGAAGTATCGATGTTCTGGTGATGCGGTTGCGCGGGAAAATCGAGACCGATCGCGGCAATCCTGAATTGATCAAGACTGTGCGTGGGGCTGGCTATGTCTTCACCCCCAATGTCCAGGTCGAGTAGTAGCCTTGCAGACAAGGCAAACCATTGCGGTTGCATAAAAAGGTTCGAATATCCAAGGAATTCGGTTGCGTTCCAATGGCTTATGTCTGTTAATATGCGAATGGAAACTGGCACGGCCTGCAGCCGCCGTCGATGACGGGATCGGGGTCGTGAGCGGGGGAGCTAACCATCGTTTCGATCGCCCAAGAATGGAGTGATTATGGCTGTCGACAAAAATATGAAAGTCCTCATCGTTGACGATTATCGGACGATGCTAAGGATTCTTCGAAATCTCCTGCGCCAGTTGGATTTCCGCAATGTTCATGAGGCCACCGACGGTTCCGATGCTTTGCAGAAGCTGAAGGAAGGCGGTTTCGGTCTGATCATATCGGACTGGAATATGGAGCCGATGACCGGCATCCAGCTTCTTCGAGCGGTTCGCGCCGACGACAAGCTGAAGCATATTCCCTTCATTATGGTGACTGCGGAAAGCAAGCCCGAGAACGTCATTGCGGCCAAACAGGCCGGTGTCTCCAACTACATCGTCAAACCGTTCAATGCGGAGACCCTCAGAGGCAAGATGGCCAGCGTTCTGGGTGAGTTCTAGAGGTCGCCATGCCGGATAAGAAAGTTGACGTCGCGCGGCTCCTTTCCGAGTTGCGCGAAAAATACGGTGATACGGTAAAGGTCGAGGAGGTGGCCAAGGTCATTGGCTCGCTTCTGGCGTCCGGAACCGGGAATGTCGCCAGCCTTAGCCGTAAGATCTATGCCGAGCTGGAAGCTCTGAACCGTTACATTCAGAACGCGAAAAGCGAGATTACCGCTTTACGGCCGGACGAGGTGACGGACGAGTTTCTGCCGGCCGCCGCCGATGAGCTGGATGCGATCGTGGCGGCCACAGCCGAGGCGACGAACTCGATCATGGATGCTACGGAAATCATGGAACGGGTTGCCGAGAAGCTCGAAGGCGAGGATCAGGATGCCCTGCTCGACGCGACGACCCAGATTTATGAGGCCTGTGGTTTCCAGGACATCACCGGTCAACGGATCAGCAAGGTCGTCAAGACCCTGGCTGAAATTGAAGCGAAGGTCGATGCGCTGGTCAAAGCGTTCGGTGGTGAGTTCGCGAGCGTGAAGCTTCCCAAGAAGCCGGACTCCGAGGCAACCAAGGAAGTGGCGGACGAAGACCTTCTGCACGGACCGCAGCAACCCGGCGAAGGGATATCCCAGGACGAGATCGATCGTCTGCTCGCCGACATGGATTAGGTTTCCGAAAGGAATGGCAGGTAAGGCAGGAGCGCCGGTCAGGCGCTCGCCTGCGTTTTACTTTCGATTTGGGTTTGGAGGCCTGCCGTGAATTCCTCCGGACCTACGGGCCTGCCGAAGTGGTAGCCCTGGAGTAGATCGCATCCCCTGCTTCGAAGGTGTGCGGCATGGGACTCCGTTTCGATCCCTTCTGCCACGACCTTGATGCCGAGACAGTGGGCCATGGCGATCATCGCATCAACCAATGCCGCATCGCGCGGATCCTCATGGATATTCTGAACGAAGGCTTTGTCGATCTTGAGCGTATCGGTTGGGAAGCTGCGTAGATACGACAGGGCCGAGTAGCCGGTTCCGAAGTCGTCGACCGCCAATCCGATCCCTGTAGAGGCCAATGCTTCCAGGATCCGTCCGGTTTGCGGGTCGTTGTCCATCAGAACCCGTTCCGTGATCTCGAGTTCCAGGCTCGCGGGATCGATCTTCCGTTCCTCGAGAATTCGTGAAACGGTTTCGGCAAAGGAAACGTCGTTCAGTTGGCGCGGCGAAACGTTGACGGCCAGCCGAAGTTGCAGTCCCGTGTCGCTCTGCCATTGCGCCAGTTGCTCACAGGCTTGTTCCAGAACCCAGGTGCCGATGCCGATGATCAGGTCGCTCTCCTCGGCGAGGGGAATGAATTCATCAGGGGGCACGAAGCCGAGTTCCGGGCTGTTCCAACGGGCCAGCACTTCCACGCCTTTCCATTCGCGGGTATGGGCATCGACAATCGGCTGGTAATTCAGCGATAACTCGTCGCGTTCGATGGCATGGCTCAGGAAGGACTGCATTTCGATGCGCCGGCGGGCATCGTGGTTCATCTGAGGTGTGAAGTACCGGCACGTATTGCGGCCGGATTCCTTGGCGCGGTAGAGAGCTGCCTGGGCGTTCCGGACCAGAACATTGGCGTCCGTCCCATCGGTCGGGAACAGGCTCTGACCGATGCTGGTCGTGACAAGAACCTCATGATCGTCGATCCGGAACGGATTTGAGAATGCGGACATGATCCGCCGGGTCACGACCTCGGCGTGAACGCCGCTTTCGAGGTCGGGCTGGACCACAAGAAAGGAATCGCCGTCGAGGCGGGCGAGAACACCATCCTCGCCGAGACAACCCTTCAGCCGTTCACAGGCCTCCAGCAGAACGTCGTCGGCCGCCAGGTGGCCGAACGTCTCGTTGATTTTTTTGAATTCGTCGAGATCCACGCACATGACGGCGACCTTCCGGTCCCGCCGTTCGGCCCGCTTCAGTGCCTGGGAAAGACGGTCCAGACCGAGAGCCCGTTTGGGAAGGTCCGTGAGCGCATCGAAATTGACCTGCCGCAGCAACTGCTCCTCGTAGGATTTGCGTACCGTGATGTCCTCTTTGAGGGCCACGAAATGGGTTGTCTCGCCATCGTCGTTCTTCAACGGAGAAATGCGGGCGTACTCCCAGAACAACGCCCCGGCTTTGTTGCGGTTGCACAGTTCACCTTGCCATTCCTTGCCGGCCTTCAGTGTTTTCCACAGATCCTCGTAGACCTGCTCTGCGACGAGGCCGGACTTGAGGAGCCGGGGCGTTTTGCCGATGGCTTCGGCGGAGGTGTAGCCGGAGGTTTGCTCGAACCTCGGGTTGACGTATTCGATCCGTCCGTCGGCATCGGTGATCACGACGATGGCCGGGTTCTGCTCGACAACCTGCGACAGCTTCCGGAAGGTTTCCTCCGTCTTCCTCCTTTCCGTGACGTCGCGGATAACCATGTGGATGGCGAACGCGTTTTCCGAAAAGACGCGCGTTGCGGTCGTCTCCGCGATCAGCTGCTTTCCGTCCAGACGGTAGAAAACGAACTCGGTAAGCGGCATCGACGCACCGGAAATAAGGACCTCCTTCTGGAGTTCCTGCGCTCGCCTGACGTTGTCGGAGGGCATGAAATGCTGCCACTTTTTTCCGACGATCTGCGCCGGAGTTGCCGCGTCGAACAGCTGGGCCGCGACCTTGTTGGCGTAGATGATGGTATCGTCCCGATGGATCAGGATGGCATCGGGGGAATTGTCGACCAGCGCCCGGTACCGACTTTCGCTATCGCGCAGAACCTGCCTTTCGTGATGTTCGGCAACCTCTTTCTCGATCCTCAGACGATCCAGTTCCAAGGATTTTTTCCGGAAGAAATTGAACGCGCGGGCGAGATCTCCGATCTCGTCGCTCCTGTCGGCATCCTTGATTGGGCGCGCGACCTTGCCACCGACGAGAAGCCGGATATTGTTCGTGATGGTGCCGAGCGGTCCCGTAATGCTACGGGATATGATCACCGATCCCGCGGAAACCAGGATCAGAATGAACAGGGCGATACCCGCCGTCGCCGATGCCCGTTTGAAAATCAACTGGTCGATGTCGTCGAGATAGACACCGGTTCCGATGATCCATTGCCAGGCGGGGAAGGTCTTGACGAAGGACAGTTTTCTGACCGGCTTCAACTCACCGGGTTTCGGCCAGACGTAGATGACGAAGCCCCCGTCGGGGTTCTCCGCCGCTTCCGGCATCATGGCCATCACCTGGACGGTTTTCTCGTCAACGACGCCGCGGCCGTCATTACCTTCAAGTTGCGGGAAGAAGGGATGAACGATGATCGTGGCGTCCGGCTTCTGGACCCAAATGTACCCGTTGTCGCCATAAAGCATCCCACGGATGTGATCCGCAGCCAGGCGTTGCGCCTCTGCGCGGTCCAAGGATTGCGCTTGGGCCTCTCTCTCGGCGACGACGAGGTACCCATGGACGGCTTCGATGGTATTGCGCAGGTGGAGACGGCGTTCCTCAAGAAGGTTCTCGCGCATGTCGAGAACGCCGATAACCGAAATTGCCAAAATCGCCGCGATGGAAACCGCGACGATCAATAGCAATTTGGTCTGGGTTTTAAGGTTTCGCAGAACCATCCGCCCGTGTTTCCCTAGTCGAGCATGGACAGCATGGGGGCGGAGTCCTCGATACTCTGGACGTTTTCGATGCCCTGCTTGATCTCGCTCATGATGAACTCGGCGCGGCGGACGGGACCGCCGACATCGGCACGCGGGAACAGCCTTGCCCAGGCATCCATCTTCACCGACAGAGAACAGAGAACGCCGCCGATGGTGGTGTGGTAGCTCTCGATCAGTTCCTTCACCTTCTGGAAGCGCTCGGCCGAGATGTTGTCCCACATCAGCTTGGTGGAACGGTCGAAGTTCTCGAAGCGGCCGGTGATCGCCGCCATCAGCCCGTTGATCACCTGCTCGACCTCGTCGCAGGTTCGCATCAGGTTGCGGTCCTGTTTCAACTGCCAGTTCGTCCGCAGTTCTTCCATGCTGTCGAGAAAGCCCGTGATGGTGGGTTCGATCTGATCGAGGCATTGGCGGTAATAGGACAGCGAAAGGAAGATGTCGCCATAGTCCTCGAGGAAGCGCGGCACGTCCGACAGCTTGATCTTCAGCTTGGCCGCCATCACCTCCAGTTTTTCCCGCGCCTTTTTGACGTCCGGATCGCGGAACAGGGCGATCACGTCGTCGAAGTCCTGGATGTCCATATCGTCGCCGCCGTAGATCTGAAGGATCAGCGGCCGCGTGAAATCCTTCATGTATTCGGTCAGTTCAGCGTTCTTTGCCGGCGACAGTTTAAGGCTGTCGATACTGTTGACGGCGATGTCGTGCTCGCGAAGAGAAATGCGCAGGCTGTAAACGTCGTAGCTATGCAAAAGGGCGAGCTTGTTGAGGAGCGAACGATCCGGGACCTCCTCATTCTTGGGCCATTTGAACTCCTTGCCGACATCCACGATCTCCATCTGGCCGCTGCCGGTCTGTTTTTCCTCGAACAGTTCGATCACGCTGCGCAGCCGAACATTCTTGATCAGACGCGCGCGCCGAAGTGCGGGTGTCTGGATCGGCACCATCGACAAAGGAAGGGTGTGCAGGGAATCCCGGTCGACATCGGGAACGGCTTGTTGATCCTGAAGCACTTGCGCAGCTTGCATAACATTTCCTTGGCTGTCGAAACCGCGTGGCGTGGAAACGGGAACCCCTGTCCGCAACCTATGGCCTTTTGGTCGGTCGGTTCCAGGTGCCCACGTCGGCCAGTCAATTTCGATACTGCAATTCTGAAGGGTGCGTGTTTCCGCATGATTACTGAACGCGAGGGGATAGGTAACATTTTGTAGTTACCGTGTGACACAATGTTACAGTTTTGGATGTTGACCAAAAGGGGAAGGTGATGATGATGGGACGCGGGCAGAATTGTGTCGGCGGCCGTCGAAAATTGTAGGCCGTGACGCGGGAACAACATATGTTAAGAAATTCATCCCTTTTGACTTGAACCGGTCTGCCGGGAAGCTATCCATGAAGAGTTGCCTTATCGTTGATGATTCCAGGGTAATCCGAAAGGTCGCCCGAAATATTCTCGAAGACCTGGGTTTCGAGACTTCAGAGGCCGCGAATGGCCAGGAAGCCCTGGAGGCGTGTCAGAATCGCGATTTCGACGCCATCCTCCTTGACTGGTATATGCCGGTCATGAACGGCATCGATTTCCTTAGAGCCATGCGTGCGTTGCCGAACGGTCAAGGACCCGTGGTCGTTTTCTGTACGACTGAAAACGACATCTCCAACATTCAGGAGGCCATCGAGGCCGGTGCCAACGAGTACGTGATGAAGCCTTTCGACAGCGAAATCATTCAGGCGAAGTTTGCCCAAGTTGGCCTTTTGTAAAGAGCAAAGGCGGAGGGTCACGTGATCGGCGAGAACAAGACGATGGTTGGCACGGCAACGACGGGAACCAATAAGGATTCTGACCCAATTCGCGTCATGGTTGTTGATGATTCGGCCGTCGTCAGAGGGTTGATCAGCCGCATGATCGAAGCGGAAAAGGACATGACCGTTTCCGCTTCCGTCGGCAACGGGCAGATTGCCGTCAGCACTTTCGCGCGCACGGAAATCGACATCATCGTTCTTGATATCGAGATGCCTGTCATGGACGGGTTGACCGCCCTGCCGAAGCTGTTGGAGGTCGACCGCGAGGTCAAGGTCATCATGGCTTCGACCCTTACGGTGCGGAATGCGGAGATCAGCATTCGGGCGTTGGATCGAGGGGCTGCGGACTATGTGCCCAAGCCGTCTTCCTCGCGGGAACTCTCGGGCGGGATGGATTTCCAGCGGGAGTTGATCGAGAAGGTCCGGAGTCTCGGAAGCATTCGCCGGGAAGTGCGGCGTGCGAAAGGACCGTCGAAGCCGGGGGCCAGGGCGGCTGTCGCCGCGCCGATTCTGAAGAAGGCCCCGGTCGCAATCAAACTTCGGCCGATGCCGGATTTCCGGCCCGACGTCCTGGCGATCGGCAGTTCGACCGGCGGGCCCCAGGCACTTCTTTCGGTGCTGAAGGGGATCGGGCCGAACCCGCGGATTCCGATTTTCATCACCCAGCATATGCCGGCTACGTTCACGGCTGTGCTCGCCGATCATATTTCGCGCTCGACGGGATTGGCGTGCGCCGAGGCGAAAGACGGCGAGACGGTCGTCCCCGGGCGGATTTTCCTGGCTCCGGGCAATTTCCATATGATTGTCGAGCGCAAGGGCACCCAAGTGGTCGTTCGTTTGAACGACGGGCCGCCGGAGAACTATTGCCGGCCGGCTGTGGATCCGATGTTGCGGAGTATTGCCAAGGTTTACGGCTCTCGCACCCTGGTTACGATTCTGACCGGGATGGGAGCGGATGGATTAAAAGGGGGTAAGGAGGTTACGGCGGCCGGAGGGGCCGTGATCGCCCAGGATGAAGCGACAAGTGTCGTTTGGGGGATGCCAGGGGCGGTAGCTACCGAGGGGCTGTGTAGTGCGGTGCTGCCCATTTCTCATGTGGCACCGTTCATCAACAAGATGATCGGAAAAGCCTTATGAACCCCGACGATTTCGATTTCATTAGTCAGTTTTTCAAGTCCCGGTCGGGGCTGGTCCTGACGCGCGACAAGGCATATTTGCTCGAGAGCCGGCTCATGCCGGTTGCCCGCAAGAAGGGTATGAAAACCCTGGATGAGTTGATCGCGGCGATACGGCTCGGACGGGACCAGGCGCTTCTCGGCGAAGTCACGGAAGCGATGACGATCAACGAGTCGTTTTTCTTCCGTGATATCAAGCCGTTCGATCTGTTTCGCGACCACGTTCTTCCGCGCCTGATCGAAAGCCGCGCCGCCAAAAAGTCGATCCGGGTCTGGTGTGCCGCGTGTTCCAGCGGTCAGGAGCCTTATTCCCTGGCCATGGTCCTGCGCGAGCAGGGGGCTCGTTTGGCAGGATGGCGGACCGAGATCGTGGGCACGGATATTTCGGGTGAAATGGTGGCCAAGGCCAAGGCCGGGCTCTATTCGCAGTTCGAGGTCCAGCGCGGCCTGCCGATCCAAATGCTGGTCAAGTATTTCAAGAAGGAAGGCGACCTCTGGCAGATCGATGCCGCGCTGCGGGCCATGGTGCGTTACCGGGAATTCAACCTGCTGGACGACATGCGCGGTCTTGGCAGTTTCGATGTCGTGTATTGCCGCAATGTTTTGATTTATTTCGATAACCAGACCAAGGGGAAGGTCCTCAAGAACGTCCGGGGGCTTATGCCGGACGATGGCGTGCTGTTCCTCGGTGGTGCCGAGACGGTTCTGGGTATCTCGGATGATTTCAAACCGATCCCCAACCTGCGGGGCCTTTATGCTCCGGCGTCGGCTGAAAATACTGCAGCCGCGTTGGGCACTCGGTTCGCCCAATCGGCCGGGAGCTGATTCCCGGCGGTCGTTACCGGCGCTGCACCTGAGCCAGCGTCCATTTTCCTCCCTGCAGTTTCCGATCCGCCGGTACCGGTAATGGAGCCGGCCGCAAGCGGCGATTCGCCCGTTTTCAAACCCTGCAGCTTTCCGAAAGAAAAATTCCGCAATGTGGGATTGTCTCACCATACGGTAAGGTGTTATATTCTTACTGGTAGCGCTATCTTTAAGACAGATTGTTTCATACTTAACTGGCGGTACGCATGATCCTGGAATTTGGCTTGGTCACGATTGGTTTATGTAGTAATTAGGCAACACAGACGGCCGTCAAGAAATGCCGCATTAACAAAGACATAACAAACGTTAGACAGGGAGTTTCAATGGCATCCGTAGAGATCCGGGATTGCTTCAAATCCTTTGGCTCGACGGAAGTCCTGCACGGTGTCAGCGTCGATATTGCTGACGAAGAATTTGTCGTGCTGGTCGGACCGTCAGGCTGTGGCAAATCCACCCTTCTTCGCATGATCGCGGGGTTGGAAGAAATCACCAAAGGCGAAATCACGATCGGTGGGCGGGCAGTGAACAACCTGCCGCCGAAGGACCGCAACGTCGCCATGGTGTTTCAGAACTATGCGCTGTACCCGCATATGACCGTGTTCGACAACATGGCTTTCAGCCTCAAGCTCGCGAAGGCGCCGAAAGAGGAAATGAGGTCAAAGGTCCAGCGGGCTGCGGAGATCCTCAATCTCACGGAATATTTGGAGCGTTATCCACGCCAGTTGTCCGGTGGTCAGCGCCAGCGCGTGGCGATGGGACGTGCGATCGTGCGCGATCCGCTGGTCTTCCTGTTCGACGAACCTCTTTCCAACCTCGACGCGAAGCTTCGTGTTCAGATGCGGGCCGAGATCAAGGCGTTGCACCACAAGCTCCGGACGACGATCGTCTACGTGACTCACGACCAGGTCGAAGCCATGACCATGGCCGACCGGATCGTCGTCATGCACGACGGCATCATCGAGCAGATCGGCGGGCCCATCGAGCTCTATGATCATCCCGACAATCTTTTCGTGGCCGGTTTCATCGGTTCTCCGGCGATGAACTTCGTGCCGGGCCGGTTGGAACGTGCGAACGGTTCGGCCTGCGTCGTGGCGGCCGGCGACGTTCGCTTGCCCTTGGCCCCCGACACGCCGGGCGAGGACGGCCAACCGGTCGTTTACGGCGTGCGGCCGAAGAGCTTCCAGTTGGCGTCGGAAGGCGACCCGAACAGCGTCATGATCAAGGTCGGCGTAGTCGAACCGACGGGCGATGAAATCGAGGTCATTTCGACCCTTGCCGGCGAACCGATCTGTGCCGTGTTCACGGACAGGCACGATTTCAAGCCGGAACAGGAGATCAAGGTGCACCCCGTGCTCGACTCGATCCACCTGTTTGACGCTCAAAGCGGCAAACGCATCAGCAAGTAAGGAATTCGGCCGCTACCCCGCGGGGCGGCGGCCGTGGCTCCAGGCGTCTGAAAAACAAGGGCGCGAATGGAATGGCTGGCTTACCAGCGTTCTCAATTAAAAGAAGAAACCGATAGGTCTAACAGAGGCTACCAAACGATAGGTCTAACAGAGGCGAAACTGAGGAGATGGAGATGAAGAACAAATTCACCCGTCGCGACGTCTTCAAAATGGGTGCTGCCGGTATGGTTGCTGGAGCAGCCGGCGCGGCACTGGGAGGCCACTCGGCGCAGGCTGCCGATATGATGTTCAAGCCGGAATCCGGCGCCAAGCTCAAGGTTCTGCGGTGGACGAAGTTTGTCCCCGGTGACCAGGCCGGCTTCGAGGCGAACACCAAGGCCTTTTCCGATGCGACAGGCGTTCCCGTCGAGATCGAATATCAGTCCTGGGAAGACATCCGTCCGAAAGCGGCGGTGGCCGCCAATGTCGGCAGCGGTCCCGACATTATTTTCGGCTGGTTCGACGATGCCCATCAATATCCGGACAAGCTGGCCGACGTCACCGACGTGGCCGAAGGTCTCGGCAAGAAGTACGAGGGTTGGGCCCCGGTGGCCCAGGCCTACGGCATGCGCGAAGGCAAGTGGATCTGTCTGCCTTACGGCGCATCGGGAAGCTGCTGTGTCTACCGCAAGTCCTACATGGAACAGGCCGGTATGACGGAGTTCCCGAAGGACGTCGACGGCTTCCTGAAACTGGCCCAGGGGCTCAAGAAAGTCGGTAAGCCTGCCGGCTTCGCCCTCGGCCACGCGGTCGGCGACGGCAACAACTGGACGCACTGGATCGTCTGGACCTTCGGCGGCCGCATGGTCGACGAAGGGGGCAAGGTCGCGATCAACAGCCCGGAAACCGTCGCGGCTCTCGAATACGCCAAGGAGCTGTACGACAACTTCGTTCCCGGCACGCTGTCCTGGCTCGATCCGCACAACAACAAGGCGTTCCTGTCGGATATCGTCGGCCTGACCTCGAACGGCATTTCGGTCTGGGTTGCCGCCAAGAACAACAACTCGGCGTTTACCGATGACATCCACCATGCGCCGTATCCGATCGGCCCGGTGGGGCGTCCGACCGAGCTGCACCTGTTCACGTCGGGGATGATCTTCAAGTACACGCCGTTCCCGAATGCCGCCAAGGCGTACATGGAATTCATGCTTTCGGATCCGCAGTACACCACGTGGCAGCAGGAATCGCTCGGGTACTTCACCCATACGCTGAACTTCTACGACAAGAACCCGATCTGGACTTCCGATCCCAAGATCACGCCGTACCGCGACACCGTGAAGAGGATGCTGCCGAACGGTTATGCCGGGAAGCTCGGCTATTCGTCCGCAGCGACCATGGCCGACTACATCATGCTCGACATGGTGGCCGAGGCCGCTTCCGGCGCTGCGTCGCCGAAGGACGCGGCTGCCCGCGCCGAAAAGCGCGCCCGCCGCTACTACGGCTAGTCGTTGAGTTGGCGGCGTCCCAGTCTCGGGGCGCCGCCACCTTCTCTTGGGATCCAAAAGACTCAAAGAGGTTGCCGCGTGAGCACCCAACCCGCATCCGTTGCACTGAGTTTGGACGAACTGCCGGAACCCAGTCGCATTGCTCGGCTTCTGAACAGCCGCAATTTCCTCGGCTTCATTTTCATGTTGCCGCTGGCTGCCCTGCTGTTGATCTTCCTGACCTATCCCCTGGGGCTCGGCGTATGGCTCGGCCTGACCAATCAGACGATCGGACGGGCGGGACAGTTCATCGGTCTTATGAACTACGAATTCCTGGCCGACGATCGGGTTTTCTGGTTGTCGGTGCGTACCACCGTTCTCTACACCGTGGTGGCTTCGATCTTCAAATTCGGGCTCGGCCTGTGGCTGGCCCTGATCCTCAATCAGCGGGTTCCCTTTCAGGCGTTTATCCGCGCCATCGTGCTGTTGCCGTGGATCGTACCGACTGTGCTGTCGGCCATCGCCTTCTGGTGGATTTATGATTCCCAGTTCTCGATCATCAGCTGGAGCTTGGTCAAGCTCGGGGTGATCGACACATACATCGATTTTCTCGGCGAGCCCGGCTTGGCGCGTATGTCGGTCATCATCGCCAACGTCTGGCGCGGCATCCCGTTCGTGGCAATCTCGCTGCTGGCCGGCCTCCAGACCATCTCGCCGTCACTTTACGAGGCGGCGGTGCTGGATGGCGCGTCGCCGATGCAGCAGTTCCGCTACGTCACCTTCCCGCAATTGACGCCGATCATCGCGGTGGTGATGACGTTCTCGGTCATCTTCACCTTCACCGATTTCCAGCTCATCTACGTGCTGACCCGCGGCGGTCCGCTCAACTATACCCATCTGATGGCGACGCTGGCGTTCCAGCGGGCGATTCCCGGCGGTCAACTTGGTGAGGGCGCGGCGATCGCCTCGGCCATGATTCCGATCCTGGCGGCGGCGATCCTGATCAGCTTCTTCGGTCTTCAGAAGCGCAAGTGGCAGTCGGAGTAGAACCATGGCGAAAAAAGAAGAACTTGGCGGCATGGAATACCTGACGACGCTTCCGCGCCGTGTGGTCACCGTCTACATCCCGCTGATCATCTTCCTGATCGTGCTGTTGTTCCCGTTCTATTGGATGGTCATCACCACCTTCAAGCCGAACGAAGAGCTTTACGATCTGGAAAACACCAACCCCTTCTGGTTCATCAATCCGACCCTCGATCACATCGAGAAACTGCTGTTCGACACCCATTTTCCCGACTGGTTCTTGGTCACGATGATCGTTTCGGTGGCGTCGACTTTCCTGTCGCTCTTTGCCAGCGTGACGGCGGCCTATGCGATCCAGCGGCTGCGCTTCCGCGGCTCGGACACACTCGGCGCGTCCATTTTCCTGGCTTATCTGGTGCCGCCGTCGATCCTGTTCATCCCGTTGGCGACGATGGTCTTCGACTTCGGCCTGTTCGATACCAAATGGGCGTTGATCCTGACCTACCCGACCTTCCTCATCCCCTTCGCCACCTGGCTGTTGATGGGGTACTTCAAGACCATTCCCTACGAGTTGGAGGAATGCGCGCTCATTGATGGCGCCTCGCGGTTGCAGATCCTGGTCAAGATCATCCTGCCGCTGGCGATCCCGGGACTGATTTCCGCCGGCATTTTCGCCTTCACCCTGTCGTGGAACGAGTTCATCTACGCCCTGACCTTCATCTCGTCGACCTCGCAGAAGACCATTCCGGTCGGTGTTCTTACCGAGCTTGTCGAGGGCGACGTCTATCACTGGGGGTCGTTGATGGCGGGGGCGCTGTTGGGGTCGCTGCCGGTGGCGATCCTCTATTCCTTCTTCGTCGAGCATTACGTCTCGAGCATGACCGGCGCGATCAAGGAGTA
>NPIG01001241.1_pt1 | contig 14168 bp, 16 predicted proteins | sample 8637441 | NCBI WGS metagenome assembly NPIG01 (sample SAMN07420675, study PRJNA396082) | bioreactor metagenome | isolation source: sample BR6 brine-fed electro-methanogenic bioreactor BR | place: Japan: Kochi | collected 2016-06-14 | reverse complement strand
GGGCGAATTCGAAGCTCTGGCTGGAATGGCCGAGACAACTCGGAGTCCTGGCCAAGCGGGGGCGGGCCACGTCGAGGCCGAAACGCGGGCCCGCAGCCGAGTTTCTGAGCGCGCCGAGAGTTCAGACGCGGAGGCGCTCTGCCACGAAGTCCCAGTTGACCAGGCGATCGAGCCAGGTCTCGATGTAGCGCGGCCGCGCGTTGCGGTAGTCGATGTAGTAGGCGTGTTCCCACACGTCGCAGGTCAGCAGCGGCTTCTTGCCGTCGGTCATCGGGTTGGCGGCGTTCGAGGTGTTGACGATCGCCAGCGAGCCGTCGGCATTCTTGACCAGCCAGGTCCAGCCGGAGCCGAAGTTGCCGATGGCCGACTCGGTGAACTGCTTCTTGAAGTCGTCGACGCTGCCGAATGCCTTGGTCAGGGCGTCGCTCAGCGCGGCGCTGGGCTCGGCCTGCTTCGGGGTCAGGCAGTTCCAGAAGAACGTGTGATTCCAGACCTGTGCGGCGTTGTTGAAGATCTTGCCCGAGGACTTCATCACCATGTCCTCGAGACTCATGTTCTCGAACTCGGTTCCCGCGATCAGCTTGTTGCCGTTGTCGACATAGGCCTTGTGGTGCAGGTCGTGGTGATATTCCAGCGTTTCGGCGGACATGCCCTTGGATGCCAGCGCGTCATGTGCATAAGGAAGATCGGGTAGTTCAAAAGCCATCTCGGGCCCCCCTGCTGATTGAGTTGCGTTTCCCCGCTGTACATGCGGCGCTGCCGCGACCGGGTCAAGGGGAATGACGGCAAAATCCCGTCCGCCAGGGGCCGGGCGAACAGGAGGAAGGCGGCCGAATGCTGACACGGATACGCAAGGCGATGTACCGGGCGCGCGGGCATTTCGACGGGCGCCTGGGCGGGGTTCCCTTCCGCCTCGATCCCTATCACAGCAAGTTCTGGCGCCGCACCACGCGCGGGGCGTGGGAGCCGGAGACCTTCGCCGTGCTCGACACGCATCTGGCGCCGGATGCCGATTACCTGGACATCGGCGCCTGGATCGGGCCGACCGTGCTTTATGCCGCGAAAAAGGCCCACCATGTCTGGGCGTTCGAGCCCGATGCCACAGCCTTCCGCCACCTGGCGTGGAATGTCGCGCTGAACGGGCTGGACAATGTCAGCGCCCTGCCGGTGGCCTTGTCGGGACGCACCGGCATCGCGCGGATGGCCAGTTTCGGCGGCGAGCCGGGCGACAGCATGACCAGCCTTCTGAACGCCGACGCCAGGGGCGGGACGGATGTGGTGACGCTGGACTGGGACGCCTTTGCGCGCGATGCCGATCTGTCCGCCGTCACCCTGGTCAAGATCGACGTGGAGGGGGCCGAGTTCGACCTGCTGCCTGCCCTGCTGCCCTGGCTCAGGGCGCAGCGCCCGGCGCTCTACCTGTCGACCCATGCGCCCTATCTGGACGCGGCCGACCGGGCGGCGAAGATGGCGGCCCTGGCCGAGGGGCTGTCCTTCTACGCCCATTGCCGGGACGCGGAGGGCACGCCGCTGCGCGCGGCGGATTTCACCGCGCCCGCAGCGCTGGACCGCTTCCGCAGCTTCGTCTTTTCCGACTAAGGGCTAGGGACGGGCCCAATAAGCTGTTAAAATTCTTTCTATTGCCGTGCCGACGGTCGTCCGACGCCCCGCCGCCGGGGTCCGCAGCGCGCGGGCAGTGCGTTTGGACATATGTGGTAGCCGGCGAAGGCCCCATGCCGGGACCGGGGGATCGAGGCGTCAGATGGTCATACCCGAACAGGTTGCCCGACAGCTCCTGCGGCGCACCATGCGCCGCTACGATCTTGGCTGGGACATTCCGGACGAGGCCCTCCCCCTTCCGGAATTTCTTTCCGAAACAACGATTTATTTCACGGAGCTGTTTCTAAACGAGGCGGTCATCAACCTGACCAACCCTTATGAGGACGAGGTCATCGCCGGCGGTCTGCTGTCGCATGTCGTGGCCAGCGGAATGGGACGGGTGTTTCAGATAGATTTCGAAATCATCGCCAAAGAGGCATTCTACGACATCTACTGCTTTGCCTTTCTGTCCGACCCGGAGGCGCAGGATTATTACTGGCGCCTGACGCGGGGCCTGTTCCTGAGGATCTCGCAAAACACATTCGTTCTTGATCGCCTGTCGCGGGCGGTCGCCGATTTCTATGAAACCCCTTCCGACCAAACCCTGCAGGGCGTGGCGCGCGCCATCGCGGCGCTGCGCGCGGCCTTGATCGAGACCTGAGGCGGGACTGGCCCCTAGGGAACCATGGCGCAGCGCGCCGTGCCCAGCGTATCCTGAAACTCGCCATGCACGGCGACGCGGATCGAGGCGGTCATCCGCGCGAGGTTCAGGTTCAACGTGTAATCGGCCAGCGCGTTGCGGTTTTTCTTGAACGCCACATAGAGCGACCACGCAAACCGCAGACGGTTGCCATCGCGGCTATAGTCGGCCGCGATCGGGCCGCCATGCTGCGCCGCGATCGCGCTGTCATAGACGGTGGCGGTGCCGGCGGCCTCGTCCACGGTCAGGCGAATGGTGGGCGCGATATAGCTGCCCTGGCCGTATTTGCTGCGCTTCGCAGTGGTGCTGGTGGCGCAGTCATAAGTGGCCGCGGTGGCCATGGCCGCCACGCCCGAGAGCAGAACCGCCGCAAGCAGCGCCCGTGTCAGACCAAGCATCGTATCCTCCGCTTTGATATCCGCATGCGCCCGGCGCCCGGGCCCGGCGCAGCCTCAGCCTAGCCGCAAACGCCGCACAGATAAACGGCGCAGGCGCGGCCCGGCTATTTCACCGGTTTGCAGGTCCCGGTGCCGCGCGGCGGGTCCATGTCCATTCCGCTCAGGTAGACGCGGATCGAGAGCCGCCCGGTCCCGGTCCGCAGGATCGCGCTGTATTCGGCCGAGACCCTGGCCCTTCGGTTGGTCAGAGCAATGCCCGTGACCACCCAGGTCAGCTTCAGCGATTTGGCGTCGCGGCGGCTGACCCGGGCCGGGATCGGCTTGCCCATGGCCTCCTTGATGATGCCGTCGAATACCATGGCGCTGCGCGCCTGATCGTCGAGCGCCAGCAGGACAACCGGCGCGATCCAGCCATAGCGGGAATGCGCGGTCATTTCGCATTTGTAGAGTTGATCGGCCATGGCGACGGCCGGCAGGCCGAGACCGGCGATAAGGGCAAGAACGAACCTCATATGGTGCAGCCTCCTCCAAGCGCGGGCGGACCCGAAGGGCGTAGACGCCCCCCGACAGGCCCAGCCTCTGCGCGGTCTTAACGGCGGCGCTGTTGCGCCCGGCCGGGACCTTATCCTTGCCGGAGCGAATGGTGTCGCGCAATCGTTTGATGCACAGTTCCCGGAACGCCGGCATGGGTTCGCGATAGATCCCAGGCCCCCTTGGCCCAGAACCACCGGACGTCCGCGCCTGGCGTATGACGGTGCACGCTGCGGATAGACCGGCGCCGGACGCTGTTCCGCCCGGACCCGCGGCAGGCCCAAAGCCCAAAGAAAAGGCGCCCGGACGCGACACGTGGTCGGTCCGGGCGCATGTTTTTCCTGGCAGGTCGGCAGGGCTCAAGGTGTGGTTACTTTTTCTTCTTCCAAATCACACACTTGCCGCTGCCGCGATTGTAGTTGAAGTACCCCTTTACATAGCCGGTGTAGGTGGCGCGCATCCGGCCGATATCGATCCGAAGGATGTTCGAGGTCATCACCCGTTCACGCGTGGTTTCAACACCGTCCAGATCCCAGGACAATTGGTATTTCTTTGGCCCCATCTGAGTGAGTTCGGCCTGAATGGCGTGTTTGCGATAGGTATGAATGTAATCGTCATAGACATGGGCAGCGGCGAAGTCGTCCTCGAAGAACACCAAGACCCGGCTTGGGACGAACCCGTCCGACGAGTGCGCCTTAATCTTGCAATCATAGTTTTGCCCGGCCAGAGCGGCGCCGCCGCAGGCCCAGGCCAGCAGCGTCGCGGCGATTATGCCCGCATGTTTCATTTCTGTCCTCCGCTTGTTTTGAAAGTCGTTTTGCCGCCTGGTCCACCCGGCCGGTCATCTCCTGTTTGTCTCGGTGCAGGTCCCGGATCCCGTCATGATCGAGTTCAAACCGGGCTCGATGCCATGCAACCGCAGTGCACCGTCCTGACGCCGGACGTAGACTGTCATCTCCAGAAGCCGCCCACTGTCTTGTCTTCCGACCAACCGGCTGGGTACCTCCCATGTCAGGCGGAAACTGCCATCCTTGCGATCGGTGAAACGGGCGGGAACCGGCGCACCGAACACCTCCTGGATCAGGGGGTCGAGAACCCGCGCATTCCGAAGACGCAGATCGACAAACAGATCGAGCGCATAATCCCGGCGCAGCCGCGCGGGCAGGATCTTGGCCCCGTGAGAGAGCTGGCCAACAGTGCAATGATAGGTGGTCGGAGCGGCCCAGGCCGGCACCGCCCAAAGCGAGAGCGCGACCGCCAGCGCCGCGCCGATCCGGGCCCCCGGACGGCGGGGCGGGCATGTCTTGGCATCCATTCTTCAGGCAAGTTCCGTTTTGTTTCCGGAGCTTATCTTTCAACGCCGCGCGGGGCTTTGCAACCCAGACGTGAAAAATACCTCAGTACACGCCCACGCCGGAGCCCGGCTGCGCCGCCACCTTCAGAAGGTTGAAGGCATAGTCGGCCACCGAACGGAAGCAGATCACGCGGAACGATTGGTCGTCCCGCATCCAGATCGCCGCCGGCACCTGTGCCATGCGGGTGCGGCGGATCATCCCCGGCCCGAAGGCGTCCGGAGAAAGGTCCACCGGACAAAGCTTGGCCAGCACCTCGCGCGCCGCCGGCCCCGACACGGTGAAGACCGCCCGCGCGTCCGAGACATTGACGGCCAGCGCATGCGCCCCGTCGAGGGCGGCGGTGGCCTTGTCCAGCATCGCGCCGACCGCGTCATAGGGGCAGAGCAGCAACAGCTCGTCCGGCGACATCCAGGCGACGGTGCCGGTCTTGCCCTGCACGATCGCGCGCTGGCCCGGAACCTTGGCCCCGGTGACGGCGGTCACCGCCGCCTTGACCGGTTTCGAGGCCAGGTCGCCGCGCAGGGTGATCATGCCGTGCAGCCCGGCCTCTTCGACACGGGCCAGCCCGTCGTGGCGGGCGCCGCCCAGGGCGCTGATGGGTTCAGACATTCTGCTTCTCCCCGTCCTTGTCGAAGAACACCGGATCGACGATCTTCGCGCGATAGGTCTTGCCGTCGGTGCCGGGGAACTCCAGCACCTCGCCCATGCGGTCGGGCCCGTGCAGCACCAGCCCCATGGCGATGCCCCGGCCCAGCGTCGGCGAATGGTAGGTCGAGGTCACCCGCCCCTGCACGTTGCGCTGGCCGTTGGCGTTCTTGCCCTCGGCCACCGCATAGGCGCCGTCGGGCAGCACGCTGCCGTCCTCGGTTTGCAGCCCGACCAGTTTCCAGCGTTCGGGGTCGGTCATGTGGCTGCGCGCCTGCGCCCGCTTGCCGAGGTAATCCTCTTTCTTCTTCGAGATCGCCCAGTTGAGGCCCAGGTCCTGCGGGATCACCGTGCCGTCGGTTTCGTCCCCGATCATGATGAAGCCTTTCTCGGCGCGCATGATGTGCAGCGCCTCGGTGCCGTAGGGCGTCACGCCGAATTCCTCGCCCGCCTGCGTGAGCTTGTCCCACAGCGCCTGCCCGTGGCTTGCAGGCACCGCGATTTCATAGCTGAGCTCGCCGGAGAAGGAGATCCGGTAGACCCGCACCCCGATCCCGCCCAGCGTGCCGTCGGCCCAGGCCATGAAGGGCAGCGTTTCGCGGCTCACATCCATGCCGCCGAGCTTTTCCAACACCTTGCGGGCGTTGGGGCCGACCACGGCGATCTGGGCGTATTGCTCGGTCACGTTGGCGGTGTAGACCTGCCAATCCCACCATTCGGTCTGCAGCCATTCCTCCATGTGACCGTGGATATGCTCGGCCCCGCCGGTGGTGGTGTGGCACAGGAAGGTCTCCTCGTCGATCCGCGCCACCACGCCGTCGTCCATCAGGAAGCCGTTCTCGTTGCACATCAGCCCATAGCGGCAGCGGCCCGGCTTCAGCGTCGACATCATGTTGGTGTAGAGCATATCGAGGAAACGGCCCGCGTCCGGCCCCTTGACGATGATCTTTCCCAGCGTCGATGCGTCAAGCATTCCAAGGGATTGCCTGGTGTTCTTCACCTCGCGCATCACCGCGTCGTGCACGGTTTCCCCGTCGCGGGGATAGGCATAGGGCCGGCGCCACTGGCCGACCGGTTCCCAGGTCGCGCCGTGGACCTCGTGCCAGGCGTGCATCGGCGTGCGGCGGATCGGCTGGAAGGTGGCCCCGCGCGCCTCGCCGGCAATCGCCCCCATCGAGATCGGCGTATAGGGCGGCCGGAAGGTGGTGGTGCCCACCGTCGGAATCTCTGCGTCCAGTGCATTCGCAAGGGTCGCGAGGCCATTGATATTGCTGAGCTTCCCCTGATCCGTCGCCATCCCCAGCGTGGTATAGCGCTTGGTATGCTCGACGCTCTCGTAGCCCTCGCGCGCGGCAAGCTGCACGTCACTGACCTTCACGTCGTTCTGGTAATCGAGCCAGGATTTCATCCGCAGCTCGACCTTGGCGTCGCGCGGCATCAGCCAGACCGGGGCGAGCGGGGCCTCGTCGCTGTCGCTGCCTTGCGGCGCCTTGGTGCGCTTGGCCTTGAAGCCGGCGGCTTTCACGGCGGATTTGCCTGCCGCATCGGCATCGGCCAGCGCCGCGCCGAGCGCCAGTTCGCCATTCGCCGCGCCGGCGGCGGTGACGAAAGGTTCCCCGCCGGCGCCGGTCGGCGCGCGCTTGGGGTCGGGGCGGAACATCGCCATTCCCTCGTCCCAGGTCAGCTTGCCGCCGCAATGGGACCACAGGTGCACCACCGGCGACCAGCCGCCCGACATGGCGACCGCGTCGCAGGCGACCTCTTCCAGCGCGGCGCCCTGCCCCTCCTGGGCGCAGATCGCGACCCTGGCCACCCGCTTGCCGCCGGTGACCTTGGCGATGGCGCGGCCGCAGTCGATGCGGATGCCCGCCGCCTTGGCCTCTGCCATCAGATCGCCGCCGCCGGAGCTGCGGGCATCCAGCACGCGCAGCACGTCGACCCCGGCGCGTTTCAGCGCGATGGCGGTGCGATAGGCGTCGTCGTTATTGGTGACCACGATCACCTTCTGGCCCGGCGTCACGCCGTAGTTGACGACATAGTCGCGCATCGCCGAGGCCAGCATCACGCCGGGCACGTCATTGCCGGCAAAGGACAGCGGGCGTTCGATCGCGCCGGTGGCGGTGACCACCTGTGTCGCGCGGATCCGCCACAGCCGGTGGCGCGGCCCCTCGGCCCGCGGCGCGTGGTCGGTCAGGCGTTCGTAACCCAGCACATAGCCGTGGTCATAGACCCCGGCGCCCATGCAGCGGCTGCGCAGGGTGACATTGGGCATCGCCCGCAGCGCCTCCAGCGTCTGCGCGACCCAATCCCCGGACGCCATACCGTCGATCTCGCCGCCATCCACCGGGGCGCGGCCACCCCAATGGGCGCTCTGTTCGATCAGCATCACCTTGGCGCCGCTCTCGGCCGCCGTCTTCGCCGCCGCGAGCCCGGCGACACCGCCGCCGATCACCAGCACGTCGGCGAAGAAATAGAAATGCTCATAGGTATCCGCGTCGCGATCCTTGGGCGCCTTGCCCAGACCCGCCGACTGGCGGATGAACGGCTCGTAGACATGTTTCCAGAACGGGCGGGGATGGATGAAGGTCTTGTAATAGAACCCCGCCGGCAGGAAGCGCGCAAAGGCGCTGTTCACCGCGCCCACGTCGAACTCCAGGCTGGGCCAGTGGTTCTGGCTCTGCGCGGTCAGCCCGTCGTAGAGCTCGGTCGTGGTGACCCGCTGGTTCGGCTCGAACCGGTCGCCCTGCCCCAGCCCGACCAGCGCGTTCGGCTCCTCCGCGCCGCTGGCGACGATGCCGCGCGGGCGGTGGTATTTGAACGAGCGGCCGACCAGCATCTGGTCGTTGGCCAGGAGCGCCGAGGCCAGCGTGTCGCCGGCATAGCCCTTGAGGCGCTTGCCGTTGAAGGTGAAACTCATCGGGCGCGACCGGTCGATCAGGCGGCCCTTGTTGGCGATGCGTGTGCTCATGCGGAAACCCTTTCGTGGAGGGCGGCAGCGGTGTGCGAATTGCGGACAGGACGGCTCATTCGAACTCTCTCCATGTCCATCCGGGGCGCTTGGCGGTGATCGCGTCGCGGATCGCCTTCGGCGGCTCGGTGGTCTGCGCGGGATAGGTGCCGAAAACCTCCAGCGTGTCGGTGGCGCGGGCGGCGTGGAACCACTTGCCGCAGCCATGGGCATGGCGCCAGCGTTCGAAATGCACGCCGCGCGGGTTTTCGCGGGCGAAGAGGTAGTCGTGAAACGCCTCCTCCGACGATCCGGGGCCGAAGCGTTTCAGATGCGCCTCGCCGCCCGGGGCCAGCTCGGTTTCCTCGGCGTCGACGCCGCAATAGGGGCAGTGAAGGATCAGCATTCGGTCATCCTTTCGGCAACTGGCGTCCGGGCCTCGCGCCCGGCCCGAAGGGTGGGTGCGGAACGCGCCCGCCCTGTGGGGGCGGGTCGGGCGCGGCGCAGGCCATGGGCCTGCGCAGGGGCAAGCGCGCGCATCAATGCGCCACCCCCGCCGCGACGCTCTCGTCGATGAAGCGGCCTTCCTTGAAGCGGTCGAGCGAGAAAGCGTCGGTCAGCGGCGAGTGCCCCTTGGCCATCAGTTCCGCAAAACCCCAGCCCGAGCCGGGGATCGCCTTGAACCCGCCGGTGCCCCAGCCGCAGTTGATGAACACCCCCTCCACGGGCGTTTTCGACAGGATCGGCGAACGGTCGCCGGTCATGTCGACGATCCCGCCCCATTGCCGCAGCATCTTCAGCCGCGAGATCATCGGAAAGGTCTCGACCAATGCGCGCACGGTCTCCTCGATGTGGTGGAAGCTGCCGCGCTGGGTGTAGTTGTTATAGCCGTCGGCACCGCCACCGATCACCATCTCGCCCTTGTCGGACTGGGACATGTAGCCGTGCACCGTGTTGGCCATCACCACCACGTCCATGCAGGGTTTGATCGGCTCGGACACCAGTGCCTGCAGCGCCACGCTCTCGATCGGCAGGCGGAAACCGGCCATATCGGCCAGCACGCCGGAATGGCCCGCCACCACCAGCCCCAGCTTGTCGCAGTCGATCGCGCCCTTGGTGGTATCGACGCCCACGACCTTGCCGCCGTCGCGGCGGATGCCGGTGACCTCGCATTTCTGGATGATGTCCATGCCCATCGCACTACAGGCGCGGGCATAGCCCCAGGCCACCGCGTCGTGGCGCGCGGTGCCGCCGCGCGGCTGCCACAGCGCGCCGAGGACGGGGTAGCGCGGCCCGTCGATATTGATGATCGGCACCAACTCCTTGACCCGCCGGGGCGTGATGAACTCGGTCGCCACCCCCTGCAGCGCATTGGCATGCGCCGTGCGCACGTAACCGCGCACCTCGTGCTCGGTCTGGGCCAGCATCATCACCCCGCGCGGGCTGAACATGATGTTGTAGTTCAGGTCCTGGCTGAGCCCCTCGTAAAGCGCGCGCGCCTTCTCGTAGATCGCGGCCGAGGGATCCTGGAGGTAGTTGGAGCGGATGATGGTGGTGTTGCGGCCGGTGTTGCCGCCCCCAAGCCAGCCCTTTTCCAGCACCGCCACATTGGTGATGCCGAAATTCCTGCCCAGGTAGTAGGCGGTGGCCAGCCCATGCCCACCGGCCCCCACGATGATCACGTCATAGCGCTTTTTCGGCTCGGGCGCGGCCCAGGCGCGGCCCCACCCGGTGTGATAGCTCAGGGCTTCGCGGGCGACGGCAAAGGCGGAGTATCGTTTCATGGGCGAATCCGATCGATTGGGTCTGCGGCCTCTATGCCCCCTAGCCCGAGTCAGGCCATGACGCAAACCGCCGCTTGAGGTGACAGTTGCGACATGACGGCCCCTCGCGGCGATTTGCCCTTTTTTCGCGCGCCCCCGACCTATAGATCAGGGCCAAACGGGAGTGCCCATGACGTTCTGGATTATCACATCGCTGATGGCGCTGGCCGTGGCCGCGCTGCTGACCCTGGCCCTGATGCGCGCGCGCGGCGGTGCCGGCCCGGCCGCCGCCTACGACCTGCAGGTTTACCGAGATCAGCTCAAGGAAGTCGACCGCGACCTCGCCCGCGGCGTCATCGGCGAGGCGGACGCCGAACGCATCCGCGCCGAGGTGTCGCGCCGCATCCTGGCCGCCGATGCCGCCGCCCGCAAGGGCGAGGAAGGCGGCGGCCAGCCGCAGGCGGTCACCCTGGCAACCGCGATCGCGCTGGCGGCGCTGGTGATCGCGGGCTCGGTGCTGCTCTACCGCGGGCTCGGGGCGCCCGGTTATGGCGATCTGGGGCTGCAGCACCGTTTGGCCATGGCCGAGGAGATCCGCCGCAACCGCCCCGACCAGGAGGCGGCCGAAGCCCGCATGCCGGCGCAGCCGCCGCGCCAGATCGACGACGGCTACAAGGCGCTGATCGATCAGCTGCGCGAAACCGTCGCCGGCCGCCCCGACGATGCGCGCGGCCACGACCTGCTGGCCCAGCACGAGGCCAACAGTGGCAATTTCCAGGCCGCCTACCAGGCCAAGGAAAAGGTTTTGAAAATCAAGGGTGACGACGCCAGCGCCGAGGATTTCTCGGACTATGCCGAGCTGCTGATCATGGCCGCCGGCGGCTATATCTCGCCGCAGGCCGAGGTGGCGCTGGCCGGCGCGCTGGAACGCGACCGCGACAATGGCCCGGCACGTTACTACTGGGGCATGATGATGGCCCAGACCGGGCGTCCCGACATCGCCTTCCGCATCTGGGAAGAGACCCTGCGCGCCGGCCCGCCGGATGCCTATTGGATCGCGCCAATCCGCGCCCAGATCGAGGAAATGGCGGCACGCGCCGGCATCGACTATCGCCTGCCGCCGGCGGACGGCGCCCCCGCCGCGCCGATGCTGGCCGGACCCAGCGCCTCGGATATGGCAGCCGCCGCCGACATGAGCGACGCGGACCGCCAGGAGATGATCCGCGGCATGGTGGGCCGCCTGTCCGACCGCCTGGCCAGCGAGGGCGGCAGCCCGGCCGAATGGGCCCGCCTGATCGGCGCCCTGGGCGTGCTGGGCGAGACCGACCGCGCCAAGGCGATCTATGCGGAGGCGAAACAGAAATTCGCCGATGATCCCGCAGCCCTGCAACAGATCGAAGCCGCGGCGCAACGGGCGGGGATCGGCGGGTGATTTTCGACGCCTTCGAGGAGTTCGCCGCCGCGATCCCGCCGATGTCCGCGCTAATCGGCCTGGACCTGGGCGACAAGACCATCGGGATCGCGGTCTCGGACCGCATCGGCGCGGTGGCGACGCCGCTGGAGACCATCCGGCGCAAGAAGTTCACCCCGGACGCCGAGCGGCTGCTGGCGATCGCCCGCGACCGCGAGGTCGGCGGCATCCTGCTGGGCCTGCCGCGCAACATGGACGGGTCCGAGGGGCCGCGCTGCCAGGCGACCCGCGCCTTTGCCCGCAACCTCAGTCGGCTGACCGACCTGCCGATCGGGTTCTGGGACGAGAGGCTCAGCTCGGTCGCCGCCGAACGCGCCCTGCTGGAGGCGGATACGTCCCGAAAACGTCGCGCCGAGCTGATCGACCACGTGGCGGCCTCCTATATCCTGCAGGGGGCGCTGGACCGGTTGCGCCACATGAAAGCCGAGGACGGGAGATGAACGACCAGGTCTGGAACCGTGACGAGGTGGAAAGCCCCTGCGTGAAGATCTGCCTCGTGCACCCGGAGGAGCGGATCTGCACCGGCTGCCTGCGCACGCTGGACGAGATCGCCGGCTGGTCGCGGATGACGCAAGAGGACCGCCGCGCGGTTATCGCCGAACTGCCCGCCCGCGCCCCGCGCCTGGCCAAGCGCCGCGGCGGGCGCGCCGCGCGGCTCAAGGGCTGACCCCGGCCCCTTGCGAATGGCGGCGCCTGCGGCCCCGCCATGCCTCCGGCGGGAGTATTGGGAAACGAGAAGACGCCGGGCGCGCGCGCCTGCTTCTCCTGTGTTGCAACGACTCATATCCCGAAGGCGGCACAGGCGCCCCCGCGCGTCAGGGCGCGCGCAGCCAGTCGACCACGCCGCCCGGCATCAGGGGCCGGAAATAGGCGATCATGCGCCCCTCCTCCGGGGCGGCGGCGCCGTCCGCCCATGGCGCCACCCCATGCAGGGCGAGCCGATGCAGCAGATAGGCCTCGCCCGGCCGGGCATGCACGGTGACCCTCCGGCAGGTCTCGAACACCTGTTTGCGGGCGGCCTGATAGGCCTCGGTCACGTCCACCCGGCCCCAATCCCGCGGGTCATGATCCGCCAGCGCCCCGGCCAGCGCAGCGCGCAGGATCTCGTGGCTGCCCTCCCAGACCACCAGCGGCGCGGCGTCCGGATCGGCCTCGGTCAGCGGTAGCCCGAGGATGAAGGCATGCGGCTCGGCGATGCGGCGGCGGCGGTCGGGGCCCTCGGCCTTCAGCCCGTCCAGATGCGCCGCATCGCGCCGCCGGCGATAGCGGAAGGCGGCCGCGCTCTCGCCCTCGCGGGGCTGTGGATAGCCCGGGTACACGACCGAGAGTTGGGCGCGGTGCAGCGGCGGCAGCGGCCCCAGATGGGTTTCGAGGAGCTCCACCGCCGGGCCGGCCAGCGGGCCGGAGCCGCCGATGCGCCCGGCCCCGTCGTTGGGCAGCGCGTCGACACCGACGAACCAGGTGCCCGCGCAGACATGCCAATGCGCCAGCCCGGGGTCGTCGAGGGCCGCGCGCGCCGCTGGCCGGGCGTGTGCAACCCAATCCCGCACCCGCGCATCCGGCCCGAACCGGACCCAGCCGCGGGTGAAGAATTCTGTTACCATCCCAGCGCCTTGCGCAGCATGTTCAGCGCCACCAGCGTCAGGAACACCGCGAACACCCGCTTCAGCGGCTTGGGGTCCATCGCATGGGCCAGTTTCACCCCCCAGGGCGCGGTGATCAGCGTCATCGCGATTACCACCAGGAAGGCCGGCAGGTTCACCGCCCCCACCGTATAGGGCGGGCGGCTGGCCGGGTCGATCGACAGCAGCAGGAAGCCCGCCACCGAGGGCACCGCGATGATCACGCCAAAGCCCGCGGCGGTGGCCACGGCGCGGTGGATGGCGGTGTTGTAAAGGCTCATCAGCGGCACGCCGAAACTGCCGCCGCCGATGCCCATCAGCACCGACAGGAACCCCACGATGGGCGACAGCACCGCGCGCTTCACGCCCTTCGGCATCGCCTCGCCCAGCCGCCACTCGGATTTGCCCAGCCCCAGGTAAAGGCCGATCACCACCCCCAAAACACCGAACAGACCCTGCAGCACGGTGGACCGCAGCGAGGCCGCCACCAGCACGCCCAGCACCGCGCCGACGGCGATCCCCGGCCCCCAGCCGCGCAGGATGTCCCAGTCGACGGCGCCCTTCTTGTTGTGGCTCAGCACCGAGCGCACCGAGGTGACGATGATGGTGGCCAGCGAGGTCGCCAGGCACAGCTGCATCAGCTGCGGACCGTCGTAGCCAAGCGTCTGGAACGCATAGAAGAACGACGGCACCAGGACGATTCCGCCGCCGACGCCCAGCAGCCCGGCCAGAACCCCGGCAAAGCCGCCGATCACCATCAGCAGGATCAGCATTTCAAGCAACAGCGTCGTATCGGGCATTGGCCTCTCCTCATCACGTTGCGCAGGGGATTACACCCTCCTGCGCCCGGAGGCCAGAACCCTTGGTCAGATCTCTTGACCAAAACCCGCGCCGCGTGTCAGCCCGCCGCCACGACCCGCGCCAGGGCCTCCTCGNNCGCGCCAAGGCCTCTTCGACCAGCTCGGGGCCCGCACCCGGCCGGGTTGCGCCCTCGGACAGGATACGCCGCCAGGCGCGCGCGCCGGGCCGCCCGGCGAACAGCCCCAGCATGTGCCGCGTCACCTGGTGCAGCCGCCCGCCCGCCGCCAAATGCCGGTCTATGTAAGGCAGCATGGCGCGCGCCACCGCGGCCGGATC
>NPIG01000429.1_pt1 | contig 14181 bp, 12 predicted proteins | sample 8637441 | NCBI WGS metagenome assembly NPIG01 (sample SAMN07420675, study PRJNA396082) | bioreactor metagenome | isolation source: sample BR6 brine-fed electro-methanogenic bioreactor BR | place: Japan: Kochi | collected 2016-06-14 | reverse complement strand
CCCATGGGCTGGGACGCCTTCGGGCTGCCGGCCGAGAACGCGGCCATCGCCAACAAGGTTCCGCCGGCGGAGTGGACGCGCCAGAACATCGCCGCCATGCGCGGCCAGCTCAAGCGCATGGGCCTTTCCTATGACTGGTCGCGGGAGATCGCGACCTGCGAACCCGACTACTACCGCCACGAACAAAAGATGTTCCTGGATTTCCTCAAAGCCGGGCTGGCCTACCGCCGTGAATCCTGGGTCAACTGGGACCCGGTCGAGCAGACGGTTCTGGCCAACGAACAGGTCATCGACGGCAAGGGGTGGCGTTCGGGGGCTCCCATCGAAAAGCGCCAGCTGAGCCAGTGGTTCCTGCGTATCACCAAATATGCAGACGACTTGCTCGAAGCCCTGGAGACACTGGACCGCTGGCCGGAGCGGGTGCGTCTGATGCAGGAGAACTGGATCAGTCGCTCTGAAGGCGCCCGGATGTTCTTCGAACTCGTTGGCCGCGAAGACCGGCTCGAGGTCTACACCACCCGGCCCGACACCATTTTCGGTGCCTCCTTCTGCGCCATTGCCGCCAACCACCCGCTGTCGCTGGAGATCGCGAAGGACAATGCCGATCTCCGGGCCTTCATCGACGAGTGCAACCGTCTCGGCACCAGCGAAGCGGCCATCGAAACGGCGGAAAAGCGGGGTTTCGACACCGGTCTCAGGGTCAAGCATCCTTTCGTCGCCGGCCGTGAACATCCGATCTACGTCGCCAACTTCGTGCTCATGGAATACGGAACCGGCGCCATCTTCGGCTGCCCGGCCCACGACCAGCGCGACCTGGACTTCGCCCGCAAATACGGCCTTCCGGTTGTACCGGTGGTGGCGCCAGAAAGCGTCGATGCCACCGATTTCTCGGTCGGCAACGAGGCCTATGTTGGTGACGGACGGCTGATCAATTCGGAATTCCTCGACAACATGTCCGTGGAAGAGGCCAAGCGGACCATCATCGATCGCCTTGAGGCCGCCGGCGCCGGCGAAAGCAAGGTCAACTACCGGCTGCGGGACTGGGGTGTTTCACGGCAGCGGTACTGGGGTTGTCCGATTCCGGTCGTCCATTGCGAACACTGCGGTACCGTTCCGGTGCCGGAGGAAGATCTGCCGGTCGTCCTTCCCGAAGACGTCACCTTCGAGAAGGGCGGCAACCCGCTGGTCAGCCATCCGACTTGGAAAAATGTCGATTGTCCACAATGCGGACAAACGGCCCAGAGGGAAACAGATACCTTCGACACGTTTTTCGAGTCGTCCTGGTACTTCTCGCGGTTCTGCGACGCCCAGGGAGACACCGCGTTTTCGCGGAAATCCGTCGATTACTGGATGCCCGTGGATCAGTACATCGGCGGCATCGAGCACGCGGTTCTGCATCTGCTCTATTCCCGCTTCTTCACCCGCGCGCTCCGGGATTGCGGTTACATGGGCATTGCCGAACCCTTTGCCGGACTCATGACGCAGGGCATGATCTGCCACGAGACCTACCGCGACGAGAACGGCGGCTGGCTGTTCCCGACCGAGGTCGTGGACCAGGGTGACGGAACCTTCGTTCACGCCAAGACCGGCAAGCCTGTCTCCGTCGGGCGCTCGGAAAAAATGAGCAAATCCAAGCGCAACGTGGTCGATCCTGAGGAAACGCTTGAAGGCTACGGCGCCGATACGGCCCGCCTTTTCATGCTGTCCGACAACCCGCCTGATCACGACATGGACTGGACGGATGCCGGTATCGAGGGGGCTTGGCGCTACGTCAACCGGCTGTGGCGCATGGTTACCGAACCGGCCGTGGCGCTGCCGGCACCGGGAAGCGCGGCACCTTCCGACATGGCGCCCGCGGCTGAAAAGGTCAATCGGACCATCCACAAGACCGTGGCGACGGTTTCAGACGACCTCGATAAATTCCATTTCAACAAGGCCGTAGCGCGTATTCGTGAACTGACTAATGAACTGGATGCCCTCGGTGCCGGCGTTGCAGGCGCAGCCTGGGTACTGCGCGAGGGCCTGGAAACGATCGTTCGGCTGATCGGGCCGATGATGCCGCATCTCGGCGAGGAACTCTGGGAGAAGCTCGGCCACAAGGAACTTCTGATCGATACGCCGTGGCCGGAATTCGACCCCGCCCTGCTCGAGGAATCCACCGTAACCCTGGCGGTTCAGGTCAACGGCAAGCTGCGGGGAACGCTCGATATCGCCAAGGATGCGCCGAAGGACGAGGTCGAGGAAGCCGCCCTGGCGCTTCCCAACGTTCTCAAGGCCGTTGACGGAAAGCCTCCGCGGAAAGTCATCGTGGTTCCCAATAGGATCGTAAATGTTGTGGTATAGGACGATAGTCATAAGCCTGCTGGTTGCCCTGACTGCCGGTTGCGGTTTTCAGCCCCTGTATGGCGGCGGGAAGAAGGGGCAAGCGTCCACCGAACTTGCCTCCATTAGCATCAAGCCCATTGCCGACCGTACGGGGCAACTTTTGCGCAATGAACTATTGGACCTGATCAACCCTTACGGCGCCCCGGCACAGCCTCTCTACCGCCTTGACATAACCATGGTGGAGTCGAAGTCCGAACTTGCGGTCAAGAAGAGCGAGATTGCCACCCGGGCCAATCTGCGTATCACGGCAAATTACATTCTTTACGACCAGAACACCGGGCTGAGCGTTTTTTCCGGAAACTCGGCGGTAGTCGGCAGCTACAACGTACTCGATTCCGAGTACGCGACCCTGGTTGCGGAGCACGATGCGCGCTCCCGTGTCATCCCGGAGATCGCGCGCGACATCCAGACCCGGCTTTCGGCCTATTTCCGCCTCCGCAAACCGGCCACCACGCCACCCTCTGCACCATGAAGGTCGCGGGGGCCCGGGTCGAAGCGTTGCTCCGCAATCCCGATCCCGGGATCTCCGTTTTCCTGCTGTTCGGTCCCGACCAGGGATTGGTGCGTGAACGCGCGGAAGCCCTGGCCGCCACGGTTGTCGACGATCCGTCCGACCCGTTCCGTTCGGTCGAGTTGGCTCCAGCCACCGTGAAATCCGATCCAGCCAGGCTTGCCGACGAAGCAGGTGCCATCTCTTTCGGCGGCGGCCGGCGGCTCGTTCGCATCAGAGGAGCCGGCGAGGAAGTGACCGCGGCGGTCAAGAACTACTTCGAAACGGGGACCGCTGCCTCGAGCCTGGTAGTGATCGAAGCCGGTGAACTCTCGGCGCGCTCAACCCTGCGCAAGCTGCTCGAGGGCGCCAAGGAGGGCGCGGCAATCGCCTGTTATGGCGACGATTCACGCAGTCTTCACGCTGTCGTCGCCGAGACGCTCAGGCAGCACGATCTGACCGCAACGCGCGATGCCATGGCCTATCTCTGCGACCACCTTGGTTCCGATCGGGTGGTCACCCGCACCGAACTTCAGAAACTGGCCCTTTACAAGGGCGGTCCCGGGGAAGTCACGCTCGAGGATGCCACCGCCTGTGTCGGGGACAGCGCCGCGACCTCCCTGGATGGCGTCGTCTTCGGAACAGCCGGCGGTGATCCCATCGCCGTCGACCGTGCCTTGGGACGCGTGTATTCCGAGGGGATGGCACCGGTTGCGGTACTGCGCACCGTCATGCGTCATTTTCAGCGTCTGCACCTGGTCCGGGGGCTGGTCGCCAAGGACATTCCGATCGACAAGGCCATGACACGGCTCAAACCGCCGGTCATTTTCCTGCGCACCGACGCTTTCCGGGCACAGGCCCGTGCCTGGAGCGAGAGCCGGATCGCCCGGGCCCTCGAACTTCTGCTCGAAGCGGAAGGGGAGTGCAAGACCACCGGCATGCCGGATCAGGCCATCTGCAGCCGTACGCTGCTCAGGATCGCCCAGGCCTCGCCGCTTTTTCGCCGGAAATAGCGCATATATCACAAAGAATTAGCGGATCACAACGGAATCGCCCCTGCGGCCGTTCCATTCATCCGGCTTAAAGGCAAGCCGCGTGCGTCTCAGGGGAGATCCTCGGAGGGCGTTTCCGGATCGGTTCCCTCGGCATCGGTCAGAACGTCTTCCAACCCGTCCGGGATGCCGTCACCCTCCGGCCAAACGAAGGGTTCGTCCACCGTATCGGGTTCGGGTTCCTCTTCGCGGGGCGCGCCATGGGCGCCCTGGCTGAGCCGGTGGAGGATATCGTCCAACTGCTCGATGGATTGGTAGTGAACTGCCAGGGTACCGGCACCGCCGCGGAAGCGGATCTCGACCTTGAGCCCGAGGAGATTGGAGATATCGCGCTCGAGAGCCAGGGTATCGGAATCCTTGCCGGTTGAAGTCTTGGCACGCTTGGGCCGATGTTCGGCCTGAACCAACTTCTCGGTCTGGCGAACGTTGAGGCCGCGGCGGGCCACCGTGCGCGCCAGGCTGATCGCATCCTCGGCATTGAGCAGGGCTCGGGCGTGGCCGGCCGTCAGGGTGCCGCGATCGATCATCTCCTTGACCGGGTCCGGCAGGTTGAGCAGCCGCAGGGTATTGGCGACATGGCTCCGGCTCTTGCCGAGGGCCGCGGCGAGAGCGGCCTGCGTATAGCTGAATTCGTCCTTGAGGCGGCGGTAGCCCTCCGCTTCGTCGAGGGCCGAGAGGTCCTCGCGCTGGAGGTTCTCGATCAGCGCGATTTCGAGGGCCTCGCGATCCTCTAGATCGCGGATGATGACCGGCACGTCGTGGATCTGGGCCAGTTGTGAAGCCCGCCACCGCCGTTCGCCGCCGATGATCTCGAAGGTTCCGGGCTGGTCCGGGTCTGGCCTCACGAGCAGCGGCTGCAACACGCCCTTGTCGCTGATGGATTGGGCCAGTTCGTTGAGCCGCTCGTCGTCCATCTTGTGACGGGGCTGGAAGCGGCTGGGGTGCAACTGCTCGATGGGAAGCCTGCGAATCTCGCGATCGCGATCGCCGACCGCCTCGGCCGCGAACTCCTCTTCCTCGCCAAGCAGGGCCGAAAGCCCGCGGCCCAGGTTCCGCTTCTTGGTATCGGCCGCCGCCATCACGCCGCCTCCAGCCGCTCGCGTCGGATTACTTCGCTGGCCAGGTTGAGATAGGCCTGCGAACCGGCACAGCGCATGTCATAAACCAGAACCGGCCGGCCATGGGAGGGCGCCTCGGAAACCCGAACGTTGCGCGGGATCACCGTCTGATAAACCTTGTCGCCGAAGAACTCGCGCACGTCGGTGGCGACCATGCCGGAGAGGTTGTTGCGGCCGTCGAACATGGTCAGGACGATGCCCTGGATCTCGAGGTCGGGATTGAAGGCACGTTTGACCCGCTCGATGGTCTTGGTCAGGTGGCTGATGCCCTCGAGGGCGAAGAACTCGCACTGCAGCGGGACCAGGACGGCCTGCGCCGCGACCAGGGCATTGATGGTCAGCAGTCCGAGGGCAGGGGGGCAGTCGATCAGCACGAAATCGAAACCGGTGGCTCCGGAGACCAGGGCTTCCTTGAGCTTGAACTCGCGCCGCTCCTCGGTCACCAGCTCGATTTCGGCGCCGCTGAGGTCGACACCCGCGGGAATGACCTCGAGACCGGGAATGTCGGTGGGCAGGGTCGCCTGCTCAGGCGTCGCCTCTCCGATCAGCAGATCGTAGGTGGTGAACCGCCGGGCCGTGCGGGCGATCCCGAGACCGGTGCTGGCATTGCCCTGCGGATCGAGGTCGATGATCAGGACCCGCTTGCGGATGGCCGCAAGGGCCGTGGCCAGGTTGATGGCGGTGGTGGTCTTGCCGACGCCGCCCTTTTGATTGGCGATGGCAATGATTCGCGGCGTTGTCGCCGGAATAGAGGCGGGATTAGCTGTCATGGCGGCGCCTGATGTCCTCCAGCTTCAGAATCTGAGCAAGCGAATCGGTCAAACTCGAGATTCGAGAAGCTTTGATAATCCAGTTTTTTTGCGAGTCCGTCAATTCCTGTTGCGCCGTTTTTCCCTTCGGGAACACACAAATTGTGCCAGGTGACAGAAAAGGCTCCACAAAATCGAGTAGTTTTGGTAGCGGCGCACAGGCGCGAGAGGTGATTACGTCGACTTTGAAGGGCGTAAGCGCCTCGATACGGCAGCGATGGAGGATCACATCGGTACCGGTGATCCGGGCCGCCTCCTGCAGAAAGGCACATTTGCGGGCGTCGCTCTCGACCAGGTTGACCCCGCGCACCCCGAGCACGGCGAGAACGAGGCCGGGGAAACCGGCGCCGCTGCCGAGGTCGAGCAGGGATTCGGTCGCCGGCGGGATCAGTGGAAGCAACTGGGCGGAGTCGAGCATGTGGCGTTGCCACAGATCTTCGACAGTCGCGGGGCCGACGAGATTGATCCGCTTCTGCCAGGTTCGCAATAGGTCGGCATAGGCCTTGAGGCGTTCCAGGGTTTCGGGATCGACGCCGGCGGTTTCGGCGAAGGCTTCGGGGGTGAGAGGTCCATTCACGAGTCGAGACTCCCCAGACAGGAATGTTTCACGTGAAACACGGACTGGATTCCTTACGCCAAAATGCGGCGATCCTTCCTGCGCACATGGGCGAGGAGAAGGGTCACCGCCGCCGGGGTGACACCCGATATGCGGGCGGCCTGCCCGAGGGTCGCCGGGCGGGTCCTTTCAAGCTTGTCGCGCACCTCATTCGACAGGCCGGCAATGGCGCCGTAGTCGAGTTCACGGTCGAGCTCCAGGGCCTCGTCACGGCGAAAGGCCCGGACGTCGGCGTCCTGGCGCTCGAGGTACCGGGCGTAGACGGCCTCGATCTCGAGTTGGGCGGCAACGGCCCCGTCCAGTTCCCCGAGTTCCGGCCAGATCGCCTCGAGACGGTCGAGATCGATATCGGCCTGCCCGAGGAGATGAAAGGCCGAGCGGGCGACTCCGTCGAGGTTGACCGCGATGCCATAGCGCCGCAGTTCGGTGGGGGTCGCTTTCAGATCTTCCAACTTGCGCCGTGCCCCCTTCAGGAATTCGGTCTTGGCCTCATAGGTCTCCCGCCGCGCCGCGGATACGCAACCGGCCGCGAGTCCGATCGGGGTCAGGCGTTGATCGGCATTGTCAGCCCGGAGCGACAACCGGTACTCGGCCCGCGAGGTGAACATCCGATAGGGCTCGGCCGTCCCCAGGGTCACCAGGTCGTCGATCATCACGCCGATATAGCCGTCGGCCCGATCGAGAACGATTCCATCGAGCCCGCCGACCGCGCGGGCCGCATTCAAGCCCGCGATGACACCCTGGCCACCGGCTTCCTCGTACCCGGTGGTGCCGTTGATCTGGCCAGCGAAGAAAAGGTTCTTCACCCGCTTGGTTTCGAGAGTGGGATAGAGTTCCCGCGGATCGACGAAATCATATTCGATCGCGTATCCCGGCCGGATCATGCGTGCCGTTTCCAACCCGGGGATGGTCTTGAGCAGGACTTCCTGAACATCCTTCGGCAACGAGGTCGAGATGCCGTTGGGGTAGACGGTGATATCGTCGAGCCCCTCCGGTTCGAGGAAAATCTGGTGCCGCTCGCGATCAGCGAATCGCACCACCTTGTCCTCGATGCTCGGGCAGTAGCGCGGCCCGGTGCTTCGGATCTGACCGGAATAGAGTGGCGCCCGATCGAGGTTGCCGCGGATCAGCGCATGAGTCTCCGCCGTGGTTCCGGTGATGTGGCAGACCGTCTGCGGCGTGGTGATCTTCGACGTCAGATAGGAAAAGGGAACCGGCGGGTCGTCGCCCTCCTGCATTTCCAGCTTTTCCCAGGCGATGGTCGTTCCATCGAGACGGGGAGGGGTTCCCGTCTTGAGGCGCCCGAGATCGAAGCCGAGGCGGCGGAAGGTGTGCGAGAGCCCGATGGCCGGCCGGTCACCCACCCGCCCGGCGGGGATCTGCACCTCGCCGACATGGATCATGCCGCGCAGGAAAGTCCCGGTGGTAATCACCACCGCACCGCAGGGAATGTCGCGCCCCTCTCCGGTGCGCACACCGGCGATCGCTCCCCCCGCGTCGAGAACGAGATCCTCAGCGGCAGCCTCAAGGATATCGAGTCCCTCCTGTTCGGCCAGCAGGCAGGCCATGGCCTGCCTGTAGAGCTTCCGGTCGGCCTGCGCGCGCGGCCCGCGCACGGCCGGCCCCTTGCTGCTATTAAGGACCCTGAACTGGATTCCGGCCTGGTCTATGGCCCGGGCCATGACGCCGTCGAGGGCATCGATCTCTCGCACCAACTGGCCCTTGGCCAAGCCGCCGATGGCCGGGTTGCACGACATCTCGCCGATGGTGTCGCGGCGGTGGGTGACGAGGAGGGTGCGCACGCCCGTGCGGGCCGCCGCCGTCGCCGCTTCGACTCCGGCGTGACCGCCGCCGACAACAATGACATCGTATCGTTTCATCTTCATGGTCGCGAAGTTAGGGACGCGTCCCTCTCCCGTCTAATCCTGTCAGTGCTGCAACTTCGAGTCGTGTAGATTCGACTGCGACTCTGTTTCACGTGAAACATCACTTACCAATGCAGAAATCCCTGAAGATCACGTCGAGCAGATCCTCGACATCGACCCGACCGGTGATCCGCCCCAGGGCGCGGGTGGCCAGTCGCAGGTCTTCCGCCACCAGTTCGACCTCTCCTCCGTCGATCACTCTCGCCAATGCGCCGTCGCATTCCTCGAGAGCTTCACGATGCCGCGCGCGGGTCATGAGGGCCGAACCGGTGGGAGGGCAGAGGGCGGCGACCTTCTCGGCCAGCCTCTTCTCCAGGGTTCCTATACCTTCTCCGGTCTTGGCGGAAATGGCGAGAATCTCTTCGCCGTTCAGATCCAAACCCGCCGACGGCCGCCCGAGATCGATCTTGTTGACGACGACGATCGTCTCTCCGTTCCCTATCGATTCCTGCGCGATCCCCGACGGTGGCCAACCGGTGGCATCAAATACCGCCAATCTGAGATCCGCATCCCGCGCCCGTTGCGCCGCGCGCCGGATCCCTTCGTCCTCGATGGCATCCCCGGCCCCCTCGCGAAGGCCGGCCGTGTCGGCGACGATCACCGGCAGGCCGCCGAAATCCATGTGAACCTCGATGACGTCGCGGGTGGTGCCGGCCGTTTCGGAGACGATGGCCGCCTCGCGCCGTGCGAGAAGATTGAGGAGGCTCGACTTGCCCGCATTGGGGGGCCCGACGATGGCGATCTGGATGCCGTCGCGCAGTCTCTCCCCGCGATGTCCCTCAGCGAGATGATCTGAAATCTCGCGGCGCAAGGCGAGAACCTCCTGCTCGACCGTCTCCACCAGGCCCTCGGGCAATTCCTCGTCGGAAAAATCGATGGCCGCCTCGAGATGGGCAAGGGCCGCCACGATCCTTTGCCGCCACTGCTCATAGATCCGGCCGAGCGCGCCGCCCATCTGAGTCAAGGCCTGACGCCTTTGCGCCGCCGTTTCCGCCGCCACGAGGTCGGCCAATCCTTCGGCCGCCGTCAGATCCATACGGCCGTTCTCGAAAGCCCGTCGGGTGAATTCTCCGGGTTCGGCCAGTCGCAGGCCTTCGACCCGGCCAAGCGCTTCGAGGACGCCTCCGACCACGGCCCGGCCGCCATGAACGTGAAATTCGACCACATCCTCGCCGGTGAAACTGGCCGGCCCCGGAAACCACACCGCCAGGCCGTCGTCGAGATCCTCGGAGCTTTGCCGATCGCGCAGACGAACCCGAACCAGACGCCGCGGATGCATCGGGTTGTGCGCGGTGAGATCACGGTAGGCGGCGGCGGCCTCCGGCCCCGACACCCGGATCACCGCGATCCCCGCAGGCGCCCCGCCGGAGGCGAGGGCAAAGATGGTGCCGGACTTCATTGCTTTCCCGAAACGGCCTCCGCCCTATACCTTATCTAGTGGCCTACTGTTTCTCTTTGCCCAACATCAGGCGTTCAACCGGTTTGCCGTCCCGCAAGTGCGCGGTCAGAATCTCGTCGACATCGGCGGTTGTTTCGGCGCGGTACCAGATGCCCTCCGGATAGACCACCAGGGTCGGGCCCAATTCGCAGCGGTCGAGACAGCCGGCCGAATTGATGCGGACCCCCGCGAGTCCCATCCGCTTGGCCTGCGACTTCATGTAGTTGCGAAGATCCTCGCCGCCCTTGCGCTTGCAGCATCCGCGCGAGTTTCCTTCGGAACGCTCGTTGACGCAGCAAAACACATGATGCCGAAAGTATCCGCTTTCCGCCGACCCGTCGTCCGCCACGTCCTCTCTCCTATACCTGAAATCCTGCCGCCCGATCGGCCCCGACGCGCTTCCCATCTATGCCGTCGGGCCGCGTCCTTCAACGGTACATCGGGGGGACGCCGGTTGTATCCGCCGTACGGCATCCCAACCTACCGAGACACAGCAACCCAGAGAGTTAAGCCCGTCCCGCCCCATGAGCAAGAATCTTCTCGGCAACGAAACCAGCCCCTACCTCCTGCAGCACAAGGACAATCCGGTCCACTGGCGGCCGTGGGGGCCCGAAGCTTTCGACNNGCCGCCTGCCACTGGTGCCACGTCATGGCCCACGAGAGTTTCGAAAACCCCGATATCGCCGCCCTGATGAACGATCTCTTCGTCAATATCAAGGTCGACCGCGAGGAACGCCCCGATATCGACACCCTCTACCAGACGGCCTTGAGCCTGCTCGGGGAGCAGGGGGGCTGGCCGCTGACCATGTTTCTGAACCCCGACGGCAAGCCGTTCTGGGGCGGCACCTATTTCCCGCCGGAGCCGCGCTACGGCCGCATGGCCTTTCCCCAGGTCCTGACCCGTATCGCCAAGGTCTACCGCGAGGAGTCCGAGCGCGTGCAGCAGAACGCCGCGGCCTTGAGTGCCGCGGTCGCGCGTCACGCCGTACCCGATCGCGCCGCCTCCGGAAGCCGGCCGACGCTGGCCGACCTCGATGCCGCGGCCGACTATGCCCTGCGCCTGGTCGATCCGGTGAACGGCGGCACCCATGGCGCGCCTAAATTCCCGCAGCCGGCCCTGTTCCGGTTCCTCTGGCGCGCCTACCGCCGGACCCGGTCGGAGGCCTTGCACGGCGCCGTCATCCGGACTCTCGATGCCCTCAGCCAGGGCGGAATCTATGATCATCTGGGCGGCGGCTTCGCCCGCTATTCCACCGATCCGGTCTGGCTGGTCCCGCATTTCGAGAAAATGCTCTACGACAACGCCCAGCTTGTCGATCTCCTGACCGAGGCCTGGCAGGTCACCGGTTCGGATCTCTATGAGGCGCGTATCCGCGAAACCATCGACTGGTTGATGCGCGACATGAAGGTCGGCCAACCCGGCCAGGAAGACGACCTTTCCACTCAATATGCCTTTGCGAGCGCCTACGACGCCGACAGCGAGGGGGTTGAGGGTCAGTACTACGTCTGGGACCTTGATGAGGTTGCGCGCATCCTGGGCCCCGAGGAGGCCAGCTACTTCAATACGGCCTACGACGTCTCCGCTTCCGGCAACTGGGAAGGGATGACCATCCTGAACCGCAGCCGTGCCCCCGTACTCCTGGACGCGGAAGGAGAGGACCGTTTGGCCGCGGCGCGGGCCAAGCTGCTGGCGCATCGGGAAAACCGGGTGCCGCCGCTGCGCGACGACAAGGTGCTGGCCGACTGGAACGGCCTGATGATCGCCTCCCTGGCGCGGGCGGCCGGCGTTTTCGACGAACCCGGCTGGCTCGAGGCCGCCCGTACGGCCTTCGATTTCATCTGCCGCAACCATGGCGAGGCGGGGCGGCTCCATCACAGCTGGCGGGCCGGCACCGCCCGCCACCCCGCGGTCATCGACGACTACGCCAACATGAGCCGGGCCGCCCTGAGCCTGTTCGAGGCGACCGGCGAGGCGGATTACCTGCGCCGGGCGGAAAAGTGGGTGGAGATCGCCGATACCCACTATTGGGATACCGAAGCGGGAGGCTATTTCCTGACCGCCGACGACACCGAAAGCCTGATCGCGCGGCCCAAGACCGTTCACGACAACGCCGTACCTCCCGGTAACGGCGTCATGCTGGAGGTGCTGGCGCGCCTGTTCCACCTGACCGGCAAGGCCGCCTATCGCGACCGCGCCGAGGATCTGATCGCCGCCTTCGCCGTCTCACCGCCCGACAATTACGTCATGATGCCGAGCCTGTGCATGGGCCTCGAAGCCCTGGAACGGCCGGTGCAGATCGTGATCGCCGCGGCCGCCGGTACCGACGCCTTGCTGCGGGCCGCCCGGGGATCCGCGCCGCCCGCCCATGTCCTCACCGTCATCACCTCCGAAACCGTACTGCCAGAGGGCCATCCGGCGCAGGGAAAGGGGCCTGTCGACGGCCGCGCCGCCGTCTATGTCTGCGTCGGCCCGACCTGCGGATTGCCGGTCACCGATGCCAACCTCTTGCGGGAGGAACTGGCCCGCCTGTAAGCTTCGGCCATGTCATATCTTTCCATGGCCAGCCCGATCGGGCCCCTGACCATTTTCGAGGAGGCCGACGCCATCCTCGCCCTCGACTTCGGACGCGCGCCGGAACCGTCGGACACACCGCTCCTTGCCGCCGCGAGGGAACAGTTGGACGCCTATTTCGACGGCAAACTGACCGTCTTCGACCTGCCGCTGGCACCGGAGGGAACCGCCTTCCAGCAGTCCGTCTGGCAGGCCATGCTGGCTATTCCCTACGGTTCCGTGCGGACCTATGGCGACATCGCGGCCGAGGTCGGCAGTGCTGCCCGCGCCGTCGGCGGCGCTAGTGCGCGCAATCCCATTCCCATCCTCATTCCCTGCCACCGGGTGGTCGGTTCCAACCGAGCGCTGACCGGCTATTCCGGCTGCGAGGGCATCACGACCAAAAGGGCGCTGCTGCGGCTCGAAGGCACGCCCGGTTTCTAGGACGACCGGCCCGGCCGGTCCTTGCTCCAGGGGGAGAACGAGATGACCAAAGCCATACGCATCCATGAACACGGCGGCCCCGAGGTCCTCAAGTGGGAGGACGTCGAGGTCGGCGATCCCGGCCCCGGCGAGGTCCGCCTGCGCCAGACCGCGGTCGGCCTCAACTTCATAGACATCTACCTCCGCTCCGGCCTCTATCCCTTGCCCAGCATGCCCAGCGGCATCGGTCAGGAAGGCGCCGGCGTCATCGAAGCAGTGGGCGAGGGGGTCAGTGACCTCAAGGTCGGCCAGCGGGTGGCCTATCCCCTCGGCCCGGCCGGTTCCTATGCCGAGGAACGGCTGTTCCCAGCCGATCGACTGGTGCCGCTGCCCGATGCGATCGACAACCGCACCGCCGCGGCCATTATGCTCAAGGGCCTGACCGCCTGGTACCTGATCCGCCAGACCCACGAGGTCAAGGCCGGCGAGACGATCCTGATCCACGCCGCGGCCGGCGGCGTCGGCCTGATCGTCTGCCAATGGGCCAAGCACCTGGGAGCGACTGTCATCGGAACCGTCGGTTCCGATGAAAAGGCCGAATTGGCGCGGGCCAACGGTTGCGACCACCCCATCGTCTACACCCGCGAGAATTTCACAGAACAGGTCAAGGAACTCACCGGCGGCGCCGGCGTTCCCGTGGTTTACGATTCCGTCGGGGCCGCGACCTGGGACGGTTCGCTCGACTGCCTGAAGCCGCGCGGCCTGATGGTGACCTTCGGCAATGCCTCGGGCAAGGTGCCTCCGATCGAACCGGTGGTGCTGTCGGCGAAGGGATCGCTTTACCTGACCCGACCGACCCTCGGCAACTACATCGCCACCCGCGAGAGCCTGCTCGGCGGCGCGAAAGAGCTTTTCGACGTGGTTGCCGGCGGCCAGGTAAAGATCTCGATCAATCAGACCTTTGCGCTCAAGGACGCAGCGCAGGCCCAGATCGATCTCGCCGCGCGCAAGACGACCGGCTGCACGGTGCTGCTGCCCTGAACGGCATAGTCCCGGCAAAGCAAAAGGGCGCGTCCCGCGGGGCGCGCCCTTTCCTTATCCGTTTCCGAGTTCGATCTAGGTGTTCATCGAGTCGAAGAAATCGGCGTTGTTCTTTGTTTCTTTTAGCTTTTTCAGCAGGAACTCCATCGCGTCGACCACGCCCATGGGCATCAGGATGCGGCGCAGGACCCACATCTTCGACAGCGTGCCCTTGTCGACCAGCAGCTCCTCCTTGCGGGTGCCGGACTTGGTGATGTCGATGGACGGCCAGGTACGCTTGTCGGTCAGCTTGCGGTCGAGCAGGATTTCCGAGTTACCGGTGCCCTTGAATTC
>NPIG01001236.1_pt1 | contig 14194 bp, 14 predicted proteins | sample 8637441 | NCBI WGS metagenome assembly NPIG01 (sample SAMN07420675, study PRJNA396082) | bioreactor metagenome | isolation source: sample BR6 brine-fed electro-methanogenic bioreactor BR | place: Japan: Kochi | collected 2016-06-14 | reverse complement strand
GCGAGATGATCTCCGGCTCCGGCATGCTGGCCGGCGGGACCCGCTCGCTCGGGGCCATTCTGGCCGAGGGCGGGCACCTGGACGAGCCGGTGCTGCGTGCCGATGCGATGCGCGCCGAGGTCGACGCGCTGGCCATCGGTCTGACGCTGGAGCGCTACAAGGACCAGTCCGAGGCCGGGCAGGGCACCGGCGATGCCTCGGCCATGCTGAAATACATGGGCACCGAGCTGAACAAGCGGCGGCAGGAGCTGATCATGGCGGGCGCGGGCAGCGATGCGCTGGACTGGGCCGACGGGCGCGCGCCGCTCTGGCTGCGCAGCAAGGCAAACTCGATCGAGGGCGGCACGTCCGAGGTGATGCTCAGCATCCTGTCGCGCCGCGTGCTTGGGCTTCCGGGGTGACGATGATGGCGAAACTGGTCAAGACCGAAGAAGAGATCATGCTGGCCGATGCCGCGCGCGGGTTTCTCGACGAGGCCGCGCCGGTGCGGAAACTGCGCGACTTGCGCGACGCCGGCCAGACCCACGATCCGGAGCTGTGGCAAGAGATGGCCCGCATGGGTTGGGCCGGGGTTCTGGTGCCCGAGGCCGCGGGCGGCGCCGACATGGGGTTCGCCGCCGCCAACGTGCTGGCCGAGGAGATGGGCCGAACCCTGACCGCGAGCCCGTTCCTGTCGACCGCCGTGATCGCGGCGACCGCGCTGCGCCAGGTGTCCGACGACCGGGCGAAAACCGCCCTGGCCTCGATTGCCGGCGGCACGCGGATCTATGCGCTGGCGGTGGACGAGGGCGGCAAGCATGATCCGGAGGCGACGGAACTCAGGGCCGAAAAGGTCGGCAATGGCTTCCGCCTGACCGGCGAGAAACGCTTTGTCGTCGATGGCGGGTTTGCCGACCGACTGCTGGTGCTGGCGCGGACCGACAACGGGCTCACGCTGTTCGACATCCCGTCCGACCGGGCCGGCATCGCCCGTTCGGCGCAAAAGATGATCGACAGCCGCGACGCGGCGAACGTGGCCTTCCACGGGGTCGAGGCCACCGGCGACGATGTGCTGGGCCAGGTCGACGATGCGATGACCGTGCTGGCGCCGGCGCTGCGCGCCGGGCAGGCGGCGCTGGCGGCCGAGCTGACCGGGCTGGCGGCCGGGGCCTTCGGCATGACGGTGGACTACCTCAAGGAGCGCAAGCAGTTCGGCATGCCGATCGGCAGCTTCCAGGCGCTGCAGCACCGTGCGGCGCACCTGTGGTGCGAATGCGAGGTGACCGCCTCGGCGATCCTGAACGCGGGCCGGATGCTGGACGAAGACCCGGACAACGCCGCGCTGGCGGTGTCGCTGGCCAAGGCGCGCGCCACCCAGACCGCGCAGCTCGCGGTGCAGGAGGGGGTGCAGATGCACGGCGGCATCGGCATGACCGACGATTTCGACATGGGCTTCTACATGAAGCGCGCCCGTGTCGGCGCCGAATGGCTGGGCGATTACGGCTATCACGCGGGCGTCGTCGCCCGCCTGCGCGGATTCTGAAGGAGCGACCATGACACCCGAAACCCTGTTCGATCTCAGCGGCAAGACCGCGCTTGTCACCGGTGGCGCCACCGGCATCGGCCGCATGGCCGCCGAGGGGCTGGTGCGCGCCGGCGCCCGCGTTCTGATCGCCAGCCGCAAGGGCGACGCCTGCGAGGCGGTGGCGGCGGAACTCAACGCGCTGGATGCCCCCGGTACCGCCGAGGGGTTCGCCGGCGACGTGGGCAGTGAGGCAGGCATTGATGCCCTCGTACAAGAGGTTAAGAGTCGAACCGAAACTCTTGAAATCCTGATGAATAATGCGGGCCGAACCTGGGGCGCGCCGCTTGGGCAGTTTCCCTATGAGGCCTGGGAAAAGGTGCTGGGTCTGAACGTGGCGGGGCCGTTCCACCTCACGCAGAAACTGCTGCCGATGCTGGTCGCCTCGGGCTCCGTCGACGACCCGGCGCGGGTGGTCAACGTCGGTTCGGTCATGGGCGAGGTGCCGATGGGCGACGGCGCCTATAGCTATTCGGCCTCCAAGGCGGCGGTGATGCACCTGACCAAGATCATGGCCAAGGAACTGGCGGGCCAGGCCGTCACCGTCAACGCGCTGGCGCCGGGGCCCTTCGTGTCGAAGATGACCGCCTTCGCCACCGCCGACGAGGGCAAGCGCGAAAAGGTCGGCGCCGGCGTGCCGCTGCGCCGGGTCGGCCGCGACGAAGATATCGCGGGCTGCATGCTGTTCCTTTGCGGGCGCGGCGGGGCCTATGTGACCGGCGCGGTGATCCCGGTTTCCGGCGGTCTTAACGTACAGATCGGCAACAATATTTTCGCACCCGCGCTGGACTGACGCGGACGCAGGGAGGGAGCAAGGACCATGGATATCCGATTTGACGGGCGTGTTGCCATCGTCACCGGCGCGGGCGCCGGGCTGGGCCGCAGCCATGCGCTGGGGCTGGCCGCACGCGGCGCCAAGGTGGTGATCAACGATCTGGGCGCCGCGACCGACGGCGAGGGCCGCTCGGCCAGCGCCGCCAGTGCCGTGGTGGACGAGATCCGCGCCGCTGGCGGCGAGGCAATGGCCCATGGCGCCGATGTCGCCAACGAGGCCGAGGTCGCCGACATGGTTGACCAGGCGATGAGGCAATGGGGCCGCGTCGACATCCTGGTCAACAACGCGGGCATCCTGCGCGACAAGACCTTTGCCAAGATGACGCTGGACGATTTCCGCAAGGTGGTCGACGTGCACCTGATGGGCAGCGCCACCTGCACCCATGCGGTCTGGCCGGTGATGCGGGAACAGAAGTACGGGCGCATCGTGCTGACCTCTTCGGCCTCGGGGCTTTACGGCAACTTCGGGCAGTCGAACTATGGCGCCGCCAAGGCGGCGATGATGGGGCTGATGAACGTGCTGCACCTGGAGGGGGCGCGCGACGACATCCGCGTCAACACCCTGGCGCCCACCGCCGCGACCCGCATGACCGAAAGCCTGCTGCCGGAACAGGCGCTGGAACTGTTGCGGCCGGAAACCATCACCCCGGGCCTGCTCTATCTGGTCAGCGAGAACGCGCCGTCGCGGGTGATCCTGGGGGCCGGGGCAGGGTGCTATGCCCTGACCAAGGTGTATGAGACCGAAGGTGTCCTGCTGGACGGGGCCGAGAACACCCCCGAGGGCGTTGCCGCGCAATTCGACGCCATCGCCGACGAGGCCGGGCGCAAAGAGCTGACCGACGCCTTTCAGCAAACCCGCAAATACGCCCGCAAGGCCGCCGATGCCCGCGGCCTCAGCCTGCCCTGGGGCGACTGAGGACGCATGGCTGACCTTCTGGTGATCCGCCACGCGCAGGCCTCTTTCGGGGCTGGCGATGCCGGCAGCTATGACCGGCTGAGCGATCTGGGCCACAAACAGGCCGAGGTCGCGGGCGAAGCCCTGCGCGCGTCGGGCTGGGTGCCCGACCGGTTGATCACAGGCACGCTGGCGCGGCAGAAACAGACCCTGCGCTCGATGGGCTTCGCGGCCGAGCCCGAGGTTCATCCGGGTTGGAACGAGTACGATTTCCACGATCTGCTCGACGCCCGGTTCGGCGGCCAGATGCCCGACCTTGTGCGTGAGGATCGCAAGACCCATTTCCGCACCCTGCGCGAAACCATCCTGGAGTGGCAGGCGGGCGGCATCGAAGGGGCCCGCGAAAGCTGGACCGATTTCACCGCCCGGGTCGAGGCCGCGCGCGCCTTTGCCACGTCCGAGCCGGTGGAGCGGGTGCTGGTGGTCAGCTCGGGCGGCACCATCGGGCAGCTTGTCGCCGCCAGCCTCGGCGCGCCGGCCAAGCAGATGATCGCGCTGAACCTGCAGATCAAGAACACCTCGATCACGCGATTCATCTTTTCAGGATCGCGGTTTTTCCTGCATGAATTCAACACCACGCCGCATTTCGCGCCGCCCGGGGCGGCCGATCTGCTGACCTATAGCTGAGGACACCCGATGACCAACACGGCCCAGACCCTCGACCTTGACGCGGTGGATGCCTACCTGCGGGCCAACCTGCCCGGGTATGAGGGGCCGCTGGAGGCAACGAAATTCGCTGTCGGCCAGTCGAACCCGACCTTCCTGCTGACCACGCCCGCGCGGAAATACGTGCTGCGGCGCAAGCCGCCCGGGGTGCTGTTGAAGTCGGCCCATGCGGTGGACCGTGAATACCGGGTGCAAAAGGCGCTGGAGGGTTCCAAGGTGCCGGTCGCCAAGATGCATCTGCTCTGCGAGGATGACGACGTCATCGGCTCGGCGTTCTACGTGATGGACTTCCTCGACGGGCGCAACTTCTCGGACCCGACGATGGAGGGCGAGGACAACGCCACCCGCGCGGCCGTGATCGACGAGATGAACCGGGTGCTGGCCGAGCTGCACATGGTCGATATCGATGCGGTCGGCCTGTCGGACTATGGCCCGCCGGGAAACTATTACGAACGCCAGGTGGGCCGCTGGTCCAAGCAATACCGCGCCTCCGAGACCGGGACCATCCCGGCGATGGACACGCTGATGGAGCGGCTGGCGGCCGCGATCCCCCCCGAGGACGGGCAACGCACGCTGGTGCACGGCGACTATCGCATCGACAACATGATCTTTTCCAAGGACAGCGCCGATTGCCTCGCCGTGCTCGACTGGGAGCTGTCGACCATCGGCCACCCCTACGCCGACCTCGCCGCGGTGATCATGCAGTGGCAGATGCCGCCGGGCAACGAGGGGCGGGGCCTGGCCGGCATCGACCGTGCCGCAATGGGCCTGCCCAGCGATGAAGATTTCATTGCCCGATACTGCGAACGCCGCGGGTTGCCGGGGATAGACAATTTCGGATTTTACCTGTCTTTTTGTTTCTTCCGCATGGCCGGGATCATCCAGGGCGTTCTGAAGCGGGCATTGGACGGCAATGCGTCGAACCCTGAACGGGCGCGGCAACTGGGCCGCTATGTGCCGCAATTCGCCGAGCACGGGCTGGCCGCGCTGGACAAGGGATAACCAGATTGAAGGGGCAGCAGATGGACCTGGCGACTGACGGTGATGACAAGGACCGCAACTTCATCACGGCACTGGCGCGGGGGCTGGATGTGCTGCGCTGTTTCCGCCCCAACGAGGTGGAGCTGACCAACACCGATATCTCGGAACGTACCGGCCTTCCGAAACCCACGGTGTCGCGGCTGACCTATACGCTGTGCAAGCTGGAATACCTGGTCGCCGATCCGCGGACCGGCACCTATCGGCTGGGGGCGGGGGTGTTGCAGCTGGGGTTCGGCGTGCTGGCCGGGATGGACATTGCCACCCGCGCCTCCGAGGTGATGCGCGAGCTGGGCAATGGGCCGAATTCCTATATCACCGTGGCGCTGGGCGAACGGTCGCGCGACGAGGTGATCTATGTCGCGGTGCAAAGCTCGGTCGAGGATGTGGCGCTGACCATGCATGTGGGGTCGCGGCTGCCGCTGTTCTTTTCCGCGATCGGTCGCGCCATTCTGATCGGCATGGCCGAGGACGACCGCGCGGCGATGTTCGATAAGGCCCGGCTGGCGGATCCCGAGGGCGATGCCGAGCGGCGGGCGAGCTTCGACCGGGCCATGGCCGAATACCAAGAACGCGGCTATTGCAGCGGCTACGGCGACTGGCGCAGCGATGTGAACGGGATCGCGGTTCCGGTGTTTTCACTGAACGGGTCGCGAATCTTCGGGTTGAATGTGGGGGGGCCGTCCTTCCACGTAAAGAAGAAGCAGCTTGAAACCCATTATGCCCCGCGCTTGATCGAGGCGGGAAGACGTCTGAGCCTGCGGGGCTGACACGCCCCGCGGCGGGCGTGAGAATCATTTCGAAATTACGAAACGAAATTTTGCTCTGCGGAAAAAAGGGCGGTCTCCGCGACAGGAGGCGGCCCGCTTCCGATGCGGGTACGGCGCCTTTTTTGACCGGACACACCGATGGCCGAGGGGTGCGGAGTTTGGTCTCATGAAGGTTTTTGGGTGTTCTAAAAAAATAAATAAAACAAAATGTTATAGCCGGAAGGTGATCTTAAAAATCAACTGCGGGCGTGGCGATATTTCGACCCATTTCGGTGCATGACGCAGACAGGGTGCCGCTGCGCCGGATGGTTCCCGATCGCCGGTTCCCGAAGCTTGACTTTGAGTGGTGATATGCAACTCTTTGCCCAGACTCGGTGCGACACAGTCAAAAGTGCCGGGTCCCTATGGGAGGAAGAAAATGCGCAAATCCATCAAGTTCGGCCTCGGCGCCGCGCTTGCGCTCACTATGAGCGCGGGGGCGGCCATGGCCGAGAACATCAAGATCGCCTTCATCGACCCGCTGTCGGGTCCGTTTGCCAGCACCGGCAGCAACGGTTTGAGCCAGTATGAGTTCGCGGCCGAAACCCTGGTGAATGCGAATGGCGGCGTGTTGGATGGCCAGACGTTCGAAATCGTGCCCTTCGACAACAAGATCAGCCCCAAGGAATCGCTGATCCAGCTTCAGGTGGCGATCGACCAGGGCATCCGCTACATCGTGCAGGGCAACTCGTCCGGCGTGGCCAACGCGCTGACCGAGGCGATCGACAAGCACAACAAACGGAACCCCGACAGCCGGGTGCTGTTCCTGAACTACTCGGCCGTTGACCCTGCGCTGACCAATGACAAGTGCAACTTCTGGCATTTCCGCTTTGACGCCAATGCCGACATCAAGATGGATGCGCTGACCGACGTGATCGCCGGGAACGACGGCATCAAGAAGGTCTATATCATCGGCCAGGACTACAGCTTCGGTAAGGCGGTCGCGGCGGCTGCGGTCAAGATGCTGGGCGAAAAGCGCCCCGATATCGAGATTGTCGGCAACGAGCTGCACCCGATCGGCAAGGTCAAGGACTTCACCCCCTATGCCCGCAAAATCGTGTCCTCGGGCGCCGATGCGGTGATCACCGGCAACTGGGGCGCCGACATGCTGGGCCTGGGTAAATCGGTGCTGGAGAACGGCTTTACCGGCCCGATCTACACCTATTACGCCGCCGCGGACGGGATCACCGCCGCCTTCGGCGAAACTGGCAAGGGTTCGCTCCGTCTGGTTTCCGAAGGGCCGCTGAACCCGATCGCTTCGGACCGCGCGGCCGACTATGTGACCGCGTTCAAGGCGAAATATCCCGATGGCAACGTCAGCCAGGCGCGCATCACCAACGTGATCGAGATGCTGGCCAAGGCGATCGACAAGGCCGGCACCGCCACCGATGTGGTCGCCGTGGGCAAGGCGCTGGAAGGCATGGAAATCGACAGCCTCTGGGGCGGCAAGATCTATATGCGCCCGCAGGACCACCAGGCGATCCAGAACGTGCACGTCTTTGCCCATACCAACGAGGGCGTGCAGTTCGACTATGACAATTCCGGATATGGCATGGTCGTGGAAAGCACGGTCGAGATGGCCTCGGCCGACAGTGAAACCACCTGCAAGATGAAGCGGCCGTAACAGTCGCGCGGCGGCGGCCCGGCCCAGCAATGCGCATGGGCCGCCGTACCGGGTTTTCAGAAAAATCACACACCACCTTTCAGCGGGGGGAAGGGAATGGAGCTTATACTCGTCAATCTAATCGACGGGCTGGTCACCGGTTTGCTGTTATTCATGTTGTCAGCCGGTCTGACCCTGATCTTTTCGATGATGGGGGTTCTGAACTTCGCCCATGCCAGCTTTTACATGCTGGGGGCCTATTTTGCCTATCAGATCAGCGTTTACCTCGGCTTCTGGATGGGGCTTCTGGTCGCGCCGGTTGCCGTCGGGCTGCTGGGGGCGTTGGTCGAACGCCACGGGCTCCGGCGGGTCCACCAATACGGCCATGTGCCCGAACTGATCTTTACCTTCGGGCTGGCGCTGCTGATCGAAGAGGTCGTGCAGTTCATCTGGGGCAAGGATCAGATGCCCTATGACATCCCCGAAATCCTTCAATTCACCGCCTTCTCGATCGCCGGAAACTCGATCCCCGCCTACAAGATCTTCATGATCTTCACCTCCGTCGCGATCTTCGTCGCGCTGCTTTACGTGCTGACCCGGACCCGCGTCGGCATGATCATCCAGGCGGCGCTGACCTATCCGCGCACGGTCGAGGCGCTGGGCCATAACGTGCCGCTGGTCTTCATGGGCGTGTTCGGGGTCGGCACCGCGCTGGCCGGTGTGGCCGGCGTGATCGCCGGGCCGGTGCTGGCGACCTTCCCGGGCATGGCGGTAGTGCTGGGCTCGATCGTCTTCGTGACCATCGTGATCGGCGGGCTCGGCTCGCTCTGGGGGGCGCTGGTCGCCTCGCTGCTGATCGGGTGGATCACCACCTTTGCCAAATCCTACAACGTAAGGATGGAAGATATCCTGACCGGCATCGGGTTCGAGAAACCCGCCGACCTGAGCGAGAGCCTGATCCGCGACCTCTGGACCGTCACCTCGCCCCAGATCGCCGACATCCTTCCCTATCTGCTCATGGTGCTGATCCTCGTGTTCCGCCCCTATGGCCTGCTCGGAAAGCGTGACGCATGACAACTCAGTCCTTGTCCCATCCCCGCCCGCCGCTGATCACCCTCTCGGGCGCGCTGCCCTGGGTGCTGGCCGCGCTGTTCCTGCTGGTGATGCCGCAGATCTTCACCTCGAACAGCGCGCTGACGATCATGAACCAGATGGCGATCACCATCGTCTTCGCGCTGGCCTATAACATGCTGCTGGGGCAGGGGGGCATGCTGTCCTTCGGCCACGCGGTCTACATGGGTATGGGCGGGTTCATGTGCGTCCATGTGATGAACTATGTCGAGGACTATTCGCTGCCGATCCCGCTGCCGCTGCTGCCGATCTTCGGCGGGCTGTTCGGCATGGGCGTGGCGCTGATCGTGGGATCGTTCTCGACGCGCAAGGCGGGGACCGTCTTTGCGATGATCTCGCTCGGCGTGGGCGAGCTGATCGCCGCCTGCTCGGTCATCGTCGTCGCCTTCTTCGGCGGCGAAGAGGGCGTCAGCGGCGACCGCACCTACGGCCTGCCGGTCTTCGACATCGAATTCCTGCACCAGATCGAGGTCTATTACCTCACCGTCTTCTGGCTGTTGCTGTCGGCGCTGCTGATGTACCTGTTCTCGCGCACGCCGATCGGGCGCATGGCCAATGCGGTGCGCGACAATCCCGAACGGGCCGAGTTCCTGGGCTACTCCGCCCGCTGGGTGCGGTTCTACTCCTTCGTCGCCTCCGGCTTCTTCGCCGGGATCGCCGGCGGACTCTTCGCCATCAACTACGAGATCCTGACCGAGGAAAACCTCAACCTGGCGACCTCGGGGGCGATCCTGCTGGTCACCTTCCTTGGCGGCGTCGGCTTCTTCTTCGGCCCGATCATCGGCGCCATCATCTTCACGCTGCTGCAAACCGTGCTCAGCCTGCAGACGGAAATCTGGCAGCTCTATCTCGGGGTGCTCTTCGTGGCCACGGTGATGTATTTCCCCGGTGGGCTGGCCGGTGTGCTGATGATGCACGCCTTGCCGATCCGGCTGGGCAAGGGGCGCCTGCTGGTGAAGCCCTATCTGAAAACCCTGGTTCCGGCGGGGTTCTGCGTTCTCGGCGCGGCGACGGTGATGGAGATCCTGTTCCACATCCGCCACGCCGCCCTGGGCGAGAGCGAGATGACCCTGTTTTGGACCAGTTTCGACAGTCATTCGCCGCTGCCGCTTCTGATCGCGGCGGTGGTCACCGTCGCTGGCTTCTGGCTGGCGCGCCGCGGCGCGCCCGAGATGGCCGAAGCCTGGCACAAAGCCAATACACCGGATGGAGGCGCTGCATGACCGCGACCCCGGCAAACCCGCCCGCACTGCAGATCGACGGGCTGCACAAAAGCTTCGGCAAGGCCGAGATCATTCGCGGCGTCGACCTGTCCATCGGCGCCGGCGAGCGCCACGCCATCATCGGCCCCAACGGCGCCGGCAAATCCACCCTGTTCAACCTGATCACCGGCCGCTTCCCGCCCAGTTCCGGGGACGTGCGGCTGCATGGAAGGAACATCGTCGGAAAGGCGCCGTTCCAGATCAACCGCATGGGCCTGTCGCGGTCGTTCCAGATCACCAACATCTTCCCGAAAATGACGGTGTTCGAGAATGTGCGTTGCTCGCTGCTCTGGGCGCAGGGCTACAAGTATTCGTTCTGGAACATGGTGAACCGCTCGCGCCATCTGACCGAGGGCGCCGAGGAGATCCTGGAGCAGATCAACCTGACCTCGCGCGCCGATCTGCCAGCCGGCGTGCTGTCTTATGCCGAACAGCGCGCGCTGGAGATCGGCATCACCATTGCGGGCGGCGCGAATGTGATCATGCTGGACGAACCCACCGCCGGCATGAGCCATTCGGAAACCGATTACATCGTCGACCTGATCCGCAAGGTGACCGAGAACAAGACGCTGATCATGGTGGAGCACGATATGGGGGTGGTGTTCGGCCTGGCCGACCGGATTTCCGTTCTGGTCTATGGCGAGATCATCGCCACCGGCCGCCCGGAAGAGGTCCGGGCCAACCCCAAGGTACAAGAGGCCTATCTGGGCGCGGCACTGGAGGCAGAGCACTGATCATGTTGGACGTCACGGATCTTCACGCCTTCTATGGCAAGTCGCACATCCTTCAGGGGGTGAACATGTCCATCGCCGAGGGCGAGATCGTCGCGCTGCTCGGCCGCAACGGGGTGGGGCGGTCGACCACCTGCAAGGCGATCATGGGCGAGGTCGAGCCCCAGGGCTCGGTTCGGTTCAAGGGCCAGGAAATCGCCGGGAAAAAGGCGTTCGAGATCGCCAACCTGGGCATCGGTTACGTGCCCGAGAACCGCGACATCTTTCCCGGCCTGACCACACGGCAGAACCTGATCCTGGGTCTGAAACCGGGCCAGAAGGATGGTCAGGGGCGTTGGGCCATGGCGGACATGTTCGACATGTTCGAGAACCTCTCCCGCCGCGCCGATGTCGAGGCCTCGGTGCTGTCGGGCGGCGAACAGCAGATGCTGACCATGTGCCGGACGCTGATGGGCGATCCAGACCTGGTGATGATCGACGAGCCGACCGAGGGGCTGTCGCCGCAGATGGTGCAGAAGGTCGCCGAACTGTTGCAGGAGATTGCCAAGCGCGGCATCGCCACGCTGCTGGTCGAGCAGAAGCTGGCCATCGCCATGGACATCGCCCACCGGGTCTATGTCATGGGGCACGGCAAGGTGGTGTTCGAGGGCACGCCCGAGGAGTTGCGCGCGCGCGAAGATGTCCGCAAGGAGTGGCTGGAGGTCTGAGGCCCCCGCCCGGCACCGGGATTGACGACAGCGGCGGGCCGGTATCCCGGCCCGCCGTTGTTATTTTCGGCGCTGTCTTTTTCTGGCCCGAAATATCCCGGGGAGAGCCTTTGCAGAAGGCGGGGGGCAGAGCCCCCTCGCACCCTGACGTCTCAGAGGGCCCGCGCCTTTTGCAGCGCCGGGCGTGCCAGCAGACGGTCGGCATAGGCGTTCAGGTTCGGCTTGTCCGAAAAATCGATCCCCAGCATGTCGCGCGACACGGTGACGGAATGGCCGGTCATGATATCGGCGGCGGTGAAATCGCCGGCAAGATAGGCCCGCCCCTCCATGTGGTGTTCCACCGCCATCAGCATCTGGTTCAACAGTTTGGTGGCCCGCTTCACGTTCAGCTCGGTCCGCCGTTCGGGCGGCAACAGGATGGTTTCCACCACCAGCGTGTTGATCGGCGGCATGATCATGCCTTCGCAATAATGCAGCCACTGCAGATAGCTGGCGAATTCCGGCGTCCCGACAGCGGGTTGCAGCCGGCCGTTGCCGTAAACCGCCAGGATGTACTGCACGATGGCGCCGGATTCGAAGATGCGGATATCGCCGTCCTCCAGCACCGGCACCCGGCCCAGGGGGTGGATCTTCAGGTAATCCGGCGCGCGCATCTCCGGCTGGCCCAGCTCGAATTTCTCCAGCTCGTAATCCAGCCCCAGCTCTTCCAGCAGCCAGGCGACGCGGACGGCGCGGGTGTTCTGCGCATAGTAGAGTTTCATGATCCCCTCCGGTGATGTGAAAATTGACCTGTTGCGGTCTTTGTGAAACGGTAACTTCGGATTTTGAAGTCTGTCAACATGGAGGCCGGCATGGCACGGGCCGACCTTGCCAAGTCCAGTTGCCCGGTGTCGCGCGCGATCGAGCGCGTCGGCGACCCTTGGGTCCTGATGATCCTGCGCGAGGCCTTTCTCGGGGTGCGGCGGTTCGACGAGTTCCAGGCGCAGACCGGGGCGTCTCCGCATCTGCTCAGCCAGCGGCTGAAACAGCTGTGCGGCGACGGCATTCTGCGGCGCCGGGCCTATAGCGCGCATCCCGCCCGCTACGAATACCTGCTGACCGAGAAGGGGCGCGACCTGTGGCCGGTGATCATGACGCTGCGCGGCTGGGGCCAGAAATGGCTGGGCGGCAGTTCGATCACGCTGACGCACAAGGGCTGCGGCGCGCGGATCGAGCCGGGCCTGACCTGTCCCGACTGCGGCGCGGCGCTGACCGCGCGGGACGTGGTGGCCGAGATCAGTGCGGACTTCGAACAGGAACGCAAACGCCGCAAGGGAGGGGCGGGATGACCATATCAGAGCAGCTGCTGCGCAAGGACTACGGCGAAGGGATTGCCGGGCTCGAGCTGAACCGGGGGCCGGTCAATGCGCTTAGCCCGGATTTCCTGATGGGCTTTGCCGACATGCTGCACGACATGGCGGCGGACGATAGCGTGCGCGCGCTTGTTTTATCGAGCCCGCTCAAGGTGTTCTCGGCCGGGCTTGACCTCAAAGAGGCGCAGGATTTCGACCTGGCCCAACAGCATGCCATCGTCGAGGGGCTGAACCAGGGCTTCCTGGCGCAGTTCGCCTTTCCCAAGCCCGTCGTGGTCGCGGTCAACGGCGCCGCGATCGCGGGCGGATTGTTCTTTGTGCTTGCCAGCGATCTCCGCGTCGCCGGTCCGCGGGCCGCCTTTGGCCTGGCCGAGGTGCGGGTGGGGGCCGATTTTCCCGTCGGCCCGATGGAGATCGCCCGCGCCACGCTGGACCCCAATACCCTGCGCCGCCTGATGCTGACCGGGCAGCCGATCCAGGCCCGGCAGGCCCTGGCGGAGGGCGTCGTCGATCACCTCGTGGACGATCCGGACACCCTCATGGACCGGGCCCAGGCCGAGGCGCGGGCGCTGGCCGATCTGCCCTCGATCGCCTTCGGCGCGATCAAGCGGCAGATCCGGGAACCGGCCATTACGGCCATCGAATCGGCGATCGCGCTGGGGGCGAACGCGCCCGAGGGCGGCTGGTTCAACGCCCAGACGCGGGACGCGATGCGGCGGATGATCGGCTGATCCGGGCCGGTCGTTACGTCAGCTCCGCGCCGGGCTGCCGCGGGCGGCTCGACAAGTGTACGAAATCGCGGGCAAACTGTACAAAACAGGGCCGGTCCCACGGCCCGCAGGGGAGGGAGGACAGCAGATGGAAACCGCCAAACCGCAGAACCGGGGATTTGATCCCGCGCGTCTGAACCGCGTCGGTGACTGGATGGAGCGCTATGTCGCCGAGCGGAAGTATCCCGGCAGCGCGGTTCTGATCGCCCGCGGCGGGGACGAGGTCTATTTCAACGCCACCGGTGCGCGCAATGTCGAGGCCGGGTTGCCGTTCACCCGCGACACCGTGGTGCGGATCTATTCGATGACCAAGCCGATCACCTCGGTCGCGCTGATGATGCTGGCCGAGCGCGGGCTGTTCCACCTCGACGCCCCGGTGTCGGAGTTCATCCCGGCCTTCGCGGACATGCGCGCGCTGATCCCCGGCGCCGAGCATATCGACCAGACCGAACCCTGCGCCACGCCGACGCTGCACCAGCTTCTGACCCATACCAGCGGGCTGAGCTACCCGTTCAACCCCGGTGTGCTGCCCAGGGCGATGGACGAGCAGGAGATGCTGTTCAAACCGAACCAGGGGCCGCTGGCGGCGATGACCGACAAGGTGGCCACGCTGCCGCTGGCGTTCAAGCCGGGCACGCGCTGGGAATACTCGGTGTCGATCGACATCCTGGGCAGGGTGGTCGAGGTGGTCTCGGGCCGCACGCTGGCCGAGGTCTTCGCCGAAGAGATCTTTGCGCCGCTGGGCATGACCGAAACGGCGTTTTCGGTGCCGTCT
>NPIG01001238.1_pt1 | contig 14220 bp, 12 predicted proteins | sample 8637441 | NCBI WGS metagenome assembly NPIG01 (sample SAMN07420675, study PRJNA396082) | bioreactor metagenome | isolation source: sample BR6 brine-fed electro-methanogenic bioreactor BR | place: Japan: Kochi | collected 2016-06-14 | reverse complement strand
GGTACCCCACGGCCACCCCAACGGGAACGGGATGTTAACCAACAAGGACGGAACGCCGGCCAGAAATCACCGATCAGGCGGCAATGCTTAGTTGCCGTGTTTTCTTGCCTTTGCTGTTGACGCCCTGTGGTTGTCCCGCTGGGCGTATTGCTGGTTGACAACCCCTGTGGATGTGCCGTACTCTGCTCGNNCTGCTCGCAACGAGTTTAGAGGTTTTCTTTTATAATGCGGTTGATTTTACACAGCACATTCTTGGTCTTGCTTGCGTTCGCGGGAACAGCGAGCGGGATGGTGCTGTGCATCGGCCACGATGGGCACATCAGCATCGAAGCCGGGTGCAATCAGGATCGTTGTTGTACGCTGGCGTCATGCACCGCAGAAGATGCTGTTCTTATAGAAGGCGATCACCAATGCTGTGTCGATGTTCCCTTGCCCGAGACCAAGATTGCCGAGGCAGCCCGGTCCGCCACAAATGAACATGCGCCCTCGCTGAAACCGCTACCCTCGCTGCACCGACATGCTGCGGGTGGATCGCGGCACGAGACCGTCTCGCGGGTCAGCACAGCGCATGTGAATCGCCCTCTCCCCACCGCCCCTTCCGTGGGCACCATCGTCCTGCTCATCTGATATTCCCCACCCCTTAGTCTTCTACTGGCGGAAGAACTGTATCCACTCGTGGATGCATTTTAAGGAGGTGGGACTATGTCCCTTCGTTTTCCCTTTTGTCTTGTTATTCTTGGTATCGCCCTATGCCTCAACACGAGCACTTGGGCGCAATCTTCGGAGCCTGAGGCTCCTGAGCCGACGGGCATCCTACGGTTGTCTGACGCCTTACATGCTGCCTTGTTGGGCAATCCGGAGTTGGCACCGTACTCGTGGGATATGCGCATTGCAGACGCCCGCATCATTCAGGCGGGACTGCGCCCAAATCCGGTCTTATCGGCTGAAATAGAGAACATCAGCCTGGGCGGCGATCCCAGTTCGTCGGGCAGAACAAGCAGCATTGGCGTCGCGCCCGATGGCACGCCAAGCGCCGGTGTCGAGTGGGGTCGTGAATCCGAGTCGTCCAGCATCTTCGGACAGTCCGAGATTACGTTGCGTCTGTCGCAATTGATCGAGCTTGGCGGAAAACGCGCCGCACGGGTCAAGGCTGCCGAGCGAGGAAAAGATGTAGCGGCTTGGGACTATGACGTTGCGCGCTACGAAGTCGTAGGGAATGTAGTCGCGGCCTTCGTCGATTTGCTGGCAGCCCAGGAGCATGTACGGCAGTTCCAAGAAGTCGTAGAACTCGGCGAACAGCTCGCCGACACGGTATCCAAATTGGTCGACGCAGGAAACTCTTCGCCCTTGGAACGGCGTCGCGCCGTCTCCGAGGTGGAGACTCTGCGAATTGAACTGAGACAGCGGGAGAGCGCCGTCGATCAGGCGCGAATCCGGCTCGCTTCGCTCTGGGGATCGCAGGATCCCGCCTTTGAGCATGCCGAGGGCGATGTGGAAAACATGCCCGTTTTGCCGCCGCTTGCGCTACTACTGGAAAAGAGAGATGCGAATCCGCTACTTGCCCGCTGGACAGCGGAATTGGCTCATCGAGAGGCGGTGTTGGACCTGGAGCGGAGTCGTGCCGTGCCCGATCTGGAAGTAGGTCTGGGGTACCGGGCTTCCGGCGGGAGCGACTCCAGTGGCCGAGCTTTCGGGCTGGGTACGGACGGCATCGGCTACTCCAGGAGCACGACCGACCTCGATGATGAGTGGCAACATTCCGTCACGCTCGAATTTTCCATCCCTCTCCCCCTGTTCGACCGCAATCAGGGGGCACGGAAAGAAGCTGCGTATAGGGTCGAGAAGACTGGCGCTGAGCGGCGCGCCACGGTTAATCAGTTGGATGCGCGCCTCGCCGAGTACTATGCCGTTGCCGCGAACGCCTTCGAGGTGGCCGCAAGCCTTCGCGAGTCGGTAATTCCAGACCTACAAGAGACTTTTGCGCTGACGCAAGAGGGCTACCGTGGCGGCAAATTTGATTTTCTAACGGTACTGGATGCCGAGCGGCAGCTCATCGACGCCCAGTTGCGTGCCACAGATGCCGCGACCTCGTATCACAAGGCCATCGCCGCCCTGGAGCAAACGTTGGGCGCGGGTATCGTACATACCACAGATGAGGCTTCTGAGACTTACGCACCCTTTGTCGAACAATCCCCGGCTATTCCCCAAACGACGTTGGAGGAAGGACAGTAATGAACAAGAAGAAATTGACGGCAGGCATCGCCCTGCTCGCACTTGCGTTAATTGGCGTCACCCTTGTGTTCTTTGCGGAACCGCTGACCGGTGCGAATCCCGTTGCAATGGTATCCGCCGCTTTCAATGGCCAACCGAGCGACCAGCCAAGTTCTGACGAGCGTCACGGCGACGAGACGGATGTTGATCACGCCGGGCACGAGAAAGAGGAAGGCCACGGGCATGAGCACCCAGAAGAGGACGAACAGGCCGGTGCCCATGCGGATGACCACGGCCACACAGGCGAGGACCACGACGAGGAGGAACACGGCGACCACGACGAGGGAGGGCAAGGCGGCCACGGGGGCGATGAGCACGACGAGGAGGGGCACGGCGGCCACGGAGACGATGAAGGTCACGAAGAGGGCGTGCTCCATTTACCATTGGCCAAGCGGGAAGGAATGAATCTCTCACTTGCCAAAGTCATTGCGGGAACCGTTGATGGCACCCTGACCGTACCGGCTGAAGTAATGCTTGATCCGGACAATGAGGCACACATTGTACCTCGGGTGCCCGGAATTGTTCGCGAGGTCTTTGTAGGGATTGGCGACCGCATCGAAGAGAGGGACCTACTGGCGGTTCTCGAAAGCCGCGAACTGGGCCGTGCCAAATCGGAATATCTTGAAGCCCTCACCATGGCCCGCCTCGCGCGCACGACTTACAACCGCGAGCAGGAACTCTGGGAAAAGGAGATATCAGCGGAGCGGGACTATCTCCAGGCGCGGGCCGAATTGAGCGCGGCGGAAATCAAGGTACAAACGGCCGAGCAGGGACTTCACGCACTCGGCCTTACAGACGAAGAAGTCGAGGAAATTCCGCAGGCCGCAGATACGACGCTGACGCGCTATGAGATACGCGCTCCATTCGCCGCGACCGTGGTCGAGCGCCACATCGCTCTGGGTGAATCTGTGGGCGAGGATGACGAACTCTTTTTCGTCGCAAAGCTGGACCCCGTGTGGGTGATGGGACGAGCAACGGAGCGGGATCTCCGCCACCTGGATATCGGACAAAAAGCGATTGTCCGGCTCGACGCGTTGCCTGAACAGGACTTCTCGGGGGCCGTAGACTACCTCGGAAGCGTGCTTGATACCCAGAGTAGGACGCTGCCCGTACGCGTGGTCCTGCCAAATCCTGAAAGAAAGCTGCGGGCTGGTCTATTCGGCAGCATGATTCTCTTCAATGCTGAGCACATGCACGACCCGGCCCTGTTGGTTCCCACCGAGGCCATCCAGCGCACCGAAGGCGGCGGCATCGTCTATAAGGCGATGGGCGAGGAGGAGTTCAAAGCGGTGCCGGTGTCGATACTTCATTCCTCAGATAGCCTCACCGAAGTTCAAGGTGAATTGGCGGAAGGTGACCGTGTAGCCGTGGGCGAAGTATTCATATTGAAATCTGAACTGGGCAAAGAGTCAATGGGCGGCGGACACAGCCACTAAGGATCCATCATGAATCGAATCGTAGACTTCTCGCTAAACAACCGGCTCATCGTGCTAGTGCTCTGGCTCTTGATCGTAGGGGTCGGCGTGAACTCCCTGCTGAAACTCCCGATTGACGCCGTACCCGATGTTACCAATATCCAAGTGCAGGTCTTGACCAACTCGCCTGGCCTGGCCCCGGAAGAAGTGGAGCAGTTCATCACCTTCCCCGTCGAAACGGCCATGAGCGGCATTCCCGATGTGGAAGAAATTCGTTCGGTATCGAAGTTCGGTCTCTCCGTCGTGACCGTGGTCTTCGAAGAAGGTACGGATATCTATTGGGCACGGCAATTGGTGGGCGAACGCCTTACCGAAGCGCGTGGCTCGATCCCGGAGGAGTATGGCGAACCGGAGATGGGGCCAATCTCGACGGGCTTGGGAGAGATTTACCAGTTCGAAGTGCGCGGCGAGGGATATTCGCCGATGGAATTGCGGACCATGCTCGATTGGTATGTCAACTTCCAACTGCGCAGCGTGCCGGGCGTCGTCGAAGTCAACAGTTTCGGAGGCGAACTTAAGACGTATCAGGTTACCGTTGACCCGGAAAGACTTGTGGCATATGGCATATCCGTATCGGATGTCTTTGAGGCGGTCGAGGCCAACAACCGAAACGTCGGCGGCGGCTATATTGCACACCAGGGCGAGCAATATCTGATTCGAGGCGAGGGCCTGATAACCGGCCTAGCCGAGTTGGAAGAAATTATCGTGGGTTACGATAAGGACACCGCCACCCCGATCTACATCGGCGATATTGGCAACGCGGAGTTTGCACCCATGATACGCCAAGGCGCAGTCACGCGAGACGGGCGTGGCGAAGCTGTGATAGGTATTGTGATGATGCTCATGGGCGAGAATGCTCGTGTCGTGTCTTCTGAGGTGCATGAAAAAATCGAGGAAATTCAGAAGACGCTTCCGGAAGGCGTCACCATCGACACGTACTACGACCGCACGGAGTTGGTGAACCGTACGATCCAAACCGTGACAAAGAACCTCGTTGAGGGTGGCATCCTCGTCATCGTCGTGTTGCTTCTTCTATTGGGCAACTTGCGAGGCGGTCTCATGGTCGCCTTGGCCATTCCACTCTCGATGCTGGTGAGCTTCACCGCCATGCGATTCGCGGGTCTAAGCGGCAATCTCATGAGCCTTGGCGCTATCGATTTTGGCCTCATTGTGGACGGATCGGTCGTGATGATCGAAAACATCGTTCGATACCTCCACGAACACCGTGATGACAAGCGTCCCCATCTCGAAAAGGTGCGTGCGGCCAGCAAAGAAGTGGCACGTCCGGTAGTATTCGCTGTCGGGATTATCATCATTGTTTACTTGCCGATCCTCGCGTTGACAGGCATTGAAGGGAAAATGTTCCGACCTATGGCATTGACTGTCGTCTTTGCTCTGGCGGGTTCGTTGGTGTGTGCCCTCACACTCATGCCCGTGCTCGCTTCCTTGTTTCTGAAGAAGGTGAGCGAAAAAGAACCGATCCTGTTTCGCTTAGCCAAACGGGCCTACGTACCGGTTCTTGGACAGACGGTCCGCCATCCGTTCGCGACGATGCTCACAGCCGCTCTCATATTCGTTGCGAGCTTGGGCATCATCCCCACTCTCGGCGCGGAGTTCATCCCTCAACTGGACGAGGGATCGATTGCGATGCAGGTCTGGCGGCTGCCCAGTGTTTCATTGGATAAATCCAACGAAGTTTCAACACGGGCGGAGCAGGTTCTCGTCGATGAGTTCCCCGAGGTCGATACGGTTATCTCACGTACCGGCAGAGCGGAGATTGCGACCGACCCCATGGGGGTGGAAATAAGCGACACCTACATCATGCTCAATCCGCCGGACACTTGGAGGTACGAGTCCAAAGAGGAGCTGATCGAGGCGATGGACAAGACGTTACAGGAAAAGGTGCCTGCCGCCATCTTCAGCTACTCGCAGCCAATACAACTTCGGGTTCAGGAATTGATCTCCGGCGTTCGCAGTGACGTGGCGATTAAGATCTACGGCGACGATCTGGATGCGATGAAGGCCAAAGCAGATCAAGCCGTACAACTGATCCAGGGCGTTCCCGGCGCGGCGGATGTGAAGGCCGAGCAAGTCATCGGTCTCCCAAATATCCGTGTGCGGGTAGACCGCCAGGCCATGGCACGTTACGGCATCGATGGTCAGCAAGTGCTCGATGTCATCGAGAGTATCGGGGGTGCACGAATCGCTACCGTAATCGAGGGGCAAAAGCGATTTGCATTGCAAGTGAGGCTCGATCCGAGTGTGCGAGAGGATCTCACGGCATTGCGAAACCTCCGCGTACCAGCTGTCAAGGGGGGCGAGGACCGGCTAATCCCCTTGTCACAACTCGCTTCTATTTCCGTCACGGAAGGACCAGCGCAGATTAGCCGTGAGGACATCCACCGCAGAATCACCGTGGAGGCGAACGTCCGGGGCCGTGACCTCGCCAGCTTCGTGGCCGACGCACAGCAAGTTCTCGATCAAGAACTCGACCTGCCCCCGGGCTGGTACATGGATTGGGGCGGGCAGTTTGAGAACCTGCAAGCGGCCTCGCGTACCCTCGTGTTGGTCGTACCTGTCGCGCTTCTACTGATCTTTGTGCTCTTGTACAGCACCTTCAATTCGGGAAGGTTGGCGTTTCTCATCTACCTCAATGTGCCCATGGCACTCACCGGGGGCATCGTTGCATTGGCGTTGCGCGGGTATCCCTTCTCCATCTCGGCGGGCGTCGGCTTCATCGCGCTCTTCGGTGTCGCCGTGCTCAACGGTGTCGTTCTTGTGTCCTATATCGTGGAGAAGCAGCGGCATGGACTGGAGCCGGTTGAAGCGGCTCGTGAAGGCGCGTTGGTGCGATTGCGCCCCGTGCTTATGACGGCCTTTGTGGCTTCCCTGGGATTCTTGCCCATGGCCATGGCCCACAGCGCAGGTGCGGAGGTACAACGCCCGCTCGCCACCGTCGTGATCGGTGGCCTCATTACTTCGACATTGCTCACGTTGCTGGTCGTGCCCGCTGTCTATCGTTGGTTTGCGCTGCGTGCTCCCGAAGTCGAACTGTAGCCGTCAGGCACGAGGAGGAAATCTCTCATGAAAGAAATCAAGGCGTTCGTTCGACCCGAGTTACTTGATGACGTGTTGGAACCGTTGTATGCGCACCCTGAATTCCCGGGTGTAACCATCAGCACGGTACAGGGTTTTGGCCAGAAAGTTGGGCGCGACAACGCGAACTCATTCTGTGAAGTCGCCATGATCAAGCTCGAAATGATCGTGAACAACGACTTGGTCGAGGAAGTCGTTCGTATCCTCATGGAGCGGGCACGAACCGGCAAACCGGGCGATGGCAAGATCGCGGTTTATGACGTGGAGCGTGTCGCAAAGATTAGCAGTGGAAAATGGTTGGAACCCTAGCCGTTACCTATTCGGCGGTACCCGGTCGCGCGGTGAACAGGGCTTTGCCGACCAGTTACGTCCCGCGATGTGGGAAGAAGGAGACTTCACATGCCTATCGAATGTCAGGAACTCGATGTGTTCAAGCGTCCCTCTGCCGTCGTCATGAGACTGAAGGCGTCCGGCAAGTTGACAAAGGAGGACTACGAGGCATTCAGCGCGGAGTTCTCCCGCGTATCCATGACGCAGGAGGAGGTGCGCTTGTTCATCGTGTTGGAAGACTTTCACGGCTGGACGGCCAGCGCCCTCTGGGAAGACGTAAAGTTTGACGCGAAGCACTTCAACGACGTGGAACGTATTGCCATTGTCGGCGATTCCCGTTGGGCGGAGGCGGTGACGTTCTTGTACAAGCCGTTCACGAAAGCAACGGTCCGGTATTTCGACGAGTCAGAAATAGAGCATGCGCGAGGGTGGATCATGACGCCGTGATTCCAGAATCCCTGTATCAGTGTGGCGTCGACAGGGCGACTCAACATGTGTTCCCGACAGACGCAGGCACCACAAGCCGGAATGCGAAATGGGCAAATCCAAGAAGAGACGTCGCAAGAGAGGAAAGACGCTTAGGGCCAAGAATCGTTCGGCAAAACACCGTACTGCGCCGATTGGCCTTGCCGTGTTTGCTGGTGGACTTGATGCGGTTACAGCGGCTGTAGTCCTTTGGAATTGGCGGCAAACCGGACACGTTCACCTTCCTGTTCTGTGGCTCCTTTTTCTCGCCATGGTAACGTGCTGGTCCATCGGTGAGTTCGTGTTTTGGCTGCGCCGATAGTCATACATCAAAATCCGCGTTCCTGATCCAATCCGGACGCCGAATGCTCTGGAGAATCGCAATGGCACACGAACATGCATTCAAGATTGACGGAATGGACTGCGCTGAAGAGATCTCGGCCCTGACAGCGGAGCTTGGTCCAGTTTTCGGCGAGGAACACCTCCGCTTCGACCTGATGAATGCCAAGCTCATTGTCTCCACCGACAAGAGCAACGCGAACGACGAAGTCGTCAGCCGGGTCCGAGCAACGGGTATGAAGGCAACGCCTTGGGAGGAATCTCTCCAGGAAGACTCGGATTCGGGTTTCAACAAGCATCTGCGTTCCCTGCTAACCACGGTGAGTGGTATCGCACTGGTTGTGGGTTTCAGTTGGCATGCTCTCCAGCATGGAGCCGCCGATGCGCTCGGCGGCGGCGAAGAAGCGTCGCATATATTTCCTCGGGCTACCATTGCCATGTATGTTGCTGCGATTCTTTCTGGAGGCTGGTTCATTTTTCCGAAGGCGTGGTTCGCCGCCCGTCGGCTGCGACCCGACATGAACCTGCTGATGATGGTGGCCGTGATTGGCGCAGTCCTCATTTCAGAATGGTTCGAGGCGGCGACCGTGACCTTCCTGTTCGCGGTGGCCCTCGCCCTCGAATCGTGGAGCGTGGGACGCGCCCGTCAGGCCATTGGAGCACTGATGGATCTGTCTCCGACGACGGCGAAATACATCTCCCCCGAAGGGGGCGAGACCATCGAGGCACCCGTTGGCGATGTGCCTGTGGGAGCGACGGTTCTTGTTCGGCCCGGCGAACGCATCCCGCTCGATGGCGACGTATCGAGAGGCAAGACCACCGTCAATCAGGCACCAATAACCGGGGAATCGAAGCCGGTTCCGAAAGAGCCGGGCGATGAACTGTTCGCCGGTACGCTTAACGAAGACGGTGCTATCGAGTTCCGAGTCACCAAGGCGGCTTCGGACACCACCCTGGCCCGTATCATCCGCATGGTCGAGGACGCCCAATCCCGGCGTGCTGAGTCCGAACAGTGGGTGCAGACCTTTGCTCGCTACTACACGCCTGCGATGATGCTCCTGGCACTCGCAATCGCGATAGTGCCACCGTTGTTCTTCGGCGGTTCCTGGTACAACTGGTTCTATGAAGCTCTCGTGATTCTCGTCATCGCGTGTCCCTGTGCCCTCGTCATTTCTACTCCGGTAAGCGTTGTCGCCGGATTAAGTGCCGCCGCCAGGAACGGAGTGCTCATCAAGGGCGGCGTTTATCTGGAAGCCCCGGCTAAGCTACGTGCCATCGCCCTGGACAAGACGGGCACGCTGACCAGCGGCCACCCGGAAGTGCAGGAGGTCGTTTCCTTCACCGACGTATCTCGCGAGGAAATCCTTGCCCGTGCAGCAGCCCTTGAGGCATTGAGCGAGCACCCGATTGCCCGTGCGATCCTGCGAGCGGCGGAGGCAGAGGGTATCACGCCCGCAGCGGCAGATGACTTTCAGGCCATCAAGGGCCGGGGAGCGGAAGCGAAGATCGACGGCATTGCCTATTGGGTGGGAAGCCACCGACTGGGACACGAGCGTGGCGAAGAAGATGCGGAAATGCATGACCGGATCGGCAAGGCCGAAGATGCAGGGCACACGGTCGTATTGCTCGGATGCGACCGTGAGATACAAGGATTGATAACCATCGGCGATCCAGTACGCCCGGAATCCCGTGATGCTGTCAAGGCGATGCATGATGCGGGCATCGAGCATGTCGTCATGCTGACAGGCGACAACAAGGGTACGGCCAAAGCCGTCGCGGAAGCGACCGGGGTGGACGAATTCCTCGCGGAGTTGCTGCCCGAAGACAAAGTGGAAGAAATCCGGAAACTGGTGTCCCGCTGGGACAGGGTCGCCATGGTGGGCGACGGCGTGAACGACGCCCCGGCGATGGCGGAAGCCAGCTTTGGCATCGCGATGGGAGCAATGGGCACGGATGTCGCCATCGAAACCGCCGACATCGCACTCATGACCGACGACCTCAGTAGATTGCCCTGGCTGGTCCGGCACTCCCGGCGGACCCTGAACATCATCCGGCAGAACATCTTCTTTGCCCTCGGATTGAGGGTCGTGTTCGTTGTCCTCGCCCTGCTCGGTCTCGCCACCCTCTGGATGGCTATCGCAGCGGACATGGGAGCCTCGCTATTGGTCGTCTTTAACGGCCTGAGACTCATGAGGGGTGCTGCCGCCAAAGGAGGCGTTGAGGCATGATCTCATCCATTCACCTTTCCTTGTTGCCCGCCGCCGGTAACGTTGCGGGTAGAAGCCAATGGGATGGCGTCGCAAATCCGAAGATATCCTGATCATGTGTGGTCTACGTTAGTCGAAAGGTTTCGAAGTTATGGGTCATGGACATCACCACCACGACACTGAAAACATGAGCGACAGCCGTCTTTGGTGGGCCGTCGCCGTCAATGTCATTCTAACTGCGGCTCAGGTAATCGGCGGCGTCATTGCTGGTAGCCTCGCCCTGGTCGCAGACGCATTGCACAATCTTAGCGATGCAGCGGCGCTCGGCATCGCTTTGGTCGCCCGAAAGGCATCTCGAAAGCCTCCGGACGATGTCCGCACCTTTGGCTACCAGCGGGCGCAAATCATTGGAGCCATCATCAATCTGACCACCCTGATCCTGGTCGGACTTTATCTGACATTCGAAGCCGTCATGCGGCTTTTCGAACGCAATCCTATTGACGGCTGGATCGTGGTATGGCTTGCTGGGCTGGCCTTGGTGGTCGATGTGATCACAGCCGCGTTGACTTACAAGATGAGCAAAGGCAGCCTGAACATCAAGGCGGCTTTCATCCACAACCTCTCCGACGCTCTTGCCTCGGTCGGAGTGATGATCGCTGGCACGCTGATCATCCTCTATGAATGGTACTGGACAGACTTGGCGGTAACGCTGGCAATTTCCGCCTACATTCTCTGGCATGGCACGGTGGCCATGAAAAAGACCGTCAACATCCTTATGCAGGGCGTTCCGGATGACTTGGAGCCTGGCGACGTGGCTTCGTCGATTAAGACTCTCGACCAAGTCCAAGATCTTCACCACCTGCACATCTGGCAGATTGACGAGCATCATCGGTCGTTGGAGGCCCACATTGTGGTGAGTACGGATAGTCTAGTTCGCCTTGAAGAGGTGAAACACAAAATCAAGAAGCATCTCGCAGAGACTTTTGACATAACCCATTCAACGCTCGAATTTGAGCCAGAGGATACGCCCGGCTCTGACGAGTGCCAGACGAAGGACCATGATACATCGCACCACTCCACCCATGAATGATGGTCAATGGCGGCAGAATTTTCGGAGATCGGATGAAATGCGAGCTTCATACTTGATTTTCAGCAACGACGTACTCCGAGTAATTTGTGTTAATAGACAATCTGTTCTCAAGGAGAATGGTGGTCGCCGATAATTCTCAACAACAAACGAAGTTATATCTTTGCCACACCTTTCGCTGCTTTGCCCAATCCAGCTCCAGCGTGAGTGAGCCGATGTCTGCGTATTTGAGGGGATCGCGGGGGGCGTCGATGCGGGGCAGGAAGAGGAGGTCTTCCTGGATGTCGGGGGCGAGGAGGCGGAGGTTCATGATTTGGGTGATGCGGGCGCGGCTGACGTGGCCGAGGCGGGCGAGGTCGGCCATGTCGGTGACTTCGCCGTTGGCCAGCAGCCCCTCGAAGTGAATGGCGAGGGCCATGAGCCGGGATAGACGCGGCACGCGGCCGGGCGCCAATTCCTCGGGTTCTGCGGGTGCCTTTCCCTTGACCAGTCGTTTTCTCCCATGCCGGGATCGTTCGAAATGGACGTCGAATTCAAGGGTCATTCCGCTCATTGGTATCCTCCTGTATTTCAGCGGTGTGTTCCTGGGCCAGCGCGTGGATGCCGTTGGGCCGGAAGGTCAGGGAGACGGAGCCGGCGTCGCCATCGTAGCCAACGCGCTCGACGACCAGATTCATCACCCGGCATTGCTCGCGCGGAGTGAGTTGGTCCCAGACCGGGCTGAATAACGACAGGGCCGCCGCCATCTCCCGCTCGGTGACGAGTTCCCCGGACACGGCCACGACCTCCTCCCGCAGTTCCGTGCTCCGGCGGCGGATGTGCTCAATACGCTCCTGTACGTCCGCGAGCTTGCGCGTCTCAGCACCGGACATTTCGCCCACGTCGGCCATCGACTTCACCAATTCTCGCTCCTGCTCGGACAGGTCGTGCAGTTCACGCCGGAGGGTGTCCTGCTCGTGTTGCAGGTCGCGTAGCCGTCCTACATTTTCCGCGCGCGCTTTGGCTACAGCCTCGGCAACAAGGGCGTCGTCCGTGCCGATGTGGCGAATCTGCTCGACCACGAACCGCTCAATATCGTGGGCGGGAACCGAGCGCGTTGGGCAGGTGTCCCACCCCAACTTCTGCGCGTGGGAACAGACGTAATAACGATAGCGCCGGTTGCCGCGGGAGGTGTAGGCGTGGATCATGGCGGCGTTGCAGGACTCGCATACGAGGAGGCCCTTCAGCAGCGCGCCGTACTTGTTGCGCACGCGCGCCCCGCCATCGGTCCCATTTTGTTTGAGTAGCGTCTGGACACGGTTCCAGATGTCTTCCGACACCAGCGCCTGGTGCTGGCCCTCGTAAATATCACCTTTGTAGTTCACCTTGCCGATGTAGATGATGTTTGTGAGCAGCTTAAAGAGGTTTGTCTTGCTGAAGGGTCGGCCACCATGCTCCTTCTTTCGCTTGCTCGTCCAGCACTTGGTGGTGTAGCCGCGCCGGTTGAGTTCCTGGGCCGTGCGCACGAGCCCCTGGTGCTCCAGGTAGCAGGAGAAGATTTCGCGTACCTGCTCGGCCTCGGTCTCGTTGACGAGGATACGCCCACCGGCCGGATCGACATCGTAGCCAAGGACCGGAGCGCCGCCAACCCACCGGCCCTTCTTGCGCGCCGCAGACATCTTATCTCGCGTACGCTCAGCGATGATCTCCCGCTCAAACTGGGCGAAGGACAACAGGATATTGAGCGTCAGACGCCCCATGGAATGGGTCGTGTTGAATTGCTGCGTCACGGAGGCGAACTTCACATTGTTCGTCTCAAGTATCCCCATGATGCGGGCGAAGTCGAGCAGCGAACGACTCAGGCGGTCAACCTTGTATACGACGATGCAGTCGACCTTGTCGTCCTCGACGTCGCGCAGCAGCCGTTTCAGCGCCGGTCGCTCGATGTTCCCGCCAGTGAAGCCACCGTCATCGTATTTGTCCGGCAGGACGACCCAGCCTTCGTGACGCTGGCTGGCGATGTAGGCTTCGGCGGACTCGCGCTGGGCGTCGAGCGTGTTGAATTCCTGGTCCAGCCCCTCATCCGTCGACTTGCGTGTGTAGATGGCGCAGCGAATGCGCGTGGGCGCGGATGGTTCTTCGATTCGTGTCTGTCTGGGCACTCCGTTCCTCCGTTACTTCTTCAGGCCGAAAAAATCGAAGCCATTCCAGTTTGTGCCTGTGATTTCCCGCGCGACGGCCGACAGGGACTTATAAGTCTTGCCGTTGCAGCGGAAACCCTCGTCGATTACACACACCTCAATATTCTTCCCTTTGTAGTTCCGCCTTAGGATTCCGCCCGGCGCGGGCAGCCGGCTGTCCCGTGGCACGAAGGCGCGTGTCACGGTGCGCCGTGGTTCGGCCGGTCGCGGCGGATCGAACGTGCCCCGGGGGGCGCGTATTCGAAGGTCGGCTTCATTGGCGAGTTCGGCCGCACGCCGTCGCGCCCGTTCGGAGATGTCCCCCTCCGCAATTGCCTGCTTGCGCCAGACAATGCGCTTAACGAGGTAGGCCTTGTTGTTGGTCTTGTTCTCCTCGCCGGTCAACCGCGCATACTCGCGCTGCAGTTGGCACACTGTCATTTCGTTGAGGCGGGCGACCTCATCCGGGATGTTGAGCGTCATTGCGTACTCCCTCTCGGCTCTCGCCGCGTTAATCCGTGTCGCAATGGACGCTTGGTTGGGCGGGCGGAATCAAGTCACTCTGAGAGGAGTCTTTCGGGAGAGAATCCGGCGTTGCGGACATGCTCTCGGCACGACAGTGACGAATGATTTCGGGGTAGTCCACACGCTTGCGAAGGCGCAGGAAGCCCTTCGCCAACAGCCCGGCCAACTCCTGGTGGCGGGCTTCCGCGGTCATCTCTTCCGGCTTCTCGATTTCGATCATCCGTCGGCTGCTCCTCGGTAAGTTTCGCTTGGGCCACCAGGTGGGC
>NPIG01001060.1_pt2 | contig 14220 bp, 10 predicted proteins | sample 8637441 | NCBI WGS metagenome assembly NPIG01 (sample SAMN07420675, study PRJNA396082) | bioreactor metagenome | isolation source: sample BR6 brine-fed electro-methanogenic bioreactor BR | place: Japan: Kochi | collected 2016-06-14 | reverse complement strand
TCAAGAACCCGAACGTCAGCACCGTGATCACGGGCGCCTCCCGCCCGGAGCAGGTCGTCGAGAACATGGCGGCCCTCGAGCTGGTGGACGCGCTCGACGACGCGGTGATGGAACGCATCGAGACGATCCTCGACAACCGGCCGGAAGCGCCGATGGACTGGCGACAGTGGTGAGCACTCCCTACTCGAAGACCGTGATGATCGCCGCCGCCGCCGCGGCCGTGGCGCTCGGCGTCCTGTCCGTGCTGCTCCTGTCGAGCTGCACCTCCTCCCCCGACTATCCGTCCCCACCGCGGTTCGCTGGTGACGACACCGTCGACGTCATCCACGGCGTCGAGGTTGCGGACCCGTACCGATGGCTAGAAGACCGCGAGAGCGCCCGGACGAAGGAGTTCATTGCGGCGCAGCGGGAGTACGCGGAGCAGGTCGTCGCGAAGATCCCCCAGATCGACGAGTTCAAGGCGATGCTCACGGGACTGATCGATCACGACGAGTTCGGCCTGCCACTCGAGCGCGGCAAGCGCACCTTCTACTCGAAGCGCACGGCGGGACAAGACCGCTCCGTGATCATCATCCACGAGGACGGCGCGCCCGCCGAACGCGTGCTCGTCGATCCCCACGAGCTCGGCGAAGACGCGCGGGTTCAGATCGTGGACGCGAGTGAAGACGGCGCCCTGCTGCTCTATCGCGTGAGGCGCACCGGGATGGAGACCCACGCGCTTCACCTCTTCGACGTCGATCGCGGCGAAGACCGCCCGGACCGGCTGCCCGCGGGTCGCTACTATTCCGTCTCGATCACGCCGGACGGCAAAGACGTCTTCTACACGCGCATCAACGAAGGCAACGTCGGCCCCGTCTATCGCCACCGCGTCGGCGACGACCCCGCGCACGACGAAATGATCTACGGCGACGGGCTCGAGTCGGGGCAGGCCGCGCTGGCCGCGCTCGGCGATCGGGGCCGTTTCCTCGTTGTCCACGTATTCCGCGGCAGCGCCGGCGAAACCGACCTCTTCGTTCTCGACCGGCGCTCGGGCACCATGCGCCGGGCCTGCACCGGCCTCGGTGTCCACACCGACGGGGTGGTGTACGGCGGCCAGCTCTACCTCCGCACGGACTGGAACGCTCCGACCGGGCGCGTGATGGTCGCCGACCCGACGCAGCCGGCTCTCGAGAGCTGGCGCGAGTTGATCCCCGCGCGGCCCGAGTCCGTGCTCCAGAGCATCACGGGCGTCGGAGGCCGGCTGATCGCGAAGTACCTGGAGCAGGCGCGCTCGCGCATCCTCACCTTCGACACCGAAGGGGTGATCGTCGGCGAGTTGAACTTCGACGCGCTCGGCTCGGTGGGCGGCATACGTGGGCGGTGGAACCAGGAGGCCGCGTACTTCGACTTCAGCTCGTTCCACATCCCGCGCTCGGTCTACCGCTACGAGGTCCAGCACGGTACGAAGTCCGTGTGGGCGAAGCCGTCGATTCCCGTCGACTCCTCGCTCTACAACGCCCAGCAAGCGTGGGTCACGGCGGACGACGGCGCGAAGATCCCGATCTTCGTCGTGCACCGGAAGGGGCTCGTCCTCGACGGGATGAACCCGACCATCGTCTTCGTGCACGGCAGCTTCGGGGCAATCAGCTCACCGCGCTTCAGTCACTCCGCCCTCGCCTGGCTCGACCACGGAGGCATCTTCTTCGTCGCGAACGTGCGTGGAAGCGGCGCGCTCGGCGAGGAGTGGCACGCGGCGGGCCAGCGGCTGAACAAGCAGCGCTCGATCGACGACATGATCGACGTGGCGGAGTGGATCATCGACGAGGGCTACGCGAGCTCGGAGAGCCTCGGNNCGTCGAAGGGCACGGCGCGGGCGGAATCATCGCCACCGCCGCCGTCACGCAACGCCCCGACCTCTTCCGCGGCCTCGTCTCCGCGAGTCCCCTCACCGACATGGTGCGCTACGAAAAGTTCGGCATGGCCGACTTCTGGCAGAGCGAGTTCGGTTCGGTCGAGAACGCGGAGGACTTCGCCGCTCTCTACGCCTACTCGCCCTACCACAACGTCGAGGATGGCGCCGACTACCCAGCGGCCGTCTTCTTCGCGGGTGGCGGCGATCAGGCGATCTCACCGATGCACACGCTCAAGCTGGTCGCGGCGCTCCAAGCGGGGACGCGCTCCGATCTGCCGGTGATCGTGCGTCTGCACGAGGGCGGCAGGAAGAGCTCGGCGATCGCGCTGGCCGAGCAGGTCGACGACTCGGCAGCCGCGCTGAGTCTCCTGCTCCAGGTGCTCGGCGAAGAACGCAGCGAGCGCTGACACGCGCGTCGCTCACGGAAAAGGGCGCCCTCACGGGCGCCCTTTCGCGTTTCGCGTCGTCGCTTCAGCTCAGCGGGCGCTCTCGACGAAGCGCACCCAGCCGTGGTCGTCCGCGACGCGGCCGTACTGGATACCGGTGAGCTTCTCGTAGAGCTTCTTCGACGTCTCGCCGACGCCGCCATCGCCGACGACGATCTCCTCGTCCTCGTAGACGAGCGAGCCCATCGCGGTGACGACGGCCGCGGTCCCGACCGCGAACATCTCCTTGAGAGAGCCGTCCGCCGCGCGCTCCTTGACTTCGCCGATCGAGATCGGGCGCTCCTCGACGCTCAGGCCGAACTCGTCGGCGAGAGTCATGATCGAGTTGCGCGTGACGCCGGGCAGGATGCTGCCGGTCAGCGGTGAGGTCGCCAGCGTGTCCTCGAAGCGGCAGTACACGTTCATACCGCCGAGCTCCTCGAGATAGGTCCCCTCACGCGCGTCGAGATAGAGCACCTGCGAGCAGCCCTTCTTCTTCGCGATCTCTCCGGGCAGCAAGCTCGCGGCGTAGTTGCCCGAGGTCTTCGCGAAGCCGATTCCGCCAACCGCCGCGCGCACGTACTCGTTGGTCACCCAGATGCGGACCGGCTTGAAGCCGGTGGCGAAGTACGGGCCGACCGGACCGACGATCACGTAGTAGATGTACTCGGAGGAGGTCTTCACTCCGAGGCTGGCTTCGGTCCCGATCATCGTCGGACGGATGTAGAGGCTCCCCTGGCCGTCGCTCGGGATCCAGTCCTGCTCGAGATCGACCAGCGTCTCGATCGACGAGAGGAAGAGCTCCGCAGGCACTTCCGGCATGCACAGGCGGCGCGCCGATGCGTTGAAACGCTCCCCGTTCTTTTCCGGGCGGAACAGAGCGACCCGGCCATTTTCCCAGCGGTAGGCCTTGAGCCCCTCGAACACCTCCTGCGCGTAGTGGAGGACGTTGGCCGCAGGGTCGAGTGACAACGGGCCGTAAGGGACGATCTCTGCATCGTGCCAGCCGGTGCCTTGGCTCCATCGCGCCATGAACATGCGGTCGGAGAAGGTGCGGCCGAAACCCGGATCTTCGAGCTTCTGCTTGATGACGTCGCCGGGCGTGAGCTTGGCGTCACGAATCTTGATGTCCATGCATGAACCTCTCTCGGGGATGCCCGTCAGATACGCGCGGAATGCGGAGGGACGAGCTACTGAGCTTATCCTCCCGTAAGCTAAGAGACTCCGCAAGCCCGGGTTTCTTCGTAGAAATTACAACGAAAGTCGCACCCGCTGATCCGCAGGAGAACCTCGTTGAGTCCCGACGAACTGCGCGCCGCCCTGCTCCGTGCGCTCGCGCTCGAAAACCCCGAGAAAGCGCACGGCCCGCGGGGAGACGACGGGAGCGGAGACGGTGCGCCGACCCGCGACGCCGCAGTCCTCGTCCCCTTCGTCGCCCACGCCGAGGAGCCCACTCTGCTCCTGACGCTACGTACGCCTCACTTACGCAGTCACGCCGGCCAGGTCAGCTTTCCCGGCGGTCGGTGCGAGGAGGAGGACGACGGACCGGTCGGCACCGCGCTCCGCGAGGCGCGGGAGGAGATCGGCCTCGACGCGAGCCGGGTCGAAGTCCTCGGGGTCCTCGACAGCTACGAGACGATCACGGGATTCCGCGTTTGCCCCGTCGTCGGCTTCGTCACCCCGGGCTTCTCGCTCGAGCCAGACCACAACGAGGTCGCCGAAGTCTTCGAGCTGCCCGCCCGGCTCGTCCTCGACCGGGAGCGCTGGGTCGAGCGACACGTCCACTACCGCGGCCGCGAGCGCTGCTTCTACGAGCTCGACTGGGACGGGAAGCACGTCTGGGGCGCGACGGCGGGCATGCTCGTCGGGCTGTGCCAGAGGCTTGCAGCGCTCTAGGAGCCCGAGCGGGCCGCACTCCGGGGCGCTTGGCCCGGAAGGATCGTGACCATTCCGGGCCAGGGCCCTGGAGAGCAGGTATCGATCAGGCCTCGGGCTCGGCAGGGGCTTCGATCGGAGCCGGCATCGGCAGGACGCGGGAGGTGTGCATCATGAGGATCTCCCACGTGCCCTCTCGCTTCCCGAGAACGATGGTGAAGCGGCCGCTCATCGTGATGGCGCCCTCGGGCCCCGGCATCTCGAGCGTCCAGAGGCCGTAGCTCGTCGCGAGGCCGCGGTCGAGCTTCACGTGTTTGTCGGTGATCGTGAAGGTCTTGGCGACACCATCCCCGAGGTTCTTCTCCCAGGCCGCCTGGATCGCCGCGTACCCGCTGAGCTCCTCGTGGATCCCGTAGACGACCGGCTCGGGGTTCTTGGCGAACAGAGCGGTGACCTTCGCCGCGTCCCCTTCGTTGATGCCCGCGCTCAGCGACTCGAGCACGGCGTCGAGCGCCTCCATGTCCGCCTTCGGGTCGTACTGCTGGCAACCCGCCAAGAGACTGACGATGACGACGACGAAGAACACACCCTTGAGACTGCGCATGAAACCTCCCCTCTGGCATGAAGAGGCCACCATACTCCATGCAGTTCCGGTTGAGGAAGCGCCCCCCGGGGCTCCGGGCCGCCCCAAGAAGTGAGCGCGGCCCCTTCGCGGTGCTCCCGGCATCGAGAATTGCGATGAGTGTCGCAAGAAGGCGTGGCGACGGCGCGATCCGCGTTAGAATAGGCGCTCCCTCACCCCCCCTGATCGATGAGTGACGCGAGTGCCCGGTTCCGCTGTGCGCCGGGCTCATCGGACGGGCTCGAGGCTCGGGCCCGGTAAGACGAAGCTGCCCCACGAGACCCTCGTCCGCGGGGAGTTTTGCCGTGCCGCCGAAGCCGCGTCCAGACGTCTCACGAGGAGAAGCCATGGGCTGCGACACCCTGAAGCGCCGCGCCGTCCACATCCACATCGCCGATGAGGCCGCCGCCAACCCGCCACTCAGCGAGCCAGAGCTCCGCGCATTCGAGGAGTTCGACCTCATCTACCGCTCGCTCTGCGGGCTGATGTTCAACTACGTCCCGATGTCCGGACACCCCGGCGGCTCGATCTCTTCCGGCCGCTTCGTCTCCGGGCTGCTCTTCGACGGCCTCGACTACGACTTGGCCGACCCCGAGCGGAACGACGCCGACATCATCTCCTACGCCGCCGGGCACAAGGCGCTCGGTCTCTACGGCATGTGGGCGATGCGCAACGAGGTGGCGCGCCAGGCCGCGCCGGAGCTGCTCCCGGCCGACACCAAGCACCAGCTTCGTCTCGAGGATCTCCTCGGCTTCCGCCGAAACCCCGTCACGGACACGCCGCTCTTCCGTGAGTTCTCCGCGAAGCCGCTCGATGGGCACCCGACGCCCGCGACGCCCTTCGTCCGCCTCTCGACCGGCGCCTCCGGCGTTGGCGTCGCCACCTCCCTCGGGCTCGCCTACGGCGCGCGCGACTACTACGGGAAGAACGCGCCGAAGGTCCACATCGTCGAGGGCGAGGGTGGCCTGACTCCGGGCCGCGTCGCCGAGGCGATGGCCGCCGCCGGCACCGCGCAGGTCGACAACGTCGTCCTCCACGTCGACTGGAACCAGGCCTCGATCGACTCGAACGCGGTCTGCCGCGACGGCGACACCCCGGGCGACTACGTCCAGTGGAACCCGATGGAGCTCGCGCTCTTGAACGACTGGAACGTCATCGAGGTCGAGGACGGCCGCGACTTCCAGCAGGTGATCGCCGCGCAGCGCAAGGCCAAGGCGCTCGACAACGGCCAGCCGACCGCGATCGTCTACCGCACGACCAAGGGCTGGCAGTACGGCATCGAAGGCCGCGCCTCCCACGGCGCCGGCCACAAGCTCTGCTCCGACCCGTTCTTCGAGGCCGTGCGCCCGCTGACCGAGCTGACCTCCGCGGCGCTGCCGTGCTGTGACGGCGACAAGCGCTGCGACTGCGACGACAAGCGCAAGATCATGGAAGAGTGCTACTGGGAAGCTCTCCAGGTCGTGCGCAAGGCGATCGCCGAGCGCAGCGAGACGACGGGCGTGTTCGCCGCGCGTCTCCGTGGCGCGAAGACCCGTCTCGAAGACGCCGCGCGCCAGGCCCGCGCCGACGCGCCGTCGATCGACAAGGCCTACGAGCTCGCCAAGAGCTCCGCGACCAAGGCTCCCGAGGGCATGCTCCCCACCGTCGGTGAGGGTGCGACGCTCCGCGGCGAGCTCGGCAAGGTCCTCGGCCACTACAACAACGCCACCGGCGGAGCGTTCCTCGCCGCCGCCGCCGACCTCCTCGGCTCGACCAGCGTGAACATGGTCGCTGGCGACGCCCCGGGCGGGTTCTGGAACACGATCAGCAACCCGGCCGCGCGCCTTCTCTCCATCGGCGGCATCTGCGAAGACGCGATGGCCGGCATCCTCGCCGGTCTGTCGACCTTCGGCCACCACGTTGGCGTCGGCTCCTCCTACGGCGCCTTCATCGCCCCGCTCGCGCACATTCCCGCGCGCCTGCACGCCATCGGCTCGCAGTCCAAGCACGAGATCACCGGCCAGGAGTACCGGCCGATGATCGTCGTCTGCGCCCACGCTGGCCTCAAGACCGGCGAGGACGGCCCGACCCACGCCGACCCGCAGCCGCTCCAGCTCGTGCAGGGCAACTTCCCTGTCGGCACTTCGATGGCGCTGACTCCGTGGGATCCGGCCGAGGTCTGGACGCTGTTCTCCGCCGCGCTCGCGAAGCGCCCGGCCGTGCTCTTCCCGTTCGTCACGCGGCCGACGGAGATGGTCCTCGACCGCGCGGCCCTCGGCCTCGCGCCCGTCGAGGCAGCGGCCCAGGGCGTCTACCGCCTCCGCGCCGCCAAGGGTGAGTCGCACGGCACGATCGTCCTCCAGGGCAGCGGCGTGACCTACGCGTTCCTCGAGGGTGCGCTGCCGCGCCTGAACGAGGACGGCATCGACCTCGACATCTACTACATCGCGAGCGAGGAGCTCTTCGACACGCTGAGCGCGGACGAGCGCGAGGCGATCTTCCCCGCCGCGAAGCGCGCCGAGGCGATGGGCATCACCGGCTTCACGATGCCGACGCTCTACCGCTGGGTCACTTCGGACAAGGGCCGGGACAACTCCCTCTATCCCTTCATGAAGGGGCACTTCCTCGGCAGCGGCCAGGCCGACCAGGTCCTCGCCGAAGCCGGCCTCGACGGCGAAGCGCAGTACCGCGCGGTGCTCGGCCACCTCGGTCGCTGAACCCGATCACCATCAACGACGAAAGGGGCGGCTTCGGCCGCCCCTTTTTTCGTCTTCCACGTGCAGTTGGCTATGCCTATCTCCGGCGAACGATCGTGAAGCTCGCGCGCGCTCCCTGACCCTCTTCGATCGTGATGCCCGCGAACGAGGGCGAGCTCGCGAGGCTGCTCCCGCCGGGCCCCATCGGCACGACGCGGTAGCTCCCCGGCGCGAGCTCCTTCACGCGGAGGAGCGCACGCCCCTCGTCGATGCGCTCTGGAGCGAGGCGGCTGTGCTCGGCGAGCACGCTGTTCGGCCCGAGGATCACGACCTCGGCCACGAGCGCGACTCGGCCCGTCAGCTCGACGACGAGCTCGCCGGGGGCGGCCTCGGCAGATACGGCGGTGGCAAGCTGCGCGGGGGGAGCGGCTGGCTCGGGCTGCGGCTTGGACTGCGGCTTGGGCTGTGGCTCGGGCTGTTGCTTGGGCGTTGGGGCGGGCTCTCTCGGCTCCGGGGGCGCGGGCGCCACCTTCTCTTCCGGCAGAGGGTCCACTCTCCGCGGGGCTGCGGGAATCGCGGGAGTCACGGGCTTCGGCTTGGCGGCTGGCGTGCTCGCCTTCGCGGGAGCTTTCACCGGAGCCGGGCTCTTCGGCAGAGGCGTCGCGGCCGCGGTCTCGCTGGGCTCGTCGGACGGCGCCTCGGCCGGCGGCGACGCTTCGGCCGGAGATGTCTTGGGAGCCGGCGGCACGCGCTCGACGGTCTCCCCTCGCGGCTTGCTCGGCGGGGCCGGTTCGGTCGGCGGCTGTGCCTTCGGCAGGGACTTCGGTTGGGGCTTCGGTTCGGGCTCCACCCGCGCTGGCTCGGTCTTGGCCGGTGCAGGCTCGGCCACGGCGGCGGGAGGCGCCGGCCTCGGCTTCTTCTCGAGCACGAACTCGACGCGCTCGAGCGCGTCGAGATCCACCTCTTCGAGGGGCTTGCTCTCTCTCACGACCGCCACGCCGGCATCGCCGAAGATCGCGAGGGCGTCGGCGGGCTCGGCGAGTGCGGTACGCCGCGTCGGGAGCAGGTGCGCTCCGTCGAGCACGACGAGCGTCGCAGGCTCCGCCGTCAGTGCAACGGCGCTCCGCCCTCGCTCGATCCAGGCGATGTCGACGATCGTCCCGGAGAGCTCTACCGAGGCCCGCACGGGCAAGCTCCCCCGGGTTCGCGTGTCGTCGAGGTCGACGGCGACGAGGCGGGGACCCTGCGCGACGAGCACACGGCTCTCCAGCGGCATCGTCGCGAGCGCGGTGATCTCCTCCGGAAACGGGAACACCTCACGGCTGTACCCTTCCGGAAGCTCGAAGCTGCGGATGTTGGAACCGACGGCGAGGAAGAGACCCGCGCCCGAAGGCGCCATCGCAATCGCGCTCGGCCGCGCGGGCAGCGCGCGCATCAGCGGCTTCCGGTCGCTATTCGGGTCGACGATCCAGAGCGCGAAATCGCCCCGGCGTTCATGGATGTGGTAAGCGCGACCTCCGCCGGCCGCGAGCTGCTCGGCCCGAGAGCGCAGGTCGACGCGCTTGGAGATCTCCCACTCGGGCTCACCCGGGACGAGGAACTCGAGGCGTCCCCCCTTCGGGCCGGGGAAGCCGACGACGACCATCATGTCGTCGCAAGCGAGGCTCAGTGGCGTGCCTTGCTCCCACGACTTGAGCAGGCGCCCGCCGGGCCACTCGCGCAGCTCGCGCGCCCGAAGCGTGAGCACACTCTCCCCGCGCTTGCACACTCCCACGCCAGGCTCGGGCGCAGGATCTGGCTTCGCCGCCACACTCCACGGCGAGGCGAGGGAGAACGAGAGAGCGACCAGTACCGTCGATGTGAAGCGAGCCATGGGACCTCCGCTGCGCCGTGCCACGCGCATCCAGAGTATGAACCAGAAGAGACGCGGCCGCGGAGCCCGGCTACCAGATGGCCACCTCGCGATGCCCGCCGGCGTCGGCGGCGGCCCGGAACATCCCCGAGGTGTTGAAGCGCATGATGATCGAGCCGTCTTCGCCCACCGCAATCAGGCCGCCGACATCCTTCTCGAGCGTCGTGCCGATCGCGTGCGTCGCAGCCTCGTTCACGTCCTCCCCGAGGAGCCGCATGCGCATCGCCACCGAGGCGGCAATCGAGTGCCGGATGAACTCCTCACCCGTTCCGGTGCAGGAGACGGCGCAGGTGTCGTCGGAGGCGTAGGTCCCGGCCCCGACGATCGGCACGTCCCCGACCCGCCCCCAGAGCTTGCCCGCGAGCCCGCCCGTCGAGGTCGCCGCTGCCAGATGCCCATCTCGATCCCGCGCGACGGCTCCGACCGTCCCCTTGACTGGGGCTTCGGCGTCCTTCTCGCGCAGCTCTCTCCACTGCTCGTGACGCCGCGGCGTGATCAGCCACTCCGGCTCGACCCGCTCGACCCCCGCTTCGTCGGCGAACGCCTCCGCCCCCGTCCCCGCGAGCAGCACGTGCCGGGTGTTCTCCATCACGGCACGCGCGAGGCTCACCGGGTGGCGCACGGTGCGCACTCCGGCGACGGCGCCGCAGCGCTGGTCCCGCCCGTCCATGATCGCGGCATCGAGCTCGGGTTCTCCGTGCCAGTTCAGCACGGCGCCCCTCCCCGCGTTGAAGAGGGGGTCGTCCTCGAGCATCCGCACGACGGTCTCGACGACCTCGAGTGCCGGTCGCCCCTCCTCGAGCAAGCGCGCGCCCTCGCCGAGCGCACGCTCGAGTCCCTCCCGGTAGGCCCGCTCCCGCTCGGGCGGGATGTCACGCGGGATCCGGCCTGCCCCCGCATGGATCGCGAGCGACCAGGCCGGGGCTTCGGGCGAGGGTGTGGGCCCGGCATCGCATCCAGCCAAGAGAAGAGCGCAGAGAAGGAGGGCGAGCAGCGAGAAGAACCGGACGATTCGCGTCATGGGGAGACTCCAGGACTCGAGACGGCCCATCATAAAGCGGAGCCCGGGTCCAAAGGACCCGGGCTCCAACTTCCCACACTGCAAGCCCCTTGGCCCGAAGCCAAGACGGCCGTTGACATCACTGTAGCAAAACGAAGCTCTTCTGCTGCGAGCCAAGTACCTCGCGCTCGCGCCGCGCCTCGACCGTCAGCCCCCACTCGCCGTAGAGCCCGTGCTGGGTGATCCACGAGCCGCTCACGGGGATGGAGAGTACGGCAGCTCGCGTCCGCGACGGGACGATCGGGATCAGGGCGCCGTGAGGGACGGTCTTCGCGAGCGCGCCCCAGGGGCGGAGCATCGCGGAGCGTACCGGCACCGGAGAGAGATCGGGCCGGTGGACGCGACTCTTGGCCGCGTCCTGCACGACGGGGCGCACGAGCGTCTGGTACAGGCTCCCGTCGGGGAGACGGAAACGTGCGACGAGATCGAAGTCCTCGTCACCGAGCACCCGCGCGTCGAGCGCGACGAGCACGAAGAGCGTCGTCGTGTCGTGCGCCGGGAACGGCCCGTCCCAACGCGGCAGGACGAAGTGTCCCGCAGCGAAGAGCGGCGCGGGATCCTCGTCGAGGAGCACGACGCCGAGCACGGCGTTCTTCGGCACTGCGGGTTGAGCGGGCGCCGGCTGCACGACACGCGGCTGGCGGACCCGGTGGGAACGATCGAAGACACGCTCGCGCGGCCCGGCGGCCACGGCCAACGATGAGAGGGGGAGAAGAAGAGCCAGCGTCGCGACGATGACCCAGGAAGTTCCGCTTCGCCCGTGGCTGCGCATCACTTCGCCCCCCAGAGCAGGTCGACCCAATGGAAGATGCCGCTCGTCGTACCGACGACGATCCCCTGCGTGGTGCCGTCCGCGTAGTCGAAGCTAGGATCGCCGACCGTCTTGCCGGTCTCGATCAGGAAGCTCCGGTTGATGGCGCCCGAAGTGGCGTCGAGCTCGTAGAGGTGCCCATCCCCGGCCCCGACGAAGGCCCGGGTGTTCGCCGTGCCCCCGACGTAGCGCAGCACGAGAGGCAGCGACGGACTCGAGATCGCCGTCGACCAATAGGACGAATTCTCGAAGCGCCCGTTGGCCGCGATCTTCACGCCGTGGACGAGGGTGTCCGTCGACCACACGACCCAGTTCTCGTAGAGGCCTGGGCTGACGGCCACGCCCGTGCCGACGGCGATGCCCTGTGACCGGCCCGTCCCGCTCGCCTCGGTGTAGCCGTCGATCTGGACGAGTGAGGACCCGGGCCCGCCGGTGCGATTGAAGGCGCTGAACAGGTAGAGCGCGCCGACGTCGTTGCCGACGAGGACGAAGCGGTCGACGTTGCGCCGCACCATCTCGGGACGCGCGTCGATGTCGCCGATGCCGGAGATCTGCGCGTACGGGGTCGGTGGCAACGACGGACCCGACGCGACCTCGAGCACCGCGACGGACTCGCCGCCATCGTCGCGCACGCCGACGAAGAGCAGGTTGTTGGCCGTGTTGCGGTAGATGATCAGCGGCGCCGCGTTGCCGATTCCGAGCCCATCGATGCCGCCGTCCCACGCCGAGTGCATCGTCGAGAGGTCGTGGGAGTAGAGCAGGACCTTGTTGTCCGTCGTCCCGCAACGCGTGACGACGGCGACGACGTCATCGTCGCCGTTCGCGTTCGAGTCGAAGCCGTCGACCATGACGACCGGCCCCCCCTGGAGGATGCCGCTCGTGCAACCGGCGTCGGTGATGACATCCGCGCTGCCTTCCGCCGTCACGACTCCGTCGTCGAGGCCGAAGCGATAGGCCACGCCGTCCTGAGCCGTCAGGAACGCCGTGGGGTCCGCTGCGCCCTGACCGAACGAGAGGTCGCCAACGACCGGACGCGACTGCACGGAGCCACCCACCTGCGGAGGACTCCACGTGCCGCGGGTTCCGTCGTCCGCGTCGATCCGGTGAAGCAACTGGTCGTTGCCGATCCCGACCGAGTGCTGCTGCGGGATGACGCCAACGGGTGAGAGTGCCGAGCCGCCCGTCGAGAAGCCCCAGCGGATCTCGGATGACGCGCGCGGCGTCGCCAGGCTCGGGCTGCCGGGCGAGTAGTCGGGCGTACCGTCGAACGCGAAGGCCGCGTAGTGGTACACCGAGCCGTTGACGAGCCCGGTGTCGACACACTGCGTGACGCCGGTGCTCGTCTTGCACGCGACGACGCTGGCACCGAGCGGGTCGCCGACGTCGTAGCTCTGACCGTCGGTGGGCACGTCGGCAACCGCCGCACCTTCGCGCCGGAGGACGAGCACGCCCGCGAATCCGGGATCGCCGGGGTTGTCCCACTCGAGTGTTGCCTGGAGCGAGACCGCCGCAGCCGTCAGCTTCTCTACCGTGCCCGGCGCGGCGGTGGCCGCGCCCACGGTGAGCAGTACGGCGATGCCGACGCAGACTGCTCCCATGCCCTGCTTTGAGATCACCATGAAGAGCCCCCCGAACGCCAGAGCGGGCGCGCGCCGGGAAGGGGTGCGACTCGCGACCAGCGTTCGTCTCGTTGTGGACCCCGGACCCCTGCCGCCCGGAATCGTCCGGAAAGGTTCTTCGAGGTGGTGGCCAAAGCCACAGAAAATCTGGATCTATTCTCCGTTCCAGAAAGAACGAGTCTCCGTTTGACGTCCACGCTTCTCAGTCTGAGAACGAAAGCTCGTGAATCCGTTCTCAGAGTGAGAAGACGAAAGGGACTGGCCTTCGGAAATAGACATGTTTCGGGCAAATATGAACATATCGAAACATCGCGCGTGTTGGCATCCCGATTGCTTTATGAGAGGGCGCACGCAAGCAGGCTCCTCAAAGGGTTTTCGAGCCGGATCGTCAGGGATCCGGCTCGTCGCTTTTTTGGGGGCAAGTTCTTCTGGAGGCACGTCGCTCCCGCGATCAGAGACCCGGCTTCACGCCTCCGAGACATCCTGACAGCGCGCACAGAAGAAGGTGCTGCGCTGTGCCTGGACGGCCTTCGCAATCGAAGCACCGCAGCTCGTGCAGCTCTCTCCTTCCCGGGAGTAGACCGCGAGGTAGCGCTGGTAGGAGCCGGTCATTCCCTGCGCACCCTGAAAGTCCGAGAAGGTGGTCCCGCACGCCCGCACCGCATCCTCGAGCACGCTCCGAACGGCGCGGGCCAATCGCTCGGCCTCACCCTCAGCGAGAGAGCCTGCCGGACGAAACGGCGAGAGCCTCGCCCAGTGGAGGATCTCCGATGCGTAGATGTTGCCGAGCCCGACGAGGCGGTCTTGCCGGAGAAGCCACACTTTGAGCGCCTGGGAGCTGCCGTCGATCAGGCCCGCCAGGCGAGCCCCGTCGACGGACTCCGTGAATGGGTCCACCCCGCTCGCCACGGGAGGAGTCGCCGCGTGCCACACCAGGGTGCCGAAGCGGCGGGGATCGACGAAGGCCACGCGGCCGCCCTCGAGCTCGAGGAGCGCGCGCAGGTGGCGCGGCGGACGCGCAGTGCCGTCCGGCACCCAGAGCAGGCGTCCCGTCATCCGGAGATGCACGGCGAGGTGCGCCCGCGGTGCCGATTCGGCCGACGGCGCGAGCGCCAGAACGACCTCCTTTCCTACCCGCGTGACGCTGCTGACGACGAGGCCTGGCCCGCCGGGGCGCCGCCCGGGGCTTAACAGAGAATCCAAGACACGTAAGGCCTTCACGGTTCGCCCCTCGGCCAAGGGAGCGAGCTGCCGCACCACGGTCTCGACTTCGGGAAGCTCCGGCACGGTGACCTCTTGGCCCGAAAGTTTCGGGTGCACTTGGCTCATG
>NPIG01001237.1_pt1 | contig 14223 bp, 11 predicted proteins | sample 8637441 | NCBI WGS metagenome assembly NPIG01 (sample SAMN07420675, study PRJNA396082) | bioreactor metagenome | isolation source: sample BR6 brine-fed electro-methanogenic bioreactor BR | place: Japan: Kochi | collected 2016-06-14 | reverse complement strand
GTCTTGACCCGGCCGTCCATCATCTCGGGGAAGCCGGTGTGCCGGGAAACCTCGACGACCGGCACGCCGGCGTCGCTCAGCGCTTTCGCCGATCCTCCGGTGGACAGGATCTCGACGCCGTTGTCGGCCAGGAATCGGCCGAATTCGACCAGACCGGTTTTGTCGGAAACGGAAATCAGGGCACGGCGGATCGGGGACGACATCTGGTTCCTCCACTCCTTTTCGTTGTCTCGTGGTTCATGCGGTTTGTTCGGTGACGCCTCGGCGGACCTTCTCTATTGGGCCGCCGTCCGGCGGGGGGCGTCCAGGCCCCCTTGGAATTCGGGTACGAGGCTGCGCAGCGCGGTCTCCAGGCCGGCACCGTCCTCCGCGGAGCAGGCGCGGGCCAGTTCGTCGACGGTTGCGGTGATCGCCGCGCTGTCGGCGGTGCGCGGCTCGGCCACCATGACGCCGGCGTAATCGGTGGCGACCAGGGGTTCGCCGGCGTGGAACAGCTCCTCGTGCAGTTTCTCGCCCGGCCTCAGGCCGGTGATCTTGATGGCGATGTCCCTGTCGGGGTGCAGCCCCGAAAGCCGCGCCATCTGGCGCGCCAGGTCCAGGATCTTCACCGGCTCGCCCATCTCGAGAACGAAGATGCGCCCGGCATAATCGGGCCGCTCCGCCCCCAGGGCCGAGGCCTCCAGGACCAACTCCACCGCCTCGCGGATGGTCATGAAATAGCGGGTCATCTCGGGATGGGTCACGGTCAGCGGCCCGCCCGCCGCAAGCTGGCGCTGGAACAGCGGCACCACCGATCCGGACGATCCCAGCACATTGCCGAAGCGGACCATGGTGAAGACCGTGTNNTGGCAGACCTGCTCGGCGATGCGCTTGGTCGCGCCCATGACGTTGGTCGGGTTGACCGCCTTGTCGCTGGAGATCAGAACCATCACTTCGACGCCGGTGTCGCGACAGGCCCGGGCGACGTTGGCGGTGCCGACCACGTTGGTCATCACGCCCTCGAAGGGGTTGTGCTCGACCATCGGCACGTGCTTGAGGGCGGCGGCGTGGAAGACCAACTCCGGCCTGCATTCGCCGAAGATCCGCATCAGCCTGCTGCGATCGCGGACATCGGCGATCACCGGCGTGCGGACCAGCTCCGGATGGGTCTCGGCGACCTCCAGGTCGATGCGGTAGAGGGCGTATTCCGAATTTTCGAGCAGCACCACCGAAGCCGGTTCGAAGCCGCAGATCTGGCGCACCAGCTCGCTGCCGATGCTGCCGCCGGCGCCGGTCACCAGCACCCGCCGCCCGGCGATCAGCCCGCGCATGGCGTCGCGGTCGAGGGGCATCTGCGGTCGTCCGAGCAGATCCTCGACGTCGATGGGGCGGATTTCCACCTTGTCCTCGAGGCCGCTGCGGAAATCGGTGAGGCTGGGGATGCGGGCCAGGGTCATGCCCAGCGCCGCCGCCTCGTCGAACAGGCGCCGGACCTGCGCGCCGCCGAGGGTGTCGCTGGTCAGGACCAGCCGCTGCGGTGCCTGGTTCCGCTCGGCCAGCCGCTTCACCACGGTGGCCAGGTTCTCGACCGTGTCCAGCACCTCGATCCCGTGAATGACGCGGCCGATCCGGGTCGCCCGCTCGGAAACGATACCGACCACCTGATAGGAGGCGTCGCGCGGCCGCGAAACGGCGCGGATGAAAAGTTCGGCGCGATCGCCGGACCCGACCAGCAGGACCGGGATGCGGTTCAGCCGTTGCGACAGCTTTGAGGGCAGGGTGAAGCCCTTGTCGCGGATGATCCGGTAGACGAAACGGGGCCCGCCGAGCAGCGCCATCAGGACGAACCAGTTGATGAACGGCACCGAGCGCGGCAGCCCGTCCAGGCGCGTCCACAGGAACAGCACCGCCAGGAAGGTCAGGATGACCAGGGTCGACGCCCGAGCGATGGCCAGCAGGTCCTCGAGCGAAGCGTAGCGCCATATCCCCCGGTACAGTCCCATGAAATAGAACACCGCGGCGGCGATCACCGTGATGACGACGGTGCTCAGGATCATCAGATCCTGCGGGTAGTAGAAGAAAATGTCGCCGGTCCGCAGGTACATGGACACCAGGAAGGCGACCGCCGCCATGACGATGTCATGGGCGAATGCGATGGCGCCTTTGGTGGAAATCCGCGCGAGCATCTGCCGGTCTCTGTGGAACTCCCCTAGCGCGCCTCGGGGCGGGGATCGCCGAGGCCGCGGCTTTGCGCAGCCCTTCTACCATGGTGGGCCGCCGTTGCCACGTCAGAATTTCACGGTTCGGAAGGGCTCCCGCTTCATTCCTCGTCGGGTGTCACACCTGCGCCGCGCCGCAGGAACATCAGCAGCGTCGCGACGACGACGGCGGCACCGACCAGGGCTGAAAGAACCGAGCCCGTTGCTGCCATCGCCGCCAGCCCGATCAGGGCCAGGTTGGCGGCCAGGATGGTCAGCGAAACCCGGGCATGGCTGGCACCCGCCTGCACCGCCTGCTGGTAGAAATGCTCGCGATGGGCCCGCCAGATCTTCTCGCCGCGCAATCCCCGCCGGACCAGGGTCAGGGTGGCGTCGGCCAGGTAGTAGGCGGCGATGATCAGGGCCGCCGCGCCCTGCCCCGAAGCGGCCAGCGCCAGCAGCAGCCAGCCGAGCAGGAAACCCAGCGGAACGCTGCCGACGTCGCCGAGGAAGATCTTGGCCGGATGCCAGTTCCACACCAGGAAGGCCACCGCGGCCGCCGCCGCGACCCATCCGAAGGCGCCGAGCGGCCCGGCCAGTCCGGCCAGCAGGGCGGCCAGGGCGACGCCGATCCCGGTGCTGGCGGTCTCGACCCCCGAGATGCCGTCGATGCCGTCCATGTAATTGAACAGGTTGATGTACCAGACCCACAGGACTCCGGCCGCGATCCGGTCCACGACCGGCGGCAGCCCGTCCCAGAACACCGCGCCCGGCAGCGGGACCGCGATCAGCGCCGCGGTTACGGCCGCGGCCTGCCCGGCCAGGCGGATCGCCGGCGACAGGTTGCGCAGGTCGTCGAGCCAGGACAGGGCGCCGAGGGCAACGGCGAGGCCGCAGATCACCGCCGCCGCGGTGAAGGCACTTCCATCGGTCCAGGCGGCGGCCAGCCAACCGAGCACCAGCACCGGAACCAGCCCCCAGCCGCCGCCCCGCGGCGTCGGCACCTCGTGGCTGCTCCGTTCGTTGGGATGGTCGAGGATGGCGCGATGCCTGAGTACCGCCCGCGCCGCCCCGGTCAGGGCCAGGGTCGCGGCGAACACGGCGGCGCAGAGGACGGCGAGGGCGGTGGCGGTCATGGCCGGAGTGTAAAGCGCTTCGCGGGAAATCGGAACCGTCCCGGCACCCTCAGCGTGAAAGCAGTTCCTCGCAGGCCGCCAGCACTTCGACGACGCCGATCCCGAGGCGGAGAGGACCGAGGTCGGCCGAGCCCGAGCGGATGGCGTCGGTGAAGCCGAGAACCGCGTAGGTCAGCGGCGGCTCGCCGGCCACCGGGATGGTTTCGTGGATCGGCACCCCATTGCTCTCCGAGCGCCGCACCAGCTTGTTCTCGGCATGGGCGTCGTAGATCAGCGACACGCCGTCGAATTCGACCTCGAAACGCCGGCGTTTCTCGGCATAGAGGTTGCCGATTTCGATTTCGGCGCGGCAGCCGCCGGCGAATTCAAGGTTCAGGGCCAGGGTCTCGCCAAGGCCGTCCGGGGTGTCTTGCCATTCCAGGGGTTCGGCGGTGATCCCGACCGGTGTCTCGCCGATCATGTCGAGGCAGAGGGCGACGTCGTGCGGTCCCCAGTCCCACAGCACCGGCGCATCGAGGCGGAACGGTCCGCGGCGGCCGCCGGTGGAGACGATCCGGCGGATCGGGCCGAGGTCGCGGGCCAGGCTCTTCAGCCGGCCGTAGCCCGGCGCGAACAGGTGCAGGTGATCGATCCAGACCGCCACGCCCGCCGTCTCGGCGAGGGGAAGCAGGCCCCGCGCCTCGGCCGGGTTGGCGGTCAGCGGCTTTTCGATCAGCACGGCCAGGCCGGCGCCCAGGGCGTCGCGGGCGATCTCGCCGTGGTAACGCGGCGGTGTCGCCACGATGACGCCGTCCACACCCCCCGCCGCCAGCGCGTCGCGCCACGTCTGGTGGATGGCGCAGACCGACGCGAATTCGGCCCCCACATAGGGGTTGGCATCGGCGATCCAGGCCAGCCGGGTACCGGGAAGGTCCTGAATGGTGGCGACGTAATTCCGGCCCCAGCGGCCGGCCCCGACAAGGCCGAGGCGGATGTCGCCCGAGCCGGCATTTGACTGATCGTTCTGTTGCATCTTTTCGATTGTCGTTCGGATTCCCTCGGATTCCGACGGATAGCACGGACCCCCGCCGCCATAAATACCTCAGATGCGGGATAAATCGGTTTTATAGCGAGGCTGCGCCGGGCACCCGGTCACGGTGATTCCGCGGGCCACCTCCTCGACCACCACCGCGCCGGCGCCGACGATCGCCGATTCGCCGATGGCGCGGCCGGGCAGGATTACCGCACCGGTGCCGACGAAGGACCATTCGCCGCAGGTCACGTCGCCGCAAAGGCGGGCGCCGGGGCCGATCTGGCAGCCGTCATCCAGCCGGTTGTCGTGGTCGACGCTGCAGGCCGTGTTCAGGATGCAGGCCCGGCCGATGCGGGTTCCGGCGTTGACGATCGCTCCCGGCAGCAGGACGGAGCCCTCGCCGATCTCGGCGAAGTCCGAGACCACGCAGCTCGGATGAACGACCGTCGCCCTGCGGGCGGAGCGGGCATCCAGTTCGGCGGTGAGGCGGCGGCGGATCTTCTGCTCGCCGATGGCGACGACGAACGCGTGGGCGGCGACGAAACTGCGGTCGTCCAGCCGCGTATCATTGCCGATCACCGGCACGCCGAGCAGGTTCTCGGCCTTTCCGTCCTCGGCCAGCAGGCCGGCGATCTCGTGGCCGGACGCGCGGCAGCAGTCGATCACCACCTTGGCATGGCCGCTGGTGCCGAGGATCACGAGGGCCGGTCGGCTGTCCGCGTTCATGTCTGTGCCCCGTTCCATTCCGAAGAAGCTATCCTAAGTTGGACCACCATTGGTTAAGATAGGTTTGTTTCCGCGCGCCGCACCCCTTTCCGCTGGCTCCGTTTCAGCTCGGCCAGCAGCCCGGCGAAGAACGGCAGCCCGCCCAGCGCCGGCAGCAGGTAGCGCAGGGTGCACAGCAGGCCCAGCGCCGCCCCCGTCCCGGCATCCATGAACGGGCGGAACAGGAAGATCAACGCCGCGTCGCGGGTGCCGACGCCGGCGAAGGTCAGCGGCAGCAGCCCGGCCAGGATCGCCAGCGGTGCCAGCGCCAGGGCGCTGATCAGCGGCACCTCGGCGCCCAGCGCCAGGGTGAACAGCCAGATCTGCAGCAGGTGCAGGAACCACAGGAACACCGAGAACAGCAACAGCCCCGCCGCGTTCCAAGGGTTTTGCCAGAACAGGCCGTGCATGATCTGCCACGAGGTTTCCAGCTTTCCGATCTTGGCGGCGATCCCGGCCGGGGCCAGCCCTGACACCGTTCCGAAGAAAAGCCGCGCCGCACCCCGCGAGGCCAGCAGGACGGTGCCGCCGGCCACGCCGAGCCCGACCGCCACCGCCAGCGGCACCCTGAGCGCCGCGTCGCCCGCATAGAGCGCCAAGCCGAAGGCGCACCACACCAACAGCGCCAGCAGGTCGGCCGTCTTCTCGAAGACGACGATGGCGAAGGAAAGCGAGCCCGAAAGCCCGTCGTCGCGGCGCATGAAGGCGAACTTGGCGAGATCGCCCATCTTGGCCGGCAGCACCATGTTGAGCACGCTGGCCCCGAGGATCAGCCGCATCGCCTGCGCGATCCCGATCCCCGCCTCGGTCGGCACCAGCCGGCACAGCCGCCAGGCCGTGAGTCCGGTGATCGGCACCACCATCAGGATGGCCAGCGCCAGCAGGGTCCCGTCGGTGCGTTTGAAGGCGGCGGTTAGCGCCCCGAGATCGATGGTCCAGTAGATGATCCCGAGAATGACAGCGCTGACCGCCAGCGACACCAGCTTCTTCACGGCCCGAAACGGCGCGTCAGCGTAAGCGCCTCCCCCTTGCCGAGTTTGCGGGCCTCATCGGTGAGGTCGAGCCAGCCCTGCATCTGCGCCGCCTGGAACGTGCGGCTCATCACCACGTAGATCGAGGTCTGGTCGCCGCCCAGCATCACCGAGCCCGCCTGCCCCCAGTCGTCGGCCTCCAGCCGGTCCTCCACCGTCAGCCCGCCGTCCCGCCAGGAAAACCGCCTCTCGAAGCGGAACGGCGCCTCCGCCTTGCCGGTGATCAGCATCTTCTGCAGCAGACGGCGGATCAGGTTGGGGAACCAGCGCCCGCCGGTCATCATCACCAGCCGCAGCACCAGCAGGTTGAAGGTGGTCATGCGCTTCTGCTTGGCCCAGCCGAGGGACCCGGCGACGCGCACCTCATCTGCCATTGATTCGGATTCGTAATGACCCACCAGGTGGCCGACGGCGTTGCGCGGCGTGGCATCAACGGTCTTTACCGAGAACTGGGTGTCGGAGGCGGCCAGGGTGTCGCCGACGAAAACCTTGAAGGCGCCGCCCTTGTTGAGTGCCGCGAAAAGCGTGATTTTGCCGCGTTTCTCGGCCAGCAGTCGTGCCTCGGGGAACCAGGCCCGCCCCCCCGGCCGCGGCGCCTGCGTCGGGCGCTGGGGCGCGAAGTCGCGCCAGGCCAGCAGCTGGCTCCAGGCATGGTGGCCGATGATGTGGTCGTCGGCATGGCAGGGCGCGCGTCCGGCCGCGAGGCCGGTAAGAAAGCCGTCGGTCACCGCCAGCGCCGCCGGATGGAAACGCCCCACCAGCTCGAAGCCGTGCGGGAAGAAGTTCAGCGTGTTGCGGCTGCCGTACTCGCCGCCGAACGTGCCGTCGGGATGCAGGAAGTGGGCGGCGAAGTCGGTGGCCCGGATCAGCACAGTTTTCAGGCGCTCGTCGGGCTTGCGCTCGTGCAGCCAGGCCAGCGTCGAGATCGTCAGGGTCAGGTAGCCGGGATCGCAGCCCTCGTACTCCCAGAACCAGCCCTCCTCCGTCTGCCAGGACAGCACAAGCTCGAGCCGTTCCCGCGCCTCCTTGTCCCAGCGATCACTGGCCAGCACCTCGCCGGCCAGGTCGAGGGCCAGCGCGATCAGGGCCTGGTGGTTGGAAAGGCGGCCGCTCTCGTGATGGCCGGCCAGCCAGTCGGCCCGTTTGGCGAAAAAGGCGCGGCAGGTTGCGTCGTCGAGTCCGAGCAGCCGGTAGGCCTCGAGGCAGGCCAGCAGCGAAAAGGCGGCGGCGCCCCCGGCCCGCTCATAGGGGAAATAGTCGTCGCAGGAACCGTCCGGATGACTTGATTCGGCAGCGTAACGAATCCCGGCGAGTACCCAGTCGCGAATCGCCGCCTGCCCGAAGAAGGGGTTGCCCTCGATGTCGGTGCCATGGGCCAAAGCCAGCGGCAGCACGAATTCCTGCGCCATGCCGCTCGGAAAGTCGATGATCCGGTATTGCCAGTAGTTGCGGTCGAAACAGCCGTAGGTCGGGCTGTGCCGGTTGCGGTCCTGCAGGGTCAGGATCTTGGGGATCTGGGCCAGGGCCTCGCGGGCCAGCAGGTCCTTGTGTGGCGCCGTCATGGCCGGTCCCGGCTCACGGCTCACGGTCGTCGCCGGTCCCCGGGGCGAGGCCGGCGCGGCGCAGGCGGTACTGGATCTTCTCGAGCAGCTGCCGGTTGACCGAGATCAGATCGGCGATGAAGCCGAGGATCCACAGCTGGAACCCGCCCAACAGCAAAACGGCCGCCAGGATCAGGCTCGGCAGATGGGTCCGTCCGGGCTCGGGGAACAGCCACCAATAGGCCATCCATCGTAGGCCGAGCAGGAAGCCCAGCGAGAACGGAACCGCGCCGAGGATCAGGAAGAAGCGCAGCGGTCGGTAGATCATGAAGATCCGCAGGATGGTCAGGACCGAGCGCTGCACGTAGGAGCGGATGCTCCGCACCAGGCGCGACGGCCGGGTTTCGCCGTTGACCCGCACCGGCACCGAGATGACGTCCATGCCCTCCTGACCGGCCTGGATGATGGTCTCCAGGGTATAGGTGTAGTCGTTGAAGACGTTGAGCCGCAGCGCCGCCTCGCGGCTGATCGCCCTGAATCCGCTCGGCGCGTCGTCGACCGTGGTGCCGCTGGTTACCCGCACCACCCAGCTGCCCAGCCGCTGCAGCCGTTTCTTCACCCACGAGAAATGCTCGATTTCGTTGATCGGCCGCGCGCCGACCACCATGTCGGCGCGGTGCTCCAGGATCGGCTCCACCAGCTTGACGATGTCGCGCGCGTCGTACTGGTTGTCGGCGTCGGTGTTGACGATGATGTCGGCGCCGGCCCGCAGCGCCTCTTGGATGCCGGCCATGAATCCCTTGGCCAGGCCCTGGTTGCGCGGCAGGTCGACGATGTGGTCGACACCGTTTTCGCGGGCGATCTCGACCGTGCGGTCGGTGCTGCCGTCGTTGACGACCAGCCATTCGACGGTGTCGATGCCCGGCATCTCGCGCGGCAGGTCGGCAAGGGCGCTGCCCAGGGTCTGCTCCTCGTTGAAGCACGGAATCTGGATGATCAGCTTGGTCACGGCGGGCGCGATCGGTCCTTTGCGGAAATCAAGGACCGAACATTATCAGATCGTTACGAGAATTGTCAGGAATCATCTGCGATCTGCGGCGGCCGGCCGCCGCGGGCGCCGACCACCGTCAGCCGGTGCGGCTGAGGCGCCATTTGGTGACCGTCGGGTCCTCCTCCATGCCGCCGCGCACCACGATCTGCTCGGTACGCCGCGGCACCCCGTCGCCGAGGTAGACGCTCTCCTCCAGCGAGATCTCGCCGCCCTTGGCCTGGAATCGCCAGCCGTTGCCGCTCGGCAGCTTGATCAGCACCCCGGCCCCGGCCGCCAGCAGCGACGCATGCGCCCGCGGATGCAGGTGGAAGCGCACCGCGAACCGGTGTCCCAGCGAACCGCTCAGTTCGTCCTCGCCGCGCACGTCGGACCCGTCCGCCGAAACGTAGATGGACCGCCTGTGGATCAGCCGGAACGGCTTCTGGTAGCCGTCATGGCTGGCCTCGAGCAGCAGGTTGCCGTCGGCCTCCCGGCGCGTCGTCTCGACGGTGACCGGCGGCGGCCGGTGGCGGCCGCCGAGGTTCAGCTCCGCCGAATTGGTATCGCCGACCGTCACCGTCGAATGGGCGGCGGAGGCGCGCAGGGCCGGGTTCCACTCGCTGTCCTCGTCGGGATGGACGCCGCAATTGACGATCAGACGTTCCTTGCCGATGCTCATCTCGAAGCTCAGCACTCCGGCATGGGCGGCCCTGTCGGCGCCCGCCGGCGGCGGCGATCCGGCATCGATGATCACCACCGTGCGCCCCGCCGCCAGCCGGTGGAAACCGGAATGGGGCGCACTCGAAAGCGGCTTGCCGCGGGCCTTGGCCTGGGCCAGCAGCGAGTCGATGGCGGCCCGATCGCCGGCACCGCTGCCGTTGAACAGGGCCAGCGTACCGTCGCCGTGGCGCAGCGCTCGTAGGAAGGGGACGGCGCGGTCGATGGCCGACTGCAGGGTCTCCGGCACCTCCTGGCGGGCCGCCAGCAGCGTCGCCCGCAGGTCCAGCAGATCCTCCAGCGCGCGCGCCAGCGACGTCGGATTGCGCTCAACATGGCCGCCGTCGGGCAGAATCTGGCGGCCGACCTCGCGTTCGAAGGCCTTCAGGTCGCCTGCGTACTTCTTCTCGAAGCCGCGCAGACAGAGGTCGCAGTAGAGCCGCGCCTTCAGCACCCGCAACACCGCTACCGACAGCGGCTGATCCGGTGCCGCGTGGCGCAGGTGGCGGGCCTGGGCGGTCAGGGCCGCCAGGAACCGGGCCGCGAACTCGGGCTCGGCGCCGTCGCTGATGAAGCGGAAGTGGCACAGCCAGGCCGTCACCCGGCCGGCCAGGATGTCGGCGCGCCAGGTTGCCGGCCCCCAGTGCGAATAGCGGTTCAGCCAGTCGCCCAGCAGGTCGCGGGCGCGGGCCGGCGTCTGGTCCGCGCCGAAGGCCCGCAGATCGCGCAGCCAGGAATGGTCGTGCAGATGGATCTGCCAGGCGTTCGGTGACCCGTCGGGCGTCCCGTCATCGGAAAAATCGATGCGGCGCCCGGCGTCGAACAGTTCGTCCTTGAGAATCGCCATCCCGGTCCGCGGATCACCGGGCCACAGGTCGGGCGGTGCGAAGCGGGGAGCGGGCGGATTGCGGGGCGCGATCAGGAACTGGTAGGCCGGGCTGGCAAAGACCCGCTCGCGAAGCCCGGAATTCCAGGCTTTTTCGGCCGCGGGTTGCACGGATTTGTCCCGGTTCATCTCGGTCCTACCGCGTTGTTGGCATGGGATCGCCGCGGCGCACAGCCGGGTCTCCCCGGGCCTTCCCCTGCGCCGTTTGCATCTCCCCTCGACTTGGCTGTTTAAAAGCTTTGCGGCGGCGAGTAAAGGCCGCATCGGTGGTGGTCAGCGTCGTCGCAGGCAGGCCGCGAAGAAGCCGTCCATTCCTCCCGAGGTTCCGAGGTGGTGCGGCAGGGTGCGCAGCGTGCCGTCCTTCTCGACCGCTTCGGCGAGTCCGCCGATCCTCGCCGGATCGATAGCGACCGGTTCCACCGGGGCGCCGGAAGCGGTCACGCGGGCAATGCGTTCACGGCCTTCCTCGGGCTGCAGCGAGCAGGTGCAGTAGACCAGCAGCCCGCCGGGCCGCAGCATGGCGATCGCCGCGTCGAGCAGCCGGTCCTGCAGTGCCGCCAGCGCCGCGATGTCCTGCGGCCGCTTGAGCCAGGCGGCGTCGGGATGCCGGCGTAGCGTGCCGGTCGCCGAGCAGGGCGCATCCAGCAGCACCGCGTCGGCCGGTTCCTGCGGCCGCCAGTCCGCGGCGTCGGCGGTCACGGTGTCGACCGTCAACCCCAGCCGCGCCATGTTCTTGGCCAGCCGCGCCAGCCGCCCCGCCGACTGGTCGAGGGCGGTCACCCGGGCCCCGGCGGCGGCCAGTTGCGCCGTCTTGCCGCCCGGTGCCGCGCACAGGTCGACGACCCGCAAATCCTTGACGTCGCCGAGCAGCCGCGCCGGCAGGGCGGCCGCCGCGTCCTGCACCCACCAGGCCCCCTCCGCGAAGCCCGGCAGCGCCTGCACCGGCCCGCTCGGAGTGAGCCGCAGCGATCCCGTCGGCAGCAGCGTCGCACCGAGCTTCCCGGCCCAGCCCGGCGCATCCTCCTTGACCGAGATGTCGAGCGGCGGCTCGCCGAGATGGGCCTCGGCGATGGCCCGGCAGGTTTCCTCCCCATAGGCCGTCGACCACGAGTCCCACAGCCAGTCCGGGGTGTTCAGACGCGCGGCATCCTGGCCGCGCAGCAGATCGGCCCCCTCTCGACCGAGGCGTCGCAGCACCGCGTTGACCAGCCCGCCATGGCCGGCCCGGCGGCGGCTCTTGAGCAGCGACACCGCCGTGCTCACCGCGGCATGGGCCGGGGTTTCCAGGAACAGCAGCTGGCAGACGCCGAGCCGCAGCACGTCCTCGACCACGGCGTTCTGATGGCCCAGCGGCCGGTCGATGCAGGCCACCAGCAGGGCGTCGATCTGGCCCAGCCGGCGCAGGGTGGTGGCGACCAGGGTGCGGGCAAACGCCCGGTCGCGCCCGTCCAGCTTTTCCAGTCCGGGATGGGCATCCAGGCTCTCGTCGAGGGGCCGGTGGCGGCGCAGCGTGGCGCTCAGCAGGTCGAGGGCGGCGGCCCGCGCCGGCAGGCCGCCCGTCGTCTTTGCGCCAGTCGTCTTGCCGGTTGTCGGACGTCCGGACCGTCTGCCGCGCCGGGGCTCCCTCGGAGGTGTGGTCATATGGCTTACAGTTCGCGCAGCGCGACGCGGGCCGGGGCGCCGTCGCAGTCCTTGAGTTTCAGGGGCATGCAGATCAGCTCGTAGGTGCCGGGCTCGATGCCGCGCAGGTCGAGGCCCTCGACCAGGATCACCTCGGCGCCGAGCAGCGCATGGTGGGTCACCCGGCCCGGCTCCTCGAAGCGTTCGATCGAGAAGTAGTCGATGCCGAACAGGCGGATGCCGCGCTCCACGACCCAGCGCGCGGCGTCCGGGGTCAGGGCGACGTAGTCCTTGCGGAAGCCCTGCGAGAAGTCGTTCCACAGCTCGGAATTGCGGGTCCGGATGATCAGCCGCGTCGTATCCGCGGGCAGGTCGAGGCCGTCGAGATCGGCCGGCGTGATCTCGGCCACCTCCGGCAGGTAGGCGACCGCGCAGGGGCCGAGCAGGGTGTCGAGGGAGACATGGTCCATGCCGTAGCCGTCGCGCTCGAAGTGCAGCGGCGCGTCGACATGGGTGCCGAAATGGACATGGGTATCCAGCCGCGACAGGTTGTTGGCACCGCCTTCCTCGATGGAGCGGATACGCTCGAGCGTCGGCGCCGGCAGGCCCGGCCAGCCGGGGACCTCCGGCGAAAGGGTCAGGGTGATGTCGTGGATTCGTTGTGCCATGGAGCCTCCCTTCCGCCCCTCTCGGGGGTCTGGTTTCCTCTCATCTTTAGCGGTTTGCGCCGGTTCTGGCCAGGGGCAGGTGGCGGGCCGTCTTTTTCGTTGCCGTCGCCGGGGAAATCGGGGCATGGTGCCCCCTCGTCCGGTCCCGCTTCCGGGGCCGTCAACTTGTTCTTGCGCCGCTGCCGGCGGGAAATCTGATCGCGGACGATGGTACGGGATATTTTCGGAAGATCCGGCCGTTCGGCTGAGAACGGCATTCCGGGATTCGAGGCCCCGCTCGACACGGGGCCGCGTATCGTCGAGGTTCTCATCGCCGACATCGACGGCGTTGCCGGCCGCGACATCACCTTGTCGCTCGGCGAGGGTCTGAACGCCTGTCCCGGCCTCGGCGTCCGCATGGCCCGCAAGAAACTCCGGCTCAACGGCGACGGCACCTTCGTGGACAAGCTGGCCCTCGCCGGTTCCACCGGGCGTTCCTGGCTGGCCCGCGAGGGCGCCGACGTCCTGGTCTGGGGCGAGTCCCTGGGCACCGAGGGTGCCGCCATGATCCGCTTCCTGCCCGCCGCCCTCGACGGCGAGGCCCGGACCGGCACCTTCGGCCTCGGCGACTACCTGGAACTGCCGGCCGGCTTCGGCCCCGAATTCACCGATATGGCCGCCGCCTCGGCCCTTGCCGCCGCGGTGCCGGTGAAACCCAACGAGGAGGAGGCCCTGGCCCGGGTTCTCGCCGCCGCCCTCGGGCGGGTCAGCGGCTTCGTCGAGGCGCCGCCGCCGGGCCTGTCGACGACCCAGACCATTTCCATGCTGACCTGTCTCGGCAACTGCTTCGCCTCCCTGTGGCGGGTCGGCTCCGAGAACGCCCATCTCGAGCGCGCGCTCAGAATCTACGATCTGGCGCTGCAGAACTGCCCGCCGACCGGGATGGCCATTCCCCGTGCGTTGATCCAGAACCATCTCGCCGCCACCTACGAGGCCAAGGCCGGCGGCGAGTCGGGGACCGAATCGCTCGAGGCCGCGGCCGCGGCCTATGCCGCGGTCACCGAATCCATGAATACCGAGGATCATCGCCACGACTGGGCCTTCGCGCAGAACCGCCTCGGCATGATCTACTATCGCCTCGCCATGCGCCGCGACGGCAACGCCGGCCACCTCAAGTCGTCGGTCCGCGCGTTGGAACTGGCCCGCCTGGTGTTCACCCGCGATGACTCGCCGGACCGCTGGGCCGAGATCACCAACCAGATCGGCGTCGCCTTGATGGCGCTGGGCACCCAGGTTGCCGGCACCGAGGCGCTGGAACGCTCGGTCACCGCCTTCCGCGAGGCCCTCGAGGTCCGCCACCGCGAGGCCGCGCCCCTGCTCTGGGCGCAGACGGCCAACAACCTCGGCGCTGCCTCCTTCGCCCTCTTCCGCCGCACCGACAAGCGGGATCTCCTGGAGGAAGCCGTGCGCCGCTTCGAAGAGGCCCACGCCGTCTACTCCCGCTTCAAGCAGCAGCGCACCGTCACCGTCATCGAGAAGAACCTCCACCGCGCCCGTTCCCTGATGGGCCGCCGCTGACCGGTCTCTTTCGTGTCCCCCCCTTCCTGTCCTTCCCCCCCTGGTGGGGGAAGGACAGGAAGGGTCCGAACCGGCTACATCAT
>NPIG01000835.1_pt2 | contig 14225 bp, 13 predicted proteins | sample 8637441 | NCBI WGS metagenome assembly NPIG01 (sample SAMN07420675, study PRJNA396082) | bioreactor metagenome | isolation source: sample BR6 brine-fed electro-methanogenic bioreactor BR | place: Japan: Kochi | collected 2016-06-14 | reverse complement strand
CGCCTGCGCGGGGAATGACGGGGGGTAGTGTAATAGCCTGAGGGACGTGGCCGCTGGATTCCCCGCTTGCGCGGGGAATGACGGAATAGAGTAGTTTTTCCCCTCGTTACCAAGTTGCCCTTGGCACCGGGGTTGTACCTGAAGCTGTGCTTCACCAGATACTTGCGGGTGTGCTTGGTTCATGTAAGGGACCGCGTTCAAACACAGGCCGCTCTCTTTGTGCCCTTGTGTCTCCGTGTGAGGCCGAATGATACTCACACAGCGCTAGAGCACTTTAACTATGCACTCATACGATGTTATACTTCCGGCATGAAGCCAACATCGATGGACCTGCGCAAGCGTGTCGTGGCCGCGCGCGTTGAAGACGGCCAATCCATGGGTGAGATCGCCGAGCGGTTTCGAATACCAAAAGCTACGGTTCAGAACATTCTCAGACGCTACCGGCAGGCAGGTACGGTCGAGCCCAAGGGGCATGGCGGGGGGCGTCCATCGTCCTTTTCGGCCAAAGCGTTGCAGCGTCTGGAGGAGGACGTCGAACGCCATCCGAATGCCACTCTGGAGGAACTGCGGGAACGCAGTGGTGTTCAGGTGTCCTTGGTGGCCTTCCACAAGCGGCTCAAGCAGTTGGGCTTCACGCGAAAAAAAAGTCTGTACGTGCGCGAGAGCAGTGCCGCAAGGACGTAGCCGCGCAACGCCGGGCGTGGCATGCCAGAGTAGGGCGAGTCGACCCCTCCCGGTTGGTCTTTCTTGACGAGAGCGGCGCCAAAACCAATATGACCCGTCTTTACGCACGCTCTAAGAAGGGGGAGCGTGCCGTCGACTATGCTCCGCACGGGCACTGGAATACCACGACGCTCATCGCAGGGCTCACCACGCAAGGCCCCATAGCGCCCATGGTGCTCGACGGGCCGATGGACCGTATCGCGTTTGAGGCCTATCTGGAGCAGGTGCTGATTCCCNNCGAGCTTGCCCCCGGGTCCATCGTTGTCATGGACAACCTGTCGGCACACAAGTCGGCGGCCATTACCGAAATGCTCCGGGTTGCCGAGGCCGCCCCCTGGTACCTCCCCCCTTACAGTCCGGACCTGAACCCGATCGAACTTATGTGGTCGAAGGTGAAGGCCTTCCTGCGTCGCGCCAAGGCACGGACCCAGGAGGCATTGTGCGAGGCGATTGCCCAGGCACTTTCCGAGGTCACTTCAGAAGAGAGTCTGAACTTTTTTCATCACTCATTCGCATGTATGCAAAGTTAAAATACTCTAGGCCGTACACGAAGAAGACGGCATTCCCTGGTCGTTTCGTACAGACTGCAAGAATGCCGACGCCGGTTGCGGTTATTGCTTTCGGTTCTTCCGGTGTTGCGGCTTGACGAAGTCCCACTCGTATTTGTACTTCACTTCGCCTTCGGGCCCGCGGTCATAGTCGAGGTCCGCGCTCCAACCGGTCTTTCTGCCGACATTCAGTTTGGGATTGCCCGCTTCATCCATGACGATGGCGGCGCGCGCCTTGTCCTTGTCCCCCACAATCACGACTTCACCGTCCCCCCGGATTCGGGCCTTGCGCCTTTCGAATGCCCGGTCATGCTTGAGCTGGTGGGTCCAATCATCCGAGAAGGGCCGGTCACGCTGGTCCCCGGTGACACAGCCCATGAGCAGCAGCCCCGGAAGGGTGAGACACAGCAACCGGATATTCCGCATAAGCACCACCGGTGTTCGGGTTTTCATGCACACGACCAAACAGCTTACTGGCCCTTCAAGCGTATAACGCCCGCCTGATTCCCACGGTTGACCAGCCGCGAAGCCTCCGGTCTTCTGTGCCGCGCCGGGCTCACAAACGTCGTAAGTTTGTAATTGGGGCGCGTTTGCGTTAGCATGAATCCGCACGGCAGGGGCAGCGCGTGCCGGTTTTGTGCCATGCCCTGTCTTGCGCGAACTCGTTCCGGAGGAGAGTCTTGCGTATGTCCATGAAGGCGCTCACGTGGGACAACGGCGTGCTTACCGCGCTTGACCAGACCTTGCTTCCCACGGAAGAACGCTTTGTCCATCTGGATTCCGTGGCGTCCGTTTGGGAGGCGATCAAGTCTTTGCGTGTGCGCGGTGCCCCGCTCATCGGGGTCACGGCGGCCTTTGGCGTGCTGGTGGCTCTTGACGAGGCGGCCCCGCAGACACCCGAAGCCGCCCGGGACGCAGTCAGGGAAGCCACAGACTATCTCGCGACCTCCCGCCCTACGGCGGTGAACCTTTTTTACGCCCTCGACCGCATGCGCGCTGCCGTCGATACCCTGCCCGAAACTGCGTCCGCTGGTGAGATGCGCGCGCGGCTGGAAGAGGAGGCGTTGGCCATCCAGCGCCGCGAAAACGAGAACTGCCGCGCCATAGGCGAGCACGGCGCCGCGTTGCTCGGCGATGGCGACGGGGTGCTGACCCACTGCAACGCGGGCGGGCTTGCCACGGGTGAATACGGCACTGCCCTGGCGGTCATGTTCAGCGCCCACGAACAGGGGCGCCGCTTTCAGGTCTTTGCCGACGAGACACGGCCGTTGCTGCAGGGCGCCCGCCTGACCACCTGGGAACTCATGCAGGCCGGTATCGACGTCACGCTCATTTGCGACAACACCGCCGCGCAGGTCATGCGCGAAGGCAAAGTGCAACTCGTGGTGACCGGCGCCGATCGCATCGCCGCCAACGGCGATGCCGCCAACAAGATCGGCACCTACTCCGTCGCGCAGCTTGCACACGTGCACGGTATTCCTTTCTATGTCGCCGCGCCCTGGTCCACTTTCGACCTGTCGCTGGAAAGTGGCGCGCTCATCCCGATTGAGCTGCGCGGGGCCGAAGAGGTCACCTGCGGGTTCGGCTGCCGCACCGCGCCGGAAGGCGTCAAGGTGTACAGCCCGGCGTTCGATGTGACCCCGGCGGAACTCATCGCCGGCATCGTGACTGAAACCGGTATTGTGCGGCCGCCATATCGGGAGAACATCGCCCGCATGGCGGCGGCCGCGGGACTCGAGGGCCAAGCAGAGCGCCATGTTTGAAAGCCTGGCCAACTACGTCATGTCCCTTCCGGAAGAGAAGCTTCCGGAATTGACGCTCGAAGACATGGCCCTGTGCCTCGCCTGGCACGATTCGCATCGCGACACGCCCGAGAAGCAGCAACCCTATGCGCCGCTGGTCAAGAAGGCGGAGCAGTGGGCGCGTGTCGTTGCGCCCCCGACGAGCGAAACAGAAGGCCACAGGCAGCAGCCGCTTCTGCGCGAACTCATTGACGCCGCCCAACTCCACGGCATCGAGAACCTCAAGCTCGACGAGGTGGATTTCCTGTACTTCGCATGGACGCTGACCCAGCGCGCCGGCGCCCCCGAGATTCTCGAACGCCCCGCCAGCCTGTTGAAGCAGTATGTGCCGCATTGGCAGGAACGCCGCGAGGACGTCATCGAACTGTCGCCCGGCATGCCCTCCGTGGCCGAGCGGCTGATGGTGTTCACGCCGGAGGACCTCCGCACCGCAAGCGCGCGCGATGTGCCCAACTTCGGCGGCATTGTGCCCTATCGCGGCCCCTTGCTGTTTTATCAGGGGAACGCCAAGATTCTCGGCGGGGTCCCGGAAGGCAACGCGGTCAATATTGAGGGCGGCTATTGCTGCGTGAGCGGCCTGGTTATCGGACTCGTCGCCGCCACGGGCGACTGCGACGTTCGGGACAACATCTCTGGCGTGGTCGTTTCCCGCAAGGGACATCTGCGCACGGCGACCTTGCTCAACCAGTGCACCGCAATAGCGAAGGAAGGCCAGGTGCGTTGTTACGGCGCCGAGGACCCGCGCCTTGTTTTCGGCGGCGCGGGCGTCACCGTGCGAACCAATACCCTGGGCGGGGTGCTGATGGGCCAGTCCATCGAGGTCGAGGGAGAGGTGGACGGCGGCGAGTTGTCCGCCACCGACACCATCACCGCGCAGCTGTTCAAGAACACGGAAAGGCGTTTGCTCGCCATCGTGCTGCGCCGCGTGTTCTCCTGCCGGGACTACGGCGAAATACTCAATGCGGAAGCCAGCCGCATGCTTTCGAGTATTACCCGGTTCCAGCAGCGCCTCACGAATATCGCCCAGATGGAGGAGCTTTGCGCGCGCGAGGCCGACGAGTTCGCGGGCAATGTGCTGTTCTACCTCTTCGGCGAGACCGACACCACGCACCGCATACAGGAGATCGAGAAGCTGCGCGGAAGGCTTGCGTTCATCAACCGGCTGAGGGCGGGCGCAGAACTCTTCGCCGCCGCCGCCGAAGAGCAGCTCAACATGCCGGTCACCCAGGGCGCCCAATCGGAGTCCAGGACCGAGCCCGGCGCCACGGTCGAGCGCGAGATGATCGAGAGTCTCCGCATGGAATTGATGAAACTCGCCCAGGAGGCGCGCATTGACCGCGACCTTTACAACGACCAGGAGGAAATCCTGCACGAAGGTGGTCGGCTGCAAAGGGTCAACCGGCCCCGCGCCGATATCCTCAAGGCGCTTCAGAAGCTCACGGAGCGGGTGGAATCCCTCGGCGAAAAGGCCGCCGACATGGAAGCCGGCATTGCCCAGCGCGAGACTGCGCTCGAGGCGGCCATCGGGCGCACGGCCATTCTTGAACGCGCAAAGGAATCGCGGACCCGTGTCGCCGTGGTGGAGCAGCTTATCGAGGCCGGCAGGCACCAGAAGAACAATGAACTGTTGCGGCGGCGAGTGAAGGACCGGTATGTGACGCTTATGCGGCGGAACATTCAGAACAGGCTATCGAGCGTTACCACGCACCAGATGAATGCCCAGGAGATTGGGGAGAAGCTTGACAAGCTGCGCAAGAAGCTGTGGGTCGAATATCAGATTTCCATACCTCAGTCCATCGAGGCGGCGGTGGATGCCCACGGCGCGAAGGTTACAGGGCGCTTCGACGAGGGGGTGCGCATCTGTGCGTGGCGCCACCTGGTCGATGTGACCGGTGAGAGCGCCGCAGGCATGCGCGTCACCGAGGATTCGGGCGATGAAGTCCAGACCTACCGCAGGAGTCCCCGCGGAAGCATCATTCTGGATTCTGGCCAGCCGCCGGGCCCGGCCGAGGCGCCGCCCCGGGCGCAGCATTGAGCGCGCACGCGCCGCCATGCTACGATGCGCCCGGTCCCAAGGGGCATGGGGCCAGTCCCTCGTCACTTGGAATGGCGATGTCACTTTGTCGTAGCATGTTTCACCGTGCGGCGTTTCTGCCGGTGAAGTATGCGGAGCAGTACTCAAGCAATGCACGGGGACGGAGAGCAGGGTATGGCGGGTCCCAGGGAAATAGTCGCAATCGATGGGCCGGCCGGCGCCGGGAAGAGCACCGTCGCCCGCGAAGTGGCCAGGGCGCTGGGCTTCTCGTTTCTCGACACGGGGGCCATGTATCGCGCCGCCACGTGGCGCGCCGTGCATGCCGGCATCAATCTGGATGACCCGCATGCCGCCGCAGAATCCACCCGCGCCATGCAGCTCGAACTGCGGGAGACCGGCCGGGGTCTCGAGGTGCTGGTCGACGGCGAGGATGTCACGGAAGCCATTCGCACGCAGGAGGTTACCCGCCTGATCTACAAGCTGGACCAGAATCCCGCGGTGCGCGCACATCTAGTGGAACTTCAGCGTGAATTCGGCAGGAGGGGGCCTACCGTGGCCGAGGGGCGCGACATGGGTTCAGTCGTCTTTCCCGATGCCGCGTGCAAGGTTTTCCTCGATGCCAGCCTGGATGAGCGTACCCGCCGTCGCGCCCTTGACCTGAAGGCGAAGGGCGTTGCAATCAATTTCGAGGCGCTCAGGCAGGAGATTCACGAGCGCGATGAGAAAAGCCGGAACAGGGCCGTCGCCCCGCTCCTTCGGGCGGAGGATGCCGTGCTGGTCGACACGACCGGCAAAACGCAGGAGCAGGTAGTCCAGGAACTGGTCGCACTCGCGCGGGAGCGGTTGTGAGCACGGTGCACCCGGCACAGAGCAGGTGGACCATCGCCGAACACGACCGCGCCCGGACACGGCCGCTGTGCGAGGCCCTGGAAATCCCCTCCATTGTCGCGCACCTGCTGCTGCAGCGCGGCATAGAAACCCCCGTGGCGGCGCGCGACTTCCTGGCGCCCCGCATCGCGCACCTTTCCGACCCTTTTCTTCTGACGGATATGGACAAGGCCGTAGCGCGCATCGGCCGCGCGCGCAAGGCCGGGGAACGCGTGCTCATTTTCGGCGACTACGATGTGGATGGCATTTCCGCCGTGGCGGTCCTGCTCAATGGCCTGCGCAGGTTTGGAATTGAGAATGTGGATTACGCCATGCCGCAACGCTTGACCGAAGGCTATGGCCTGAACCCTGAAAGGGTTGAGGAGGCGGCCGCGGACGGCGTCGGATTGCTCATTACGGTCGACAACGGCATCGCGGCACACACTGCCGCCGCCCGCGCGCGGGAACTGGGCGTGGACCTCATTGTTACCGACCATCACGCCGTCGAGGAGAAGCTGCCCCCGGCGCTCGCGGTCATCAACCCCAAGCGGGAGGCGCCCGGCTATACGGGCAGCGACCTGTGCGTCGCCGGTGTGGCCCTCAAACTCGCCACCGCGCTCAACGGCACCGCCAATGACCTCGATATCGCCGCCTTGGGCACCGTGGCCGACATCGTGCCGCTTCTCAAGGAGAATCGGGTCATCGTGTGGCTTGGGCTGCGGCACATGGCGAAGTACGGCCGGACCGGCATCGCCAAGCTGGCCGCTGCCGCGGGGGTCAACATCAACAGTGTGTCTTCCGAACAGATAGGCTTTCAGTTGGGCCCGCGGCTCAATGCCGCCGGCCGGCTCGATGACGCCATGCTCGGTCTGCGTCTGCTGCTCGAGGAATCGCCGCCCGAAGCCGGCCGCATGGCGGCGCTGCTCAACGAAGCCAACGAGGCCCGGCGAACCATCGAACGCGAGATTTTCGAGCAGGCTGTCGAGGAACTCGAGGCATACTTCGTTCCGGCACACCGCGCCATCGTGCTCGCCCGGCGCGATTGGCATCCCGGTGTCATCGGCATTGTCGCGTCGCGGCTGGAGGGCCGCTATCACCGGCCGGTCGTCATGATCGCCATCGACGACGAGGGCATCGGCCGGGGCTCCGCGCGGGCCGGCGGCGATTTCGACATGATGCGCGCGCTCAATGGGTGCGCCGAACTGATGGAAAAGTTCGGCGGACACCGGTCCGCCGCGGGACTCACCATTCGAGAGGTCAATGTGGCTGCGTTTCGCGAGGCCTTCGCGGCCCAGGCTTTGGCCCAACTCGGCGGCGGAGAACTCAAGCCGGAACTCCCCGTCGAGGTGCTCGCCTCCTTCACCGAGATTGACGGGCAGCTTCTCGAGGCGCTCGAGCTTCTCGAGCCCGTCGGCCACGGCAATCCCGCGCCGCTGTTCTGTTCCCTCGAAGTCGAGGTCGTGCCGCGGTCCGTGCGCATTCTGAAAGAGCGGCATCTGCGCATGGCCGTGCGACAGATGGATCGTGTTTTCACTGCCATCGGGTTCAATATGGCCGAGCGCTTCTACACCGAAGACCTGAGCGGGAAACTCGACATCGTTTACACCCCCCAATTCAATGTCTATCGTGGCGAGACGACCATTCAGCTTGTGCTCAAGGACATTCGTCCATGCTGAGCAGCGCGGGATACGGACTGGCTCGCCCGCCGCAACCGTGATACTATTTTCGCCATGCCTACGTGCATCACGTTATCGAAGGTCTCAAAGTGCTACGGTGCCACCGTGGCGGTGAGCGGCCTGTCGCTCGAGGTGGAACAGGGCGAAGTGCTCGGCCTGTTGGGCCCCAACGGCGCCGGCAAGAGCACCACGCTCTGTATGCTGGCGGGACTGGTGCGGCCGAGTTCGGGCGCCATCACCATCTTTGGCAAAGACCTGCACCGCAATTACGCCGAAATCGCGGCGCGCTTCGGCGTGCTGGTCGAAAGGCCCGACTTCTACGACTACCTCACCGTGCGGCGGAACCTCAAACTCTATGCGAGGCTCGCGCAACGGCATGTCAATGTCGACCGCGCCATGGCCCTCGCCGGAATCCTGGAGCACGCGCGTGTGCGTGTGGGCAATCTTTCGAGCGGTCTGCGTCAGCGCCTGGGACTCGCCCAGGCGGTGCTGACGGAGCCGGAGTTGCTTCTCCTCGACGAGCCCACTACCGGCCTCGACGTCGAGGCCACCGAGGAAATCCTGCAGTTGCTGCGCCGCCTTGCTGAGCGCGCCGGCGTCACCATTGTCTTCAGCACGCACATGCTCCATGAGGTCGAGCGCCTCTGCGACCGCGTCGCGATTCTCAATGAAGGCAACCTGGTCGCCTGCGAGCGGACGAGCGCGCTGATTTCCTACGACCAGAACCACGTCGAGGTACTGCTCGACGGGGTCGAGGGCGCGGCCCGGCGTCTGCGGGACCAGCCCTGGGTGGAGAAGGTCGAGCCCAAGACCGGCCGCTTGGTCGTGCACCTGCGCGAAGGCAATATTCATCAGCTCAACGCGTTTCTGGTCAATGCGGGGTACCAGGTTTCCGGCCTGATTCCGCGGCGCCGCACCCTGCGCGATTATTTCCTGCGTCTCTTCAACCAGCCCGGGGAGGGCAGCGAAGAATGAGCCGGCGCATCTGGACAGCCTATACGGTCGAAATCTTCAAGGCGCTGCGGCAGCGGTCCACCTATATCGGCCCCGTGCTGGTGCTTGTCGTCGTGCTGCTGCTGCCCCTTGCTCATCCCATAGAGCGTGACGGCCGCGGCGACTACGACTTCGTGGCGGCCGCGTCCGCCATCGCGCTTGACTCGCTGGGACTGTTGCTCGTCCTCGCCTTTTGCGCCGCGTTGCTTTCGAGTGAGCTTGGGGCGGGCAGTATTCGCCTGGCGCTGGTGCGGCCCGTCCACCGCCGGGAGTTTGTGCTCGCGAAGCTCCTGCTAGGGATGACCTACGCGTTGCTCATCGCGCTCGCGGTCGCCTGCGCCAGTTGGGCCATGGTCTATGCGTTCGGCGACGTGCGTGGCGTCAGTTACGGCGGCGAACTCGTCTATACCACCGAGGAAATGCGCCATACCTATCTAATCGGTTTTGCCCTCACCCTCTCGCCGCTGTGGGCCGCGGCAGCGTTCGCGCTCATGGTCTCCTCCCTGACCAGGAGCCCGGTCGCGGCGGTCACCGGCGCCATCGGGCTCTGGCTTGCCGCCGACCTGCTCAAGCACCCGCTGGGCATACACCGGTTTGTGTTCACCACCTACGTGGAGAGTCCCCTTCAGGTATTTGCGCAGAAGTGTGACGCCTACACGCTGCCCTGGTTTCCCATGGCCTGGTACTGCCTGGGCACTTCTGCAACCGTATTCGTCATCTGTGTTGCAGTGTCGATATATGTGCTTCAACGCCGCAATCTCACCTGAACGACGCAGGGTGCAGCCATGATTCCGGTGATGGGATACATTTTTCTCGGTGCGCTGGCCTTTTCCGGGCAGGATGTGGAAGGGCTCAGCGTGGGCACTGTGCGGCCGTTCACCGGCATGGCCGTCACCAACTTCCGCCACACCGACCTCGACGGCGATGGCGCGCCGGACCTGGTGCTGCCGGGACGGGTCCATTTCCAGCGGGACGGCGGGTTTCCACCCGAAAGCCGGGTCCCCATGCCGCCCTTCGCAAGGATGCCGGAGGTAGATCTGTGGGACGGCATGCTCTACTGCCGGCTGCCCGGGCGGCTGACGGTCTACGCGTGGCGGGACGGCGGCTGGGCGGCGGTCCTGGACCAGGCCATGGAGTGGCCCGGCCTCACCGGTCCGCCGGGCCCCAATCCCTCCGCCGTGCGGCTGGCCCGCTTTCTCTGTGATGCCGAAGATGACGGCGCGCCCGAGATTCTCGAGCCCGCGCCCGAGGGCCTGTTTCTGTACCGGCGTGAAGACGACGCCTATGTTCAGGCCTTCGCCTGGGACATCCTCCCCGAATTGACCCTGGCGCCCGCCATGAGCCAGACGTTGTGGCCGCCGGAAGAGCGCCGGATCAGCCTGCCCGTGCGCCAGATGTGGTGCCGCATCCTCTGCCACGACGGCATCGTGGCGGTGCTCACCGAGCAGGAGTCGGAAGCCAAGCGCGTGGTCCATGTTCGGCGCGAATACGCGCTCACCGACAGCGGGACCCTCCGTGACACGCCCCCGCCCGCCGGTGTCTCGCGAAGCAGACCCTTGCCGGACCACCTGCAGGTGTGCCGCCTCAACACGGATGACACCATGGATTACGCGGGCGGCAAATGGGACGTCTCGGAAGCTTCAGCCTATCCCGCGCTCATCTATGAGACCTGGGCGAGCGTGGATGGCGGGGCCAGCTTTGCTGTTCGGCGTGTGCCGTCTTTCCAGGGATTCCGGCCCCACTGTTCCTTTGTGGATTTTGACGGCGACGGAGACATGGACATTGTGACCGAGTCTGCGGCTTTGCTGACCGTGGGCATGCGCGAGATGGTCTCCGAGGTTCTCGCCAGACCGGCCATCGACCATGAGGTCTGTGTGTACACGCAGGCGCAGGGCGCCTTCTCCAGCGCGCCGGCTGTGCGCTTCCGCCGCACGGTCAAGCTCAAGCAGCCGCCGTCCCGGGGCGGTCCGCACTTCAAGCAATACCACAGCGCTGACCGCGTCTCTATCGTGGGCGACTTCAACGCGGACGGCTACCGGGACCTCGCAGTGCAGGCGGAGATAGACCGTATTGACATCCATCTGGCTTCGGGTTACGGGTACAACGCACGGCCGGACACCGTACTGGCCGTGCCGGAAGGAACCCGCTTCGGCGTGGCCGACGTCAATGCCGATGGACGCAGCGACATTGTCGTTCATCCCCGGCATACCGCAGGACCAGAAGCAGGCATGTCAACCGTCTACTTCGCCGGGGAGGCCGTGCGATGAACGGCTTGCTTCTTCTGCTCACCGCCGCTGCCGGGGCATTGTTCGATGTCAACGCCATACCCCTGGAGTCGCCGCGCGCCCTGTGCTTCCTCGCCATGGCCGATGATGGCGGCGTGCCGGACCTCTTCGTGCTCGACGGACTGGAACTCACGGCGTATGCGGGGACCTACGCTGCGCCCACGTACCGCGTGGTATTGCCAAACGGAACATCGGCGGTCGATGTGGCCGACCTCGACGGCGACGGTCAGGCCGAGGTCGTCGCCGTGGCGGGAGAGCAAGTGGTCCGTTTCGATCCCGGCGAGGAAAACGCCACTGCGGAAGTGCTTTTCAAGGCGAAGACACAATTGGCCGCAGGAGCGGAACGGCCCTTCCTCCATGTGCTGGTGCTTGAATGGGAGGAGGAACCCGCGCTGGGGCTGCCCATGGAAGAACGCTTCCAACTGCGCCGCCTGGACGGCGAGATTATCGCCCAGTTTCCCATTGGCGCCGACGCGCCGCATCATGTCAATTTCGGGCGGCCCTTTGTAACCAGCGCGTTGGAACCTTCCTCCGCCGCGCCCCCCGGCGGTCTGGAGTTGACCGTCTCGCGAATCATCGCTCTCAAACCGCGCCTGCCGGAAACGTTGCTCCCGGTGGAGGTGGCCCCACCGGACTTCCGGCCGGGTACGGCCTGGCAGAACCCGGGCGTGACAGGTCTGGGGCCCAGCGCGTGGCCGTGGTTCCCCCTGCGCCACGAAGGCGGCGGCCGCGAGCGGGTGCTCTACACGCCGGGTGGCAACGACCACGGAAACACCGTGGTGCGCGTGCAGTATCTGGGGCGGGTTGAGAGTCCGCAGGACGACGAAATCAGCCCGGCGCGCGTCTATCCCGGCAAGCCGCTGGTCCGGGAGGCGCCTTTTCCTGACTTGAACGGCGACGGCTACAACGACCTTGTGCTCTGGAAATCGCCCGAATCGATGCCCACGCTCGGTCCCCTGGCACGGGCCGCATCGACCGGTACTTGGCCGGTACGCGTCACCATCCATCTCTATGACCCTGAAAAGGGCCGTTTCCAGGCGCGGGCGGCAGCGCTGCTGCAACTCGAAGTGCCGGTGGGATGGATGCTTGCTGGAATCGGCNNCCCATTGCGGCACGTCGTGCTTGAAGACTTCGATGGGGACGGCACGACGGATTTCGCGTGCAGCCCGGGACCGTGCCGCTTTGTCGCGTGGCACCTCGCGCAGGAGGGCATTGCCGGCACCGCAGACTTTGACCACACCTTCGGCGAAGAGGTGCGCGAAGTCGCATTGCACGGGGTGCTGGACGAGCGGGGCCGCACATCCCTGGTCTTGCGCGGCGAGTCCTCCCTGTTTGTCCTCACGCCCACGGACACACCGCCTGCGCCGCCCCTGCGCTGAACGCGCCGATAGTCGAAACGGCCGGGTTATCGCCGTTCCCGCGCTGTTTTCAGTCCAAGCCGCTCCGCAACCCGGTCCCGCAGGGCCTCTGCGTCTTCCTCGCGCCCGTTTGCCGAGTACAGCCGCGCGAGGCGCAACGCGGCCAGGCGCAGCGATTCCTCCACCGCCGCGGCCAGTTCCCCTTCGCTTTCCAGCGCATGGTCGACGGCTTTCCGATACAGGGTCTCAGCCGCTTCCAGCTCCGCCGACGCTTCCCGAATCTGGCCCAACAGGAGAAGCAGCGGCACCGCCTCCGTTTGTGTATTTGTTTCCTGCAGGGCGGCCTCAACCTTTGGCAAGGCTTCCTCTGGAAAGCCCGCGCCCAAAGCGAACGCCGCATGCTGCCTCACCACCCCGCGGCGCGCCGCAGCGTCGGGAGCAACAGCCAGGGCGCGCTCGAAAGCCTGTTTCGCGCGGTCATAATCCGGGGGTTCCAACTGCCCGTAGAGCACGGCCAGCGCGGTGTAGATGCGCGCGCTTTCCTCCGCGGTGTGCGGCGTATCCAGCGCCACGCCCAGCTTGGCGATGCCCACCTCGGGCGAGGCCGCGTTCAGCGCGGCGCACACAGTCTCCGCAAAGGGCGAGTCCGCCGCACGGTCTTCCGCCGCGGACAGCGAATCCACGGTCAGTTCCGGCGGCGCGTCCCTCTCCTCCGGTGTGGAGTCTGCGTTGTTGCTTCGGCTTGACCCGCTGCCGCCCCCGCCTGAGAACGCGCGGTCGCCCGAATCGCGTTTGTTCGTGGTCAGTATGCGCGCGTTGTCGCGCGTGGTTCCCGGCTGCGCCGTGAAGTGCATCCGGCCGGTGCCGCCCGAAGTGGCGGACTGCTGCCGCATGCTCCACCACGCGGCCAGCGCCATCATGCCGAAAAAGATGCCAACCGTCGCCACCAGTGCAATCATCTGCGTCTTGCGGTCCATGCGCGTCCCTATTTGCTTTCGAGCAGCAGCACGTGCGACGTGCCCGCCTGCTCCCGGTGGCCGCGGCCCGTCGCGATAATGACCTCGTTCTCGCCGTCGTTATCGGCATCGCCCACCGCCGGCCAAAGCGATTCGGCCATCAGCGGGTGAAAATCCGCCAGCAGAGTTTCCCGCACTTCGCCATCCACCACCTCGTACAGGAAAACGTGGGCCATGCCGCCGCCGCCCCAGCGCCGCTCGCCGCGCGTGGTCACCACCAGTTCGTTCAGCCCGTCGTTGTCCGCGTCGGCGATGCACATCATCTTTTCGCCGTAGCCAAGGTCCAGCCGGCGGTCTTCGTTTGCCAGCGTGTAGACAGGCTCGGCGCCTGATTCCGTCACCCGGTAGGCGAGTATCGTGCCGGACTTGTCCTCCATGCTCTTCTTCCATATCACGACCAGGTCGTTCTTGCCGTCGTTGTCCAGGTCGCCGGTTTCGAGTGAACAGTTGAACGCCCGCGTGCCGCCGTAGCCCTCGAGGACCGTGCGCGGCGGAGTCGTGAGTTCGCCTTGCGCGTCGAACTCGAAAATGAGCATCCGCGCCTCGCCCTCGCGATAGCAATCGCAGGTGAGGTACTCCGGGCGCCCATCGTTGTCTATGTCGGCGATGAACGAGTCCTCGCCGGAGCCTTTCGAGTGCCAGATTTTCCGCGCTTCGACGTTCTTGAGGTCGGCGCTGATATCGTACCGGGTTACTTCGCCCGAGCCGCAGTAGGCCGAAATCACCTCCAGCAGGCCGTCCCCATCGATGTCGAAAATGCCCGCGTTGTGCGTGTACCAGCTGCCCTCCTCGAAGGGGCGTGCGCGCGTCTGCTCAACGGCGCGCAGATGATTCCCGCCCTCCACCGCCAGCACGCGGAAGAACGCCGGGTGTGCCGCGGCGCGTTCCTGGCCGGAACCGAAGACCACTTCGTTCGTCCCGT
>NPIG01001234.1_pt1 | contig 14236 bp, 7 predicted proteins | sample 8637441 | NCBI WGS metagenome assembly NPIG01 (sample SAMN07420675, study PRJNA396082) | bioreactor metagenome | isolation source: sample BR6 brine-fed electro-methanogenic bioreactor BR | place: Japan: Kochi | collected 2016-06-14 | reverse complement strand
CTGGGCACGGTGCCGGTCGAGGAAGACGGTTCCGCGTTCATGGAACTGCCGGCGAACCGCGCGCTGTTCTTTGTGGCGCTGGACGAGAACCATAATTCGGTGAAGCGCATGCAGAGTTTCCTCAGCGTGATGCCGGGGGAAACGACCAGTTGCGTGGGCTGCCACGAACCGCGAACCTCGTCGGTGACCAACCCGCGCATGCCGGCGCTTAAAGCGCTTGAAGCCGCCGCGAAATGCGTCACACCTATCGCGGGCGTCCCGGACGTCTTCGATTTTCCGCGCGACATCCAGCCCATCCTCGACGAGCATTGTCTGCCGTGCCACGACTACGCGCCGCACGAGGGCGCCTCCGCGGGGCCGCGGGCGGGCGGTGTGGTCCTCAGCGGTGACCACGGGCCCATGTTCTCGCACAGCTACGCCACGCTCACCGTGCGCAAGCAGTTCGTGGACGGACGCGATGCGGCGGTCAGCAATCTCGCGCCCCGGGCCATCGGCACGTCGGCGAGTCCGCTCATGCAGAAACTCGCGGGGGAACACCACGGCGTGCGGTTGACGCCCCGAGAAATCGACATGGTGCGCTACTGGATAGAATCGGGCGCCGCGTACCCCGGCACCTACGGCGCGCTGGGCTCCGGTGCGATTGGCGGCTACATTGAGAATCAGCAGGTGGAAACGGACACCGAATGGCCCGCGTCACAGGCGGCCTCCGAGGCCATCGCGCGGCGATGCCTTTCCTGTCATGCGGACATGCGCAGCATCCCGCGCAATTTGTGCGACGAGAACGGACTGTCGTTCTGGCGGCCGGATTGGGACGACCCGCGTCTGCTCCGCGCGCGCCACCTGGTCTTCAACCTCACGCGCCCCGAGTATTCGCTGATGCTGCTGGCGCCGTTGGCGAAAGACGCGGGCGGATACGCCCTGTGCCGCGACATGGACAGCGCCGGCGAGGGAAGCCCTGTGTTCGCGTCCCCCGACGACCCGGACTATCAGAAGATTCTCGCCATGTGCCGGGCGGGCAAGGTGCGGCTCGCCGAGATCAAGCGCTTTGACATGCCCGGCTTTCAGCCGCCCGCCGCCTACCGGCGGGAGATGATGCGCTACGGTGTGCTGCCTGCGGATTGGCCTGAAGACCAACCCATTGACCCGTATGAAACGGATCGCGCTTATTGGGCGTCTTTCAACCAGGACGTTATGCTCGAGCACCCTTCATATGCGGCCGCATTGAAATCGGATGATGCCGGTCCTGCCGGGTCGCGGTGAAGCGTTGATTGTGCCCGCCCGCTTGGGTATCGTGTGGGACGGTGAACCGCAGCAATACACGAACGGATGGAGAGTGAACAGTATGCAATACAAGGACCTGGGCAATTCGGGAATCAGCGCGTCCGTGGTGGCGCTGGGCACGTGGGTCACGGGCGGCGGCGAGTGCTGGAACGGCGTGGACGACCAGGAGTCCATCAACGCGATTCACGCGGCGCTTGACCGTGGCGTCAATTTCATCGACACCGCGCCCGCCTACGGCTGGGGGCACAGCGAGGAGGTTGTCGCGAAGGCCATTCAAGGGCGGCGCGACAAGCTGGTGCTTGCCACGAAGTGCGGCATCTGGTGGGAGGACGCCCGCGGGTCGTTCCACTATCATCTTGACGGCAAAGACACTTATATCAGCCAGCGGCCCGACACCATCGCCATCGAGGTCGAGAACAGTCTTCGCCGGCTCAACACCGATTGCATCGACCTGTACCAGATGCACTGGCCGTCGAAAGAGCCGGACTACACGCCGGTCGAAGACACCATGGCCTGCCTGATGAAACTCAGGGACGAGGGGAAAATCCGCGCGATTGGTGTCTCCAACCTGACGCTCGATCAGTTGAAGGAGCATTGCGAAAAAGGCGATGTGGTGAGCGACCAGTTCCGTTACAGCATGCTGTGGCGCGACGCCGAGGCGGATATCCTGCCCTACTGCGCGAAGCACAACCTCGCCACCCTGACCTACATGTCCCTCGAGCAGGGGCTGCTCACCGGCAAGGTCGGCATGGACCGCGAATTCGCCGAGGGCGAATTCCGCAGCAATCAGGACTGGAATCCCTGGTTCAAGCTCGAAAACCGGAAGCAGGTGCTCGACATGCTCGCCGGCTGGGCGGACCTCACGGAGAAATACACCTGTACGCTGGCGCAGCTGGTCATCGCGTGGACGGCCGCGCAGCCGGGCGTGACGCATGTGCTCTGCGGCACGCGCACCGTGGCGCAGGGCGAACAGAACGCGGCGGCGGGCGAACTCGAACTGGAGGCGGCGGACATCGCGCGCATTCGCGATGACGCGCTGGCCCTGGGCGACCCCGCCTGAACGGCCGGCAACACGGGAGCGGCGTATGACGCGGCTGAATCGGGCGCTGCTGCTGGTTGTGCCGCTGTTGGCATGCGGCGCGGCGGGCGCGGTCGACTACGGGGCGGCGTGCCTGGCCGTGGCGGATATGCGGGCGGCCTTCGGCGCGGCGTACCCGCACGGCGCGGAAACGCTCGCGGCCCTGGAAGCGGCGCGCGACCGCGGCGGTGACGCGGCGTCCGCCAGGCTGGCCCGCGAGGCGCTGCTCGACAACCCGTTGCTCGATTTCGGCCGCCTGCTGGTCATCCGCCGCTCAGTGAGGCACCTTGGCCTGGTCTCGAACTGGGAGAGCAACTCGTCGCTGCCCATGTCGGGCTTCGACAACGAGCTGATGCTGCTCGACGCGCGCGCGGACGGCGCCCTGCGCCCGCTGTACCGGCCGGAGCGAGACGTGTTCCTCGGCGACGTGGACCTGCACTTCGACGCGAACCGGCTGCTGTTTTCGATGCCCGGCGCGAACGGCCGCTGGCAGGTTCATGAACTGGCGCCGGCGGACGGGAACGCCCGGGAACTGCCCCTGATTCTCGAACCGGACGTGGACAACTACGACGCCTGCTACCTGCCGGACGGGCGCATCATTTTCGACTCGACACGCGCGTTCCAGGGCATTCCCTGCGTGGGCGGCGGCAATACCGTGGCCAACCTGTGCCTGCTCGATCCCGCGGACAATAGCATCCGCCAGTTGTGTTTCGACCAGGACCACGACTGGTGTCCGACCGTGATGAACAGCGGCCGGGTCATGTACACGCGATGGGAATATTCCGACACGCCGCACTACTTCTCGCGGCTGGTCTTCAGCATGAACCCCGACGGCACCAACCAGATGGAGCACTACGGCAGCAACTCCTTCTGGCCGAACTCGGTGTTCTACGCGCGTCCGATTCCGGACCACCCCACGCAGTTCATCGCCATTGTCTCCGGTCACCACGGCGTGCCGCGCATGGGTGAACTCGTGCTTTTCGACACGGGGCACGGCCGCTTTGAGGGCGACGGCGTGGTGCAGCGCATCCCCGGCCACGGCAAGCCGGTCCAGCCGGTGATCGTCGACCAGCTTGTGGACAACTCCTGGCCGCGCTTCCTGCACCCCTACCCGCTCAGCGGCAAGTACTTCCTCGTTTCCTGCCAGCCTGAGCCGGACGCGGCCTGGGGGCTTTATCTGGTGGACGTTTTCGACAACATGACGCTGCTGAAGGAGGTGCCCGGCTATGCCCTGTTTGAGCCGGTTCCCCTGCGGAAGACCGGGAAACCGCCGGTCATCCCCGACAAGGTGCAATTGGACCAGGACACGGCCACGGTCTACCTGACGGACATCTACGCGGGACGCGGTCTTGAGGGTGTGCCGCGCGGCGCGGTGAAGGCGCTGCGCCTCTACGAATTCCACTACACCTATCCCAAGATGGGCGGACACATCCATGTGGCGGTCGAGGGCGGCTGGGACGTGCACCGCATTCTCGGCACCGTGCCCGTGCGCGAAGACGGCTCCGCGCTGTTCGAAGTACCGGCCAATATGCCTATTGCCGTGCAGCCCCTGGATGAAAAGGGACGGGCGCTGCAGCTCATGCGAAGCTGGTTTACCGCCATGCCGGGCGAGGTGCTGTCCTGCGTGGGCTGCCATGAGCAGCAGAACCAGTCGGCCCCGGCCCACGGCACCCTCGCGGCGCGCCAGGCGCCCTCACGCATAGAGGAGTGGTTTGGCCCGGCGCGCGGGTTCAGCTTCAAGCGCGATGTGCAGCCGGTGCTCAACAAGCATTGCGCGGGTTGCCACAACGGCACGAAAGAGGGGCGGCCTGATTTCAGCGAAAAAGACCGGAACGGCTGGAGCAACTTCACCCCGGCCTACCTCGCGCTGCATCCCTATGTGCGGCGGCCGGGTCCCGAAAGCGACTACCGCCTGATGAACCCCACGGAATATTTCGCCGACACCAGCGAGTTGGTGCAGATGCTCGAGAAGGGCCACCACGGCGTGAAGCTCGACAACGAGGCGTGGCAGCGCTTGTACGCGTGGATCGACCTCAATGTGCCCGACCATGGCACCTGGGGCGAGCACAAGCCCATCCCGCAGGATTTTCACCAGCGCCGCCTCGAAATGCGCACCCGCTACGCCAATCGTCCGGAAGACCCGGAAGTCATTCCCGAATTGCCGCCTTTCGACGACACGTTCATTCCGCCGGTGCGTGAAGAACAGGTCGCCGCCGAGGCGCCGGTCTGTGACGGGTGGCCCTTCTCTGAAGCCGCGGCGCGCGACCTGCAGGCGGCCGCCGGCCCGCAAACGCGCCGGACGCTTGACCTCGGCGACGGCGTCACCATGGACATGGTCCTGATTCCGGCGGGCGAGTTTGTTCTGGGCGATGCCGACGGTTATCCCGACGAGCGGCCGCTGACGAAGGTGCGCATCGAAACGCCCTTCTGGATGAGCGCGACCGAGGTCACCAATGCGCAGTATGTCCGCTTCGACCCGCAGCACCACAACGGTTACATCGACCAGCATCACAAGGACCACACATTGCCCGGCTATGACGCGGACCGTCCGGAGCAGCCGGTGATGCGCGTGTCGTGGCACGAGGCGGCAGCCTTCTGCGACTGGCTCGGCGGCCTTGCCGATTGCGCGGCAACGCTGCCGACAGAGGCGCAATGGGAATGGGCCTGCCGCGCGGGCGCCGGGACCCCGCTCGCCTATGGCGGTCTGGATGCCGATTTCGCCGCCCACGCGAACCTCGCGGACGCGGCGATGGCGCTGCTCGCGGTCACAGGAGTGAACCCGCAGCCCATCAAGAATCCGAATCCGTACCAGGATTTCTTGCCGAAGGACGCGCGATTTGATGATGGGCAGAAGATCATGTGCGACGTGGCCCAATACGCGCCAAATGCCTGGGGCCTACACGACATGCACGGCAATGTGGCCGAATGGACGCGCACTGCGTACCGGCCTTATCCTTACGCGGACGACGGGCGGGACGCGCCCGGCGTGGAAGGCGAGAAGGTGGTGCGCGGCGGCTCGTGGCGCGACCGTCCCAAACACGCGCGCGCCGGGTTCCGGCTGGCGTATGAACCTTGGCGTAAGGTCTACAACGTGGGCTTCCGGGTCGTGTGCCCGGCAACCCCGGACGCGCCGGAGCGCGTGGCAATGCGCGAGGACCGCGGCAACTAGAAAGGGAAGCACATGACGCCTTCGCGGCAACGCTATCGATGGCCGGGAGCGGTCTTCGCGCTGCTGGCGGTGTTCGGCAACGTTGCGGCGGCTGCGGACTGGGCGGAATCCATGCTCGAAGCGCGCCGGGACTACCTCGCGCAGCGTGGGGGCAAGGTGGAATTCGAGCCCTACGCCAGCGGCGTATTGCGGGGCGGCGACGCGCCGAAACAGGCCGTCGTGGATGTGCGCAACGTCAACCGCCTGCGTCTCGAAGCAACGGTCGGTCCCGACGACTACGGTTACGATCAGGCCATCTGGGCAGAGCCCACACTATATGACGCGGCGGGGAACGCCACCCCACTCGTGGACCTCGAACCGCGGTCCGTCGCCGTCGGCTGGGGCAACCTGCTGCGGAACAAGGACAACACCGGCAACGCGCTTCGAATCGGCGGCAAGACCTTCGCGCACGGCTTCTGGGCGCACGCGCCCAGCGTGCTCGAGTTCGATTTGGGCGGGCGTTTTGTCCGATTCGAGGGGTGGGTCGGCATCAGCGTGGCCGCGGGCAAGAACGGCAGCTCCGAGTTTCTGGTCCACGACATGGGCCTCGAGCGCGCCTGGCAAGGGGTGGCGGAGGCATACCCGGAGGCGGCTGCCCGCTTTGCCAAAGACACCGGCGGCACCCCCGCCACCTGGTTCGCTGCCGCCCACACCTCCGTCGAGCGCGCGGCAATTCTCCGCATCCTCGAGGAACTGGGCGCGAGCGGCGACGCATACCCGATACGCCTCCAAGCACTTCAAGACACCGGCGCGGGGCACGATGACCCGCGCTGGCTACGGCTCTATGCGGAGGCAGCGGCGTACCGTGCGCATGTGCGCCAGGCGCGGCGGCAACTCCGGCAACTCGACCTGGCGGCGTTGCGGCGCACTGTCGATGACTTGAGCCGGGCCAATCCCGAGTCCTACCCCGGCGCGGAAATGCTGGCCCGCCTGGAGGACTGCGAGACCCGGCTGCCGGCCATACGCGCCGCCCTGGACGCGGGCGAGGAAGTGGACCTCGCGGCCATCGAGGCGATACTGGCGTTCCGGCGTGAAGCCTTGCTTGCAAACCCCCTCCTTGAATTCGGCCAGTTGCTGCTGGTCCGCCGCGACCTGAAAGGCCCCCACCTCGGCCTGCCGGCCAACTGGCAGGGCAACTGCTCGCTGCCGCGCACCGGGTACAACGACGATATCGCCGTGCTCAACCTGCAGACCGGCGAACTCTCCACGTTGTTCCGGCCGGACCGCCCCCGTTTCATCGGGGATGTGGACCTGCACTTCGACGCGGACCACATGCTGTTTTCCATGCCTGGTTCCAAGAACTGCTGGCAGATATGGGAGGTGGCTGTGGATGGAACCGGACTCCGCCAGGTCACCCGCGGCGCTGAGCCGGATGTGGACAACTACGACGCCTGCTACCTGCCCGACGGGCGTATCCTTTTCGGGTCGACCGCGCCCATGCGCGGCGTGCCCTGTGTCAACGGCGGTTCGCACGTGGCCAACCTGTTTATCATGAATGAGCGCGGCACGGACGTGCGCCAGCTCTGCTTCGACCAGGAGCACAACTGGTGCCCCACGGTGATGCCCAACGGGCGTGTGCTTTACCTGCGCTGGGAATACACGGACACGCCCCACTCGCAGACCAGGCTGCTTTTTCACATGAACCCCGACGGCACGGGCCAGATGGAATTTTACGGCAGCAATTCCTACTGGCCGAACGGCGTCTTCTACGCGCGGCCCGTGCCGGGTCATCCCACGCGCGTGGCGGGCATTGTCACCGGCCACCACGGCGTGCGCCGCATGGGCGAGCTGGTTGTCTTCGACACCGCGCACGGCCGCCACGAAGCCGCCGGCGCCGTGCAGCGCATCCCCGGCTGGGGTGAGCGCGTGGAGCCCATCATCCGCGACCAGCTCGTCAATGAGTCGTGGCCGAAATTCCTCCATCCGTTCCCGCTCAGCGACAAGTATTTCCTGACTGCATGCCAGCCCACCCCCGATGACCTGTGGGGCATCTATCTTGTCGATACCTTCGACAACCTGCTGCTACTGAAGGAACTGCCCGGCTACGCGCTGTTCGAGCCTGTCCCCCTGCAGCCGCGCCCGAGGCCGCCGGTCATTCCGGACAAGGTTGACCCGGGCCGCGAGGACGCCGTCGTGTACCTGGCGAACGTTTATGCCGGGCCGGGTCTCGAAGGCATTCCGAAAGGGATGGTCAAGGCATTGCGCGTCTTCACCTACCATTACGGATACCGCAACATGGGCGGCCTGCTGGGCGTCATCGGCATGGATGGTCCCTGGGATATCAAGCGCGTGCTCGGCACGGTGCCGGTACAGGAAGACGGCTCGGCCATGTTCCGTGTCCCGGCGAACACGCCCATCGCCGTGCATCCGCTTGACGCCGAGGGCAAAGCCCTCCAGCGCATGCGAAGCTGGTTCACAGCCATGCCCGGCGAGGTGCTGTCCTGTGTGGGCTGCCACGAGAAGCAGAACACGAGCCCGCCCTCGCGGAACACCCTGGCCGCCACGCACACCCCCGCGGACATTGCGCCCTGGCACGGGCCCGAGCGCGGCTTCAGCTTTGCGCGGGAGGTGCAGCCAGTGCTCGACCACTACTGCCTGCGCTGCCATGACGGCAAAGAGGGGCGGCCCGACCTGCGCGGCACCGAGCCGCTGACGGACTGGCGCTCGGTCACGCCCGGCCAGGGCGGACAGTACGGCGGCCGGTTCAGCAAATCCTACGCCGAACTGCACAAGTACGTGCGCCGCCCCGGCATTGAAAGCGACTACCACCTGTTGACCCCCATGGAGTACCACGCGGACACAACGGAACTGGTGCAGATGCTGGCCGCCGGGCACCACGGGGTAGAACTCCATGCCGAGGCGTGGAACCGCATCATCACCTGGATTGACCTGAACGCGCCCTTCCACGGCTACTGGCACGAGATCACGGGGGAAGCGGCGCTCAAGATTGCCGCGCGGCAGGTGGAACTGGGCAAGCGCTATGCCGGGACAACAATGAATCCCGAAATCGTGCCCGAATTGCCGCCGCCCGCTTTCCCGCCCGTGGAAACCGCGCGGGCTGCACCGGAAAATGCAGAGGGAGCGGTGGACGGCTGGCCCTTCGACGCGGAGACGGCGCAGGCGCGCCAGAACGCCGCCGCCACGGCCCTGCTCGCGGGTGATGCCGCGCCGGTGCGGCGCACGGTCATGCTCGGCGAGGACCGCGCCATGGATTTTGTCCTGATTCCCGCGGGTTCGTTCCCGACCGAAGGTGGAACCATCACGATTTCCGAACCCTTCTGGATGAGCGTCTGCGAAGTAAGCAATACCCAATATGCGCTTTTCGACCCTGCGCACGACAGCCGCATTGAATCGAAACATGCTTATCAATTCGGCGTGCACGGGTTTCCGCTCAACGAACCTGACCAGCCCGTCGTGCGCGTGTCCTGGGAACGGGCGGCGGCCTTCTGCGCGTGGATGACCGAAAGCGCGCAGGCCGCGCAAGGCATGTCTGGCCATTTCGGGTTGCCGGAACAGGCGCAGTGGGAGTATGCGTGCCGCGCGGGCGCGGCCACCCCCTTCTGGTATGGCGGTCCCGACACCGATTTCGGTGCGTACGCGAATCTCGCGGACGCGAAGCTGATAGAATTCGCCGACGACCCCTACCAGGTCTACAGTCCGCTGAAGAATCCGACGCCGTATGACGACTGGATTCCGAAAGACACGCGGTTCAATGACGGCGTGCTGGTGACGGCGCCGGTCGGGCGCTACGCGCCGAACCCGTGGGGCCTGCATGATATGCACGGCAATGTGTGGGAATGGACCGCCACCGACGCCGCCGAAACGGAGAAGAAGCTTGTCTGTGGCGGTTCGTGGTACGATCGCCCGAAGCGGGCCACCGCTTCCGCCACGCTGGCCTACTATGGGTTCCAGCGTGTGTTCAATGTGGGGTTTCGGGTCGTGTGCCCGGCGGCCGCGCCAATCGAGGTTGCCCGAAGCGAGATGGAGTGAAAAACCGTACTGAGGAGAGGGAAAGTGCTGAGAATACCCAAACAGGACCGCATGCCGGCAGTGCTCGCCGTGATGGCCATGCTTGTTTTGTCCGCCTGGCCGGCGGGCGCTGCGCCTGACGCAGCCTACCGTTCGCCGTCCGTGCTGGCGGCGTCACCGGATGGCGGCACGCTGTATGTCACCGAGTACACCGGCGGCGCGATTGCGGTGTGGAACATCGAGACCCGGTCGGTGGCCAGGCGCATCGCGTTGCCGCAATGCCCGACGGGGCTCGTGGTGTCCGCCGAAGGAACGCAACTCTACGCGACCGCGGGGAGCGAGCGCGGCGCGCTGTATGCCGTGGCGTTGCCCTCCGGTGAGCTGGCCTGGGAGCTTCCCATCGGCCACACGCCCATGGCGCCGGCACTGGACGCGGAAGGCAAGACGCTCTATGTCTGCAACCGCTTCGATGACCAGGTCGCCGTGGTGGACCTGGCCTCAAAGGCGGTGACAAAACGGATTGCCGTGGAGCGCCAGCCCGTGGCCGCCGTTTTGTCCAACGACGGCGCCAGGCTCTTTGTCGCGAACCATCTGCCGGGCGGCCCAGCCGACGCCGACTATGTGTCGGCCGGCATCTCTGTCATCGATACAGCCAGCGGGGACGTTGCCAAGCGCCTCACGCTGCCGAACGGCAGCACCGGTCTGCGCGATATCTGTCTCGCCCCCGACGGGAGCTTTGCGTACGCGACCCACATCCTCGCGCGGTATCAGCTTCCCACGACACAACTCGAACGGGGCTGGATGAACACCAACGCACTGACCATTATCGACGCGAACGCGGCCGAGTATGTCAATACAGTCCTCCTGGATACCGTGGACCTGGGCGCCGCGAACCCGTGGGGGGTCGACTGCACGGCGGACGGCGCGCGCATTTGCGTCGCCTCGGCCGGCTCGCATGAACTGAGCATCATCGACCGCGCCGCGATGCACGACAAGCTAGCCAAGGCCGCGGCGGGCGAACTCGTCAGCGAGGTGTCGCAGTCGGCGGAGGACGTGCCCAATGACTTGGCGTTCCTGGTGGGCATCCGCCACCGCGTGAAACTCGAGGGCCTGGGACCGCGCGGAGTAGCCTGCGTGGGGGATATGGCCTATTTCACGGAGTACTTCTCCGACAGTATCGGCGTAATGAACGCCGCCGGCGACGAATACACCAAGCCCGCGACCTGCCCGCTCGGGGCCGAGACGACGCTTACCGAGGAACGCCGGGGCGAGTTGTTCTTCAACGACGCGCGCCTGTGCTTCCAGCAATGGCAGAGTTGCGCAAGCTGTCATCCCGATGGACGCAACGACGCGCTCAACTGGGACCTCCTCAATGACGGCATGGGTAACCCGAAGAACACGAAGAGCATGCTCTACTCGCACGCGACGCCGCCGGTGATGGTCTCCGGTGTGCGCGACCAGGCCGAAACCGCGGTGCGCGCCGGTATCCGGTATATCCAGTTCGCCGTGCGCCCCGAAGAAGACGCCAACGCTATTGACGCCTATCTCAAGTCCCTGCGCCCGGTCCCCAGCCCTGCCCTGGTGGACGGCGAGCCGTCTGAAGCGGCGAAGCGCGGCGCGGAAGTCTTCGAGCGCGCGGCCTGCGCAACCTGCCACTCCGGCAAGTACTTCACCAATCTCCAGAAGTACAACGTGGGCACCGGCAAGGGCCGGGAGGCCGACTGGGAATTCGACACCCCGACGCTGGTCGAATTGTGGCGCACCGGCCCCTATCTGCACGACGGTCGCGCCCCGACCATTGAATCGGTCCTCACTGAATTCAATCCGGACGACCAGCACGGGACCACCTCCGGCCTGAATCCTGAGGAACTCAGCGACCTCGCCGCCTATCTGAAATCGCTTTGACCGGACCCATTGAGAGACCAGGCTGATGGAATCACCCAAGACAGGCGGCGGCGCAGGCATGCCCCGCGTTGAAGCTGAAGCGGGTCTGTGCGTGGCCACGGCCGATTGCCCCGGATGCGCTGAATTCATTATCAACGTGCAGGCGCAGCCCGGCGAAACGGCCGCGGATATCTTCAGGCACGCGGCCGCCTGCCTTGCGGCCGTTGGCGCTCAGGTCGTCTCGCAGGATGTCATCGGCCTTGGCGCGGATGCGCGGCGCGCGTTCAGCGAAGTATTTCCCGGTGCGGACTGGCCAGTCACCTGGTTGACCCAGGGCGCGGGCGCGGAGCCGTCCCTGGCCGGCACACAGTTCTGGGCAGTGGACGGGGTGACCGTCCTGCCGGTCACCGTGGACGGCGCCGTCGTTGGGCGCCGGTTCGACACGGCCGAATCGCGCTACCTGCGTCTTGGCGGCCTGTTGCCGGCGGACAGGGCCGCATCTCCCGACGCACAGGCCCGGAATGTTTTCGCGCGCATGGGCCGCGCCCTCGAGGAACACGGCTTCTCCTTTCGTGATGTCGCCCGAACCTGGTTCTATAATGACCGTATCGTGCCGTGGTATCCGCAGTTCAACCGGGTGCGCCGCGATTATTTCGAGGACTGGGGCGTCTTCGACGGCGTTGTCCCCGCCAGCACGGGCATCGGCGCCGCCAACGCGGCCGGCGCCGCGCTCACCGGGGGACTGCTCGCCTGCCAGGGCGCGGGGCTCTCCGCGGCGCCTTCACCGCTGCAAGGCTCCGCCCTAGACTACGGCAGCGCGTTCAGCCGCGCCGTCACGATCACGGAATCGACCCGGCGCCGGGTGTTGCTTTNNCGGCGGTGAAACGGTGCACCTCGGCGACACGGCGAAACAGATGGATTGCACGTTTAAGGTGGCCGGGGCCATTCTGGAAGCGCAAGGGATGAATTGGGCGAATGCGACGCGGTTGCTGGTGTATCTCAAGCACGCCGCGGACTTTCCCGTGTACGAGCGCTTCGCCCGCGAGCACGGCTACGACCGCCTGCCCGCACTTATCGTCAATACGGACATCTGCCGCGACGACCTGCTCTTCGAGATCGAGGTCGACGCCCTCGGGCCGCGGTAGCCTAAACGCGGCCTTCGAATCCGCGATAGATCTCTTCCATCAGCGCGGCGATGTCGTACTGGTACCGCCAGTCGGGATAGTGCTCCTGGAACCTGCGCACGTCGGATATCCACCAGATATGATCGCCAATGCGGTTCTCATCCGCGTACACGATATTCATCGTGTTGCCCGTGAGTTCCTCGCACATGGCGATAGCCTCTTTCATCGAGCAGTTGCTGTGGCGGCTGCCGCCGATATTGTAGACCTCGGCCACGCGCGGCGCGGCGGCAAAGGCGGAAAAGCAACTGACCAGGTCGCGCGAGTGGATATTGTCGCGCACCTGTTTGCCCTTGTACCCGAAAATCGTGTACTGCCTTCCGGTAATGGCGCATTTCATCAGGTACGACAGGAACCCATGCAGTTCCGCGCCGGAATGCCCCGGTCCTGTCAGGCAGCCCCCGCGGAAGATGGCCGTTTTCATGCCGAAGTAGCGTCCGTATTCCTGCACCATGACATCCGCCGCCACCTTCGACGCACCGAACACCGAGTGCTTGCACTGGTCGATACTCATGGTCTCGTCGATGCCGTGCTCGGCGTAGGGATGGGCCGGGTCCACCTCCCAACGGGTTTCCTGCTCGACAAGCGGCAGGTAATTCGGCGCGTCGCCGTAGACCTTGTTCGTCGAGGTAAAGATGAAGGTCGCTTCAGGCGCGTGTTGCCGCGTGAGTTCCAGCAGGTGCAGCGTGCCGGTGGCGTTGACGCCGAAATCCGTCAGCGGTTCTTTGGCCGCCCAGTCATGGCTGGGCTGCGCCGCCGTGTGCACTATCAGCGTGATTTCGCCGGCAAATTCCTGGAACACCTTTTCGAGCGCGGCATAATCGCGGATGTCTGTCGCGCGGTGCACATAGTTGCCCAGTTCCGACGCCAGCTTTTCAGCCGCCCACTTCGTGGAAGCTTCCTCGCCGAAGAAATAGGCGCGCATATCGTTGTCGATACCGACGACCGTGTGACCTTCCGAGGCGAAATGGCGCACCGTTTCCGCGCCAATGAGTCCGCCCGAGCCCGTAACAAGCACCACACTCATGCAATTCATCTCCGAGGTTGGAATCAGCGAATCCTGGAAAGGGGCAAGCGGCCTGTCCCATGTGCACGCGCATTCTACAGAGCGGGGCACGCGCCCGGCAAACCCCTTCTGCGCAGCCCATTGCCTGTCGTGGTGCGGAGGCATTGCGCGGACCGCACTGGCAGCACCCCGGCGGCTTATGGCCCCCCCGTGTCCGGGCGCTTGTTTTGCAGTTGATTGTGGCGTACCGTTGGGGGCGCGCCGCGCAAGGCGGATGTCGTTACGGAACTGAAGGAAGCGTGTCATGCCCGAGACTGTGCTGGTTTCCGCCAAGGAATACGAGAAGGGCCGCGCCGTATTTGCGGACTCCCCCGCGGCGGCGTTTGTGCCGGCGCCACAAGAAGAGGCTGCGCTGGCGGATGCGGTGCGCGGAGGCGCGTGCCGTGCGGTGGTGCTTGGTGTGGAACCCTACACCGGACCGCTCTATGAAGCGCTGGCCGCCCAGCCCGGCCCACGGTTGATAGCGCGTTTCGGCGTGGGTCACGACAGTATCGACAAGGACCTGGCCGCCGCACACGGCATTCTGGTCACCAACACGCCGGGCGTGCTCGACCAGAGCGTGGCGGAAC
>NPIG01001233.1_pt1 | contig 14243 bp, 14 predicted proteins | sample 8637441 | NCBI WGS metagenome assembly NPIG01 (sample SAMN07420675, study PRJNA396082) | bioreactor metagenome | isolation source: sample BR6 brine-fed electro-methanogenic bioreactor BR | place: Japan: Kochi | collected 2016-06-14 | reverse complement strand
CAGGGTTCTCCTACAACTTCAGCCCCATGACTATCTTCTTCCAGTGGGCAATTCTCTTTGTGGTGGTCTATGCTCTTCGGGGATGGCTGAACAAAAAGCTCATGTATCAGTTCGATCCTCAGAACCCCGAAATCCCCAAGAAGGCCTTTTAAGGCTTGGGGCAAGAGATATCCAAGGAGGTTATGCATATGTCCTGGCAAGTGAATATGGTTATCGTGCTGTTGGTGGTATGGGGAGGCTTTGCCCTCTGCATCAAGAAGACCATGAGTTCCGAAGCGGATAAAAAGTAGGAGCGACAAAAACAAGCGTATTTCGGAGATTTTCTTACGGAAAAACTTCTCGATATACCCTTTCCTTACAACATTCCGGGGGCTTGCCGAAGCCCCCGGAATGTTTTTTTACATTTTCACAGAAGATGCCTGACCTCTGTTCCTCAGATCAGCAGAGCCCCACCGCCCGCACCGGAGCACCGTCGCTCTTTTCGATTTTCAGAGGAAGACAGCAGAGAGTAACCCCTTTCTCGGGAAGAGCCTCCAGATTGGTAAGATTTTCCACAATCACCATCCCCGCCCCCAGAAGAATCCGATGATTCTCCAGCTCGAAGGAATCTATGGCATCCACGGAAATCATATCCATGGCCACCCCCTGAAGGGGAAACCGGGTGAGCCACCGGCACGCCTCCTGGGTAAGCACAGGATAGTTCCCAAAGTATTTCTCCTCTCCCCAGAAACGGGACCACCCCGTATGGAGCACCAGAAAGCCTCCCCCCTCCAAACCTTTTTCCAGAGGAAGAAGATCCTTGAGCCCCAGGGTGGCATCGGGGACATTTCGGAAATCCCCCACCGTGGCGGGACCCACAAAGTGAGAGACCTCGAAAGAATCCAGGGTAGCCTTGCGGGGAAGAAGATGCGCCGGGGCATCCATGTGCGTTCCCGTATGGCTGTAGAAGGTAAGCAGTTTTTCTGCAAAACCCTCTTTGGCGATGGTGGTGGCCTCCTGAATACGGGGAGGTTCAGTACCCGGATAGACGGGCATGGAGGAACAGATGGTATGGGTAAGGTCAATAACGTTCAATGCAACGGCTCCTTTCAAGGATATCCATGAAGATATGGGATGCATGAGTTCCCAGTATAGCATGCAAAAAGGCCCCGCTCATGGCACGGACTTTCGCAGATTTTATGCAATTTGCCATCTGCGTAACCGGCGCAATCAGCAGAGCCCTTTTTGCTTTTTGGATCCCCCTGAACAGGAAGAACAGAGATGTCAAGGGAAAAATTTAGAGCATACCCTCCAAGGCCTCCAGAGCGAGAAGATACCCCGCTCCGCCGAAGCCTTCGATGCGCCCCCGCACCACCGGGGCAATGCAGCTTATGTGTCGAAACTCCTCCCGGGCGGCGGTGTTGGAGAGATGCAGCTCAATCACCGGAAAGGGCATGGCGGCGATGCAGTCCCGGAGGGCGTAGCTGGTATGGGTGTAGGCTCCGGCGTTGAGCACCGCCCCGGAGAGAATCAGCCGATGCTTATGGAAAAAATCCAGAAGATCCCCCTCATGGTTGCTCTGCATCCAGAAAAGCCGCACCCTTCGCTCCTCGCTCCATCGCCGACACTGTTCTTCCAGATCCTCCAGGGTCTGGGAGCCGTAGATATGGGGCTCCCGGCTCCCCAAAAGATTAAGATTAGGCCCGTTCACAACACCGTAAACCTTTCCCGCCACAGTATTTCCCCCTCTCCATCCGCCCCTATCTTTGCCGTTACTAGCCACTAACAACGAGCCACGAGTTCCTCGTAGCTCTCCTGAACCAGCTCCGGGGGAACCTCGGTGGTAATCATGGAGATATCTTCATGCCGGGGGATCACCAGAGGAAGGGCTCCCCGGCGGATCTTTTTATCCCGCTTCAGATAGGGGGCGATCTCCTCCCAGGGGCGATCCGGATGCAGGGGCATACCAAAGGCCCGCAGAAGCTCCTCCAGCCGATTTTCATCCTCGGCGGTGCAGTGCCCCATCTTGCGGGAGATTCGGGTGACGATCCGCATGCCCACCCCCACCGCATCCCCGTGCTGCCACTCTTTGTACCCCGAGGCACTCTCCAGGGCGTGCCCCAAAGTATGCCCCAGGTTGAGACGCATGCGCACCCCCGCCTCCCGGGTATCCTCCGCCACAACTTTGAGCTTGCAGCGGCAGCACCAGGCCACCAGCTCCGTAAGAATTGCGGGATCCCGCTGCATAATCTCGTTCCGATGCTCCCAAAGCCAAACAAAGAGGGCAGGGTCCTCCCCCAGGCCGTATTTTACAGCCTCCCCAAGCCCCTGGCGATAGGATTCTCGGCTCAAGGTCTGAAGGGTGAGCACCTCCGCCACCACCAGCCGGGGGTGATGAAAAGCCCCCACGAGATTTTTCCCCTCCGGGAGATTGATCCCCGTCTTGCCTCCCAGAGCACTGTCAATCTGGGAGAGCAGCGTGGTAGGACACTGCACGTAGGAGATGCCCCGCATCCAGGTGGCGGCGGCAAATCCCGCAGCATCCCCCACGGTACCCCCTCCCAGAGCCACCAGACTCTCCCCCCGGTGCACTCCTTCCCGAAGAAGAGTGCCATACATTTTCATGAGAGATTCCGGGGTTTTGGCCTCCTCCCCCCGAGGAAGGGTATGCAGGGGTTTCTGGAAGGGAAGTTTTTGCCCAAAGAGAGGGAGCGTAAGGGCATCTCCCACCACAAGGGAGGGGGGGGCTTCCAGATGCTGCCACACTTGGGGATCCCCCAGCACCCCCGCCCCGATGATAACGGAGTAGGAGTATCCCTCTCCCCGGGCCTCCAGCACCCGCCGAGGGGAATTAGAAGGAACCCATGCCTCCTCTCCCAGAGCGATGCAAATTTCCCGGGCAATTTCTTCGGGTTTTTTGCCTTCCGTAGAGACATGAAAATTGCCTGCGGCATATCCAACAGCCCGTTTCGCAAGAAGCTCCTCCACCCCTTCAGGATTGAGAAGAGGCCGGGCCTCTTTTTCCGATTCCCCCAGGCGCCGGAGGATCTCCCCCCCTGAGGCCTGGAGCACCACCAGCCGCCCCGAGGCGGCGAGCTTCTCCCGAAGAAGAGGGTTTTCGAGCACCCCTCCCCCCAGAGCCACCACGCACCCCTGAAGAGGAAGCATCTCCTCCACCGTCTGGGCTTCCAGCTTGCGGAAATAAGCCTCTCCACACTGTTCGAAGATGGCCCCGATACTGCGCCCCTCACGCTGCTCTATCAGAGCATCCGTATCCAAAAAAGGCCGGTGCAGCTCCACGGCGAGACCCTTTCCCACGGTGCTCTTGCCGGTGCCCATGAACCCCGCGAGATAGATATTCTCAAGCATCTGCGAGCCCCCTCTCCATCCGGTCCCGGTGGGCGGCAAAACGCTCTTTCAGATCCTCCATCCGATCCCCCCCGAACTGCTCCATGATGGTTCGGGCGAGCACCCAGGCGAGCAGGGTCTCCCCCACCACACAGGCGGAGGGAACCGCGCAGGCGTCTCCCCGCTCCACATGGGCATCCTGGGGCTGATGGCTCCGGAGGTTCACCGATGGCAAGGGTTTTTTGAGGGTGGGGATGGGCTTCATGGTGACCCGAAAGAGAAGCTCCTCTCCGTTGGTAACCCCCCCTTCGATACCCCCCGCCCGGTTCCGGCTCCGGCGGTACCCCCCTTCCGGAAGGGGTTCAATGGGGTCGTGCACCTGGCTTCCGGAATCTCTGCCAAGTTCCTCCCCATCCCCCACGCCCACCGCCTTGATTCCCGGAAGAGCCATGAGAGCCCCCGCACAGAGACCGTCCAACCGCCGATCCCACTCCACGTAGGAACCTATCCCCGGGGGCATGCCGGTCACCCGGAGGCAGAAGGTTCCCCCCAGGGTCTCCCCTTCTTCTAGAGCACGCTCCACAGGGGCCCGGAGCGCCGGCTCTCCCGAGAGAGGACACCCCATATCGGAGTTCCGGGCCTCCTCCCACTCCTGAGAGTTCTCGGGGAGAGGAACCGAAGCATCTCCAATGGAGAGCACAGATCCCCCGAGGACAACCCCAAGCTCTTCTAAAAGGAGCTTTGCCGCCACCCCTGCCAGAGTCCAGGCGGCGGTACTCCGGGCACTGGCCCGCTCCAGCACGTTCCGCACATCCGAAGTGCCGTATTTCAAAGCCCCGGAAAGATCCGCATGCCCCGGCCGGGGGCACTCCGGGCGCACCCGCTCCACCGCCTCGGAATCCGTATGCTCCGGATCCATGGCATCCCTCCAGGACTCCCATTCGGTATTCTCCAGAACGCACCCCAGAGGGGCCCCGGTGGTAAAACCGTTGCGCAAGCCCCCCCAGAAGGAGAAGCGATCTTTCTCCAGCCCCATCCGGGGCCCCCGGCCAAATCCCCGGCGGCGGCGGCGCAGCTCACTCTCAAAGGTCCCCCGGGGGAGAAAAAGTCCCGAGGGAAGCCCCTCAAGAATGAGAAGCAACCCTCGGCCGTGGGATTCACCGCTGGTAAGAAAACGTAGCGTCATCAACTCTCCTCCTTAGGGAGACAGTCCGCCGGAAGATGGCGGAGTTCCTTGGGGAGCTTTTTCCCCGTGAAGAGCCGAAAGGCCTCCGCCCCTTGGGCCACCAGAAGCTCCTCTCCGGTGACGCAGGGAATGCCCCGCTTGCGCGACCAGGCAATGAGGGGGGTTTTTGCCCCCGGGGAGTAGACGAAATCCACCAGATTCCGGGGGGCCTTGTGATCCAGAATCCTCTCGGGCACCCCCTCATCCCAGGGAGAGGAGGGCAATCCCAGAGAGGTGGCGTGGATCAGCAGATCCAGTGAGCCCATATCCTCCCCCTCCAGGGCCTCCCAGGGAAGGATCTCCATGGAGAGATGCTCCCCGCTCTGCCGGGAAAGAACCTCCCCGGCTTCCGAATTGCGACAGCAGAGAAGCACCCTATCCCACACCTCGGGATCCAGAGCCGCCAGAGCCGCCGCCGCCGCTCCACCGGAACCCAGCACAAGACAGCGCCCTCCTCGCTGAGGGAGATCCAGCCGGGTAAGCCCCTCCTCCAGGGCAATCACATCGGTGTTGTGCCCACTCAAGTAGAAATCCTTTTCGAAAATAAAGGTATTCACCGCTCTCGCCCGCTCCGCCTCGGGGCTGAGACCATGAGATATATACCAGGCCTCCCGTTTGTAGGGGAGGGTGATGTTCACCCCCCGAGCCCCGAGAACCTGAAGCCCCTCCAGAGCGATGGGAAAATCCATATCTTCCACGGGAAAGGCAAAATAGGCGAAGGGAAGGTCCAGAGCCCGAAACCAGGCGTTCTGCATGGCCGGAGAGAGGGTGTGCTCCAGGGGATTCCCCATAATCCCCACCATCTGAAGAGGAACATAACTCATATCGTACAGACCTCCTTAGGGCTTATCCAAACTTATCGAAATTTTTCCAGATCCTCAAAGAAGGAGGGGTAGGAGATGTTCACACACTCCGGATCGTCCAGCTCTACCGGGCCATCTGCCACAAGAGCGGCGATGCTGAGCGCCATGGCGATGCGATGATCCCCCAGGGTCTTCACCTTGCCGCCGTGCAGCGGCGTAGGGCCTGTAATAACCCATCCATCCTCAAGCTCCTGAATATCTGCTCCCAGGGCGGCGAGACCCTCCGCCATTCCCCGGATGCGATCGCACTCCTTATAGCGCAGCTCCCGGGCTCCCCGGATCTCCGTCTTTCCCTTGGCCTGGGTGGCCGCCACCGCAAGCACCGGAAGCTCATCCACCATGCGAGGCACCTCCGAAGCGGTCACCCGGGTGCTCTCCAGAGAGGTGCTGCGTATGCGCAGATTCCCCCGGGGTTCTCCCCCGGATTCATGAAGATCCTCCACCCCCACGTGTAGCCCCATACGCTCCAGTACCTCCAGAAGCCCCGTTCGGGTGGGATTCAGCCCCACCTTCTCCAGAAGCAGCTCGGAATCCTGCACCAGAGCGGCCCCCACAATCCAGAAGGCGGCGGAGGAAAAATCCCCCGGCACCTCCCAGGTTGCTCCGGGAAGCTCCGGATAGGGGAAGAGGGTGATGCGGTTCTCCTCCCGCACCAGAGGAAGCCCGAGAGAACCGAGCATGCGCTCCGTATGATCCCGGGAGGGAGAGGGCTCCGCCACGGTGACACTCCCCTGGGAGGAGAGACCCGCCAGCAAAAGGGCGGTCTTTACCTGGGCACTCGCCACGGAGAGGGTAAAGGTTCCTCCGGTGAGAGAAGCCCCCCGAATGCAGAGAGGAAGACGGTTCCCCCCCTCCCGGCCATCAATCCGGGCCCCGGCGGAACGAAGAGGGGCCACCACCCGCTCCATGGGACGGGAGGAGAGGCTGGCATCCCCCGCAATGATACCGAAAAATCCCGGTACCCCCGCCAGAAGGCCGCAGAGCAACCGGGCAGAGGTGCCGGAGTTTCCCGCATAGAGAACCTCCTGGGATTCCCGAATTCCTTCCCCCCGGCTTACATGCACCCGGGAATTCTCCCGGAGCACCCGGCATCCCAACTGCTCCAGACACGCCAGAGTACGCCCGCAATCCTCCCCCGGAGCATATCCCGAAATATCCATGCCCTCCTGAGAGAGGGCTCCCAACAACGCCGCCCGATGGGATATGGATTTATCCCCCGGCACCCTACAGCTTCCCCGCATCCCCTTCAGGGGGGTTACGCTTCTCATAGTTACCATCTCGTCTGTCTCTCCTCTACAAGTTCTCGTCTCCAACCTGCGGCCTCCTGAAAGAGGGCTTCCCCCTCCTCCGGGGAGGCCTCAAGAAATGCCTCCATAACAGTGATGCACTCCCGTACCGCTTCCCGAAGGGCCTTTTTATTATACCGCAACACGTCCGCCCCAAGCCAGGGCATTCCCGAGGCGGTGCGGGTGGCATCCCGAAACCCCCCCGCCACGGCCCGGGGAATACCGGGGAACTCCCGGCTCTTCCGCCCCGCCGCCATACTGAGAGCCGCTGCGGTGATCATGGGAAGGTGGCTTCCGTAGGCCACCAGAAGATCGTGCTCCTCCGGGGATATTTCGGAACAAACCGCCCCGAGGGCCCGGATCATCTCCCGGCCAAGCTCTACCGCCAGAGGATCCGAATGCCTCCGGGGGACGAGAAAGCAGAGGGCTCCCCGAAAAAGCTCCGGCTCCGCCTGGGCGATGCCTCCCACTTCCTTGCCCGCCATGGGGTGCAGCCCTACATAACGGCTCCCCCAGATCTCTTCCAACTTCTCCCCGGGCTCCCCCTTCACGCTCCCAAGGTCAAAAACCGCCTTGAGCTTTTGAGAGGCAAAGGGACGCATGGTCCGGCTGGCGGACTCCATATGCCGGGGGGGGACCGCAAGAATCAGAATATCCGATAGGGCGGCCAACTCTTCCGCAGAAACTGCCTGGTGAATACAGGCTTTCTCCAGAGCCCCCGCACAGGCCCGTTCATCCAGATCCGCTCCGAGCACCCGAAGCCCCGAAAGGTTTCCACGAATAAGGGCTCCCCCCAGGGAGCCCCCCATGAGCCCCAGGCCGAGAATGCCTACATGGCAATCTTCAAGGGGCATGTTTTCTCTTCCGAACCCGCTCCGAGAGCCGAAGCAAGATGGTTTACCTTCTGCATAAGATCCTCGAACCCCGGAATATCCAACGACTGGGCTCCGTCCGAAAGGGCCTCCGCAGGGCGGGGGTGCACCTCGATCATAAGCCCGTCGGCGCCGCAGCTCAAGGCAGCAAGGCTCATGGGGAGCACCAGATCCCGGATTCCCGTGCCGTGGCTGGGATCCACAATGATGGGAAGATGCGAAAGGGATTTCACCAGAGGCACCACGCTCAGATCCAGCGTGTTCCGGGTACGCTTCTCGAAGCTCCGGATACCCCGCTCACAGAGCACCACCCGATGATTTCCCCCTGCAAGAATGTACTCCGCCGCCTGCAACCACTCATCCACCGTGGCGGTCATCCCCCGTTTGAGAAGCACCGGCGTCCGGCAGCGTCCAAGTGCCTTGAGAAGGCTGAAGTTCTGCATGTTCCGGGCTCCCACCTGGAACATATCCACGTGAGGAAGCATCCCCTCGATATCCTCTATCCCCATCACTTCGGTAACGATAGGAAGCCCCGTAAGGCTGCGGGCCTCCGCCATGAGAGCTACCCCCTCATGTCCCAGCCCCTGGAAGGAGTAGGGATTGGTGCGGGGCTTGAAGGCTCCCCCCCGCAGCATGGAGGCCCCGGCGGCTTTCACACCTCGGGCGGCTTCCAGCATCTGCTCCCGCCCCTCTACGGCGCAGGGGCCTGCCATGACTACCGGATTCCCCCCGCCGATGCGGAGATTGGGGGCAAGCTCCATGGAGGTTGTTCCCGAAGCTACGGCCCGGCTTCCCAGGGGGAAGGAGTTCCCCGTACAGACCACCTGACGCACCCCGGGCAGTACCGCAATGCTTCCGGTGCCCTCTTTGGGCTCCTCCGAAACGATACACATTCCCTCGGGATGAGGAACCATACGCCCCCGGCACCCCTGTTTTTCCAAAGCCTCACACACTCTCGCCATATCAAGACTCAAACTCTGCTCTTCCATGCGTACTACCAACATTGTGCTCACCTCCACTAAGCTCGTTCTTCCCAATGAATCTAGAATGAAATGAAATGCAACAGAATGAAATCAACAAAAAAGCCGGATTCAGGTTTGCGAAAACCCGAATCCGGCTTTATATCCCTTGTGCTATCCTCTGGCTCTTTTATAGAAAAATTCTAGAGCCGAGGTAACCCTATGGGGGGCGAAAGAACGGTGCCAGCCTTGTTCGGATTTCCACGTACGGAGAGGTCACTGGCGTAATAATAAAACTGCCACTGACCGTTGCTAAAGCTATAATAAAAGCTGGCGTTCCGATGTGAATTCTTTTTACCGAACATGGGCCGTTCCTCCTTTCCCCTGCGTTTTTTATTTGTTTGTTTTGCTGTGCAACCTGCCAAATGTACTTCTTCACTTCCACGTTACGATTTCGGGCCATTATATAGGGATTCCGCATCTTGTCAAGGGGAATTTTTCAGAAAAAATTTTACGACAAACTACAGCACAGGATAGAAACAGCCTCTCAGGAGTTCTCTCCAGGGATCCAGAGAGAAGAGCGAGAGAGGGGCTCCGGAGAGAAATTTCTGTTTAGGCCTCTTCTGGAGGAAACGTTCCGCCAGCCCCTGAATGGAGTTTGAGGCGAGAAGAACGTGTTCTTTGGCAAGATAGAGAGTCTCTCCCATAAGGGGACGCCCTTCTTCCGCAAGGCTTCCGATGACATAGCACCGGTAGCGGGGCCCCTTCTCAAGGCCGTTGACGTTGGCGATGGCTCCGTTATCGAGAAGAAGAACGCTCCCGATGGGGTACTCCACAGAGATGTACTCCGTGAAGGGAAGCACCTCAGGACTGAAATAGCTTCCCGAGGCCTGATGCATAATGTCGAGAGCCTCTCCGGGGGAAAAACCCTTGCGGTAGGGACGGTCTGATGTGAGGGCATCGAAAACGTCCGCCAGGCTTACCAGATGAATGTAAGGAGGAATCTCCCTATCCCGAAGAAGAAAACCGCTGGCGGGGCCGTATCCCTTACCGTCCCAACGCTGATGGTGATGCAGGATGATGGAGCGTGAGAAGGGATTGATGCTCTCATAGTTTCGGAGAAGATCCGACCCCAGCTGAGGATGCTCCTGAATAACGCACATCTCCTCAGCATCAAGACGCCCCTCTTTGTTGAGGATTTCCAGTGGAATTCGGGTCTTTCCGAAGTCGTGAAGAAGAGCCCCCATGGCGATGGAGTTCCGGCTGGGGGGATCAAGAGCATTGATGTAGCCTTGGCGAACCGCCTCACGAATGAGTCCGAAGGTGAAGAGAAAAACCATCCAGGAGTGTTCGCAGGTATACATGTCGTGAGAGCCCAGGTGCTTCACCTCTGTGAGAATCGCCTGATCCGAGAGCATGATGTGCTCCACCGCACCCTGAGCAGAGGAGAGCAGACTGGAGAGCATCTCTGGTGCCAGGGTCTGCCGGGATTCCCCCAAAGCATGAAGAGCCCGAATCTGCTGCTTCGCCTTGAGCACCAACTCCCGGGGAACAACAGCAGGAGAAGCCATGGCTCCTTCCTCTTCGGAAAAGGCCACCATCAGAGAATCAACGCCGGCCTTCTTGAGGCCCTCCAAAATACGCCGGGTGATAACCACATATCGCCCCAGAAGAAGCTCTCCCCGGAGGTTGAAAACATCCTCTCCCGAGAGACTTCCGGGAACAACTTTTTCGATAGGAACGATCATAGGCATGAAGACAAATCCTCTCCCGGCTTCGGCAGCTTCCCCGAACAGAACAGGGGCACGCAAGCGCACTTCAGGCCCTATTCTCCAGCTCTCTATTGTTTTTCGAGTATAGCTTCGTAAAACCCCTTCCGCAAGCATCTCCGCAGCTCGACTTGGGGAAATTTACGAAAAAACAGTCATTCCTTCGGAAAGAATCTCGAAAGGGGCTCTTTTCCGGGTGTGGCCTCTTCGGATAACCTGTAGTAAGCTGGGGGCTCCAGAGGGTACCCACGCATGCAATCAAAAGACCCACGAATATGAAGATCACCATCTTCCAAAAGAAAAGAGGAAACACAAACCATCATGCACAGACTCTATATCGTTCTTGTTGCGGGAATTATAGGCAGTATCGCCACCCTGCCGGGGCAGACCAACGGCATCTCCCCCTTTACGGATCTTCTGCTGGGGGTTCTCCCTCTTACCCGCTCCCAACTCAGCCTAGCCTATCTTGTGGGAACCGTGGGGAGCGCCCTGCTCATGCCCACCGTGGGGAACTGGTACGATCGGCACGGCTCCAGACGCATGGGAACCCTGGCGATCTTCTCTCTGGGATTGAGCGTTCTCGCCATGAGCTATGCGGATCGGGCAGCGGAGGGGCTCCTGCGCCTTCTCCCCGGAATAGCTCCGGCGCTGCTCGCCACGGTGGTCATGTCGGGAGCCTTTTTTCTGGTGCGCTTCTTCGGTCAGGGGATGCTCAGCATGTCCAGCCGCACCATGGTGATGAAGTGGTTCGATCATCGCCGGGGGATGGGGAACGCCTTTTTGGGGCCCTTGAGCGCCCTGGGGCTCGCCTATTTTCCCCGAGTCTTCGACCGCATGATCACCGCTCTGGGGTGGAGGCTGGCCTGGCAGAGCATAGGGCTTTTTCTCGTGCTTTGCGGCACCCTCTTTGTGGTCTTCTCGTTTCGGGATCCCTCCCGGGAGGAACGGCAGGATCTTGCCCGGCTGCTGGAGGAAAAGCTTGAAGAGAAAAAGAAAAAACCCTCCTTCTTCTCCCTAGGGCTGCATCCCAAGGAACCCCCAAGCCCTCCGAGAGACTTCACCCTCGGGGAGGCTCGCAAAACCTACTCCTTCTGGATCTTTAACATGGTGAACGGCTTCTCCTCCCTGGTGATCACGGGGTTCACCTTTCACGTGGTGAGCATCTTCGCCATGGCGGGGCTGGATCGTCAGGAAGCCATCGGAATCTTTCTCCCCGCCACCTTCTTCGCCGTGGTGGTTCAGGGGGTGGGAAGCCTCTTGAGCGATTACATGCGGCTCCGGAGCTTTGCCATGCTGCATATGCTGGGGGTGGTGCTGCTGGCCTTTTCCTGCCTCTTCCTGAGGCCCGGCATCCCCTACATCCTTCTGGTGGCAGGAGTGGGGCTGAACGTGGCCATGATGGGGATCAACGGGGTTATCGTCTGGCCCCGGTTCTTCGGCCTGGGTCATCTGGGGAGCATCTCCGGAGAGGCCTTTCTCTGGGTGGTGGGAGGAAGCGCTCTGGGCCCCTACGCCTTCAGCCTTGCGGCCTCCTTCGGGGGATCCTATGGGGGGGCCCTCGTTCTCTTCGGCACTCTGGGAACGCTTCTCTGCATCCTCTCCTGGTTTGCCCATAATCCCAACGTGGCACGGGAAAATTCCACCACAGGGAAATCATAAAAAATTATTCCCGGGAGGTACTTCTCATGGAACAACCAGAGGCAAAGCATTCAGAATCGAAGCAGCCAGAACAGGTCTTTCCGGTTCTTCAAACCCCTCGGCTTACGCTGGGGGAACTTCAGGAAGGGCATACGGAAGCGCTTCATAAAATCTGGACAGATCCCAAGGTGCTGGAATATCTGGTGCTGGATCCCTTTACGGAGATGGAACAGAGCCGAGAGATGATACGTATCCTCCGGGGGCTCTTCCCCGCCTCCGAGGGTATCCGCTGGGCTCTTATCCGCAAAACCAGCGGAGAAGTTCTCGGAACCTGTGGATTGCACAAGTGGGATAAGGAACATCATCGGGCGGAGATAGGATACGAAATTACCTCCCGAGCCTGGCGGCAGGGGCTCATGAGCGAAGCCCTGGAGGCGGCGCTGGGGTACGCCTTCTCCTCCATGGAGTGCAATCGGGTGGAAGCCCTGGTAACCCTGGGAAACAAAGCCTCCCGGGGTATTCTCGAAAAGACGGGATTTACCTTGGAAGGAACCCTGCGGCAGTACGAATGGGCCCGGGGAAAGTTTCAGGATCAGTGGATATTCTCCCTCCTGAGAGAGGAGTGGCCCTGAACACGAGAGGTCAACAGAGATCAACGCACCTATGGCAGAGGGCACGGGAGCGTAGGAGCGTGTAGCTGAAGCGGCAGACTACACGCTCTCCCCACCCAATTTCGGAGAGAGAAGTGGTATCTCCGGAACTGCTCCGGCTCCTATGGATGAAGCCGCCTTAAGGAGAATGTTTTTTTCTTCCCTTGAAAGGCTGTGGAGATCCCCATCTCCGAAGTACACCAAAGCTTTCAGGCTCTCGCTTATCTGAAAAGCCGAGCCATATAAAATCCGAGCCCCTGCAAGCCCCCGAGCCAAGGGAACTCCCGCTGCGAGCATCTTTGCGATATCCCGGTAATCCTTAGCTTCCGCACGCTGCAGGATAACCTTGAGCTTCGTAGCCATGAGATCGAGAAGAGAAGCCACCTCGACAACGCCATCCTCGGTGATCTCCGGTTCCCCGATACGCCCAAAGGCTATGGAACCAAAAAAGGAAAGCTTCACGTATTCTTCCTTCAGCGAGCCCGCAGGAACAAGAAAATGCAACGAATTCCGCTCTTGTTGTAGAAGCGTGGCCTCTTTGAGAAAAGGAAACTCTCTCCTCAAAGCATCATGGTCAAGACGCTTTTCGGTAAAGAAATCAAAGTCCACCGAAGGACGATGTCCCAGGCGTAAGGCTATGGCAGTTCCTCCGTAGAGCACAAAGCCAAGACCACGGGCGGGAAGAAGCTCATTCCAGAGGTCACGCTGCGCTTTGGGCAAAATATCCATACGAGGTCGAAAAGTTCGATATGGCATCTTCTTCATCAACCTCACGCCAAGGATACCCCCTCCTCTAAGCTGGGGGAGGAATTGGCGTTCCACCTCCTTTGTATTTTGGTGTGCATATACCCGTATCCGTCCGCTCGTTGCAACGCAGTACAGGTGTTCCACTTAACCGTTACTTTTTCTTTCCCACAGGAAAGCGCAAAATACCCGGATTTCCGTACCGCTATCCTTCCCGTGTAGGTTCCCTGATACTTCCCCTTCGGCACATCAGCCCGTACCATATCTCCCGTGGCAAAGCCAAAGAATCTCTTGGTTCGGGGAAGGTAGGCTCTCGGAAATCCGTATGCGTCCGGGAGTGTTCTGGCATATCTGCCCCGCCCAGAGCATTTCACGTGCAGAAGGCTTTCCGCATCCAAGGAGGCCGCATCCACCTTGCCCACACAGAGAGCGTCGAAAACATGGCTTTTGGAGATCCCCAGGCACATCCGGTTATACTTGGTGCGCCCTCCGGTTCCTGTTTCCACCGGAAGTCCAAAGGAAGCAAGTTCTTTCACCAGGGCATTCCTCGTGGCGTTTACCGCAGCGGCATCCCGAAGGGGCTTTTGAGCGTGTTTCGCCATTTCCGGGAAGCCGAATTCTTCTGCGGTGCGAGAGCCCTTTTCCTGATTGCACTCCCGGCAGGAGAGGGTAAGGTTGGAAACCCTGTGGGATCCTCCCCGGGCCTTCGGAACAATATGTTCAACCTCCAGGGGGATATTCTCGGCACCGCAGTAAGCGCACTTCCTGCCCCATTTCTCAAGAAGATATTCCCGGACCTCGTATCCCAGAAGCTCCCCCTGCTGGTACTCCACACCGGATATCTCCGGGTTGTTCAGTTTCTGTGTATCGAACCGCACGGACTCCACAGAGAGCCCCTGCACCGGGGCAA
>NPIG01001015.1_pt1 | contig 14277 bp, 12 predicted proteins | sample 8637441 | NCBI WGS metagenome assembly NPIG01 (sample SAMN07420675, study PRJNA396082) | bioreactor metagenome | isolation source: sample BR6 brine-fed electro-methanogenic bioreactor BR | place: Japan: Kochi | collected 2016-06-14 | reverse complement strand
TTTTCAGAAGCGCGTCGCCCGTGTCCGGCCCCGGTATCGCACGGCTGCCCCAGCGCGCACCGGCAATGGCGCCGGCCAGCACCGGGCAGTAGTTCGGCGGACCGGCGAAATCGACGGCGGATTCCAGGGCTTCCTCGAAGCCGGCCGACGCGCCAACGAAGTACACCGCAGCGGCAAGCACGTGCGGCGCATATCCGTCTCGCCGCAAACTGACGGGCCGGGGCGAGAGCACGGCCTCCGCGATAAGGCTGTCCCGGTTCGCGGCGGCGCGGGCGCACGCCTCGGGCCACGCCAGCCCACGAATCAGCGCGCGGCAAAGCGCCACGCCCGCGGCCGACGCACCTCCTGCCTCTTCGGCGTAATGCGTGATGCGCGCATCGGCGCGCGCGCAGCTTTCGAGGCCGGCATCGGGCAAGAATGCCGCCATGGCGAGCGGCGGCGTGCGGTGCAGCGGGTTGCAGCCCGCAGTGAGCCCCCCTTTCTTGCGGTCCACTGCCCGAACCGCGGTTTCCGGTTCCTCGCCCGCCACCACACGGTCAAACACCTCCGCCGCGACAGGCCCCGTGTCAAAACCGTCATCCCGGTACCATGCGAGATAGCGCGCCCGCACATCGTCCACGCCAAACGCGCGCTGCTCGAGCAGACTCTGCGCGAGACATAGCGCCATACGCACCGGCCCGCCTATCTTGTCCCCCGCCGCGATGCCCAGCAGCACCCCCGCGGCCCGGTCCCGCACGCGTTCTTGCTCATTGCTCACAGGCTTTCCCCCCGGTTGTCGCGTGTATTGGATCACATGCGGGCAGGGCTGTCAAGTATCCGCGAACCCGCCGCGAACGGCGTGCCGGTCGCCGCACCGGGCGACGGTTCTGCCGCCCCGCCGCGGCGCCCGCGATTGGACCCGCCCGCGACCAGCCGGTACAATGGCGGCGCACGACATTTCGCGGATGCGGCGCTTGCGCGCACCGGCTGCGCGCCCGCCCCGGACCCCAGGAGACACCCACATGCCGAAGCAGATACAGGTCGGGACACCAGACGTGATGAACCGGGTGGGCGCCATTGTGCTCGGCGGCGGGCGGGGCACACGGCTCCATCCGCTCACAAAGGTCCGCGCGAAACCGGCCGTGCCCCTCGGCGGCCGCTACCGGCTCATCGACATCCCCCTCAGCAACTGCATCCACTCCGGGCTCAACCGCATCTCCGTGCTCACCCAGTTCAACTCCCACTCGCTCAACCGCCACATCGCAAACACCTACAAATTCGACGACTTCTCGAACGGATACGTCACCCTACTCGCCGCCGAGCAAACCAATGAAACCGGGGACTGGTTCCAGGGTACCGCCGACGCCGTGCGCAAGCACCTCACGCATATCCGCGATTACGACATCGAGTATTTCATCATCCTGTCCGGCGACCAGCTCTACCGCATGGACTACCGCGCCCTCATGCGCACCCATATCGAAAAGGGTGCGGACATCACCGTCTCCGCGCTCCCGGTCAACCGCCGCGACGCCCAGGGCTTCGGCATCATGAAGGTGCGCAAGAGCGGACAGATTGGCGAATTCGTTGAAAAGCCGAAAGACCCCAAGACCCTCGACGAATACGTCACCCCCGAAAAAGTGTTTGAAGATTTCGGTCTCTCCGGCAAAGGCAGACCCTATCTCGCCTCCATGGGCGTCTACGCCTTCAAAGCCGAAGCGCTCTCCGACCTCTTGCTCAAGAACCCCGAGTGGATTGATTTCGGCAAGGAACTCATCCCCGGCGCCCTCGCATCGCACCGCGTTGTGGCGCACATGTTCGCCGGGTTCTGGGAAGACATCGGAACCGTGCGCTCCTACTACGATGTCAGCATCGCCATGACCCGGCCCGACCCCCCCTTCGAGTTCCACGACCCCTACTACCCCATCTTCACCCACGCACGCGCACTGCCCGGCGCGCAAATCGAGGAGGGTCGCATCAAGAACGCCATCCTCTGTTCCGGATGCCGCGTGCGCAAGGCCCGCATCCAGGATTCCATCGTCGGCATTCGCAGCATCGTCCAGCCCGGCGCGGAGATCATCAGCAGCGTCATTCTCGGCGCCGACTACTACGAGACCGATGAGCGGCGCCGCGGCAAAGTGCGCATGGGCATCGGGGAGAACACGCGCATCAAGTGCGCCATCATCGACCACAACGCGCGCATCGGAAAGAACTGCCTCATCCGCGGGTCAAAGCGCATGAAAGATTTCGACGGGGACGGCTATTCGATTCGCGGCGGCGTCGTGGTCGTGCACAAGGGCGCGATCATCCCCGACGGCACCGAAATCGGGTAATCTGCCGCCCGGTCTCACCGCATCGAAAACCATATAACCCACTCAGGAAAAACGTTGTCAACTTCATCCAGTAACGGAAAGGAAACGGGCATTGAAACGTGAATTCACCTGGGTCGAAGGTTTGGCCATCTGTCTCGGCATGATTGGCGTCCAACTCGGCAGCGAAGTGCTCAACCAGTGGGGGCTCTACTTCTACTCGCCTTCCGAGGGCGTCGGACGAACCGTCTACGTCGCCGTAGGCAGCGTCTGGGTCATCTTCCTGGTCGGCACGCTCTGGGACGCCGTCACCGACCCCCTCGTCGGCGTCTGGTCCGACAACACCCGCACACGGCCCGGCTGGCTCCGGCTCATCCCCCTGCGCGGCCGCCGCAGGCCCTTTATCTTCTGGGGCTCCATATTCATGATCTTCACCTCCGTACTCTTCTGGTATCCCCCCGTCGAGGAAAAATCCGTCTGGAATCTCGTCTACGGCACCGTGCTCCTGTGCCTGCACTGGACCATGTTCACCGTCACCATGGTGCCCCTGATCTCCCTCGGGCCCGAAATCGCCCGCTCCGAGCGCGCCCGCGTCATCATCGGCACCTGGACCGCCGTCGGCATGATCGTCGGCCTCACCATCGCCGCGGTCACTCCCGGCATTCTCATCGAGGTCTTCGACCCCGCGCGCATCGAGGGCGGCCACAGCGCCGTGGGCTACCGGCGCGTCGCGCTCCTCTTCGCCCTCATTTCCTTCGTACTCTTCCAGGCGCCCGTCTGGCTCATCAAAGAACGCTACGATTCCGAAAAACGCGAGCGAACAGCCCCCCTGCCAAAGGGCGAACTCCTCCGCGCCGTCCTCACCAACCGCCCCTTCATCGTCTACGCCATCGGCTTCCTGCTCTTCAGCATGGGCTTCATGGCCGCGCAGCGCGTGCTCCCCTACTGGGCGGAACTCGGCCTCGGCGGAAGCGAGGAAACCGTGACCTACCTCATGCTTCCCTTCATCGTCACCGCACTCGCATCGCTCGCCGTCATTCCCCTCATCGAACGCCTGCTCGGCGTCAAGTACACCATGCTCCTCGCCTTCGTCATCATCGCCAGCGGCATGCCCTTCATGTATGTCGTCGCCAAGGCCGATATCAGCACCACCACCAAAGTCATCCTCGGCGGCGCCCTCTTCGCCTATTGCGGCATCGGACAGGGCATCATCTACGTCATGCTCACCCCCATCATGGGCGAGTGCATCGACTACGACGAAATCCGCACGGGCGAGCGCCGCGAGTCCCTTTACAACGGCCTCAGCGGCTTCGCCTGGAAAGCCGCCATGGGCGGCGCCATCATCCTCGTCAGCCAGAGCATGCACCTCTGGGGCAACGAGCCCGGGAACAGCCTCGGCGTCCTTCTCATCGGCCCCTTCTCCGGCTTCCTCGGCTTCCTCGGCCTCCTCGTAATGCTCTTCTACCCGAAACTGCACGTCACCCGGGAGCACCAGACCGAGTAGAGGGCCATGCCGCCGCAGCGCTCCTCAGGCGGTGCCCTCATGGGCGCCGGCCGCTGCATCGGTCCCGCCAGGCCCGCTCAACTATCACTCAGAATTGCATGCGCCAGTCAACGGGCCACAGGGCCACGCAGTGACAGAAAGAGCGCACATAGAGGGGAGAAGAAAACTGGGGATAGGTGGCGGTTCATGGTTCGCTCCTGTGTTACCGAAAGCGGGCATAAGGATTGGACCAGCGGCTGCCCGGGCTGGTTTTCGTGTCCTCAAGAACAAGAACGGCGCCGCCAGCGCAGCGCCGCTCGTACCATCGCCTCCGTCCGTCTTGTCAGAATGTGTAGCCGACTCCAAAGCCCACCAGGTTGGCGCCGGCATTCTCATCCCCGAGGCCCGCGTTCGAGATGTGCTCGTACTTCACGACCAGGTGCCAGTCGCACTTGAACTTGTAACCCAGCCCGACTCCCGTCAGGAAATTCACGCTCGCGCTGTTCCCGACGATCTTGTCATCATGCACCAGAACATTCGCCTGGCCTTCCACGAACAGGCCGCGATAGTCGCGCTTCGCATATACCCGGCCGGTCAGACCAAGACCCGCGCCCCACACTGTGCTCCCCGCATAGTCATCGTAGTCTTCATCGTCGAGCCAGCACTGCTCGGCCCCATCCTGGCCGTAGACCAGCAGCGGCATCAGACGCAAGCCGAGGGTCGTATGACCGCTTGCCGGAAACTCGTAGTCGAGAGTACCCGTAATCAGGGTGTCACCCGAACGGTCAGTACTGCCCGAGTGCACGCCCCCCATACCCGACAGCTCCAGACGCCATTTTCCGGCGTCGAAGTCAAGTTCGGCCCACGCCGACGTGCTCAGGGCCAGGAACGCCAACGCCAGTATCTTGAGTGCACGCATTTGCGCCTCCTTCGTCAGTAATCTATAGACAAAAATCATTAATCTTGCGAAATTATCATAATATGGCTGTTCTCTTTTGTCAAGAACTGCGTATTCTGCGCGCAAGGCGTCTGAAGCTGCCGCAGGCCGCTGTTCACATGATATCAGAACTCGTAGCGGACGCTGGTGAGGAAGGTGTTGCTCCAGGCATCGACGCCGCTATCCTCGGCAAGACTGTCGTACTCGGTCTGCAGCGCGCAGCGCAGACTCAACGTCTCCGATATCGGTGTGAGGAACTCGAGTTCCGACGTGGCCCGGAATTCGCCCAAGTCGTCCAGGTTGGGCAGGAGCACGAGCTTCTCCGACAGCGTGCTCGCCTTGAAGAGCTTCTCCGTGTATTCGGCGCCGATGCGCAGGTTAACGTACTGCTCGGTGACCGTCTCTGCATCGCGCAAGGGGTCGCGGAAATCCGCCGCAATGGTGAGCGCGCGTTCGAGACTGTCCAGTGTGAGCGGCACTGCCCCGTTGCCGATGTCGAGGACAAGCTGGTTTAACCGGTCGAACGCGCTGCTTCGCTTGTCGGCCTTCGCCTTGTCCCGGCCCCACGGCGTGTAGGGGGCCCACTCCTCGTGCGTGTAGGTGAGACCGGCGTCCGCAGACAACGTGCGCCGCTCCTGGTCGATGATGTCGTAGCCGATACCCGAGCCGCCCACGGCGCGCAGGTCGAGCTTGCGCCCGTCATCCCGCTCTGCCGCGCCAAGCAGATACCAGTACAACCGGGGCTTCAGATAATACTGCCACTTTGCCTCGCCCGCGAAGCGGCGCGTGTTCAGGATGTCATCCGCTTCCCCGTATGCGGCCGTGAAGGTGAGCCGCAGCGTATTGCGTTCGCCCTCGCGTGTGGCGGTCGAGCCGAGATTGAAGTCGGTGGTGTCCGTGTGCCCGGTACGGTGGGTAAAACCCAGGTCTACCGAGCCCGACCAGCGTTTCGGCTCCTCGTCCTCCGGCGCCGCGAGTTCAGGCGGTGCCTCTCCCGGCCGGGCCAGACCCACCATTTCGGGCGGAGGCGCGGGCAGCCATGTGCCGCCCTGAAGCACGCCGGTGTTGCCTTCGCGCATCTCCAGCGGACCTTCGACCAAAGCGCCGCTCTCGAGCCGCACCGCGCGCGGGCTCTCGGTTTCAATGCCCGCCACGGCCTCCTGCTGTACTTCGAGCGCGCCGGCATAGTCGGTTTGAATGGTGACCACACCCTGTGCAATCGACTCGACAACACCCGTGATACGGTCGCCGTTCTGAAGCAGCAGGGTGTCTGCCCGCGATGTGGTCGCGAGCAAGAGCGTGCAGAGGGTCAGCTTGATGGCCCGGCAATACATGGGCTTTCCTCCTTCTTCGCCTCGAATCCTAAGATATGAACAGTAGCCGGTAGAGAATGCGCGCGGCAATGACAATCAAAAGAAGCCCGAGCACAATCCGCCGCCGGGGCAACGTCAGGTGCGTGTTGATGCGCGTGCCAAGCAGCGAGCCGGCCTGTGCGCCGACGAACACGAACGGCGCCACATAGAGATAAACGTGCCCCATCACCCAGTTGCTTTCGAAGACCGGCGCCGCCTGCAGGTGCGCTATCGTTCCCGCAAGACTGGTCGCCACCATCACCAAGTTCGACAGCCCGGTGACGCGCGCGTTGGTGCTCAATCCGGCAAACAGGGTCAACGGCACCAGTACGGCCCCGCCGCCGGTGCCTGTGGCGCCGCCCACCACGCCCGCGCCGAGACCGATGAACAACGGCAGCACCGTGCGCCGACGCACCGCGCCTTCGTCCACCTCGGGGGTCTTGAGAAAGAACGTGCGCAGCCCCAGGACGGCAATCAGGCCCATGAACAGCCAGAGCACCGCGTTCTCGGGGAGGCGGGCCGTGCCCCACGCGCCGGCGTAGCCGCCCGCGATGGAGCCCGCCGCAAGCAGCGCCGCCAGCCGCCACGGCTTGTGTTCCAGATGGCGGTTCAACCGCCAGGCATTGAACAGCGCCACAAAAACAATGATGAACAGGCTGCTTCCCTTGGCCGTATGCGGGTCCATGCCTGCAATAAAGGTCATGAAGGCCGGCACCATAATAATGCCGCCGCCCAGACCGAGCGCGCCGCTGATCAGGCCCACACCGACACCGAGCAGCAACATGCCCGCGATGTTTGTCAACAATTCCGGCATGATGTACACTCTCTCCATCGCACAATCGCGGCACAGTGTATCAAAACCGGGAAGGGGGCGGCAGGTGGGATGGTGGCAGACCGCGCTTCAGAGATGCAGGCTAGAGGCGGCGTGCCTGGCTGCCGTGTTGGCTGTTGTGCTCACAGCGCTTGCCGCAAGCGCCAACGCTCAGCCCCTTCGCGCATCCGAAACCGATGACGACTTCCCGGAGCTTGTCGCGCGCGAAGACGACGCCCCGCGCCGCTGGTGGATACTCTTCAGCATGGTCAACGCGTACCCGAAGCTGGAACGCGAAACGCTGATTGAAGAAGTCTTCGACCCCATCATCGGGGTGCTTTCCCCCGGCTACGGCGGTACGCGAACCTTCACCGAAATGCGCGACAAAGGGCTGCTCTGGCCGCCGCAGATTGGTTTCGGGCGCATGATGTCCGACCACTGGGCGCTTTCTTTTCACTTCGGGTATTCCGCCGGCAAAGTGCATACGGACGACACCAACCCCTCGCTGCTCTTCGGCGCCCCGCTGCACGTGGACTTCGAGATAAGGCGCTCCGCGCTCTACGCCGGCCTCGACCTCGATGTCTACCCCTTCGGCGCGGCCGAACTGCGCGAGTACGCGTCCTGGGGCGAGCGATTCCGTGCGGCCAAGCCCGCGCTCGGCACCCGCCTCACCTGGACCGAGGCCGGCTTCGATGCGCAGGTCAAGCTCGGTATAGGCCGCGTGAAGCTGGCGGAGATCAATCTTGAGGACACCTGGCTTATTCCGAGCGTCAATGTGAACGTGGGCGTCGATGTGCCGCTCGGCAAGCGCAGCGTGCTCGTATTCAATGCTGGTTACAACTTCTTCAAAGAAGAAAAGCAGGATTTCGACGGACCCGCATTCACCGTAGCCTATCGGTATTTTCTGTGGTGAGTCCGCAAGTCTCGCATGCAACAAATGTTCGGGGTAACCCTGCGCAGGACCGCGCCTTCACCAAGCTGAACGGCACTTCCCGCGCCCATCGAAGCGGGTGTCGCCAGCGACAAGGATTTGGCCCCATTGCACAATACGGGAGAAGCCGTACAGCATGAAGAATCCGAACCGCGTATCCGGCAAACTGGCGCCCGCTCTTTCCACTGTGCGCGCCTTCGCGTGGGGGGAGACGTTTGTCCTTATTCCGATGCACGCTTTCTGGGTCTTGTATCGAAGCACCCCATTCGTCGCGGAAAATTCGGAGAGCGCCCTGGTTGCCGCCATTCCGCTTCTGCTTCTTATCGTGGGAGGAATGACCTGTTCGCTCACCCGGTCCGTGCGCGCCGCGATTCTCAGGGCAGAGTGGCTCTTTCACATTACGGCCGCGGGCGGCATGTTTGCCCTGCTCGTGTACGTCACGGTGCGCGACCCGTTCAGCCCCGGGCTACCGCTCACGTGGCCTTTGTGTTTCTGGAGCGCGTGCATCGCCTTTGCCATCCTCGCAAACCTCGCCCTCCACGAACGTGTCCGCGCCCTTCTCGCACAGGACACACGCGCGGCATGGCCCATGGGTCTGATTATCGTCGTGGCTGCGTGGGCCCTGTTCACCATGCTGGCCTCAGAAATGGACTGGGCGCCCTACTTCTGGAGCGCTTCGCTCATTTTTCACGCCTGCATGGCCCCGCACAGCCGCCGCAATACCGCCTCGAGCCTCATGCCAGGCAAGCCGATCACCAGCGTAGCGGCCCTCGCCGAAAGCCTGTTCATGGTGTCCCTCATGCTGGCCGCCTTGCTTCGCACCCCCTTCTCGGCCAATTTGGTTGGCCGGGCTGAATTGAAGTACGCCGAATTCGTTGGCCCTGCCGCCGAGCCGGCATTTCTGGCCGGCATTGCACTTGCCCTGCTGGCGAACCGCTGGCGCGCCGGCTTTCTCGCGCACGCCCTCGTGGCCGGCACCTTTGTGTTGACGACCGAAACAGCCGCCTGGCCGATAGCGCTTGTCGTTGGCTACGGTCTGCCAGTGCTGCTCTTCGCTTCACACCGCGAAGGCCCAGCGGCCTATGCCCTGTCGGTGGTGGCCGCCACCACGATGTGGGTTCTGGGGCTGCTCGCCTTTATGCTGGCCGGGGTCATCGTCGTCACGGGGATTGGACTCGATTTCACAAAGGGCCTGGCGGGCCAGATGCGCGTGCTGGCGCTCATTCTGTACTTTGTCTGGCTCGCCTTCACCGCATTCGCGCGTAGTCGCGCTCGGCAGCGCGACTATGAACCTGTGGAGCATCTCCCGGCCTCCACGACCGCGCCGTGGGCCGTCCCCCTGACCTACGCCGAGGTCTGGCTTGTCGTGCTCGTCGCTGTTGCTGGCCTTGTTGCCGGTGCCATGTGGCCCCCGGTGTCCATTCAACGGACCGAACGCATTCGAGTAGGCGAGCCCGCCGGTGTGTGCCATGCCGGATATTCCGGGTCGGATGAAGAATATGCCAATCTCCACAAGCTCGGCGTGCGCATGATGCGAGTCGATTTCCATTGGCACCGTGTTCAACCCGGCCCCGATACCTGGGACTTCACCCGGTACGACGCATACCTCGATGCCGCAGAGAAGCACGGCGTCAAGGTGGTCGCGCTGCTCGTCTTCGACAACAACGCGGTGGAATCCAATGCCAGCGGGGCCAGCCGGGCGCACTACCTTGCTCCGGAGGACCTGCCCAAGTACCTCGAATACGTCCGTCGAACTGTCAGCCGCTACAAGGACCGCGTCCATGCCTGGGAACTCTGGAACGAACCCGACATGCCGAGATTCGGGGATGGCCCCTTGGACGAACTCTACACCCTGGTCGCGCGCGCCGCCGAAACGGCGCGCGAAGTCCATCCCGGGGCCGTTCTGCTCGGCCCCGCCGCCACGTCGCCGCTGGGTGTGCACGTGCCCGGCGTGATCGAAGGTTTTCACGCCCGCGGCGCCCTTGAAATGGTGGACCACCCCACCATGCACTGCTATATTTCCGAGCCGAGGGGTTACTATGGCCACTACTTGCGCGTCCTCAACGCCGCAGCCAAGCACGGGCACCCCGGCTCGGTCTGGGTCACCGAACTCGGCGGCCCCGACGGGGGAGTGTATCCGTGGCGTGGTTCCAGAAACCACCTTGCCGTTCACGCCACAAAGGCGTACACCATTGCCACGTCGGTCGGTATCGAGAACCTCATCTGGTATTGCTACAGGGATTCGAGTTCGAGTTCTTTGCGGGATAACGCCATGGATTCCGAGGGGTTTTTCGGCCTTACCAACAGCGACGGGGCCTGGAAGCCCGCCGCCCATGCCTTCAGTCTCTTCTCCAACAATTGCAGCCACAGTACCATCCGCACCGACCTCGTCAGCTTGTCCGGCGGTTTGGCGGCGCGGCAACTGCGCACCGCGCTGTACCGCCGCGACAACGGCGAGAGCGCCCTGGTCATGTGGTTTGAGCCCGGCCTGCGGCCCGGCGCCCATGCCCGGGTAGCCCTCGACCTTGGCGCGCTCGACCAGCCTGCCGAGGCGCACGACATCACCAGTGGGGATGTCAAGCCTGTCCTCGACCCCGTCATCGACATCACAGAAACACCCATATTCCTGACCTATAGCACGGCCGACCCCGATGCCCCAGTCCATCTTGAGGTTACGAGTTCACCCGCCGACGCCGCATGGCTGGCCTTCACCATGGTCTTCGTCGTGGTGGCCATCTTCGCCGCGTTTGGCCTCAAGCCGGGGCGTAGCGTGTGAAGCACGCTGTCCGCGCCCAGGCCACAGGCTGTCCAAGGAACAGATAATGCGTAGAGGAGCTACAAATCAGCAGCCGCTTCGACGCCTCCAGAGAGAGCCGGGTGCCCGGTCATGGTTTCTTTTCTGCAACGCGTTCGCTACAATGCTTGCGGACGGGAAAAACCACGAATATCTCCAAGGTTCTCGGAAAGCATGCTGAAGGGGTTCTTGACAGTAGAGCCGAACGGGCCGCGTGTGCCGGTGGGCGCTCGCGCAGTGGTGGGCCGCACACGCGACTGCACCGTCATGATCGAAGACGCCGCGGCCTCCCGAAAGCATCTGGAAGTCAACGCGAAAGGCGACAAGTTCCACTGGAAGGACTTGGGCAGCACCAACGGGACTGTGCTGAACGGCGCGTCGATGCTCGCCGGGGAACTCAAAGACGGCGATGTTTTCCAGATCGGCGAAACCCGGCTGCGTTTCAATCAGGAAGAACACGCGGACGAGCCGGAAATGGGCACCACGAGCCTGTTTCAGGAAACCATACTGGGGCCGGAAGGACTCGTGGCCCCCGAAACCGCGCCGCCCGCGCGCTCGATGGCCCTGCTTGAGGCCGTCTACAAAGTGATGAACGACATCGCCGCCAACTACGACCCGTGCGGCCTGATAGACCGCATTCTCGAGACCACGATGCGCGCCATCAACGGCCAGCGCGGCGCCCTTTTCCTGGCCGACAACGACGAAACCCTGGCGCCCTGTCCCGTCTGCGGCCACGTCCATCGCATCCGTGACGGCGTGGTCAGCCCCGCCGAACCGGGCGAAATCCGTATCAGCGGCACCGTTGCACGGCGCGTGCTGGGCGGCGGCGAAAGCGTGCTCTACCAGGACACCGACAGCGACAGCGAGTTGAACGCGTCCGAAAGCATTCTCTCCCTCAAGCTGCGCTCAATCCTGTGTGTGCCCCTGCGCGCCAAGGACCGCATCCTCGGCATTCTTTATGTGGACACAAACCGCGAGGACCAAGCCTACACGCGCGACGACATGCTGCTGGCTGCCGCGGTGGGCAACAGCGCGGGCCTCGCGCTCGATAACGCGCGCATGCACCGCGAAATTCTGGAGAAGCAGCGCATCGAGCAGGAAATCGCCACCGCATGGACCATTCAGGAGGGCTTTCTGGTCAAGGAATGGCCCGAGGACGACTCCCGTTTCGAAGTCTACGGGGAAACGCGCCCAGCCAAGACTGTGGGCGGCGACTTCTATGACTTCGTGCATCTTTCACCCGACGTCGTGGGCATACTGATCGGCGATGTCAGCGGCAAGGGCGTGCCGGCCGCCCTGAACATGGCCCAGCTCCTCGCTTCGTTCCGCCTGCACGCGCGCGACCACGCCTCGCCAGCCGAGGTGCTGCGCCTGCTCAATGAGGACCTTGTCGAGCGAAGCCAGTACGGCATGTTCTGCACACTCTGCTATGTGCGGCTTTCACTGACTGACGGCGAGGTGGTTTGCGCGAACGCCGGCCACCTGCCGGCGATGCGCCTGGCCGCGCACGGCGCCACCCTCGAAGGCTCGGCAAGCGGCGTGCCCGCGGGCATCCTCGCCGACGGCACATGGGAAGACGCCCGGTTCCGGCTCGCGCCCGGCGAGACCTTGCTGTTGTGCACCGACGGCATCCTCGAGGCGCAGAGCAGCCAGACCAGGCATGAGCGGAGCGAACCCGCCGCCCAATATGAGTTTGACGGTGTCACGGAATGCGCCGCCGCGTGCGGCGGCGTGCCGCCGAAAACACTGATAGAGAAGATTAACGAGGACGTGCTGCGGTTTTGCGCGCCACTGCCGCCGCACGATGACTGCACCATGATTGCGGTCCGCTACTGTGGCCAGAGCGAATGACATTACACTGAAGCTGCGCAGCGACCCGAAACTGCTGTGCGCCATGCGCGCGCTGGTGCGCCAATACCTCCGCGATGCGGGCATCGGCGCGGACCGGGCGGATGAACTCGTGCTCGCGGTGGACGAGGCCTGCACGAACTGCATTCGGCATTCGTATGACGGGCGCACGGACCGGACCGTGGACCTGACGTTGAACGCCCCGGACGAATGGATAGAGGTCCGGGTGGCGGACCGCGGCCGCCCGGCCCCGCGGGAGGCGGTGCGGCGCAAACGGCTCCGGACGCCCAGCGCCGACAGGCTCAAGCCGGGCGGGTTGGGCGTGCAACTGATATACCGCGCGTTCGACGAAGTGGAATTTGCGCAGGGTGAGGGTAAGGGCAATACAATTGCAATGCGTGTAAGAAAACCGCGGAAGCAATGATGAGGCAGGGCACATGTCGATAACCATTGCAACGGAAGAGCACAACGGCGCCCCGGTGCTGAAGACGGGGGGTGAGGTTGACCTCTATTCTTCGCCGCAACTGCGCGATGCGCTGCTCAAAGCGATATCGCAGGCGAACAATGAGGTCCACGTCGACCTCGGCGGCGTCAGCTACATGGACTCGTCGGGGGTGGCCGTACTGGTCGAGGGTTTGAAGGCCGCCGGCAAGAAGAACCTGACCTACAAGCTCGTGGCGCCGTCGCAGCCCGTGCTCAAGGTGCTGCAATTGTCGCGGCTGGACCGGGTCTTCACCATCGAGGAAGCGTGAACACACGATGACCTTTTTGCTCGGTTCCATAGGCCGGGTCGCGCTGAACGCGCTCTTCGCGTTCACCACCGTATGCGTGCTGATGGTCGAGACCGTCAACTGGATGGTCGTACAACCGTTGCGCGGCAAGGGCCTGCGCATGCGCAGCACCGTCGAACTCTTCGTCGAATACGGAGTGCGGTCGATGCCCATCGTCGGGCTCATCTGCTTTCTCGTCGGCGTCATCATGGCCATGCAAAGCGCGCACACCTTGTCGCAGTGGGGGGCCAACATCTACATCGCCAATCTCGTGGGCATCGCCGCGCTCCGCGAACTCGCCCCGCTCATGACCGCCATTCTCATTACCGGCCGCAGCGGCTCCGCCATCACCGCCGAAATCGGCACCATGAAAGTGGCCGAGGAAATCGACGCGCTGCAGGTGATGGGGCTGAACCCGACGAAGTTCCTTGTGGTGCCTAAATTCCTCGCCATGCTGCTGGCCGTGCCCTGCGCAACCGTGCTTGCCATGTTCATCATGATCCTCGGCGGCCACGTGGTGGCGACGTTCTTTCTCGGCATCCGGCATCTNNATCTGGCCTATTTCAACCAGACCGCCGACGCCCTGGTCGCCATGGACCTCGCCACCGGCATGGTGAAGAGTGTGTTCTTCGCGCTCGTCATCTGCTGGGTGGGTGTGTACCGCGGTTTCCAGGTCGAGGGCGGCGCCGAGGGCGTCGGGCGCAAGACCACCTCCTCGGTGGTGACTTCCATCTTCTTGATCATTATCGTCGACCTCAGTTGGACTTGGCTCTTCTTTACGTGAGTGCTGTATGAAAACGGAATCGGACAATATCATCGAAGTGCGCGACCTGGTGGTCAAGTACGGTGAGCGGACCGTGCTCGAGGACATCAGTTTCTCGGTCAAGCGCGGCGAGATTTTTGTCATCCTCGGCGGCAGCGGCTGCGGAAAGAGCACGCTGCTGCGCAATCTCGTCGGGTTGATGCGGCCCTATTCCGGCAGCATCCTGATCAATGGCAAGGATTTCACCGCCATGTCGGACGACGCCCGCATCGAGGTGCGCAAGCGCATGGGCATGTGCTTCCA
>NPIG01001231.1_pt1 | contig 14284 bp, 14 predicted proteins | sample 8637441 | NCBI WGS metagenome assembly NPIG01 (sample SAMN07420675, study PRJNA396082) | bioreactor metagenome | isolation source: sample BR6 brine-fed electro-methanogenic bioreactor BR | place: Japan: Kochi | collected 2016-06-14 | reverse complement strand
GCCTCCGGCGGGAGTATTTGGAACGAGAAGAAGGGCCGGGGCGGACCCGGCCGGGAAGGAGCCTGTTATGAGTGACGCAAACCCGATCTGGTTCGATCCCGAGCTGTGCCTGATCGGCGGCGCATGGACGGCGCCCGCCGGGGGCGGAACGCTGCCGCTCATCAACCCCTCGGACGGCGCCGGGATCTGCCGCATCGCGCGCGGGCAGGCGGCGGATATCGACGCCGCCGTCGCCGCCGCGCAGGCCGCACGGATCGGCGACTGGGGCCGGATGACCGCCGCCGAACGGGGCCGCGTTCTGACCCGGATCGGGCAGCTGGTGCTGGAGCGGGTCGAGGTTCTGGCCCGGCTCGAGGCAATGGACGTGGGCAAGCCGCTGACCCAGGCGCGGGCGGACGCGGTGGCGCTGGCGCGCTACATGGAGTTTTACGGCGGCGCGGCGGACAAGGTGATGGGCGAGACCATCCCCTATCTCGACGGTTACACCGTCTATACCCTGCGCGAGCCGCATGGGGTGACCGGCCATATCGTGCCGTGGAATTACCCGATGCAGATCATCGGCCGCTCGGTCGGCGCAGCTTTGGCGATGGGCAATGCCGCGGTGCTGAAACCGGCGGAAGAGGCCTGCCTCACCGCCTTGGCCTTTGCCCATATCGCGCAGGAGGCCGGGCTGCCCGCCGGTGCGTTGAACGTGGTGCCGGGGCTGGGCGCCGAGGCCGGCGCGGCGCTGTCGGGGCATGCGGGGGTGCAGCACATCAGCTTCACCGGCTCGGTCCCGACCGGCGCGCTGGTGCAGGCGGCGGCGGCCAGGAACGTGGTGCCGGTGACGCTGGAGTTGGGGGGCAAGTCGCCGCAGCTGGTGTTCGAGGACGCCGATCTGGACGCGGCGCTGCCGTTCCTGGTCAATGCCGGGTGCCAGAATGCCGGGCAAACCTGTTCGGCCTCGTCCCGCATATTGGTGCAGCGCGGGGTGTACGAGGAGGTGATGACGCGCATGGCCGCCGCCTATGCGGGGCTGAGCGTCGGTCCGGCGCTGGAGGATCTGCGCATGGGGCCGCTGATTTCCGCCCGGCAGAAGGAGATCGTGACCGGGTTCCTCGACCGGGGCGCCGACCTGAAGATCGCGGCGCAGGGACAGATCGTGGACCACGCGCCCGAGGCCGGGGCCTATGTGCGCCCGACCCTCTTTGCCGACGTGCCGCCCGGCCATCCGCTGGCGCGCGACGAGATCTTTGGCCCGGTGCAGGTGCTGATCCCCTTCGACACCGAGGCAGAGGCGGTGGCGATCGCCAACGGCACCGATTACGGGCTGGTCGCCAGCGTCTGGAGCCGCGATGGCGCGCGGCAGATGCGGCTGGCGAAAAGTCTGCGCGCGGGGCAGGTGTTTATCAACAATTACGGCGCGGGCGGCGGGGTCGAACTGCCCTTTGGCGGCGTCGGCAAGTCGGGCCATGGCCGCGAGAAGGGGTTCGAGGCGCTTTACGGGTTCTCGCAGTTGAAGACGGTGGCGGCCTTTCATGGATAGGCATCGGTGACCGCAGGAACCCGCGAAAAGGTCTGGCTGGCGGTTGCGCTGACGCTGCTGTCGCTGGTGCTGTTCAACCTGATGGGCCTGGTGATCAAGCTGCTGTCGCCCCGCTACGGCGCGGCGGAACTGTCGGCCTGGCGCAATGCCTTCGGGCTGATCCCCTCGGCGGTGGCGCTGCTGACCTCGCGCAACTGGCATGCCGCCGGGCGGCGCTGGCGGATCCGGCAATGGCCTCTGGGTTGCCTGCGGGGGATGATCGTCGCCCTCGCGCAGTTCATGTTCTATCTCTCGCTGGGCAACCTGGCCTTCGCCACCGCGACGACGATCACCTATTCCAACGCGATGTTCATGACCGCCTTCGCGGTGCCGATCCTGGGCGAGCGGGTCGGGCTGATCCGCTGGAGCGCGGTCCTTGTGGGGTTCGCGGGGGTGATGTGGATCATGAAACCTGGCGGCGACGGTCTGAGCTTTCTGGCGGTGGCGCCGATTGCCTCCGCCGCGCTCTATGCGCTGGCTGCCGTCACCGCGCGGCTGATGGACGGCGATGTGCCAAGCCCGCTGGTCAACCTCTATTCCGCGGGCACGGCGATGGTGGGCGCGGTGGGGCTGGCGTTTGCCACCGGCGGGTTTGCCGGGGTGCAGTCATCCGCCGATCTGGGTTGGATCGCGGCGATGGGGGGCTTCGGCGGCACCGCGGTTCTGTGCATGGTGGTGGCCTACCGGATGGCCGAGCAGAGCACGCTGGCGCCCTTCACCTATTTCGGCATCCCCTTCGCCCTGTTGCTGGGCTGGCTGTTCTTCGGCGAGGCGCCGCTCGATGACCTGTTCCCCGGCGCGCTGCTGATCGTGGCGGGCGGGCTGATGGTGATCTGGAGGGAGCGGCGGGTGCGTCGCACCGCTGCGCCCTAAACCACGACCTTGATCCGCTCCTGCTCGCCGACGTGGAAGATCCGCTTGTAGCGGGCGATCTCGTCCTCTGGCCCCATCGCCTTTTCCGGGTTGTCCGACAGCTTGACCGTGGGACGCCCATTGGCGCTGACCGCCTTGCAGACGAGGGAGAAGGGCGCCAGCGCGTCGCCCGGCACCAGCCCGCGGAAATCGTTGGTCAGAAGCGTGCCCCAGCCGAAGCTGACCTTCACCCGGCCATGGAAATGCCGGTAAAGGTCGACGATCTTCTCGACGTCCAGCCCGTCGGAGAAGATGATCCGTTTCTCGCGCGGGTCCTCGCCGCGGGAGGTCCACCAATCGATGGCCAGTTCGCCGCCCTTGACCGGATCGCCGCTGTCGATGCGGATGCCGGTCCAGCCGGCCAGCCAGTCGGGGGCGTTTTCCAGGAACCCCTTGGAGCCGAAGGTGTCGGGCAGGATGATGCGCAGGTTGCCCTCGTGCTCTTCGTGCCAGTCCTCGAGCACCCGGTAGGGGGCCTGCGCCAGTTCCTCGTCGGTTTCGGCCAGCGCCGCATAGACCATCGGCAGCTCATGCGCGTTGGTGCCGATCGCCTCGAGGTCGCGGTTCTTGGCGATCAGGCAGTTGGAGGTTCCGGTGAAGGAGCCGCCCAGCCCCTCGACCATGGCCTGCACGCACCAGTCCTGCCACAGGAAGGAATGCCGGCGGCGGGTGCCGAAATCGGCGATTGCGGGCGAGCCGACGTGGCGCAGACGCTCGATCTTTTCCCAGACCCGTGTCATGGCGCGGGCGTAAAGCACCTGCAGCTCGAACCGGCGCATGTCGTTCAGCACCGCGCGGCTGCGCAGTTCCATCAGCACGGCCAGCGCGGGGATTTCCCACATCATCACCTCGGGCCAGCTGCCCTCGAAGGTCAGCTCGTACTGGTCGCCGCGGCGTTCCAGGTGATAGGCGGGCAGGCGCAGGTTCTCGAACCACTCCATGAAATCGGGGCGGAACATCTGCCGCTTGCCGTAGAAGGTGTTGCCGCGCAGCCAGGTGCTCTCGCCGCGAGTCAGGCTGAGCGAGCGGATGTGGTCCAGCTGTTCGCGCAGCTCGCCCTCGTCGATCAGCTTGCCCAGCGGCACATGATCCGAGCGGTTGATCAGCGAAAAGGTGACCTGTGTGTCGGGCTTGTTGCGAAACACCGACTGGCACATCAGCAGCTTGTAAAAATCGGTATCGATCAGCGAACGGACGATCGGGTCGATCTTCCACTTGTGATTATAAACGCGGGTTGCGATGTCCAAGGCGGGCCTCGTGAATTTCTGCCCGAGCGTGATACGTCAGACCGGCCCCCGGGGCCAAGGAAAATCCCCAGAATCTTACTGCGCGGGCACCGACGGCTGCTGATCCAGCTGCGCCAGGATGGTGGACAACAGCTCGGCGCGGCGCACCGGCTTGGTCAGAAAACCGTTCATCCCCGCCTCGAGACAGGCATCGCGGTCGCTGTCGAAGGCATTGGCGGTCAGGGCGATGATCACCGGTTGCTTGTCCGCCTCGGCGCGGATCCGTCGCGTCGCCTCGATACCGCTGAGCTCGGGCATCGACATGTCCATCAGGACCAGGTCGGGCTTGCAGCCGAGGGTCAGGTCGACCGCCTCGAGCCCGTCATGGGCAAACCCCAGCTTCAGGTCCAGCCCGTCCAGGTATTTCGAGATCAGCGTGCGGTTGACCTCGGCGTCCTCGGCCACCAGAACCCGCAGCCCGGCCAGCCGGGCCAGCCTGTCGGCGTCGGGCACGGTGGCGTCCGGCGCGGCGTCCTTGAGCGGCCGCGCCGCAACCGGCAGCCGCAGCGAGATCGCGAAACACGCCCCCTGTCCCGGCTCGGACCGGACCGCGATAGTGCCGCCCATCTCCTCGATCAGCATGCGCGAAATCGTCAGACCCAGCCCGGTGCCGCCGTATTCCCGCGTGGTCGAGGCATCGGCCTGGGCAAACCGTTCAAAGATCTGGTCCTGCTTGTTCTTGGGAATGCCGATCCCGGTATCCGCAACCTCGATCAGGACATCCGCCGCCTCTGCCCCCGCGGCCGCGCTGCGCACGCGCACGGTGACGCCGCCGGTCTTGGTGAACTTGATCGCATTGCCGATTAGGTTGATCAGGATCTGGCGCAGGCGGCTGTCGTCGCCATGCAGGAAATCCGGGCCCGCGGCGCGGAAATCCAGTTTCAGCGACAGCCCCTTGTTGTGGGCCTGGGGCCGCAGCAGGCGCACCGGCTCCTGCACGCAGGTCCGCAGGTCGAAATCCACCGGATCCAGCGTCATCTTGCGCGCATCCAGCCGTGACATGTCCAGCACGTCGTTGATGATGGTCAGAAGCGCCTGGGCCGAACTGCGGATGGTATCCGCATAGACCCGCTGATCGGCCGACAGCCCGCTTTCGACCAGCAGATCGGCCATGCCGATCACGCCGTTCATCGGGGTTCGGATCTCATGACTCATCGTGGCCAGGAAGTCGGACTTGGCGCGCGCGCCCTCCTCGGCGGCCTGGCGCGCCAGGACCATCTCGTGTTCGTGCTGCTTGGCGGCGGTGATATCGCGTTCGATGGCGACGATCATGTCGACGGCGCCGGTCTCGTCGATCACCGGCACCTGGTTGGTCTCGATCCAGATCCGGTCCCCCGTCTTGGTCCGGTTCTGGACCTCACCGCGAAACGGCATGCCCAGGGCGACCGCGTCGTTCAGCGCGTCGACAGTCTGCTGGTCGGTCTCCGGACCGTTCAGCAAATCGCCCGGACGTTTGCCGACGGCCTCCCGCAGGCCATAGCCGGTGATCCGGGTAAAGGCATCGTTGACCCAGCTGATGCGCCCGTCCCGGTTCAGCAACAGCACGCTGTCATGGGCGTTGCGCGCCACCAGCGACAGCCGCTGCGCCTCTTTCTGGCGGGCGGCCAACTCCCGGTTCACCGCCGCGAGTTCCGCGCTTTTCTCGACCACCGCGCGGGTGACCTTCTGATGCCGGTGAAACCCGGTGACGACATAATCGAGAAAGGCAAAGACCATGAAGCCCAGCATCAGGGTCCCCGCCGCGTCCATCGAGAACCGGGTGTCCGGGGGACCGCGCAGAACCGCCGCCATCGTGAACAGACCGAAGGCGGCGATGGCATAGATGGACAGGCGGACCGTGCCCGCCGCCCGGTGGTAGGGCAGGGTCAAACCGCCATTGATCGCAGCCCCGGCCAGAAAGGCGATGGCGAACAGGGGCGAGGCGCTGGTGGTTTCGCCGAACCAGGACAGCCCGATGCAGATCGAGATGGTGATCGCCTGGAACGCGGCGGTCGCGGTGCTGACCGCATAGACCCGCGACAGCGCCTCACCCTCGCGCAAGCGGCGCTCGGTGCCGCGCAGATACAGGCAATCCACACTCTCGCCGATCAGCGCGATCAGGATCGCGGCAAACCCCACCATCGGCCCGTTCATCATCCACAGGAACAGACCGCCAGACACGGTCATGATCTGACGGCTGCCGAAATTCCGAACCCGGCCACGCGCATAGCGCAGCAACAGCCCGGATTTGCTGTTGCGCCGTTCGAAATCCGTTTTGGGGTCAACGGCGGGCGATAACCCGGTCTTCATCGGCGGGCCTCTGGTCCTGTTCTTCACGCAGCCCAGTAAGCCCGGCGGGTGTTAACATTTTCTTCAAGTCAGGGTGACGCCGGCCTGTTTCATCGCATCCAATGCCGCATTGAGAGAGCCTTCGAGATCGATGGCGCGGCAGGCATCGAGCCGCACGGTCACGTCAAACCCCAGCCGGGCCGCGTCCACCGCCGAGAAATGCACGCAGAAATCGGTGGCCAGCCCGACCAGTGTCAGCCTGTCGATGCCGCGGGTGCGCAGATACCCCTCCAACCCGGTGGGGGTTTCGTGGTCGTTCTCGAAAAACGCCGAATAGCTGTCGATCGCCGGGCGGAACCCCTTGCGGAGGATCAGGTCGCCGTCGGTGCGCAGGCGGGGGTGGAACGCGGCCCCCGCACCGCCCTGAACGCAATGATCGGGCCAGAGGACCTGCTGGCCGTAGGCCATCTCGATCATCTCGAACGGCGCCTTGCCCGGATGCGAGGAGGCGAAGGAGGAATGCCCCGAAGGGTGCCAGTCCTGGGTCAGGATCACCGCGTCGAACTCGGGCATCATCGCGTTGATGCCGTCGACGATGGTGTCGCCGTCGGGCACCGCCAGCGCGCCGCCGGGGCAGAAGTCGTTCTGGACGTCGATCACGATCAGGGCATGGGTCATGGGCCGGTCTCCTTTTCACAAGGGGTACGAACCGGCCAGGCGAGGGTCAAGCGGCACGGTTGATATTTTGGTACCATGGTATAATAGTGTTGCTATGAAACGAATCGAACGCGTACAAACCGGGCTGCGGCTGGAAAAACGGCTGCTCAAGGTTCTGAAGGGGCTGGCGGAGCATCTGGACATGTCCGCCGCCGACCTGGTCGAGGGGGTGGTTCTGCATGCCTTCGAGGGCAAGGCGCCGTTTTCCGCCGCCACGCTGGAGAAGATCGAGATGTTGAAACAGGTCTATGACCTCGATCTGACGGCAGAAGACAGCCACAAACTGCGGGAGGACGGCGAATGAGCGATCCTTACGATGACATGCTGGCGGCGCTCGAGGCCGGCACGCTCGACCCGGCGGGGTTTTCCCACCGCGATCATGTGGGGGTGACGGTGGCCGCGCTGCAACAGGGCGATTTCTACGATGCGCTGGCCCGCATCGCGCGCGGATTGCAGCGGCTGACGCAGATTGCCGGCGTGCCGGAGAAGTTCAACGCCACGGTGACCTTTGCCTTCGTCAGCCTGATCGCGCAGCGGATGGCGGCGGGCTGCGACAGCGCCGAGGACTTCCTGCGCGACAACCCCGACCTGCTGGCGGGCAACCCGCTCGCCGGGTTCTATCCCGCAGGCCAGGCCGACACGCCGCTGGCCAAGCGGGTGCCGGTCCTGCCGGGGGTGCAGGGGTAGCCCCTCGTTCGAGCCAAGCCCCCAGCGCGGAATCAAGGCCGAAGGCCGCCGCGCAAGCGCCGGACCGTCCCGGCGGGCCGGCGCTGGGTCGACGTCAGATCACCATTCCGAGGTCGTCCGGATTTGGCTGCGATAAAGCGCATCAATCAATAGGATGCAGCGCCGCCCCACGGTCCGGCGCTCGCGCGGCTTGCTCTGTTGCCCCCTGCGCGCCCCTGTCCTCTTGCCGGAACGGCACCGAGGGCGTAAATGCCGCCCATGTACACGATTGCCGCTCTCTATCATTTCACCCGTTTCCCGGATCCCGCCGCCCTGAAACCGGCGTTGCTGGATCTTTGCCTGGCGCAGGACGTCAAGGGCACGCTGCTTTTGGCGCAGGAGGGGATTAACGGCACCATCGCCGGCCCCCGCGCCGGCATCGACGCGGTGCTGGCCCATATCCGCGCCCTGCCCGGTTGTTCTGAGCTGGAATGGAAAGAGGCGGCCAGCGATCACCCCCCCTTCGCCCGGATGAAGGTGCGGCTGAAGCGCGAGATCGTCACCATGGGCCAGCCCGACGTCGATCCGCGCGCCCGCGTGGGACATTACGTCGAACCGCAGGAATGGAACGACCTGATCCGCAGCCCCGACGTGGCGGTGATCGACACCCGCAACGATTACGAGGTCGCCATCGGCACCTTCGAGGGCGCGGTGGACCCCAAGACCGACAGCTTCCGCGACTTCCCAGCCTGGTGGGAGGCGAACAAGGAGCGGTTCCACAACAAGCGGATCGCGATGTTCTGTACCGGCGGCATCCGCTGCGAGAAATCCACCAACTTCCTGCTCGGCGAAGGGGTCGAGGAGGTCTATCACCTCAAGGGCGGCATCCTGCGCTATCTCGAGGAGATGCCGGCGGAGGACAGCACCTGGCAGGGGGAATGCTTCGTCTTCGACAACCGGGTCTCGGTCGGCCACGGGCTGAAAGAGGGCCCGCACGAGCTGTGCCACGGCTGCCGCCGTCCGATCCTGCCCGAGGACAAGGCGCGGCCGGAGTACGAGGCCGGCGTGTCCTGTCACCTGTGCATCGACGAGACCTCGGAGGCCGACAAGGCCCGCTTCCGCGAGCGGCAGAAGCAGATCGCCCTGGCCCGCGCGCGGGGCGAGCGGCACATGGCGGCGGAATAGACGGCCGCCTGCCCCGCGTGTTCCGTACATTTTAGCGGGCAAACTCCCCGATCCGGGCGGCAGTCTCAGGCCATCGCCGCCCTGGGCGCCCGCGGGCGCGACCGCAGCAGCAGCGCGCCGATGATCGCGATATTGCCCAGGTTCCAGGCGATCCCGTTCAGGAAGGCCAGCTGGTAGCTGCCGCTGAGATCGTAGATCCAGCCCGACATCCAGCCGCCCAGCGCCATGCCCAGCACGGTCATCATCATCACGAAGCCCACCCGCGCCCCGGCCTCGCGCGCGGGCATGTATTCGCGCACCACCAGCGCGTATGAGGGCACGATGCCGCCCTGGCTGAGGCCGAAGATCAGGCTCACCACGTAAAGCGGCACCATCGCGTCATAGGGCAGGTAAAGCGCCAGCGCGATGCATTGCAGCACCGAGCCGATCAGCAGCGTCATCACCCCGCCCAGCCGGTCGGCGATCAGCCCCGAGACGATCCGGCTGGCGACCCCGCCCAGCAGCATCAGCGACAGCATCTCGGCGCCCACCGCCGGGCCATAGCCGAGCCCGACGCAATAGGCGACGATGTGAACCTGCGGCATCGACATCGCCACGCAGCAGGCGATGCCGGCGAAGCCCAAGAGGTATTGCAGCGCCCGCGGGCTCAACCCGGCGGAGCGCGCCCGCAGCGCCGAAGCCGCCTCGGCATGGGCCTGCGCCGCGAGCGGGACGCGGCGGCGCAACAGCAGCGACAGCGGGATCACCACCGCCAGCGCCACCACCGCCAGCGTCAGGTAAACCATGCGCCAGCCGCTGTCCGCCAGCATCCCCGCCAGCAACGTCGGCCAGAGCGCGCCGGACAGGTAATTGCCGCTGGCCACCAGCGCCACGGCGATGCCGCGCCGGCGGATGAACCAATGGGAAATGTCGGCGATCAGTGGCCCGAAGCCCACCGCCGTGCCCAGCCCGAGCAGCAGATGCGCCGCCGCCAGCGTCGGGATCGTCGGCATCACCGTGGACAGCGTGAAGCCCGCGGCGATCATCCCCGCCGCGCCGATCAGCGCCCGCGTCACGCCGAACCGATCCAGCAGCCGCCCGATCAGCAGGTTGCCCACCCCGAAGCCCACCATGGTCAGCGTATAGGGCAGTGACGCCTCGGCGCGGCCGGCGCCGAACTCGGCCTCGACCGCGGGCATGATCACGATGATCGCCCACATGCCGACATTGGCCACCATCGCAATCGCCATGGTGACCCCAAGCCGCAGCCAGGAATAGCGGCTGTCGTGAATGTCCGCGCTGTCGCTCATGGCGGCACGCTAGACCGCCCGGCGCGGATTGCCCAGAGCGTTTGTGCACCAATGGATACACGGGTTTGACCCCGCATTCCGCCGCCTTACTTCATGGCCATGCAAAACGCGGTCATCATCGGCGCCTCGGGCGGCATCGGCGGCGCGCTGGCCGGGGCGCTGGAGGCGCGCGGCACCGCCGTCACCCGGCTGTCGCGGCGCGCCGACGGGCTGGATATCACCGACGAGGGGTCGATCGCACGGACCTTGGGCCGGCTCACCGCGCCGCAGGACCTGATTTTCGTCGCCACCGGGGTCTTGGCGGCGGACGGCCACCGCCCGGAAAAGGCGATCCGCCAGGTCACCGCCGGGGCGCTCACCGCGCAATTCGCGGTCAATGCCATCGGGCCGATGCTGGTGCTGAAACATGCGCTGCACCTGCTGCCGCGCGACCGCCCTTCGGTGTTCGCGGCGCTGTCGGCGCGGGTGGGCTCGATCGGCGACAACCGCCTGGGCGGCTGGCACAGCTATCGCGCGTCCAAGGCGGCGCTGAATCAGCTGATCCACGGCGCCGCGATCGAACTGGCGCGCAGCCACAAGAGCGCCTGCGCGGTCTGCCTGCACCCGGGCACGGTGGACACGCCGCTGACGCGGTCCTTTGCGAAAGGGCACCCCACCGTGACGCCGGAGCAGGCGGCGCAGAACCTGCTCGGGGTGATCGAGCGGCTGTCACCCGATCACTCCGGCGGGTTCTTCGACGGGGCGGGAAAACCCATCCCCTGGTAGCGCGCCGCGTCGCGGTGGCCCGCTATTCCCACTCCATCTGCTCGTAGGTCGCCTGCGCGTTGCGGCCCGCCAGCGCGTCGAACTGGGCCAGGTGGGCAAAGGCCGACTGGTCGATTTCCGGCGCCTGCATGATGTCGCCACCCTCCTCCAGCAGCGCACCGATACGGCTGCGCAGGTTCACGAGGTAGTCATAGCTGTCCGCCGTGGCCTGCGCCAATGTGGTGGCATGACCGTGACCGGGCACCAGGTGCGCCGGCTCATGCGCCGCCATTGCCTCGAACACCGCGATCCAGCTTTTCACGTTGGATTGCGGCCCGACGCCCAGAATCCGCTCCACATAGACGATGTCGCCGGTGAACATGGTGTTCCGCTCGGCCAGCCAGATAAAGCTGTCGCCCGGGGTGTGGGCCTGACCCGCATGGGTGATCTCGAACGTCATGCCGCCCACCTCCAGCGTGTAGCTGTCGGCAAAGGTGACGTCGGCATGGGCGGGTTCGGTCCCGTCCAGCTTGTCGCCGAGGAAATTCGCCAGCCCGGTCATCTGCATGGAGCCGCGGTCCTTGTGGTCGGCCACCGCCGCCTCGGAGGCGATCACGGTGGCGCCCTGCGCCTGCCAATAGCCGTTGCCGAGCCAGCGGTGATCCTGCCCGCCGCTGTCGATCACGTAGGCAACCGGCGCATCGGTGATCTTGTCGATGGCGGCGTCGATCATCGCCGCCCCGGCCCAGGACCCGCCCGGATCGACCAACACCACGCCGGCGTCGGTCACCACAACGCCGAAGGTGGCGTTGTTGGCCAGGTTTTCGGCGTCGCGCTGGTCCATCGGACCGACCAGCGCCCAGACGCCTTCGGCCACCGGCTGGATCTCCAGCACATCGGCCAGCACCGGCGTGGCGGCCAGCGTGACGGTCGCCACGGCTGCGAAAACGGGCCTCATTGCAACCACCCCTCAAGCTTCGCCGCCTCGGGCAGGCCGCCACTGTGCACCAGCTTGCCGTCCACCGCGATGCCGGGCGTGGACATCACCCCGGCCATCGCAATGGCCTTCGGATCGGTGACCTTTTCCACCTCCACCGCGATCCCCAGCTTGTCGCCCGCGTCGCGGACCATCTGCACGGCAGCCTCGCAGCGTTTGCATCCGGGTCCGTAAACCTTGACCTGTTTCATCTCTCACTCCTCAGAACATCGCGTTGAACAGGAACCCCACCGCCAGGATGCCGCTGCCCACCACGGCGATGAACACCGCGATCAGACGCAGGGTCAGGACCTGGCGCAGGATGATCATCTCGGGCAGGCTGAGCGCGATCACGCTCATCATGAAGGCCAGCACCGTGCCCAGCGCGGCGCCCTTGCCCAGCAGCGCCTCGACGATCGGGATCACCCCGGCGGCATTGGTGTACATCGGGATGCCCAGGACGACGGCGGCCGGCACGCTCCACCAGGCGTCGGCGCCCATGATCCGCGCCATCAGGTCCTGCGGCACGTAACCGTGGATCAGGGCACCGATGGCGATCCCGGCGATGACCCAGATCCAGACCTTGGCGAAGATCTCGCGCACCGCCTCGATGCCCTGGCGATACCGGGCCGTCATGGTCATGTCCTCGCCGGCGATCCCGTCCGGCGCCTCGGCCCCGGCATGGATGTCGCGCACCCAGTCCTGCAGCCAACCCTCGAGCCGGAACCGCCCGATCACCCAGCCGGCGACGATCGCCACGCCCAGGCCGAAGGCGAAATAGGTCACCGCCACCTTCCAGCCCACCAGCCCGAACAGCAGCGCCAGCGCCACCTCGTTCACCATCGGCGCGGCGATCAGAAACGAGAATGTCACCCCCAGCGGCACGCCGGCGGAAACAAAGCCGATGAACAGCGGCACCGCCGAACAGGAGCAGAACGGCGTCAGCACGCCCAAACCCGCCGCCATCGCGTTGCCCAGCCCCGCGCGCCGGCCGGACAGCAGGGCGCGGGTCTTTTCGGCGCTGAAGTAGCTGCGCACCACGCCCATCGCGAAGACGATCAGCGTCAGCAGCATCAGAACCTTGGGCACGTCATAGAGGAAGAAGGCCACTGCCGCACCCATGTGGCTGTGCCGGTCGAGCGGCAGAAGCGCGGTGAACCATTCGGACAGAGGCACGAGCTGACGATAGAGCGCCCACCAGCCCAGGAGGAACAGGCCGACTCCCGCGTGCCAGCCCCAGGCCGGCAATGGCCGCGGCGCGGCCGAACTTTGCGTTTCGGGTGTCATGCGACCTCCGCTTCGGTGCTGTATTCGGCGGCGAGGATGGCGTCGATCACCGCCACGTATGCGGCGGGCAGGTCGGGGTTGCGGCGATAGCGCACCCATTGCTTGTCGCGCCGGTCCAGCACCAGACCCGCCTGTTTCAGCGCCTTCATGTGCCGCGACATGCGGCTTTGCGAGGCATCGAGCCGCGCCATCAACTCGCACACGCAATGTTCGCCGCCGTCCCAGAGAATGGCCAGCGCCGCCCGGCGGGTGGGATCGACGATCGCCGTCAGGATCTCCTGCATGTCATCGGCCTCCATATGCCTTTTCCCGCATATGCGCCTAAACGCATTCACTTGCCATGCGCTATCCCGCCGCAGCAGGAAGAAAAACCGCCGGCCCATCGGACCGGCGGTTCATCCTGTCTGCGATCACGCTCCGGGCATGGCCCGGCACGCGGCCTCAGAAATCCAGGTTTTCCACGCTCAGCGCGTTTTTCTGGATGAACTCGCGGCGCGGTTCGACCACGTCGCCCATCAGCTTGGTAAACAGGTCGTCGGCCTCGGCCACGTCGTCGATCTTGACCTGCAGCAGCGTGCGCGCCTCGGGGTCCAGCGTGGTTTCCCACAGCTGGTCCGGGTTCATCTCGCCCAACCCCTTGTAGCGTTGCAGCGTCAGGCCCTTTTCGCCCTCTTCCAGGATCGCCTTCAAGAGGCCAAGGGGCCCGTAGATCACCTGAGACCGATCCTTGCGCACCAGTTGCGCAGCGGTGCCGTAGACCTCTTGCAGCGACTGGGTGAAGTTGCCGGTGCGCCGCGCCTCGCCCGAGCGCAGCATCGGGCCGTCCAGCGTGCGCACCTCTTCGACCCCGCGCAGGATACGCGCCAAGCGGATCCCCTTGTCCTGGGTAATCCGGCCCTGCCAGCCGCGTTCGTATTCCAGCGCGATCAGGTCCAGCCGCGCCGCCACCCGGTCGGCCACCCCCTGCAGGTCGGCGTCCACCGCGCCGGGCACGAAGGCGCCGGCAATCGCCGCCTGCTCCAGGATGTGCCGCGGGTAATGGGTCGGGAAGGCTTCGACCACGCGTTTCAGCTGCCGCGCCTCGTCCACCACCCGCTTGAGGTCCTGGCCGGTGATCTCCTCGCCCGAGCCCAGCCGCAGCACCGCGCCCTCGACCCCCATGTCGATCAGGTAGTCGTCGAGCGCCGCCTGGTCCTTGAGATAGACCTCGGATTTGCCGCGGGACACTTTGTACAAAGGCGGCTGCGCAATGTACAAATACCCGCCCTCGATCAGCTCCGGCATCTGCCGGTAGAAGAAGGTCAGCAGCAGCGTGCGGATATGCGCGCCGTCCACGTCGGCATCGGTCATGATGACGATCTTGTGGTAGCGCAGTTTCGAGATATCGAAC
>NPIG01000368.1_pt2 | contig 14284 bp, 15 predicted proteins | sample 8637441 | NCBI WGS metagenome assembly NPIG01 (sample SAMN07420675, study PRJNA396082) | bioreactor metagenome | isolation source: sample BR6 brine-fed electro-methanogenic bioreactor BR | place: Japan: Kochi | collected 2016-06-14 | reverse complement strand
TGACCCCGCCGATCGGCGTACTGCTGTTCCTCGAGGCCAAGATCGCCGACCTTCCCTTCGAGCAGCTCCTGCGCAGCATCTGGCCGTTCACCCTGTCGCTGATCTTCGTCCTGCTGCTGTGCACCTACGTCCCCGGCCTGGTGACGTGGCTGCCCAATCTTGTCCTTGGCTGAGCGGTCCGGAGGCGCTGTCATGAAACTGCAGATCAACGGACTGATGAGCATCGTGGGCTGGATCGCCGGCATCCTGTTCATGGTCATCTTCGGCCTCAACGTCATCCAGATCACCCTGCGCTACCTGTTCGGCGAAACCTGGCTGTGGGTGCCCGACCTGCTGCGCCTGCTGTTCGTCTGGATGGTCTTCCTCGGTGCCACCGTGCTCTATGCCGCCGGCGAGCATCTGATGGTCGATTTCTTCGTCCGGCGGATGGCGCCGAAATGGCGCCACGCCACCGCAGCCGCCATCGAGGCGGCGGCCATCGCGTTCTTCGTCATCCTGTTCTTCAAGGGGATCGAGATATCCGAAAAGCGGATGCGCATCCCCTTCGATACCTGGGACGTGCCGACCGGGTACGCCTATTTCGCCGTCGTGGTCGCCGCCGTTCTGATGGGGTTGATCGCCGTCCACAGGATGATCGGCCACCTTCGTTTCTGTTATGCAAAAGGAGAGTCTCGGCATGTCGAGAGAGAGTGAGTTCTACAAGGCGACCATCGGCCGCCTGCTTGACGAGATCCATCAGGGAATGCCCGCCATCGAGGCGGCGTCCAAGGTGGTCGCCGAGGCGATCCTGGCCGACAAGCTGATCCACGTGATCGGCCCCGGCGGCCATTCCAACATGGGCGCCGAGGAACTGCTGTGGCGGGCCGGCGGGCTGGCGCCGATCAACGCCATCCTCGATCCGGGCACCAACCTGATCCACGGCGCCAAGCGATCGAACATCATCGAACGCACGCCGGGCTATGCTGCCCGCGTGCTCGACGCCTACCGCGTCGGCCTCACCCCCGGCGAGGTGATCATCATCGTCAACGCCTATGGCGTGAACTCAATGTGCATCGACACCGTGCTGGAGGCCAAGGCCCGCGGCATGACCAGTATCGGCGTCACGTCGCGCTCCTTCGCCGACTCCCTGGAACCGGACCATCCGGCCCGCCATCCGTCGCGCAAGAACCTCTACGCCGAGGTCGACCACTTCCTCGACTGCCGCCTGCCGCTGGGCGACGCCGTCGTCGAGATCGACGGCTGCGACCAGAAGACCGGCGCCAGTTCGACCTTCTGCAACGTTTTCGTCCTCAATCTCCTGGTCATCGAGACCATCAAGCGTATTGTCGAAATGGGGGGCACACTGCCGGTCTGGCGCAGCGCCAACATGCCGGGCGGCGACGCCGCCAACAAGGCGCTGGAGGACCACTACATCCCCCGCATCCGCCACCTCGGCTAAGCCATCGAAGAAAGGCAATTGGGAACAATGGAAATCAAGATCTACGACGACAAGAAAGCCACCGGAGCCGCCGCCGCCGAAGCCGGCGCCGCGGTGCTGCGCAAGGCCATCGCCGAGGATGGCCATGCCTCGATCATCCTGGCCACCGGCGCCAGCCAGTTCGAGATGCTCGACGCCCTGGTCGGCGCCGAGGGAATCGACTGGTCGAAAGTGACCGCCTTCCATCTCGACGAATACATCGGCCTTCCCGTCGGACACCCCGCCTCGTTCCGGCGCTACCTCAAGGAGCGCGTCCAGGACCGGCTGCCCGGTCTCGGCGCCTTCCATTTCGTGAACGGCGATGCCGACGATCCCGAGGCCGAGACCGACCGCCTGGACGCGATCATCCGCGAACACGACATCGTGGCCGCCTTCATCGGCATCGGCGAGAACGGCCACCTCGCCTTCAACGACCCGCCGGCCGACTTCGAGATCGAGAAGCCGTTCCTCATCGTCACCCTGGACGCCGCCTGCCGCCGCCAGCAGATGGGCGAGGGCTGGTTCGCGACCGTCGACGACGTGCCGGCGCAGGCGATCTCCATGAGCATCCGCCATATCCTCTCGGCCCGCACCCTGATCGTGACCGTTCCGGATGTGCGCAAGGCCCCGGCCGTCAAATGCGCGGTCGAAGGGCCGGTCGATCCGAAGTGCCCGGCATCGATCCTGCAGACCCACGACGACTGCCGGCTCTATCTGGACAGCGGTTCGGCCTCGCTGCTCAAGTCGCGGGGATAGGCCGATGACCGACGACGGCCGCACCGGTCTGCCGACCGAAGTTGTCGTTTCCGCCCCCGGCGCAGCCCGGTGCTATCGGGTGACCCCCGATGGCACCATCGCCGAAGCCGCGCCGGCGGCAGCGGATGCGAACGGGATGGTGACGCTCGGCCTGGTGGATATCCAGGTCAACGGCTTCGGCGGAGTCGACTTCAACCACGACGGCCTCACCGCCGCCGACCTCGACCGGGCCCTGGGGGCGATGCTGGCCAGTGGCGTCACGCACTGCCTGCCGACCATCATCACGGCCTCCCATGACCGCCTGCGCGCCCGCCTGCAAGCACTCGACGCCGCGATCACCGGCAGCCGCCTCGGCCGCTGGATGGTCCGCGGCCTGCATCTCGAGGGGCCGTTCCTGTCACCGGAGGACGGATACGCCGGGTGCCATCCCAAGGAGGCGATGCGGCCGGCCAGCCTGGAGGTTTTCGACGCCCTGACCGAGGGGCTTCAGACTCCGGTGCGCATCGTCACCGTGGCCCCCGAGAGCGAGGGCGCGATCGAGTTCATCCGCGCCGCGACGCAACGCGGAATCCGCGTCGCCATCGGCCACACCAAGGCGACCCGCGCCGAGGTCGAACGGGCCGTCGAGGCCGGCGCCTGCCTGTCGACCCATCTCGGCAACGGCCTCCTGCATCTGCTGGAGAAGAACGAGAATCCGCTGTTCGCCCAGCTCGGTGAGGACCGCCTGTCGGCCAGCTTCATCGGCGACGGCATCCACATCCCGCCGTTCATGCTGCAAACCTACATCCGGGCCAAGGAACCGGCGCGGACGATCCTGATCACCGACGCCACCGCCGGCGCCGCCGCACCGCCCGGCCGCTATACGCTGGGCGATGTGGATATCGAACGCGGAACCGACGGTGTCGTGCGCGAACCCGGCTCGCCCTACCTTGCCGGTTCGTCGGCGACCCTGGGTGGGGTCGTCGGCAACGTCGTCGAGTGGTTCGGATACGACCTCGCCGACGCCGTGGCCATGGCCCGGACCAACCCGCTGCACCTGCTCGGCGAACCCGACCAGCCGAAGCCCGGCGACGTCGCCGAATTCGTCTGGTGGCGGCGGAGCGATACCGGCTGGCAGGTGGAACAGGCCCAGGTCGGGCCGCACCGAAGCGGCCGACGGATCTAGAGGATCGTCACCCGGCTGCCGACACGGGGGAAGTGGACGCAGACGGTGCCGACGCGGGCGTCATGGCGCTCGATGGCCAGGGATTCGGCGCCGGCCGCACGGACGACGCCGACCACCGCCGGATCGCCGCCGTCGCCGAGCGGCGTCACCTCGACCCGCATGCCCGGCTTGAGGCCCTGCGGATCGTTGCTGTCGGTCCGCTCCGGCGTCTGCGGCTCGGCGGCCTCGGCGATGTCGAGCGCCTCGGCTCCGGTCATCGCGGACACCTTGCCGTGACCGATGGCCTGGATACGCTTCTCCCACTCCTCCAGCCGCGAGAACTCGGACAGCATCTTCGGCCCCCCCGACCAGCGGCCGCGGACGAACCACACCAGGTGATAGCCGAGCGCATCGGCCATGCCCGGTGCCTTGCCCGCGAGATAGGGCTTGTCCGTCAGGGCCAGCCAGCGGTCGAGCCAGACGAACTGGCCACGGATCTGGGCCGCGATATGGGGTACGTCGGCCTCCACCCGTTTCCAGTCGCAATCGGGTCCGACATAGAGCCGGCCGCGGTCGGCGCCGAAGTCCGCGGGCAGGTTGCCGTCGGCCGAAGCGGCTCCGAGCACCAGCTGCACCGCCTGGGTGAACAGCGGCCCGTCGGCCCAGCGGCTGAGCGCCCAGGTCATGCCCTCGCTGCCGTCGGGAAAGAACGTCGGTTTCGGAAAACGGCGCTCCAGTTCGCGTTGGATGCACTGGGTATCGCAGTAGATGTCGGCGCCGATCTGCATGACCGGCGTGCGGCGGTAGCCGCCGGTCAGCGGCATCAGGTCCGGCTTCGGCGGAATGCGCGGAATCTCGACCGAGCGCCACTCCAGCCCCTTGATCCCGAGTGCGACCCGGGCCTTCTCGGCGGCCGGAGACTGCGGATAGTTGTGCAGGATGATCTTGTCCATGACGGCACAGGCCTCCCCTGTTTCGCCCCCATCATATGGGGGACCGGGCCACGCGATCCAGCCCGGAAACTCCCGTCAGGCGTGAGCCGCCAGGTAGGCGTCGACCTCGGCGATGCGGGCCGCCTTCGCCGCGTCGTCCAGCCAGGACGCCGTGAACGAATTGCGGGCGAGCTGCGCCAGTTCGGCCTTGCTGAAGGACAGGGCCTCCTGCACCGCCCGGTAGTTGGCGTTGATGGGACCGCCGAAATAGGCCGGGTCGTCGGAATTGACCGTGACCACAACCCCGGCCTCCATCAGCTCGCGCAGCGGATGGAGACTGAGGTCGGGAGTGACCCGCAGCCGCTGGTTGGACAGTGGACAGACGGTCAGCGGTACCCCTTCCCGCGCCAGCCGGGCGACCAGCTCGGGATCATCGATGGACCGTACCCCGTGGTCGATGCGCACCGCGCCGAGCAGATCGAGGGAGTCGGCAACGAAGGCCGCCGGCCCCTCCTCGCCGGCATGGGCGACGGTGGCGAAACCCTCGGCCCGGGCCCGGCCGAAGACTTCGGCGAACTTGATCGGCGGATGGCCGACCTCGGCCGAGTCGAGCCCGACCCCGGCGATACGCTCGCGCCAGGGCAGCGCCGACTCCAGGGTCGCCATCGCCTCGTCGGCATCGCGGTCGCGCAGGAAGCAGAGGATCAGCCGCGAGGTCAGTCCGTGGTCGCGTTCGGCGGCGTCGAGGGCCGCGGTGATCCCGCCGATCACGGCCTCCAGCGGCACGCCGCGTCCGGTGTGGGTCTGCGGATCGAAGAAGATCTCGGTGTGGCGCACGCACTCGTCGGCGGCCCGTTCCAGGTAGGCCGCGGTCAATTCGAAGAAATCCGCCTCCGTCACCAGGACCTGCGCGGCATGGTAGTAAAGATCGAGGAAGTCCTGCAGGTCGGTGAAACTATAGGCCGCCTTCAGCGCATCGACCGAGGCATAGGGCAGGCGAACGCCGTTGCGTTCGGCAAAGGCGAAGGCCATTTCCGGCTCCAGAGTACCCTCGATGTGCAAATGAAGCTCTGCCTTCGGCAGTTTGGCGATAAACTGGTCCATGTTGCCTGACACGGCTTTTCCTCCCGGCGGAGCCGCGGCTCGGGATCGGCCCAACGGCGGCTGGTCAAGCTCCTTTTATTAGGCCATTCGGGGGGCCGGGTCGAGGGGTGTTGCATCGGGAGGGGACGGCGGCGCCCCGCATGCGAAAGGAGTCGAGGGATGAAGAAGGCGGACACCACCCTGCTTTTCGACGAAGCCACCATCATCGCCCGGGTCGACACCCTGGCCGACGAAATCGCCGACCGCATGCCCGACGACTTCCTGCTGGTCGGCCTGCTCAAGGGCAGCTTCGTCTTCGTTGCCGATCTGTTGCGGGCCCTGCACCGGCGCGACCGGTCGCCGCAGGTGGAGTTCATGCGCCTCAGCAGCTACGGCCTCGGCATGACCAGTGTCGGCGAGGTGCACCTGCTCGGCGACATCCCCGGCGACGTCGCCGGACGGCGCGTCCTGCTGGTCGACGACATCGTCGACACCGGCAAGTCGCTGGCCTACGCCATCGCCCTGCTGGGGCAGCGCGACGCCGGGCCGATCTCGACCTGCGCCCTGATCGACAAGCCGAGCCGGCGCCAGGTTGAGGTGGATCTCGATTTCGTGGGGTTCACCATCGGCGACCTGTTCATCGCCGGCTACGGCATCGACTACGCGGAACATTACCGCGACCTGCCCTATCTGGTCTCCATCGTGAATCCAACCGATGCGGAAGGTTAGAGCACCCCGCAAACCCCGCACGGCGATTTTTTGCATGTTTGCCGGGTACGAAAGCTTGAAAAACACAACCCCTGCCCCAATTCACGCTTTATAGGCCCTGTCGTGCGGCAAGGGAGCCCCTGCGCTTTGTGATTTCCGGCCACAGGTGAAGCCGGACCGGCGTGGAAACGAAGGGACTGCAACACCACCCCCACAACCCATTTGTTGAGGAATTCCACCATGCCGAAAGCAAAGATCACCCGGAACGAGGCCGACATCGCTCTCCGCGCCTATCAGATCTGGGAAGAGGAAGGCAAGCCCGACGGCAAGGACTTCGAGCATTGGCTGAAGGCCGAAGCCGAAGTCGCCACCCCGAAGAAGGCAGCGCCGAAGAAGTCGCCGGCAAAGAAGCCGGCTGCCAAGAAACCCGCCGCCAAGTCGAAGGCAGCCCCCAAAGCCAAGGCGTAGCGTCGCGCCCGTCGCCGGCGTTGCATCTTCTGCGGTCTTCCGCGATCCTGTGATCCGGATCATCCGCAGACAGGGGGGGATGCGACGATGGCGGCACAGCAGAAATCGGAATCACGGATCCGGGTGTGCCTGTCCGGCGCAACCGGCAATGTCGGCCGGTGCCTGGCAGACGGGATACTTCAAGCCGACGACATGGTCCTGGTCTCGGCGGTGGCCCGCTCCGCCGCCGGTCGCGATCTGGGTGAAGCCCTCGACCGCGAACCGATCGGCGTCACGGTAAGCGGCAGCCTTGCCGAGGCCTTGCGCATGCCGGCCGACGTGCTGATCGACTACACCCACCCCTCGGTCATCCGCGACCATACCCTGGCCGCGCTCAAGGCCGGGCTGGCGGTCGTCGTCGGCACCTCGGGGCTGAAACCCGACGACTATCCCGAGATCGAACAGGCCGCCCTGGCCGCCGGGGTCGGCGTCGCGACCGGCAACTTCGCGGTGACGGCGGCGCTGATGCAGTACCTCGCCAGGATCGCCGCCGCCCATGTCCCGAACTGGGAGATCGTCGAGTACAACAAGGCGGCCAAGCCCGACGTGCCCAGCGCCACCGCCGTCGAACTGGCCGAGATGCTGAGCGCCGTGCAGAAGCCCACGCGTCCCGTCGCCGACGCCGAGCGGATCGGCCCCTACATGGAATCGCGCGGTGCCGATATCGAGGGCACGCGCGTCCATTCGGTGCGCCTGCCCGGCTTCGCCTCGGCCTGCGAGGTGGTCTTCGGCCTGCCCAGCGAACGCCTGTCGCTGCGCTTCGACGAGGAAGGCGGCAACGGTGAGCCCTTCGTCTTCGGAACGCTGCTGGCGGCGCGTCTGATGGTCAAGCGGCGCGGGCTGTACCGCGGCCTCGACCGCCTGATGTTCGGCCCCGACGAGGACTGAGACGCAAAGCAAGGGAGGAAGCGCCATGCCCATCGCCAAACGCCGCTTCGGCAAGACCGGCCATATGAGCAGCGAGGTGATTTTCGGGGGCGCCGCGCTTTGGTCCGAGAGCCGGGCGACGGCCGACAGGGTCTTCGACCTGCTGTTGGAATACGGCGTCAACCACATCGACACCGCGCCGCGCTACGGCGATTCGGAGATGCGTATCGGCCCGTGGATGGACAACCACCGCGACGATTTCTTCCTCGCCACCAAGACCGCCGAGCGCGACTACCAGGGAGCGAAGGACAGCATCCAGCGCTCGCTGGAACGGCTGCACACCGACCATGTCGACCTGCTGCAGCTCCATGCCCTGTTCCATCCCGACCAGTGGGACCAGGCCCTGTCGCCCCACGGCGCCCTGGAAGCCGCCCTCGAGGCCCGCGAGCAGGGACTGACCCGCTTCATCGGCGTCACCGGCCACGGCTGGACGGTGGCCGCCACCCACCGCCGCGCCCTCGAGCGCTTCGATTTCGACTCGGTGCTGATGCCGTGGAACTGGTTCGCCGCCAACCGCGAGTCCTACCGGGCCGATTTCGAGACGACCGTGAAACTGTGCGAGGAACGCGGCGTCGCCGTCCAGACCATCAAGTCCTGCGCGCGGGGGGCCTGGGCCGCCGGGGCGGCGAAGACGCACACCACCTGGTACGAGCCGCTGAGCGAAGCCGAGGACATCCGCACCGCCGTCGAATGGGTCCTCGGGCACCCGGGAATTTTCCTGGTGTCGACCGGCGATGTCGACGTCCTGCCCAAACTGCTGGCCGCCGCCGCCGACCGCGGCCCCATGCCCGACGACAGGATCATGGAAGCCCTGGCGGAGCGGGCCGGGTTGTCCTCCATCTTCGGAATCTAGAGCATATTCCAAACCGGCCGGGCCGATTCCGGGGTATCTGGCAATAATGCCCCCCGTCAGGAGTGCCACTTTCGGCTCGGCACTTTCAAATGATATTGAAAATCGAGGCGCAGGGTCCGCGCCACCACAATCGGTTGGGGAAGACCGGTTCTTGGGGGTGGCCGGGCGAAATGACGCGCCTGACGAGAGGGGGAAAGAACGGTGTGGTTCTATTTGGGCCTTTGTGTCGGGCTGCGTGATGTTCCGGGGCGCGCCGGAACGTTGCAGCCGTTCGCGTCGGCCGACGAAGAGTCCAAACCGTCGATCTCTCGCTGGTTTGAGGGTGCGGTGCCCGACAGGGCCCGCACCCGGACCGGCGCGTCCGTTCAGCGGCAGCCGGAACTCGTCCTCCCCGATGAACCCGCCTCGGACTCGACTGATACCCGGGGTTCCTCCACCCGCAATCGCGGTAACAGGATCGATATCATCGTTTAACACGACAGGGATCGATCCAACTCTTGCCTACCTTTCTTGCGAATTTGCCACGAAAACGCCACAAGGTTGCATTTTTATTGACAACATTCGCACCTTAATTGCATATGCTTGTAGTCGGCGGAACGATTGTGGCTCCTTTGGGGTGAAGGGGGAGTGTTCTGCGCGAAAATCGCAACTTGACTGGCAAGCACGGTGTCAGATCGCCGCTGGTGAAGTCGCGACCATGTCTCAGGAAATACGCTACCTGACGGATATCATAGACGCCGAAACCCTGGAGTCGGCCTGGAAGGCCGTCGTCGGGCTGGCGGGCGAGATCGGCGTCGGGGCCATCGTCGAGACCCGGTACCGCAAAGCCGGAGAAGAGTCGGCCAGGCTCGAGCTGGTCCGTTTCCATCTCGACAAGAACCTGCCCACGGGAACGGGCGGCATGGACGTGCCCCCGGCCACCGGCGCCAGGGAAGAGCGTCTTGAGGCTCCGGCCAATGTCACCGCCCTCCTCGGCTTCGATCCCGTCGACCTGCCGCTGCGGGCCATGAACGGTGCCGACGGCACCGATCCCTTCGCCGCGCACCTTGCCAGGATCTTTCGCAGCAACCATGACCTGCGCCTGGTGCCGGTGCTTTCGGTCCCGTTGACGCCGGCCGAGGACAAGATCGCCGCCGAGTTCCTGACCTTCTTCGCAAGCCGGCAGCTCGAACCGGACGCCCTGTCGCTGCTCGGTTCCATCGCCGGAGCCTTTGCCGGAAAGGCCATGGTGTTGGAAAAGGACGACGGCAGACAGGCCCGGATCGAGCTGCGCCCTTCCGAGATCGAGTGCATCCGCTGGGCCGTCGCCGGCAAATCCCTTCAGGACATCGCCGACATCACCGGCATCTCGCACCGCGGCGTACGCTATCGCATCGATCAGGCCCGCGAACGCTACGGCTATGCGACCAACCTGCAAACCTACGTCAGGGCCGCCGTGGACTACGGCCTGGATCCGATGACGCCTCCCAGCCAGGACGCGTACGACCCGTGCGACGGCTCCGGCCCGCCTCCGGCCAAGTCCTGAAACGCCAACAAGGAAAAGATTGTCAAATCTGCCAGTAGCATGCTCAAAGCCGACCCCGATTTAGTAATTAGTGGTAGCCACTACCCTTATGATATCTGCCGAAACAACCGGTTGCCTGTGACCAGATCGACGATCCAAGCAAGGTTTTTCAGCCGTTTCCTGCGGACCAATGCGCCGGCTGCGTTGCGGCAGGTGTGGTCCGATGTCCGGTTGTGGAACGGGCTTTCGGCGATCGGCTCCCATGCCGTGCTGCGGACGGGCAACGGCACGCCGCCGGATCCGTGCGGCGACAACTGCTGGCTTGATTTCGATTCCAACCTTCCGGCCGAGACATCGGCGGTCCTGACCCGCTTCATGGGGGATTTTGCCGCCAGCTACTTCCGGTTGGATGGTGGGTGCCGGCGATCGGGCTGCGATCTCGACATCCTGTCCGGGACCACACTGCAACTCTCGCGCGACGACCCGCCACTCGGCCATTGCCCCTGCGCGGCCCACCTTTTCGCCGATGACGCGGACTGCGTGATCAATGACGTTCTGGTCATTCCCCGGATCATCGCCGGCGAGCGCGAAATCCTTCAGGCCCTCGTCTTCCTGTCCGGTCAACCGATCGAGCCCCCCGACGCCCGCTTTCTCCACAGCGCGGCCGGATTGCATTTTGCCCAGCAGGCCATCTGGGACAGCGGCTGCCGGCGGGAACCGGCCGTCGCGCTGCGCCCGCGCGAGATCGAATGCGTGCGCTGGGCCGTCGCCGGAAAGACGCTGTCCGAGATCGCCGCGATCACTGGCCTGTCCTACCGCACGGTGCGTTTCCACCTCGATGCCGCGCGGTCCCGCTACGGCTTTTCGACGAACCAGCAACTCTTCGTCCAGGCGGCGAAGGATTACGGGCTCGATCCCGACGCCGACGCCACGCCGGCCACCGAGGAGGATCGCCTCGTCAAGTCTCGCAACTCGGGCCGCCTGCAGCCGCAATGGACGGAACGGCGCAACCCCCGCGACCGCCGCGCCGTGACCGAACGGCGCCGGATGGTTCTTGCCAATCTTCCGTTCCCCGATCGGCGCAAGGGCGGCGACCGCCGAACCGGCCTCGAACGCCGAACCGTCGCGCCGGCCGAGGAGTCCCGCTCCACCGGCGACGGCATCCTGACCCCCGAGGAAATCCGGGCCCTGCTCAACTAGACGCCTCAACCGGAACGTCATCTTCTCGCCTGACCGGCCGACCTGTTGTTATACTGTAACAGCCAACCGGATAGGTGCGCCCATGAAGATGCCGCAACCGGCCGCCGAGGTGATCGCCCGGCGCGCCGAGATCATCGCCGCCATGCAGAAGATCCTGCCCCGCGATTCCGTCCTCACCGAGGACGACGAGCTTCGGGTCTACGAGTGCGACGGTCTGTCGGCCTACCGGCAGATTCCCCTGACCGTGGTCCTGCCGGAAACCGTCGAGCAGGTTTCGGCCGTCCTGCGCTTCTGCCACGAGAACGGGGTCAAGGTGGTTCCCCGCGGCGCCGGGACCTCGCTGTCCGGCGGCGCCCTGCCGGTGGCCGACGGCGTGGTCCTTTCGATGGGCAAGTTCAACCGCATCCTCGAGGTCGACTGGGAGAACCGCTGCATCGTCGCCCAGCCCGGCGTTCCCAACCTGTGGCTGACCGGCGCCGTCGAGGGCCGCGGCTTCTTCTACGCCCCCGATCCGTCGAGCCAGATCGCCTGTTCCATCGGCGGCAACGTCGCCGAGAACGCCGGCGGCGTGCACTGCCTGAAGTACGGCCTGACCGGCAACAACCTGCTCGGCCTGGAGATGGTCCTGATGACCGGCGAGACCATCCGTCTCGGCGGCCGCCACATGGACGAGGGCGGTTACGACCTGCTCGGCCTGATGACCGGCTCCGAGGGGCTGCTCGGCGTCATCACCGAGGTCACGGTCCGTTTCCTGACCAAGCCGGAGACGGCCCGGGCGGCGCTGATCAGCTTCCAGACCGTCGAGCAGGCCGGCGACTGCGTCGCCCGCATCATCGCCGCCGGTATCATCCCCGGCTGCCTGGAGATCATGGACCGGCTCGCCATCAAGGCCAGCGAGGCCTTCGCCCAGGCCGGCTATCCGCTGGACGTCGAGGCCCTCGTCATCGTCGAACTCGACGGCCCGCAGGTCGAGGCCGACGACCTGATCGAACGGGTCGGCGCCATCGCCGAGGAGACCGGCGCGGTCTCCGTGCGCATCAGCGAGAGCGAGCTGGAACGGATGAAGTTCTGGGCCGGGCGCAAGGCCGCCTTCCCGGCCGTCGGTCGCCTGGCCCCGGACTACTACTGCATGGACGGCACCATCCCGCGCCGCGAACTGGCGCACGTGCTGGGCGCCATGCGCGACATGAGCGAGAAATACGGCCTGCCGGTCGCCAACGTCTTCCACGCCGGCGACGGCAACCTGCATCCGCTGATCCTCTACGATGCCAACCAGCCCGGCGAACTGGAAAAGGCCGAGGCCCTGGGTGCCGAGATCCTCACCCTCTGCGTCGAGGTCGGCGGCGTGCTGACCGGCGAACACGGGGTCGGATCGGAGAAGCGCGACCTGATGCCGACCATGTTCAACGAGGTCGACATGGCCCTGCAGGCCCGCGTCAAACAGGCCTTCGATCCCAAGGCGCTGCTCAACCCCGGGAAGGTGTTCCCGATCTAACCGGCAAACGTGTCCAGGGAGCAGACGGCCAGCGGCTCACGCTTGCCCTTGGCCTCGATGCTGCGTATCGGGCCGAAGGTGGCGGCGGTGATCGTTTCGGCCAGGGCCGCCGGCACCAGGATCTCACCCGGCGCCGCCGCCGAACAGAGACGGGCTGCCGTGTTGGCGGTGTCGCCGATGATGTCGTAGGAGCGGATGCCGGGGCTGCCGATCAGCCCCTCCATCAGCGGCCCGGCATTGAGCCCGGCACCGGCCGACAGGCCGTAGGGCTGCAGGGCCGCAAGCGTTTCGGCCCGCAGGGTCTCGGCGACCCGGAGACCGGTTTCGAAATCGGGCAGGACCAGCATCACCTCGTCGGCGATGAGCCGGGCGATGATCGGATCGAAACGCGACCATACGGACTCGGCGGCGGCGAAATAGGCATCCAGCATCGCCACCACCTCTTCCGGCGGCCGCGGCTCGGTCCAATGGGTGAAGCCGCGGATATCCATGAACAGCACGGCCCGGCTTGCCCGCCTGAGGTTGAGCACTTTCGGGTCGGCGACGGCGCGGGCGACCAGGTCGCGGCCCATGGACCACTCCGAGAAGTCGCGCAGCCGCCCCGCCGTGCGGTGGAGGGTCAGCACCCGGCGCAGATGCGCCGTTCCGGCGACGCCGAGCAGCACGCCGAGACCGGGTGCGGCAAGAACGACGAACACATGCGAGGCGTCGCCCATGAATCCGGAGAGGCTGACATAGGCCGGATTGTCGCGGGCCTCGAAGATCCAGTAGAGCGTGACCAGGATCAGCGCCCTGACCACGTTCTCGACGACCAGCAGGACGTCGCGCCAGCCGCCGCTGCCACTGCCGCGCAGGAACTGCAAACCGCCGATGACGACGGCGAACACCCAATAGGCGATATGATGGGGACCGGCGAAGAACCGCATCCCCTCGAACACCACCTCGATCACGGTATAGACGGCGGGCCCGACCAGGTTGCCGAGGAAGGCCGGGCGCCGGCCATGGAACTCGCCGCGCCCCAGGACATAGGCCTGCACCAGGGCGGCGACGCAGATGGCGTAGAAGTCGGGTTCGGCCATGTAGCCGAAGACTCCGGCTCCCAACATCTCGAACAGGATGTTGGCGAGCGGGAAATGGGCGCTATTGGAGAAAAGCTCCTGGACGACGCGTCCCCAAAGGGTGCCGCCGATCCGCGCGCTCAACTGGTCGGCCGCCTCGGCACGGCCCTGCGGCACCGATCGCTCTTCCTCGGTCATGCCGGATGCCCCCGCGTCAGGAATTCACGTTTCCATGCCGGCCATCATACCCGACTTGCCCGGGAAGGCGAGACCGCCGTCAACCGGGCTTGCGGGCCGTGATCGTGGCCGAGGCGACATAGCGTTCGACCCCCTGCCCGGGCGCCCAGTCGGCGATGGTGGCGCGGCTGTCCTCGTCGACGTCGAGCGTGATCTCCGTGAAACCGGCGTCGGTCAGCCAGCCGGTGACCGCCTCGATGGGCGCGGCCCCGCCGATGCAGGCGGAAATGGCGTCCAGGGATTCCCTCAGCGAATCCGGCAGCGGCGCCGTCGCCACGATGTCGGAGATGCTCAGACGCCCGCCCGGTGCCAGCACGCGGAACGCCTCGCGGAACACCCGCGCCTTGTCCGGCGACAGGTTGATCACGCAGTTCGACAGAATGGCGTCGACCGAGGAATCGGCGGCCGGCAGGGCCTCGATCTG
>NPIG01001228.1_pt1 | contig 14346 bp, 14 predicted proteins | sample 8637441 | NCBI WGS metagenome assembly NPIG01 (sample SAMN07420675, study PRJNA396082) | bioreactor metagenome | isolation source: sample BR6 brine-fed electro-methanogenic bioreactor BR | place: Japan: Kochi | collected 2016-06-14 | reverse complement strand
CCCCCCACCGGGGGGAGAGCCGGAGAGGGGGGCTCACCCCCGGGGCTCAGCCCAGCGCGTCGTTGCAGCGGCGGCAAACGCCCGGATGCGGGTGCTGACCGACATCGGGCAGGATTTTCCAGCAGCGCTGGCACTTCTCGCCGTCGGCCTTTTCGAACACCACACCGACGCCCGGCACCTCGGGCAGGCGGAACGCCTCGTTCGGGCTGGGATCGCCGGTCAGCACGATATCCGAGGTGATGCAGATATCGTCGAAATCGACCGAGCGCAGCGCATCGAGCACCGTCCCGTCCTCCACATGCACCACCGGCGCCGCCTCCAGGCTGGCCCCGATCACCTTCTCGCGGCGCTGGATCTCCAGCGCGGCGGTCACCGCCCGGCGCACCTGCCGGATACCGGCCCATTTCGCCGCCAGCGCCGCGTCGCACCAATCGGCCGGTGTTTCCGGGAAATCGACCAGATGGACCGAGCTGTCCTCGCCCGGGAACCGCTCCAGCCAGACTTCTTCCATGGTGAACACCAGGATCGGCGCCAGCCAGGTGGTCAGCCGGTGGAACAGCGCGTCCAGCACGGTCAGCGCGGCACGGCGCCGCGCAGTATCGCCGTCGCAATAGAGCGCGTCCTTGCGGATGTCGAAGTAGAAGGCGCTGAGTTCCACGGTGGCAAAGGTAAAGACCGACTGGAACACCGACTGGAAGTCGAAGCCGGCATAGCCCGCGCGCACCTGCGCGTCCAGCTCGGCCAGACGATGCAGCACCCAGCGCTCCAGCTCCGGCATATCGGCAGGCTGCACCCGGTCGGCCTCGCTGAAGTCCCCAAGCGAACCCAGCATGAACCGCAGCGTATTGCGCAGCCGGCGATAGCTATCGGCAACGCCTTTCAGGATCTCCGGCCCGATCCGCTGGTCGGCGGTATAGTCGGTCTGCGCCACCCACAGCCGCAGGATATCGGCGCCGTATTGCTTGACGACCTCCTCCGGCACGATGGTGTTGCCGAGCGATTTGGACATCTTGTTGCCCTTCTCGTCCAGCGTGAATCCGTGGGTCACCACGTTGCGATAGGGCGCCCGCCCGATGGTGCCGCAGGCCTGCAGCAGCGAGGAATGGAACCAGCCGCGATGCTGGTCCGATCCTTCGAGGTAGAGCGACGCGGGCCACTTCAGGTCGTTGCGCTCGCGCAGAACGAAGGCATGGGTCGATCCGGAATCGAACCAGACGTCCAGGATGTCCATGACCTGTTCGTAGTCCTTCGGATCGTAGTCCGAGCCCAGGAACCGGGCCGGATCGGAGGTGAACCAGGCGTCCGCCCCTTCCTCCTCGACGGCCGCGATGATGCGGTCCAGCACCTTCTGGTCGCGCAGCGGCTCGCCGGTTTCGCGATGCACGAACACGGTCAGCGGCACGCCCCAGGCCCGCTGGCGCGACACGCACCAGTCCGGGCGCGAGTCGATCATCCCGTACAGGCGCTGCTTGCCGGTGGCCGGGAAGAAGTCCGTCTGCTCGATCGCCTTCAGCGCCTTGTCGCGCAGCCCCGTGTTCTCCATGCTGATGAACCACTGGGCCGTATTGCGGAAGATCAGCGGCGCCTTCGACCGCCAGGAATGGGGATAGCTGTGGACCAGCGTCCCAGAAGCCAGAAGGGCGCCCTCGCCCTCGAGCACGCCGAGGATCGTCTTGTTGACGTCGAACACGTGCTGGCCGGCGAACAGCGGAACGTTGGCGAAGAACTTGCCGTCACCGTCCACCGTGTCGGGCACCGGCACGCCGTGCTTCATGCCCAGTTCCCAGTCCTCGGCGCCGTGCCCGGGCGCGATGTGCACGAAGCCGGTACCGGTATCGATCTCGACGAAATCGGCCGGCAGCGCCCGCACGTCGAATTCATAGCCCTTGGCGCGCAGAGGATGGTGGCAGATCGTGCCCGCCAGTTCCTCGCCCTTGAAGCGCCGGACGATCTCGTGCTCGGCGATGCCCGCGGCCATGGCGACCTCGGACACCAGCGCCTCGGCCAGGATCATGCGCTCGCCGGCGACCGCCAGGCTGCCGTCGTTCACCGCCTTGACCTCGAGGAGCACGTAGTCCACTCCCTCGCCGAACGCCACCGCGCGGTTGCCGGGGATGGTCCAGGGCGTCGTCGTCCAGATCACGATCCTGGCGCCGTCGAGCCCCTCGGCATCGGTGCTCACGATGGGGAAGCGGACGTAGATGGTCGTCGAGGTGTGGTCGTGGTACTCGACTTCGGCTTCCGCGAGCGCCGTCTTCTCCTCGACCGACCACATGACCGGCTTGGCGCCCTTGTAGAGCGTGCCGTCCATCAGGAACTTGCCGAACTCCGAAACGATGGTCGCTTCGGCCTCGTAGCTCATGGTCGTGTAGGGGTTGTCCCAGTCACCGACACCGCCCAGGCGCTTGAACTCCTCGCGCTGGATGTCGATCCACTTGGCCGCGAAGTCACGGCACTCCTGGCGAAACTGGACGACGGGAACCTCGTCCTTGTCCTTGCCGGCGGCGCGGTACTTCTCTTCGATCTTCCATTCGATCGGCAGGCCATGGCAGTCCCAGCCGGGCACATAGTTGGCGTCCTTGCCCAGCATCTGCTGCGACCGCACGATGACGTCCTTGAGAATCTTGTTGAGCGCGTGCCCCATGTGCAGGTGGCCGTTGGCGTACGGCGGCCCGTCGTGGAGAATGAACTTCTCCCGCGTCTTGCCCTGCTCGCGATGCCGGCGGTAGATGTCCAGCTTCTCCCAACGCTCCAGGATCTCGGGCTCCTTCTTGGGCAGCCCCGCCTTCATCGGGAAATCCGTCTTCGGCAACGAGATGGTGGCTTTGTAATTCACGCTCATTTATCGGCTCACTGACTGCCAGTCTGCGGTTGCATCTGGGTTATAGGGAACGGTCCGGGGTTATAAAGGATTTTACGCGCGGGCCAAAATAATTCGGGCCTGATGGCAATCTTCGGCGATCTGCGCCTTCAATTCCTCCAGGCCGCTGAACTTCTGCTCGGGGCGCAGGTGGTCGATCAGGGCCACCCGTACCCGGTGGCCGTAGAGATCCTGGTCGAAGTCGAACAGATGGGCCTCGAGGTTGATGTCCTCGCCGGCGAAGGTCGGACGCAACCCGATATTGGCGACTCCGTCGAACCAGGGCGAATCCCCGTTCCCCTCGACGAGGACACGCACCGCATAGACGCCCCTGGCCGGACGCAGATAGCCGTTCAGGGCCAGGTTGATCGTCGGGAAGCCGATGGTGCGGCCGCGCCTTTCTCCGGTCATCACCCGGCCCTCGATCTCGAAGGGACGGCCGAGAACATGCGTCGCCCCGCTCGGATCGGCGTTGCGCAGGCAGCCGCGTGCGCGGGTCGCCGAAAAAACTTCGCCCTCGCCGTCGACGACCTGGGACACGCAGGTGAAACCGAATCCGTTGCCCTTGCCCATGTGCAGAAGCAGTTCGCCGTCGCCGCGGCGATCATGACCGAAGACGAAATCGTAACCGCAGACCACGTGACGCGCCTGAAGCCCCTCGACGATCACCCGGTTGACGAAATCCTCGGCCGGAATCTGCGAGAACGCCCGCGAGAACCGCAGCACGACCAGATGGTCGACGCCGAGCGCCGCGATCTCGCGAACCTTGGACCGGAACGGCGTCAGCCGGAACGGCGGCGTATGCGGCGCGAAGATGCCGCGCGGATGCGGCTCGAAGGTCAGCACCGCCCAGGAAACGCCGGCCGTCTTGGCGATGCGTCCCGCCTCGCCGATGACGGCGCGGTGGCCGCGGTGCACGCCGTCGAAATTCCCGACGGCGATGGCCGCTCCGCGTGCCGATTCCGGCAGATCCTGAAGGTGGCGGTGAACTTGCATGGCGGCTGAAAGGTGTCAATCGCCCCGCTCCCGGTCAAGGGGAATCGGTTCCCGGGTGTCCCACTTCCCTCATCGCGGCGGAAGGCGGGCACGGCGAACTGGTCTGACGGTGGATTTTATCGGAGTATGGGAACCGAGATGCCGAGCCGAAACCTCCAGTCCTTGCACCGGACCAGCCGTCCCTATCCCGTCGCCGCCCTGGTTGCGGCGGCGATCGTGGTGCTGTCCCACACGGCTACCCCGGCGGAACCGGTCCGCCTCTCCCTCCCCATCGATTGCGATCCCGGCAGGACCTGCTGGATCGTCAACTATGTCGACCACGATCCGGCCGTCGGCGTCCGCGACTACATGTGCGGCACCGCGACCTACGACTACCCCGGCGGCGGTGGCCACGAGGGGACCGACTTCGCGATCCGCGATCGTGGCGTCATGGCCCGGGGCGTTCCGGTACTGGCCGTGGCAGCCGGCACGGTCACCGCGACCCGTGACGGGATGGACGACCGCTTGATCGGCGAACGGACCAAAACGGAGGGGCCCGGTGGGCGCGCCTGCGGCAACGGCGTGGTAATCAGTCACGGCGATGGCTGGGAGACCCAGTACTGCCATCTGCGCCGTGGAAGCGTCGCGGTTCGCCCCGACCAGAAGGTCGAACCGGGGCAGATGCTCGGCAAGGTCGGGTTATCCGGCTATACGCAGTTCCCGCATCTGCATCTCTCGGTCCGCAAGGACGGCAAATCCATCGATCCCTTCGTCGGAGAAGACCGGACGGAAAGATGCGGCCCGGGACCGACGCCCCTGTGGACACAGCAAACCCTCGACCGCCTCCCCTACCAGCCGACGGCCGTCTACAATGTCGGCTTCGCGCCGGAAAAGCCGGTGCTCGAGCGCGTCCGCAACGGAGACTATGGGGATGTCACGGTATCCCCCGCATCGCCGGCTCTCGTCCTGTGGACGGAAATCTTCAATGTCCGGGCCGGCGACCTAATCTCGTTGCGCATCGTTACCCCGACCGGCGATACGCTGATCGATCACGGTGAAACCCTGCAAAAGGATCAGGCAAGGCGCTATGTGTTCGCCGGCAAGCCTTTGAAAACCAGCGCCTGGCCACAAGGCGTATACCGCGGCGAAGTGACCCTGACGCGAAGCGGCAAGGACGGCAGGGAAACCCGTCTGCGCGAAATCCGCGAACTGACCGTCAAAGACTAGCGAAGTTTACCCGGTCCCTATCCCGGCCGCCGGGTGACCAGCCGCGGGCGCATGCGCAGCCCCTTGCGGATCGGCCTTTCCTCCTCCTCGACAATCTCCTCCCCCTCGTCCGGGACGGCCTCTTCCTGGGTCTCGGACGGATCGGCGAAATCACGGGCCCGGAACAGGGCCCCGCCATTGGACGACGTCGTCATCTGTCGGATCGCGATCCCCCGCAGGGTGCGAACGACGATGGGATCGCGGTCGGGAGGGTGTCGGGAATTCAGCAGATGTACCCGGGCGATGGTCTGCACGGAACCCGTGATCGACTTTGCCGAACGCCGCCCCTCGCACCAACGCGCAAAGGCGGCGACGGTCCAGGGATGGGCGGGAAAGGCCGTCAGTCCCCGCTCTTCGCACCAGCGGGCGAAATCCATCCACTTGCGATCGGTCATTCCCTTTTTCATTGCGGGCCGAAATGCAGGACGGGACACAGAAGCACCTCGCAACAAATCATTCGTTACCGAAGGATAGTTGCCAATCATCGGTTAACCGTTCACACTATTATGCACGTGCTGGATGACGATTCCCAATTCGGTGTTGGCTCCCCCGAAAAAACGCAATAGGGCCTGATGGTTGCGGGCCCGGAACGCACGGGTGGAGATGATTGGAAAGGCCTGCCCGAACGACGCCGGAGCATGCCGACGAGTTGGCGGATCGACGACCGTGTTGGCGGCAGACCAATAAAAACCTGGAAACGCCCACAGCCCGGGGAGGGCAGCACGAGGTACTTGATTCAAGGACGGCGAATTTAATACTGGGAAGACCATGTCTGAACGAACCGACATCGATACCAAGAAGCTCAAGGCCCGCATGATGAAGCGACGTCGCGAGCTCCTCAAACTCGGGGCCGCCGATCAAGAGTCCGTCAAGCCACTGAACGTGGATCAGACGTCAGAGGGGAGGCTTTCACGCATGGATGCTCTTCAATCCCAGGCCATCGAACGGGAATTCGAACGGCGGCGCCATCACGAGCTTCAACGCATCGAATCCGCGCTCCATCGCATCGAGGAGGGGGAGTACGGCTACTGTGCCGTTTGCGGTGACGAGATCGCGGTGAAGCGCCTCGAGAACGATCCGACGACCCCGGTCTGTATCAATTGTGCCAAGGACAACGGGCACACCTCCTGAGGCTTGACAAAAAACGGGCTCCACATTTCGTGCGGAGCCCGTTCGCGTGTTCGGGTGTTCCGGAGAACTGCCTTCCGAAACGGCAGAGGTTGCCCTAGCAGCCATTCGGCCGCGGGCTGCGTTCGACTTCCATGTCGAAGAACGGCCGCAGCCAGGTTCCCACCGCCGATCCCGCCATCGCCGTCACGAACCACACCCAGCCGTGCAGGCTCGAGGAAGCCACGCCGCCGAAATAGGCGCCGATGTTGCACCCGTAGGCCAGCCGCGCGCCATAGCCCATCATCAGGCCGCCGATCACCGCCGCCGCCAGCATCCGCCACGGCAGGCGCCAGAACCGCGCCGGCGCGAACCGCCCGGCCAGCCCGGCGGCGAGCAGGGCACCGAATAGGATGCCGAAATTCATGACCGAGGTGGAGTTGGCGAACACGCTGCCCGCCAGGGCCCGCTTGTGGTAACCCCAGGTCCAGAATTCCCAGGCCCCAACGTCGATTCCCAGAGCCGCGGCGATTTTGGCTCCCCACAGCGTGAACCCGTAGGTGATGCCCCAGGGATGTCCGGCGATGCCCAGAGTCGCGAAGTTGAGGGCCGCCAGCCCGAGCGCACCCCACAGAAGCGGCCACGGCCCGCGGATCAGCGCCGCCCAGCCGTCCGCCCTAAGGGTGAGCGGCCTCACAATGCGTCCGTGCCGCCGGCGTTCGAGGACCAGCGTCAGGGCATAGATCGCCCCGAAGACGGCGAATTGGATGGCCAGGGCCGCCGGCAGTCCAAAGTCCCTGACCAGGGCCACCGACGAGATCTTCGGCTGAGCGAACCACCACGGCACGTGCAGGGTCGCGATCACCGACCCCACGATGAAAGCCGCCAGGGTGACCCACATCCGGCTGTTGCCGCCGCCGGCCGTGAACAGGGTTCCCGAGGCGCAGCCGCCGCCCAGTTGCATGCCGATCCCGAACAGGAAGGCCCCGGCCAGCAGCGAAACGCTCAGCGGCGCGATGGCGCCGACGATCGGGCGTCCGAACAGGCTGCCTTCGGCGAGCGCCGGCAAGAAAAGAAGCGACGCGACGCTGAGCAGGATCATTTGGGCCCGTAGCCCGTCGCCCCTGCGGTCGGCCAGGAAGACCCGCCACGCCGAGGTGAACCCGAAGGCCGCGTGATAGAGCACCACGCCGAGGGCTCCGCCGACGACATAGAGCGCCGCCTGCTCGGCACCGAACGCCTTGAACAGGGAACCGGTCCCGAGGATCAGCACCAGCAGCGCAATCCCCACGGCCCCGGGATTGATGGCTCCGCCGCCGATCTGGCCGATACGGAACCGTTCGATTGTCTGAACCAACGCGTTCACGCGCTTGTCTCCTTGTCTTTCCGGCTCCGTTCGTCAAGGGAAACCGGCGGCAAAAAAGGGGGGCGCGCGGGTCGGGAACGCGCGCCCCAGGTGGCCGTTATTTCGGCCGGGATTTCAGCTTCCGGGGGTTCCGGGAGAAACCGGGAGATCGGCGTCGGCGGTCCACTCGGTCATCGAGCCGTCGTACATCCTGGCCTTCTTGTTGCCGAGAATTTCCGAGGCCGCGAACCAGCCCAGCGATGCCCAGTGGCCGGTGTTGCAGAAGGCGATCTGCTCGCTGTCCGCGGTCACTTTCTGGCCCTTCCACAGTTCGGAGATCTTTGTCAGCCCGGCGAAGCCGCCCGAGTTCTGGTCGAAGAACTGGTCCTGCGGAATGTTGACGCTGCCGGGGATGGTCCCTGCCCGTACCGCTTTCGGATGCTTCTGTGCACCGCTGAACTGTTCCGGCGGCCGGTTGTCGATCAGCACCACGCCGTCCTTCAATGCGGCCTGGACGTCGTCCTTTGTGGCCAGGAGGTCGCTGCGGAAATCGGCCTTGAACGCGACCGCTTGCGGCGCTGCCGGGCCCGTCTCCACCGGCCGGCCGGCGGTCGCGGCCCAACCCTTGTAGCCGCCGTCCAGGATCGAAACGGCATCGTGGCCCAGGACCTTGAAGGTCCAGTAGACCCGCGTCGCGCTGCCGTAATCGAGGGCGCTGACCCCGGCCGGAACGATGACCACCTGGCGGTCGTTGCCGATGCCCAGGCCGCCGATCAGCCGCTCGAGATCCTTGACCGGCGGCAACATGCCGGGAACACCGTCGCGTTCGACCCGCCAGCCGTCCGTCAGGTAGTTGCTGTAGACGGCCCCCGGGATATGACCGGCCTCGAAGACCTCCCGCGATCCGCCATCAATCTTGTTGCGGATGTCGAGGACCACCAGGTCCTTCGACCCCAGCCTCGACTGAAGCCACGCGGCATCGACCAGCGGCGAAGCGGCGGCATGACCGGCAACAACCAGCAGCAAGCCGGCCACCGCGAACAGAGCTTTACGTATCGTCATTATCGTCATCCTCGCTAAAAATACACTTAATTTATGTTGTATAATTATTTTATACACTTGTTTTTGACAGTTCAATGGAATTCTTCTAGATTGCAGCTACAGGCACTCACGATCCACACCGCCGGGACGATCGCGGCCCGATGACAGTTTCAAAGGAGAGACCACAATGGATTTCAAGAAGACCGCCACCGCCTTCGGAATCGTCGCCCTGACCGGGGCCGCCGCACTGACCGTCCTGCCGTCGGCCCAGGCCAAGGATCCGGTGCAATACGACGACGTCCAACTCGCGGCCTGCAATCCCTGCAACCCCTGCGCCCCCGCCGAAACTAAAAAGAAGGTCAACCCGTGCGCCGCCGGCAAACCGGCCAATCCCTGCGCCCCCGGCAACCCCTGCGGCCCCGCCAACCCTTGCAATCCCTGCGCGGCCGGGAAGTAGGGACTCGGCTTTCATAAGGATTCCTGGTATTTGCCGAATTCAGGGCGCCGCGGGCGGGAAATCGGCCCGCGGCGTTCCCACATAAGGATGCGGGTTCCGCGCCGGTCCCGCCCCGCCGCATCAGGACAGGCCGGGACCGGTCAGGCAACCGGATTGCTGGAAAGGATGATGCCATGTTGGATCTCACCCACCTCTCCCGGCGACGGCTCGAGGACATGGCGGCGGCCGGCCGTCAGGTCCAGGAATGCACCCGCGTCCTGGCCAAGACGAACGACAACGTCGTGGGCGAGATTCTGCGCGATCAGGGCGAGTTCTACGAATGGGACCACTACCCGAAGGGTGACGTCTACGACTGGGAGTCCCATTCCCAGTACTACTACCACGCCCATCCCGTCGAAATGCGCGGCGGCGAGCACGGCCATTTCCACACTTTCCTGCGGCCGAAGGGTATGCCCGCCGGCATCAAGCCAGCCGCCGTCCCGGATTTCCGGCCGCCGAAGGATCCCAACGACGCTCTCAGTCACCTGGCCGCCTTTTCCATGGACCAGACCGGCAGCCCGATCCGGATATTCACCACCAACCGCTGGGTCACCGGCGAGGTGTGGTACGAGGCCGCCGACGTCATCCGCCTGCTGGATCGTTTCGTCATGGATCTGGCCCACCCGTCCTGGCCGGTGAACCTCTGGGTGTCGGCCATGGTCCGGCTGTTCCGGCCGCAGATCGAGGATCTGGTGCGTAAGCGCGACCACGCCGTCGCCGAGTGGGCAAAGGCCCATCCCGAGACCAACGTCTACGAGGACCGCGATCTCGAAGTGACGTCCCTGTGCGACATTTCGGTAGAGGATCAGATCGACGCCGTCAACCACGCCCTGAAGCTGGCCGCCGCCTGACTCCTCACTCGCCTCCGGGCAGTTCGATCTGCTCGGGATGGGTGGCCTCGATCATCGGGCCGTTCCACTTTCGAAGCCATCCCCGCACCCGGACGGTCCGCCCTGCCAACGCGAGCGGATCCACGCCGGCGGCCCGGAACACCGGAAGGTCGGAAGCGGCGAAGACGATGGTGAAATCCGTCTTCCAGTCATCGGCGAAGTTGAGGTAGACGCGGCTGCGCACCTGCTCGGCCCGAAGCACACGCCCCTCGACGAGCTGGAAGGTGCCGATATCGCCGCCCAGCCGGTCCGGGCTGCGGATGGCATAGAAACGATTGGACCAGATTCCCCTCTTCGCCGCCCGCGCCGAACGTTCGGCCGCATACAGGGCCTCGGCCAGGGCACGGTTGTCGGGGAAGGTGTAGACGCGCGCCATGCCGGCTTCGAGCAGTTGCCGCTGCACCCAGATCCCGTCCCCCAGGAACAGATGGGCGAGGACCCGGCGGTGGCGGTCAATGCGGCGTCCGCCATAGCCCAGTTCCACCGCCTTGCCCAGGACCATCCCGGCCAACGTCGCCTTGGCCTCGCCGGCCAGCGGCCACTCGGCGAATCCCTTGCGGCCCAGCGGCAGCTTGGGCGCCTGGATGCCGACCAGCCGCACCTGGCGGCCGTCTTCCAGCACCACGGTGTCGCCGTCGACGATTTCGGCGACCTTCGCCGTCCCGCCCGGCTCCAGCGGCGGCGGCACCTCGGCCGCGCCGGAACCGGCGAGCGCCAGCAGCGCGAAGGCGGCCCCCATCGCAAGGGTGCCGCCCCGCAACCGAATTGTCCTGAACAGCGTGATCCCGGCTCCCGTCACGACAAGTGAAACGACCCGCCGCCTATTCGGCGCCGCCGTTGTCGTCGGCGTCAAGTTCCATCCACATGGCGTTGAGGATGGCGAGGGCCACGATGAAGCCCAAACCCAGGACCCAAGCGAAATACCACATGGCCTGCCCTCCTCAGTAGGTTCCCTCGGGGTTTTGCTCGACGTAATCGGCCGTCACCTTGCCGCGCAGCACCCGGAACACCCAGGCCGTATAGAGCAGCACGATCGGCATGAAGATGGCGGTGGCGATCAGCATGATGAACAGCGTCAAATGGCTCGAGGACGCATCCCACACCGTCAGGCTGCTGCCCGGATCGCTGCTCGACGGCAGCAGGAACGGGAACATGCTCACCCCGGCCGTGGCGATGATGCCGAAAACGCCCAGGCTGCTGGCCACGAACGCCAATCCGCCCCGCCGCGCCCGCAACAACAGGGTGGCCAGTGCACATCCGAGCAACCCCAGCGCCGGGGCCAGCATCATCCACGGCCAGGTGCCGTAATTGGACAGCCAGGCGCCCGGTTCCTGGACCACCACCTTGCCCAGCGGATTGGAAGGCCCGTCGGTCACCGCCCCTGCGGCGATCACATAGCCGTCGATGCCGTAGGCGATCCAGACACCGGCACCGGCGAAGGCCAGAAGTGCCACCATGGCCGCCAGCGACCCCGCCTTGGCGCCGCGCGTCGCGACCGGCGCCTCGGTCTTGAGCGCCAGGAACGCCCCGCCCTGCATGACCAGCATGGCCAGGCTGACCACGCCGCACAGCAGGGCGAACGGATTGAACAGCCCGAGCAGACCGCCGCTATAGGTCACCCGCAGCGAGTCGTCGAAGAAGAACGGAACTCCCTGCAGGACGTTACCGAGGGCCACCCCGAAAACCAGCGCCGGCACCGCCCCGCCGATGAACAGGGCCGTATCCCAGACCGCACGCCAGCGCGGATCGGCGACCTTGCCGCGGAACTTGAACCCGACCGGCCGTAGGATCAACGCCGCCAGGACCAGGAACATCGCCAGGTAGAAGCCGGAGAAGCTGACCGCATAGAGCGGCGGCCAGGCCGCGAAGATGGCACCCCCGCCGAGGATGAACCAGACCTGGTTGCCCTCCCAGACGGGGCCGATGGCGTTGATCAGGACCCGGCGCTCGGTATCGGTCCGCCCGACGAACGGCAGCAGTGTCGCAACGCCGAGATCGAACCCGTCCATGATCGCGAAGCCGATCAGCAGGACGCCGAGCAGGAACCACCAGATCAGGCGGAGGGTTTCGTAATCGAGGAATACCATGATCGCCCCTCCCTATTCCGCCGGTGCCGGCTCTGCCGCCGGGGCCGGATGTTTGCCGTACGGTCCGATGCGCACGTACTTGATCATCAGGAACACGTCGACGACGGCCAGGGCCGAATAGAAGACGATGAACCCGATCAGGCTGAACAGGACGTTCCCCGCCGAAACGCTGGACACCCCCAGATAGGTCGGCAGGACGCCCTCGATGGCCCAGGGCTGCCGTCCGTATTCGGCGACGAACCAACCCAGCTCGCAGGATATCCACGGCAGCGGCAGGCTGAACAGGGACAGCCAAAGGAACCAGCGGTACCGCTCGAACCGGCGCCGCGCCGACAGGTAGAAGGCGAAGGCGAAGAACGCGATGAAATAGAAGCCGAGCCCGACCATGAAGCGGAACGACCAGAACAGCGGCGCCACCCGCGGCACCGTATCCCAGGCGGCCTGGGTGATCTGCTCGTCGGTGGCGTCGACGATTTTGTCCGTGTAGCGCGTGAGCAGCAGACCGTAGCCAAGGGTATCGACCGTGGCCCGCAGGGACTTCCGCGCCGCCTGGTTGTCGGGATTGGCCCGCAGGATCTGCAGTGACTCGTAAGCCTGCATACCGGTGCGGATCTTGCGCTCGGCCTGCTCGACGAGGTTCTTGATTCCCGGAACCTCTTTGTCGATGGAGCGCGTCGCGATCAGGCCCAACGCCCACGGCACCGAAATCTCGTAGTGGGTCGTCCGGTCCTCCAGATTGGGAAAACCGAAAAGGGTGAAGGACGCCGGCGGCTCCTCGGTCTCCCACATGGCCTCGATGGCCGCGATCTTCATCTTCTGGTGTTCGGTCGCGGTGTAGCCGCTCTCGTCGCCGAGGACCACGACGGACAGCGCCGAGGCGAGCCCGAAACTGGCCGCGACGGTCATCGAGCGCTTGGCGAAGGCGATGTTGCGCTTGCGCAGCAGATAGAAGGCGCTGATCGACATGACGAAGATGGCCCCCGTCACGTAGCCGGCGGCGACGGTATGGACGAACTTGGCCTGCGCCACCGGATTGAAGAAGACCTCGTACATGTTGGTCAACTCCATCCGCATGGTCTGGAAGTTGAACTCGGCGCCGACCGGGTTCTGCATCCAGCCATTGGCGATCAGGATCCACAGCGCCGACAGGTTGGAGCCGATCGCCACCATCCAGGTCACGAACAGGTGGCCGAGCTTGCTGAGCTTGTCCCAGCCGAAGAAGAACAGTCCGACGAAGGTGGCTTCCAGGAAGAACGCCATCAGCCCCTCGACGGCCAGCGGCACGCCGAAGATGTCGCCGACGTACTGGGAATAATAGGCCCAGTTGGTGCCGAACTGGNNCCATGGTGATGCCGGTGGCCACGCCCATGGCGAAGTTGATGCCGAAGAGCAGCCCCCAGAACTTGGTCAGATCCCGCCAGATCGGCCGACCCGTCATCACGTAGACGCTCTCCATGATGGCGATCAGCAGGCTGAGGCCGAGGGTCAGCGGTACGAACAGGAAATGGTACATGGCGGTCATCGCGAACTGCAGCCGCGACAGGTCCACCACGCTGAAATCAAACATCACGATCGCTCCTTGTCTCGGCGGCGGGAACCGGGCCGAACACGGCATCGCCGACCGCCTCGGGCGTCAGATCCGGACGATGGGAAGGGCCGAAGAACAGGACATACAGGGCCGCGAGCGCCACCACCTTGAGGGCCAGCACCACCGCGATCTCGCGGGCAAGCGGATGACGCAGCCGCAACCGGCGCAAACTCATGACGGTCCCCCATTTCACGGGCCCGCGCATCGAACCCGTTATACTGTTGCCGGAGAGCATAGCGCAAAACCGGGCCGCGCCGCAGCCATTGAGAAAACCCATCCCGGTTTTTTTTCGCTCCGCGAAGTTCCCGTGCCCCGTTGTCGTGACCGCGCTTGACCGGACGTGTTATGCTCCGCACCCAGAGACTTGGTTCAGTCGAGAACGAGGGGCCGACCTGGATGAAAATGCCCGAACCGGATCAATCCGTCATTGCCCGGCGCGATGAGATCATCGCCGCCATGCGCCGGATCGTGCCCGGCGACGGCGTCATCGTCGACGAGGACGCGCTGCGGGTCTACGAGTGCGATGGGCTGTCGGCCTATCGCCAGCTGCCACTGATCGTCGTCCTGCCCGAGACCGTCGAGCAGGTCTCCCAGATTTTGAAGTATTGCCACGAGAACGGCGTCAAGGTCGTGCCGCGCGGCGCCGGCACGTCACTGTCCGGAGGCGCCCTGCCGGTCGCCGACGGCATCA
>NPIG01001227.1_pt1 | contig 14362 bp, 7 predicted proteins | sample 8637441 | NCBI WGS metagenome assembly NPIG01 (sample SAMN07420675, study PRJNA396082) | bioreactor metagenome | isolation source: sample BR6 brine-fed electro-methanogenic bioreactor BR | place: Japan: Kochi | collected 2016-06-14 | reverse complement strand
TTGTTAATTAGGACACTACCAATTTTTCTCCATAAATGAGTTCCTCTATAATACTTTTAGATACATCTTCGAATACTTGTGAAATCCTTATGTTATATTGTCCAATCAAATCAATGAAAATTGGAATTGAGAATTTACGGGGAGGATCGATATTGTCCGAAATTGTTAATGCATAAATATGGAGAAATCCTTTGAGTCCGGTGAATTTGTTATCCCTAACAATAAACCGGGCAGTGGTAACATCTTCAAGAGATCTATCCAAACTTGATATTATTGATTGAAAATGAGGATGATTAAAGCTTAAAAGATTGTATTCATCATCATCTATTGATAAGTTTTGATTGAAGATCACATTCGACATTCGCTTGTTTGATATCGGATCATCGAAGAAATATACGCCATCTTTTGCTTTGTAGGAATGCAACTCTTTACCGTGTGTTTTGAGATATAGTTCTATAAAATTCTTGGCTCGAATGCCTTGTTTTTCGATATCGTGAGCAGAAACGGTGTATTTGCTGCTAAGATCCGAAAATGGCAATAATATATCTCCTTTTGTGATAATGGCCTTTGCCCTATCATAAATCTGTGTGGCAATTGCATCCAGGTGGACCGCATCATTCTGCTTTTTGCAGATGGCATCAATGTATATTTTTTCAAAACTAAATTCATCATCAAGACTGCTTAAAATATCTCCAAGTTTGTCCTCACCCTCAATAAACTCCCGTTTGACTCGCTCCAGCTTCCTTTCTATCGTATCTCGGACTTTTTGTTCAACTGTATCCACTAGCTGAAAATTGACAATCTTAACATCGTGTGTCTGCCCGATTCGATCAATTCTTCCGATACGCTGTTCTAGTCGCATTGGATTCCAAGGAAGGTCATAGTTAATCATTATTCTGCAAAATTGTAGGTTTATACCCTCTCCACCAGCATCCGTTGAGATTAGGATTTGTGCATTTTCTTGAAAAAGCCGTTTCTGAGTGGTCTTCTCATCTAAAGACATTTTACCCTTAATAAGGGCAGTTGAGTATCCAAGATTGTGTAGATTTTCGTTCAGATATTTCTGTGTTTCAACAAACTCTGTAAAAATAATGAATTTTAAACTTGGTGCGTTCTCCCTAATCTTAAATTCGTCGAGAATTCCGAGTAATTTTTTAAATTTTATATCATTTCTTCCGGCAGATGCATTCTTTGCGAGTGAAACGCATTTTGTTATCATCTTGATTTCAAGCTCAAGCAATTTTTTTTCCGAAGGAATATCCTGCCTCTCAACAACATAGGTGAGTTTTTCCAGATTCTCCTCTGGACTGGATTCCTCAAGTTGATCGATGGATACGCTATTATAATCTGAATCCTCTTCTTGAGAAGGATCTTGAGAAGTATAATGTTGATTCTTTGTTGTTAGGATCTCAAGACGACGTGAAAGTGATTTTAATATAGCACGAGAGCTACTGCTTGCCATCCTCTGGTAAATAAGGAGGAGGAACATTTTGGTCCGGTTTTTTTCCCATTGTGCCAAATCATAAAAAGTTGTAACGTATTCTGTGACCGATTCATAAAGTTGGATTTCAACCTCATCTGCTTTTATATCCCACCCAATTTTACAAAGTGAGGTTATACGCTGTTTGAATATACGATTTCCCTGAAAGTCAGCAACTGCTCGTTTATTGTTTCTTACAGAAACACTCAGAACTTTATCAGGGGTCACATCACTGTTCTTGTAGAAAAGATATGGATCAATCAGTGCGAGGAGGTTCCGGAATTTCACAGTATCTCCTTGATGAGGTGTGGCCGTCAGGAGAAGCAGTATAGGTGTTGTTTTCGAAAGTAATTTTCCAACCTTATAACGGGCAGTTTCAGTTCCCGATTCACCCTTTGTCAGTTTATGTGCTTCATCAATGATGACAATATCGAAATGAGCATTAACAGCGGCTTCAAAGACGCTATCATTATGCATTTTTCTCTGAATTTGAGTAATTCTATCGATATTTTCATTGATATTTCTTGGTTTGAGAAAATCAATTGATGTTATTATCTTTTCTTGAAGTTTCCAGAGGTTTGTTTCCTGGCCATGAATTTTTTTTAGGGCACTTAGGGTTTTACTATCATAAATGGCAAAATCTTCACAAAATTTTGTTTTCATCTCATCTTGCCATTGGTAACATAGACCAGATGGTGCAATGATAAGAATTCTTCGCGCAATACCGCGAGCTTTTAACTCTTCAAAAATAAGTGCTGCCTCAATGGTCTTTCCAAGACCTACCTCATCTGCAATAAGTGCTCGTGGTTTAAACTGATCAAGAACGAAGTTCACTGTAAGAATTTGATGCGGGAGTGGAATTATTTTAAAATTAGCCGCAGATTGAATGATATCCTGTGTCGCACCAGCTTTCATTTGATCCTTTAAGAGACGAAGAATAAAAGAATGGGCTGGTGAAAATTTTCCGGATTTGATAGCTGTTTCAAGAGTTTCGCACAATTCTATATCTGCAAGAGGGAGGATAAATTTCTCTCGTGTTCGATCAAAGAAGACATCGGCATATGTATCTCCAAAAATCGTCTCGATCTTAATCACACTTCCAGTACCCTTATCGGAATATGTTTTACTTGTAACTGTGCTACCGATATAGATGGACATTAGATTCACAGATTCCTGAACTTACACTATACTAAAGCCTTTATTTTATCTTTCAAGTTGTCGATATTTTTTTGTTGGATCTCTCCTTTCTTGTATTTCCAAAGAAGGTAGAGCGGTTTTTTATCATTTTCGATATTTTGAGGAGGTGGCAAGCCAAGGTAATTTTCAATATCTTGCTCGAATGAATCGATTTTTTTTGTAAATGGGTTTTTGGACTCTTCGATAAATTGGTTTATGTATTTATGATGCACTGAATGTTTTGCTTCTCCAAGATCCTGATCATATAGGATTGAGTGACAAATTCCTAAACCCGCGAATAGATTCATGAAGCGATGGATATTGAATTTTCCTCCACTTTCAAAGATGTATATTTTTTTATTTTTAAAATCCTCTTGCCATTCATTTCTAACCATATAATCGATAAATCGTTTCTCCGTAGGTCCTTCACAGATGCATACATTATCCGCAAAGAATGAGCAACACCGTTCGGTATCAAGCCACATTAAATAACGTATTGCTTCCTGTTCGTACCTTGTATTTTCATCGGTTTCACGCAAAAAACCTTTCAATGCCTTCTGATCCGGAGAAGGAACATTTTCTGCTTCTGCTCTTTCAGAGAGAAACATGTATAATCCATCGTTATTTTTTATTAAATCTTCTTTCGAAGACGCAGAAATTTGAAATACTTTTGTAATCCCTTTTCTTTTTTCGACACGTATTAGCGATGATATTGCCTCAATATTTTTACTGACAAATGTTGGTGAATGGGTTGTAATCAAAACTTGTTGACCAAGATTCGCTGATAGAGAATCGAGACTCGCATTAAGAATTTCTTGCTGGCTTGGGTGAAGAAATGCTTCGGGTTCTTCAAACATAATTAATGTAAAATCAGGGTTAAAATCCTTTTTTTCTGGCTCATCTTTGTCAATATATTGAGTTGAAATTTTAATAAGCGAGTAAATAAGATGTCGCTGGAGACCCTGACCAAAATCTCGAATTTGAACCTGCTGGTCTAACTCTTTATCAGATAATGAATGGTTAACTAAATTTTTAACAATATCGTCACTATTTATCGATCTAATATCCAGATGAAATTTAACATTCCAGTCTTTCAATTGTGTGTTCATTGCTTCTTCAAATTTATGTAATGAGAATCCATCTTGTGATGCATCAGATGAAAATTTCTCATTAAAGTCCTGGAATGAATCCTGCAGTAATTGATATGCCTGACTTTTTTTCACAACTTTTCCCATAACAAAAGAGAGGACATTTCGGAATGGGGAGGGACCAGTTGTCTTAAAAGCTTCCTCTGTTTTCATGAGGTCAGGAATATAAAGCGCAGATCCTAGTTTTGCTTGTGATATATTCTTTGCGCCATAGAAGAGAGAATTGGATAATCCATTTGAAGTATATGCAAAAATATTACTTTGATTCGCTTTAACAAGATTTTTATCTTCAGATTGAAGATATTTTCTCACTTTTAATGAATTTTTTGGAAGTCGATATTCTTCCTTAAGTTTAATATACTCATTATCTGTCAAATTATATTCAATCTCAATCCAGCTCTCTTTATCATTTGTTTTAAATTTGGGAAAATCATCATTACCTGTGAATTTCAATTTATCATATTCATAAAAAACTCGCAATGCTCGTAAAATGTTGGATTTACCGTGATTATTTGCACCTATGAGTACTGAATAATCCTCAAGATTGAAGTGAACATCATCGAGTGAACGAAAATTATGTATTTTAATGGAGATTATTTTCATAACTCTTCTCCCATTTTGAGCATTGCAATTTCCACAAAATCATTGAGCTCGCTGTTGTTCTCAAGGATCTTTTTATCTAAAATATTCCCAATGGTCATAATATCTGCAAATCGCCTTTCCTGATAGGCTTTTGTGAAACCATATAAAAGAGCCTCTTTCCGGACATCTTTGATTATTTTCGCTCCTTTCAATGATAATTCAAGAATATTTTCGAAGGATTTTTGAAGCTCTCTCTCACGACGGGATTCAACATCTTCACGTTCATCATCAGTAGTTGGACGGCGATATTTTCCATCTTCGAAAATAAAGTTGATATCTAAAAGCTGTTTTGGTTCAGGTATCTGATCCTTGCTTGCTGATAAGGATGAGAGAATATTACGTGAAGCTGTATATATATCCCCGAAGGTTTTTGGAGTCGATAGGAAGTTGTAAAGCCAGATAAGAAATGATCGTTCATCTGTAATGAATAGTGTTTGTTGACCTTTTGCGATGGTTTCAATTGCTTGTAACCCGTGTGCCTTTTTCCATTCCTCATATTGTGCAGTTTCATTATCCAGGAACCAATAACCATCAATATGCTTGAAGTGATTCTTTAATAAGTCATAAAATTGATGGGAATTAAGCCTGATTTCATAGCCACGCTGGATGTAATGAGCGAGCATTTTTGAGAAGAGCATTTGCTCGGTTCGTTCGACATTAGGCTCTTTAGGCAGGTGAGAGAGGTGTTCTGCAACGAATTCTCTTTCAAGACCCGCACCAGCTCTTTTCAAGAATATATCTTCGAACTGAAACCTTGGCTTATAAGCATTTATAATTAAATCTTTTTCTACAGCTCCGGGAGCTGTTACTTGCTTAAAACTCCCTTGTTGTTTATCAAGTATTGATACTTGAGCGATAATGAAACCCGATTTAGAAATGGCATCTTGAATGGCATTCCAGACATCTGCTCTGGAATTGTGAAATATTACAGTCATCCAACGATTTGGTTTTAAAATTCTATTCATCTCCATAAAAGATGAAGCCATTAATTTTTTATATTCTTGAATTTGTTTTCCTTGAGATTTATTGATTATAGCTTCATTTAAATTATTTGTAGTGATTTTTATCCAAGATTCAGCTATAAAATTTAACTCTGAATACAACAAATTATCCCCAAACGGAGGATCTGTAAAGATATAATCTATTGAACAATTAGGCTGTAAACTATTTTCCGCAGAGGATACATTGATGATTGAAAGATTTTTTCTTTTTAACTCATTAAATGCAGAAACTAATCTTTTCAACTTATTTCTATATGCAGAGAAGACGTTAGATTCAACAATTTGAGATCCAATATATAATGTTCCACTTAATGGATTGTAAGGAAAAGATACATTCGGTCGATATCGATTCATTTTACTTAAATTAATTAATTGTGATGTAAACCATAACAATTCAGCATTATTCTTGCATTTATCTCTCAATGCGGCTAATATCCATAATGTTCGTTTTGTATAGAAATGGTGAACATTGGTAATTCCCAAATGATATCCTGCTCTCCATGTATCTCCCCATTGATCGCCCTTCCCTAAAATTAAGTCTTTTGGATACCAGTATGGGATCTCGGATGATTCAATTTTTTTTATTAAATCGATATCTGAATTATCTACCTCTCTCTCATATCTTTTGCCATTTATTGAATAATTAACTAATACTGGAAGTTGTTTTGTTTTTACTATATTTCTTCCAATAGCTGAATCAAAGATATTTTCTTCTTTTCTTTTACTAATATTTTTTGAAATAGTAGCTTGACATGAAGGACATTGATAATTTTTATTAACTTTTCCTGTTGATTTCTCAACACCAACTTCCCAGAATATATAATCATTCATGCAAAAAGGACAAATAAATACATCAGACCAAACAACAAAATTAATCAAACCTTTTGTTACACCATCGACATGGTAAACCTCGTACATCCATTTACATTCATTTTCAATCTCATTTAGGATAGTATTGCAATTAAACTCGAAATTTTGTAAATCTAAATCACTATTAAAATTTTTACTAATAAATGCAGAGATTGGAGAAATATCCGATAATATGGTGTATCTATTAAGTAATTGTGCAGCAACACCTGTCATACCAGTTCCACAAAAACCATCATAGATAAGATCCTCTTCTTCAGTATAGTGATTAATGAATGGCATTATCGCTTTATGCGGAACTTTTGTATGGTATGAATAAGCATTATAAACAGGGTTGCTCTTTCCTTCACTAACATCGCTGACAAACGGCGTCCTCTCATAATCATCAGTCGCTGGGTCATAAGGCTCTCCAAATGCTGCGATAAAATCGTTGATATACGGATTCGGGCACGCAGTGTAATACGGCGGATCAGATAGTGCAAGAATATCTTCATCAGTTCCGATCGGGAAACCTTGAATCGATCGTAGCGACGGCAATTGATCTTTCAGTGGCTTGGCTTTGCACGCGGCCTCAAATTGCTGCCCCTTCTGTTCCTCAGTGAGTTCAGGTCCAGCCATTCACTCACTTCTCCTCTTTTTGCGCCATTTTTATCCGTACTTTATCGAGATCTTTACCTTTGACCAGAGAATCCTCGAATGCCTTCAACCGCTTATCAAAGGTCATATAGTCCATGACCTGCGAATCGGAAAACAAGGCATTTGCAAGCATCCTTTCACTAATTTCTATCAGTTCTAGCTCTTTGAAGAGGTTATTGAATGCCATAACAAGCGTTTCTGAGACAGGTGATGGTAATTTTCCGCTTTTAATAACGCTATTAATCAACTGCTGTTCATCAGAATTGAGTAGTTTCACATTATCACGGTAATTATTCAGCTCAGAAAGCACGGTTCTTTCCCATTCTGAGTAAATAGCCGTTATCTCAGATTCCACATCGTCGATTCTCTTATCGATATCTAACTCTTCCAATCCTTTCGGGAAATCACATCTTGGGCAAAGAACTTTTGTATCAAGGATCTCAACCCTGAAGTCAGGACAATGCATTCGACTCATTACCGTTAACTCATTTTCTACCTTTGAGAACCGCAACCTATCGAGGAGAACAATATTTTTTAGAATCCTTAATTGTTGGTATTCCGGGCTGTCCCTTATGCTTGATAGTCGGGGCCAGTCAACCTTATCCCCAACATATCTGTCATGTGCTTTGTAATATGCAGCCCTATATTGACGCTGAGTTTGTTGAAGTTTACCACGAACGAGGTTATGGTTTTCTGGAAGAAGGATCTTATCTGAATCTTTTAGAAGTGAAAGTGAGAAGGAAATATCCTCTTTTATGCCATCTAATGATAATAGATCTGGGCATTCTTCAATGACTTTCTGGGCTTCAAGGACATAATTTACTTCTCGTTCGATCTCCCCAGTATAGAGAATATAGAAATTATGCATCTGATTCAACATTTTTAATGAATTTCCAATCATTGTGATACGATCTGGATCATAGACAACCCTCTTCAGGTCATTAGGTGTTTTTACTTTTTCAAAATCATCCAGAGGTAACCCTTCTTTCACCTCTTCGTGTTTCTTTTTCAGAGTGTCAATATTGAGAATTTCAAATGCAGATAGTGACATCGTGCTCAGTTTGTTATCAATGAAGGAAACCTGCTCCTTAATCTGAAGATATTTTGTTCTGAATTCCTGGATTGCCTCATTTCTTTTGGCAGACACACGCAATTTTTTAATTGCTTCAGAATCTATGTCGAGAGTGGTGAACAGAGTAATTACTGGTTGGATATCAAAGTCGCTTTCTAATGTCAGGTACAGAATATTTTCGAATGCCTCAAGGCCACTCTTAAAAACATCATCGACATCAGAAGAGGAGATCGTCTTTCCACCTTTTGCTTTTAAGGCAATCTCCCCGTTAAAGGTCAGGACCGCTATTATGAACTCTGTCATAATCGGATCATATCCATATGGGCTTGTCTTATAGCGATTCAGCAGCTCATTTATTGGGACATTTATACCTGGATTGTCTTTGGCAGCTTTTATTATTTGAATAGCAACTTCGGATTTCGAAGTTGACAAATTCTTCTTATCATCAAGGAGGTCCATAGCATTGATCAGGGTGGTTGTTGTTGAAATTGTTCCTTGGGTCCCGCTACGGGTGATAAGATCTTTCAATGCTTTTGAAAACTCACCAAGGATATTGTCTCTTGATATAGTTTGGGAGAACTTTGGATGTTTTGGGTAGGTTGTTGTGAAATAGTCATCAAACAAATCAGGTTTTATATCGGCAAACAACTCATCAAAGTTTGAGAACTCTCTTGATATCATCAATTTGATGCTCTTCTTTTCCAATCCCTTGTTGATTGTGCCATAATCAAGATATGATTGTACAAACATCTCGGTAAATTGCCTTTTTAGACCAACATACTTTTTTTGAATTATGCTTCTCTGGATATTTTCTTTGAGAAGTTCATTAGCGGCAGCTACTTTTTTTAACTCCACTGTTGCCTCGGGTGAAAGACTGCCCTCAATAATGATGCAGTTGGGTGAGGCTGTATACCTGTTATTGACACAGAATGGTGAGACAAAAATAATCTGGTAGTCCCCAATTCTTGTTGTAATCTCTCCTTTACCGGTTTCATAAATAAATTGACCGTCACGAAAAGATCGTTTTGATTTCCACCCACAACTATCAGCAAAAATTCCAACAGCCCCATTGGATGTCAAAGATAATTGATCCTTGAGAATATCCAGTATCTCACTATCCATTGCATCTTCGGGAAGGTTATCTGTTTTACGTAAAATGACCTGATCATAATCAGGCCCGGATTCAAGATCTAGGTAATAGTATCCATCGTCAGTCTTACTAATAAATCGACCATCAGTTACTTTACGGAGTCTATCAAGAATAAGTACAATCTCATCCTTTGCCTCTATGTTTATATTCTTTGGGAGGTACAATAATTCATTTGCTAATTCAGGAGCAGTTGCACCGTTCCTAGTGGTTTTTCCAAGTAATTTTAAAATTGCAAGTGCTTTGATTATTTTTCTTGCATTATCTTTGTCCCGATCTTCGAGAAGATCTATCTTTGTATCTAGCGTTGTGACGGCCTCAACTATTGGGGCGACATTATCCAGGTGTTTTACTGTGTGTTTTGAGGCAATTTCATCAAAAATCTTATCAAAGGTAATAATGCATGGGAATTCTTCATCTAATATCTCCTCAACTTCCTGCATGGTAAACTGAATTACTCCTCGCTTTTCAAAATAAGGAAGTTCAGAAAACGTTTGAATGACATAAGGGTGAATAGGGAAAAGGTCTATATAATCGTCGATATTGGATTGAACCATAGGATAATATTTTATATAACTTGATAGCGCGGCCTCGAGTTCAATTTTTTGTTCCTTAGATTTATACAGAACTCTTTTGGAGATCACTTGCTTGATATCCTCTCTTTTTATAGTAATAATCTGGAACCGCTCAGAAACTCTCCCAAAACTCTCTGCTTCATCAACATATTTTGGATTGGTAAAGATATGCTCCTGCATCGCACCAATAAACAAAAAGTCGCTTTCCTGTGCAACTTGCCCAAGGATTCTTAGAAAACCCGTATCACGTCGGATTTTCTCACGTGTTTTTTGTTTCAAGAAATCGGAGATCTCATCAAAAATAACAACAAGCCCACGTTTTGGGTTATTTACCTTGATTATTTCTAAAACATCTCTAATATTTTGTTTGTGATCGGGTACTCCATCTGTTTTAAAATCAAAAGATATGTTGTAGTTTTTCTCTAATTGGGTCTCTACTTGGTCATAAAAATATTCAGAAAGTTCTACATCATTTGGTTGGAGTTCCCAATGAATAACCACAAAATCACGATCAATCTTTTTTGCTTCTTCACGGACATTGTCATTTTGAATTGAGGATCTAAATTTTGGATCTGACAGTATGGAGATAATAAATGCCAATAGATGGGATTTTCCTGAACCATAACCTCCAACAACTTGGATAGCCTTATGGGTATCTTTTTGAATATCTTTTAATAAATAAATAAGATAATCTTCCATTGCATGGGATATTATATAATTCTCAACCAGTTTGTTCTTATCTCCCAAAGCATCAATATCGATGACTTCTTTGATTTTTGAGAATGTTACCAAATCGTAAATTTTAGACATCTATCTCCTCCATCTTCACATGAATTAATTCACTGACGTCAATTTCTGTGTAATCAGGTCTTCCGTATTCGGAATATTGAATTCGAGTCCCAGAAACATGACCCTCAACAAAAATTATGATTTCATTCGTTCGTGAACGATATTTGAAAGCACCAACCGGGTTCAGCTTTCCAAGTTCGGGCGAGTAAAGGATATTTGTATTGTAAAAAATAACCTTTTCAGGAAGGCTATTGAACCACGATTTAATTTTCTCTCCAATGCGGATTTTCCTTTTTTTCTCAGGAACATCCTCAATCAAACATAAAATTTCCGTTGTGATGTCATAGCTTGTCCATCCCTTCTCTTTAAGAGGGGATAATACTCGATCAAATTGTTGATTGTTATCGATAATAACTAACATCTTATAGTAGTTTTTTTGGTTTTCGTTAATAAGATCCTGTAATTTCATTAAATCGCCTTCAATCCCCAATGTTCCATAATTTTTCAATTTCCTTCAATATAGTCTAAACTCTTTCTCACGAAGTAGTATTCGGCTAAAGGTTAGGATGGAAAATTTGAAATTTCATTCGTACATCGTATTCATACAGTTATGTCTCTTCTTTAGCTGTATGCCAACAGATACACTTCATCCTTTTAAGTGATCTCCCATTTTAGTTATTATTACCGAGACTTGAGATTATAATTAAATATAACTACCGATTTTATGGATTTGCCAAAATAGTGATAAATTCGGGTTTAATCGGTCATAAAGGATCAGGGATTATACATACGTTGTTCATCAAGTGGTGGATGAATGGATTAACGAATTGGGGGCTACCCGAAAGGTTTGAGAGCAACACCGACAACAAGCGGATAAGTAAGGAATTCGGCTTGCCTCATTATAAACTTGGCATCTCTGTTCAACCTATATTCCCGCTCACTCATCACGAGGCTGGCGGCTTCACACCCAGAGCATGATACAGATCCTCTTGTTTTTCAACCCTCTCACCCACCCGCAGTGATCTACCCGGCTGCTCGAAACACTCAATTACATCGAGCTTATGACAATTACTCATCCATTTCCTCTTCATATTCGTCCTCCAACAAATCCTCAACATCATCTGCAAGCCATTCCAACGCAGAACTGACACTAACCACAAGCCAGGAATATTTGTCAATATTTGGATCAGCTACTGCTTCCACAAGAAAGGGGATCGCCTTTGGATCACCGATTCTTCCAAGTGCTAATGCTGATGCAGCCCGGCTCTCTTCTTCTGATCTATTTTGATCATGTATTATTTCGCAGAGAGGCTCAAACCCAAACTATTCTCTCACTTAGGGAATAAATCAAGTTTCAGCTTCTTCTCAAGCTCCCGAACCTTCTTCGGCACCTCAGTGATCTGCTCAAACCCATCATAGGTGATTCGCATCACTTTAGAGAAGATCAGGAGAACATCTTTGGGAGCATACTCGGATGTCAGCCCAGCTCTCTTAATAACTGCCTGAAGCTTGCAATAGAGATACAGGCAGAGAAAGCCGACAAACAGGTGTCCACATACTGCGCTCCGCTCACCAAGATGCAACACATCTGCCTGCACTTCATTTTTCAGCGTATCAAAGAACCGTTCAACAAGATCACGGGTTTTGTAGAGTTCATAAATCTCCTCAGGCGTTCTATCGACATTCGAAACAAAGAGAATGCGTCCTGCCAGCTTCTCCCTGCTCTTCGCTTCATCTCCGGTAATATCCCCCTTCTTAACGTTCTTAAAGAGCGTCTTGAATTCCTCAAGCTCCAGATCCTTGTCCTCGAACAAATAGAGGAATTTTCCTCCAATCTCCCGCTTCCCTCCACGAATCAGTCGTTTATGGTACAAAAACTTCTCTTTCAAATGAATCCGCGTCTCAAAATACGTACTATTCCGTCGTTGTGGAACAATTGCCGAGCAGTTTCGCTCAAATATTCCTTGCAGCACCTCCTCTGAGACAAATCCCCGATCAAGGATGAGGATCGCATCCTCAAGTTTCAACTCGTCCAATGAGGGGAGAAGTGTTTTGACATCCTTCACAGATCCAGGAATCGCTCGTAGCATCACCGGGAGGCCAGTTTCGAGTCCGCAAAACAGGGCCAGGTTTACCTGAGGTAGGGCAATCTCCTCGTGGTTGCGTCCCCATTCAGCAAGAGAGAGGTTATCCGAGAGTGAGAAGACAAACGAGAGATCATAGATGAGATGGCGGTTTCCCTGGCAGAGATGTTTGAAGATCATATCCTGACCGATGATATCGTCACCGATAGCCCGGAGCGTGAGAGAAAGGTTCTTAGGAGAACAATTCGGTGATATATCCAGCAGATTATCCAGTTTCTCCCATGCTGTTTTGACTCGTTTTAAAGGAAGGTATCCTGAGACACGGGTGAAGACAAGAACAAGGATCTCTTCCCAGTGGTCAGGGAATGCCTCGATAAGAACGGGTACAAGTTCCTGAAACTCTTGAGCCAGCAGCTTTGCGTTCCCATATTCATGGGCAGATCGCGGCCTTGGAATGGGATTATTCGTAGTGGTGGTCGTGGCAGTGCCCTCCTGTGACGGGCGAGTTGAACCTTTCATCAGCACCCCTCTGTCCTGAGTTAGTCGCCCTATGTATTCCGAGATCTTCTTTGTCTTCTTGGTTTCTCTGTTGTAGGTGCTGGTTGAATAATAGACGTAGGGTTTCCCCTGGATATACTTGATCTCAAGGCACTTCTTTCCCATATCTCGCTGTTTTGCAAGCCACTCTTCTGCCCACTCTTCCATGTAATAATATTAGGGAATAATACTATATAGATCTTTTGGTCATGCAGCCATGTTTTGATGAAAAGAGTGTTATATGAAGAGATTATGCCCTATGAATGGAAAAGTTTGGGCTCAAATGTCGGAGTCCATTGATTCATACCCAATGCTGTTATGGCCTCTTCTAAAAGGTATTCATCACTATCTGGATCATTAAGGATGTTTAGGAGAATGTAATTTGAATCGATTGTGTTTATCTCCTTTAAGATGTAAACGACAAGCGTTTTGATATCTATCGAGTATGCCCCTATTATAATCTCTTTTAGTTCCAGATCATGGCATTCATAATGTTCTGCAAGACATTGAACCACTTCTCTTTCACTCTCTGTAGTTAGATATTCGATAAGAGGAGAGAGATCCTCAAATGTCTCGTCAAGAATAGAGGCGAGCTGTAGGAGGATAGAATGGTCGTAAAAAAAACAGAGGCCAATAAAAATGTCGCTAATATATTCAAAAATGGTCTCTTCATCTTCTGATGGTATGTCTCTGATTGACTGTATTATTGGGCTAATCGCCCTCTCATCACCCAGGCGAACAAGACACTTTATTGCGGCTTTCCGGATATCCAAAAAAGGAGATGTAAGAGCATCTATCAGGGCGTTGATGCATTCATCTTTAAGCGCGGTAGTCATGTTCCAAACCTCATCGTGACGTAAAACGAATGGGGAGTTATTGGGGTAGATCTGGATAAGGTTTCGGTTTTATGATGGCCCTATTTTGATCACACCAGCAATCTCCCATCACTTATCAGATCCTCACCTCCTCTCGCACATCCTCTTCACATCAGCTGCCGGAGCGAGATCCGGATCAGGGCATAGGTGGCAAGCGACCTGAGCAGCTCGTAGAAGGAGGTGATCGGTGGGGTAGTCATCGGTCTACTCACCGCTGAGCACTTTTAACCGCCCCAAGTGAGCATTTCTGCACTGCCATTGATATATCTTACAGGAAGAAAAGGAAAATGAGTGAAGCTGTGGTTAATTATTGGTTAAGTAGTGATCAAGTAG
>NPIG01001226.1_pt1 | contig 14362 bp, 15 predicted proteins | sample 8637441 | NCBI WGS metagenome assembly NPIG01 (sample SAMN07420675, study PRJNA396082) | bioreactor metagenome | isolation source: sample BR6 brine-fed electro-methanogenic bioreactor BR | place: Japan: Kochi | collected 2016-06-14 | reverse complement strand
AGGGCAGCGGCATGAGCGATCTGGGCCGCCTCGAACGGGTCGAGTTGCGCGACATCTGGAAAAGCGAAGCGCAGGACTTCACCCCCTGGCTCGCACGGGAGAGCAACCTCGCGTTGCTTGGAGAAACGCTGGGCATCGACCTGGAGCTTGAAGCCGTTGAGCAGAACGTCGGCCCGTTCCGAGCCGATATCCTGTGCAAAGATACATTGAGCGATCGTTGGGTTCTGGTGGAAAACCAACTCGAGCGTACGGACCACACCCATCTGGGCCAGCTGATGACCTATGCCGCCGGGCTGAATGCGGTGACAATTGTCTGGATCGCAGCACGGGTCGCCGACGAACACCGGGCGGCGATGGACTGGCTGAACGAGATTACCAGCGACGAGGTAAAGTTCTTCGCGTTGGAGGTCGAGTTGTGGCGGATAGGCGAAAGCCCCGCCGCGCCCAAGTTCAACATCGTCAGCAAACCCAACGACTGGTCGCGCAGCGCCAGCGGGGCGAAACAAACTATTGAAGGCGGAGGCCTAAGCGCCTCCCGCCAAATGCTGCTGGACTACTGGACCGCTTTTGAAGCAACGCTTCCGACGGTGAGCCGCCGGGTGCGACCAGTCAAACCACTCGTCCAGAACTGGCTTGTGCACAGCATTGGCAAATCCGGGATAACGCTGAACACATCATGGAACCGTCGCGAAAACTGGATTCGTGCTGAAATCTATCTCACTGGTAAGCTGGCCAAACCGTACTTCGAATGTCTGCGCAATGTCCGCGAAGAGATAGAGACCGACTTCGGCGCCCCGCTCACTTGGTACGATGCAGCGTCTAATGACCGACGCATCTATGTGCAGCACGATTTTCCCGACGTGTGTGATACCGTGAGTTGGCCGGAACAACACGATTGGCTGGCCAACGCATTGGACCGGCTGCACGCAGCTTTCCACGACCGGGTGCGCTCGCTTACCCCTGACATGATCGGAGACTCCTGAATGTCCTCGCTTCTTTTCACCAACGCCCGGCTGATCGACCCGGAGGCCGGGACCGACGAGCTGGGCGCGCTGCTGGTGCGCGGCGGGCGTATCGTGGGCCACGGGCAGGAGGTCGGCCTGGCGGGCGAGGATATCGCGGTCGTCGATTGCGGCGGCAAGTGCCTCGCCCCCGGGATCGTCGATCTGGGCGTCAAGGTCTGCGAGCCGGGCGAGCGGCACAAGGAAAGCTATCGCAGCGCCGGTCTGGCGGCGGCGGCGGGGGGCGTGACCACCATCGTCACCCGGCCCGACACCGACCCCACCATCGACAGCCCCGAAACGCTGGAATTCGTCACCCGGCGGGCACAGGCCGATGCGCCGGTCAAGGTGGTGCCGATGGCGGCGCTGACCAAGGGGCGGCAGGGGCGCGAGATGACCGAGATCGGCTTCCTGATGGATGCGGGTGCCGTCGCCTTCACCGATTGCGATCACGTGGTCGCCAATACCAAGGTGCTGTCGCGGGCGCTGAGTTACGCGAGCGCGCTTGGGGCGCTGGTGATCGGGCATCCGCAGGAGCCGGGGCTGACCGCCGGGGCGGCGGCCACCAGCGGCAAGTTCGCCGCGCTGCGCGGGCTGCCCGCGGTGTCGCCGATGGCCGAACGGATGGGGCTCGACCGCGATATCGCGCTGTTGGAGATGACCGGCGCGCGCTATCACGCCGACCAGATCACCACCGCCCGCGCCCTTCCGGCGCTGGAGCGGGCCAAGCGCAACGGGCTCGACATCACCGCCGGGGTGGGCATCCATCACCTGACGCTGAACGAGCTGGACGTCGCCGATTACCGCACCTTCTTCAAGCTGAAGCCGCCGCTGCGCGCCGAGGATGACCGCAAAGCGGTGATCGAGGCGGTGCGCACTGGCCTCATTGACGTGATCTGCTCGATGCACACGCCGCAGGACGAGGAGAGCAAGCGGTTGCCGTTTGAGGAGGCGGCGAGCGGCGCGGTGGGGCTGGAAACCCTGCTGCCGGCGGCGATGCGGCTCTATCATGCGGGCGATCTGGACCTGCCGACGTTGTTCCGGGCCATGAGCCTGAACCCCGCCAAGCGGCTGGGGCTGGCGTCCGGGCGGCTGAGCGAGGGGGCGCCTGCGGACCTGGTGCTGTTCGATCCGGATGCGCCCTTCGTGCTCGACCGCTTCACGCTGCGGTCGAAATCCAAGAACACGCCGTTCGACGGCGGCCGGATGCAGGGCCGCGTTCTGGCCACCTATGTGGACGGCGCCGCCGTTTATCGGAGAGACTGATGCCGGAGATCACATCCACCGCCGCGACGCTGATCCTCTGGGCCGTGATCGGCTATGGCCTCGGCTCGATCCCCTTCGGCATGGTGCTGGCCCGGGTCATGGGGCTGGGCAACCTGCGCGAGATCGGCTCGGGCAATATCGGCGCGACCAACGTTCTGCGCACCGGCAACAAGGCGGCCGCCGCGCTGACCCTGCTGCTGGACGGCGGTAAGGGGGCGGCGGCGGTGCTGCTGGCGCGCGCCTTCGCCGGGGCGGACGCGGTGCAACTGGCCGGGTTCGCGGCCTTCATCGGCCATTGCTACCCGGTCTGGTTGGGCTTCAAGGGCGGCAAGGGGGTCGCCACCTTCCTCGGGCTGTGGCTGGCGCTGGCCTGGCCGGTGGGCCTTGCCTGCTGCGCCACCTGGCTGAGCGCCGCGGCGCTGAGCCGGATCTCCTCGATGGGGGCGCTGGTGGCGGCGGCGGCCTCGACGCTTTGGGCGGTGGCGCTGGGCTTTGGCGACGCCTTCGTACTGGGGATCGCCCTGACCCTTTTGGTGTTCTGGCGCCACCGCGCCAACATCGCGCGCATCCGCGCCGGCAGCGAACCCAAGATCGGCCAGAAATAGCGCCGCGCCAGCCGACAACCAGGCTGCCCAAAGACCGGGCGGCAGGCGGCAAACCCAGAGATCAAACCGGCGAACAGGCCGCGCGCGCGCATGCGCGCGGGCCATCACGGGCCGGTAAATACAGGTTGATTTGAACGTTACCGGCGCAATCTCCACCTGCGTTCGGTGCCGGTCAATTCCGACCGCACATCCCAATACCCTCCCCCCCGGAACGGGCATTTTCGCACCGAATTCCGGAACAACAGAGAAAAGGAACACGCATGACCAAGATGGGATCCCTGCTTGGCGGACTGGCGCTTTCGGTCGCCGTCGCAACCTCGGCCCTTGCCGCCGGCGTCGAAATCAACGCCTCCTCGACCGGCCTGGCGATGCAGGGTTTCGACCCGGTTGCCTATTTCACCGACGGCGAGGCCACCAAGGGCAGCTACAAGATCACTGCGGTCTACGACGACGCCACCTATCGCTTTGCGTCCGAAGAGCACAAGGCGATGTTCGAAGAGAACCCCGAAGCCTATCTGCCGGCCTATGGCGGCTATTGCGCCTTCGGCACCTCCATGGGCTACAAGTTCGACGGCGACCCGAACTATTGGAAGATCGTCGACGACGTTCTGTACCTGAACCTGTCGAAGGACATCCAGGACCGCTGGGAAGGCGACATCCCGGGCTTCATCGTCAAGGCCGACAGCAACTGGACCGAGATCGCCGACAAGGATCCGGCGGCCCTGCAGAGCAACTAAATCCCGCTCACGGAGAAAAAACGGAAAACGGCGGCTCCGAGAGCCGCCGTTCTTTGTCCCGGCCGCGCCTGTCGCACGGCCACGCGGGACGGTCCCGGTGGGGACCCGCGTCAAGCCGGCCGCCGGGCCACCTCAGGGGATCAGCCGCTCCAGCGCGCGGCCATTGGCCCAGGTGCCGTGCAACTCGCCGCTGGGCATGCGGACATAGACCACAGGGTAATTGTCGCCCCAGTCGACCCAGACGACGTCGCCATTGCGGGAGCCGCTGCCGGAATAGGTCTGGCTGCCGACGCGCCAGGACATGTAGACCATCGCGCCGTCTTCGCGGATGTTGACCGTGCCGCTATAGGCGGATCCGTCCGGGTTGCGCCCCTCGGCGCGGTACGCCCCAGAGATCGATTGCGCAGCCAGCGGACCGGCCAGCGTGGCCAGTCCCGCGACCAGCCCCGCCATCACCGCGCGGCGGCCCCAGTTTGAATGTGTCATGTGCCTGTCCCTCCGATGCGTCGGCATGGGGACAGTGTGGCCCGGAACGGACCGCCTGTCACGCTGCGCGGCGGCGGGCGGTTATTCAGATCCGAGGGCGGCGCCTGCCTGGGCTGGCGCGATCGCACCTGCCGGGGGGGCAGACAGGCGCTGCCCGGCGTTTCCGCCGGGCGAAACCTGTGGCCGATGCTCAGGGCGACCTCAGTAGGCGAAGGCCTCGTAGATCCGGTCCAGATCGCCGTTCCAGTCGCCGTTATATTCCTCCAGCAGCTCGTCGGCCGGGACCATGCCGGTTTCGACGCTGTCTTCCAAAGCATGCAGGAAATGGCGTTCGTCCTGCACCATGCCGCCCAGGCCGGGGCGCGCGCGGGCCTTGAGGCCGGACCGCGCGATATCCAGCACCTCCTTGGCGAGGTCCTGCATGCGGTGGCCGCCGACTTCGGCCTGGAGCCCGTGTTCCGCCGCGCCCAGGCGCCAGGCCTCGCGGGTCTCGGCATCCCAGCCCTTGACCAGGTCCCAGGCGGCGTCCAGTGCCGATTGATCGTAGGTCAGCCCGACCCAGAGCGCCGGCAGCGCGCAGAGCCGCCGCCACGGGCCGCCGTCGGCGCCGCGCATCTCGATGAACTTCTTCAGCCGCGCCTCGGGGAAGGCGGTGGTCAGGTGGTCGGCCCAATCGGAGAGCGTGGGTATCTCGCCGGGCAGCGCCGGAAGCTGACCTTTGAGGAAATCGCGGAACGACTGACCCAGCGCATCGATATATTCGCCGTCGCGGTAGACGAAATACATCGGCACATCGAGCATGTATTCGACCCAGCGCTCGAAGCCGAAGCCATCCTCGAACACGAAGGGCAGCATGCCTGTGCGGGCGGGATCGAGATGCTGCCAGACCCAGGAGCGATAGGATTTCATCCCGTTGGGCTTGCCCTCGAAGAAGGGCGAATTGGCGAAAAGCGCGGTGGCGACAGGCTGCAGCGCCAGGGCCACGCGCATTTTCTGCACCATGTCGGCCTCGGACCCGAAGTCGAGGTTCACCTGAACGGTGCAGGTGCGCCGCATCATGGTGGTGCCGGTGGTGCCGACCTTGTCCATATAGGCGTTCATCAGCTTGTAGCGCCCCTTGGGCATCAGCGGCATCTGGTCGTGGGTCCAGATCGGCGCCGCGCCGAGGCCGATGAAGCCCACCCCGATCTCGTCGGCGATGTCCTTGACCTCGCGCAGGTGCTCGTTCACCTCGTCGCAGGTCTGGTGGATGGTCTCCAGCGGGGCGCCCGACAGCTCCAGCGCGCCGCCGGGTTCCAGCGACACGTTGGCGCCGTCCTTTTCCAGCCCGATCAGGTGGCCGCCCTCGCGCAGCTCGGACCAGCCGTAGCGGTCGCGCAGCCCTTCGAGCACGGCGCGGATCGAGCGGTCGCCATCATAGGGCAGCGGTTTGTGGGTGTCCTTGCAATAGCCGAACTTCTCGTGCTCGGTGCCGATCCGCCAATCCTCTTTCGGCTTGCAGCCCTCGGCCAGGTATTCGGCCAGTTGTTCGTGACGCTCGATCGGACCGCCGCCGGACTGAGGAATGGACATGGGACAGGCTCCGTCGTTGCTCGCATCTTAACAATTCCGCAGACAGTTGGGCGGTTTCGCCCCGGGTGTCAATCCATGCACACGTCCGTTCACGGCGTCGTGCGGGTGCCACACGCGCGGCGTGTCAGTTCAGCCGCAGGTGCGCCGGGCGGGTCGGGTGGCGTTCCCAGATCACCACCGCATGCGCGCCGCCGCGGTTCAGCTCGGCCAGCATGCGTTCGGTGCGCAGCCCCGGCAGCGTGGCGAAGACGTCGAACAGATCGGCCGCGCCTTCGGCGTTCACCGGGATGTGCAGCACCGGCTGGCCGGGCTGGTCCAGCACCCAATGTGCAGGGCGTGCGGTGGGGTCGAGCACCAGCCGTTCGAGGTCCGAGACCGAGACCGAACCGCCCGAAAGCGGGCCCATATAGGTGATCTCGCCCTCGTCCACCATCACCACGCCGGGGCCCTGCCCGGCGGCGCGGAAGCGGGCGCGCTGCAGCCCGATCACGGCGAGGGCGGCGCCCGCCGGCACCAGCAGCCAGCCGACCCAGCCGAGAAATCCGCCAACGGAAAGCGCCCAGTAGAGCCCCAGCGCCATCACCGCCGCGCCGGTCAGCGCTTCGCGCCAGCGGTGCAGCGCCGCGCGGGCCTCGGGGCGGATGAAGCTCATCGCCAGTCCCCCAGCGCCTGTTGCCAAAGGGTCATCGCGGCCACGGCGGCGGTGTCGGCGCGCAGGATGCGTGGGCCGAGCGCCACCACGCGCGCCTGCGGCAGGGCCCGGAGGCGTTTGCGCTCGGCCTCTGAAAAGCCGCCCTCGGGGCCGATCAGGATCGCCCAGGGGCCGGGCGCGGCACCTGCAAGCCCCTTGGCCTCGCCCACCTCGGCCTCGTCGCAGAACATCAGTTGCCGTTCCGCCGGCCAGTCGGCGAGCAGCCGGTCGAGTTTCTGCAAATCGCTCACCTCGGGCACGAAGGTGCCGCCGCATTGTTCCGCCGCCTCGACCGCATGGGCTTGCAGCCGGTCTTGGCGGATGCGTTCGGAATTGGTGAAATCGGTCTGCACGGGAATGATCCGCGCCGCCCCCATCTCGGCCGCCTTTTCGACGATGAAATCGGTGCGCGCCTTCTTGATCGGCGCGAACAGCAGCCAGAGGTCGGGCGGCATCTGCAAGGGTTTGCTCTGTTCGATGCAGGTAAGCATCCCGCCGCGCTTGCCCGCCTCGGCCACCTGCGACAGCCATTCGCCGTCGCGCCCGTTGAACAGCGCCACCGGGTCGCCCGGCCCCAGCCGCATCACCCCGAAGAGGTAATGCGCCTGTTCCCGCGTCAGAGGAACCGATTGCCCCGCCCCCAGCGGGTGCTCTACATACAGCCTGACCTTTGCCTTCATGCCGGAGTACATATGCAACCCGAGAGCCCAACGCCAGACGCGACCGCGACAGGACAGGTGGCCGATGCGGTCAAGGGCAACTGGGTCGACCGCTGGGCGCCGGCGGCGACGCGGCCCTATCTGCGGCTGAGCCGCGCCGACCGGCCAATCGGCACCTGGCTGTTGCTGCTGCCCTGCTGGTGGGGGCTGGCGCTGGGCATGCTGTGGGATCAGAGCGCGCGCTGGGAGGATCTGTGGATCTTTGTCGGCTGCGGCATGGGGGCCTGGCTGATGCGGGGGGCGGGCTGCACCTGGAACGACATCACCGACCGCGACATCGACGGCAGCGTCGAGCGCACCCGCTCGCGCCCGATCCCGTCGGGACAGGTGAGCGTCACGCAGGCGCTGGCCTATATGGCGGCGCAGGCGCTGGTCGCCTTTGCGATCCTGCTGAGCTTCAACTGGGGTGCCATCGGGCTGGGCATCCTGTCGTTGCTGCCGGTGGCGGTCTACCCGTTTGCCAAACGCTTCACCTGGTGGCCGCAGGTGTTCCTGGGGCTTGCCTTCAACTGGGGCGCGCTGCTGGCCTGGACGGCGCATACTGGCTCGCTGCACTGGGCGCCGGTGGTCCTCTATGTGGCCGGGATCTGCTGGACGGTCTTCTATGACACGATCTATGCCCATCAGGACGCCGAGGACGACGCCCTGATCGGGGTGAAGTCCACCGCGCGCCTGTTTGGCAGTCAAAGCCCGCGCCGGCTGCGGCAATTCCTGGTGGCGACCGTGATGCTGATGGCGGCGGCGGTGTTCCTTGCGGTCGAGCCGCGCGGATCGCTGGCGGCCCTGGTGCTGGCGCTGGCCGGAACCTGGGCGATGGGCTGGCACATGCAGTGGCAATTGCGCCAGTTCGACCCCGACGACAACCCCAAGCTGCTCCGGCTGTTCCGCGCCAATCGCGACACCGGCTTGATTCCGCTCATCTTCTTCTTCGCCGCGATGCTGGCATGATTGCACCTTTGGCCCGCGGGCTGTAAGACAACCGCACTCCAACGAGCAGAAGACCGATCCGTTGATGCGCCTTTCTTCCCTGTTCGCCGTCGGCCTGACCTTTTTCGCCGCGGCCATCCTGTGCCTTGTGGCGGCAGGTTTCGCGGTGTCGGCAGTGGAGGATTCGACCGAGATCGGCGTGCGCCGCTCGCTCGACGAGGCCGGCCATCACTGGGCCGAGGTCGAGGCCGACGGGCTGCGGGTGATCCTGACCGGCACCGCGCCGGACGAGGCGACGCGGTTCAACACCATCACCGTCGCCGCGCATGTGGTGGATGCGGCCCGCGTCATCGACCAGATGGAGATCGCCCCCACCGCCGACCTGACGCCGCCGCGCTTTTCTGCCGAGGTGCTGCGCAACGACAGCGGCATCTCGATCATCGGGCTGGTCCCGGCGCAGACCGACCGCGCCGACCTGGTGGCCCAACTGAGGGACATCGTCGGCGCGCAGAAGGTGGCCGACCTGCTGGAGACCGCAGATTACCCGGTGCCCGAGGGCTGGGAAGACGCGATGCAATATGCGGTCGTGGCCCTGGCCGAACTGCCGCGCTCGAAAGTGTCGGTCAGCGCCGGGCAGGTCGAGATCACCGCGATCGCCGACAGCCGCGAGGCGAAGATGGCGCTGCAGCGCAAGCTGACCCGCGCCGCACCTCCGGGCCTGCGGCTGGGTCTGGACATCGCCGCGCCGCGCCCGGTGATCACACCGTTTTCACTGCGCTTCATCATCGACGAGAACGGTGGCCATTTCGATGCCTGCTCGGCCGAAACCGAGGCCGCCGGCGCGCGTATCCTGGCCGCCGCCCGCGCCGCCGGCCTGACCGGCGAGGCCAGCTGCACCATCGGCATGGGGGTACCGTCGCCCAACTGGGCCCGTGCTGCCGAGCTGAGCCTGGCCGCCCTGGCCAAGCTGGGGGCCGGGTCGGTCACCTTTGCCGATGCCGATATCACGCTGGTCGCCGCCCAGGGCACCAATGCCGGGCTGTTCGACGATGTGGTGGGCGAGCTGGAAAACACCCTGCCCGAGGTGTTCGCGCTGCACGCGGTGCTGCCGGCGCCGAAACAGGACGGCGGCGCCGGCCCGCCGGAGTTCGTCGCCACCCGCAGCCCCGAGGGGCTGGTGCAATTGCGCGGGCGGCTGAGTGACGAGAATTTGCGGCGCATGGCCGACAGCTATGCCAAGGCGCGGTTCGGGTCGGAGAGCGTTTATACCGCCGCGCGCGTGGTCGAGGATCTGCCGGCGGATTGGCCGGTTCGGGTTCTGGCCGGGCTCGAGGCGCTGTCGCACCTTGCCAACGGCGTGGTCACGGTCCTGCCCGACACGGTGGAATTGAGTGGCGTCACCCATGACGAGGAGGCCAGCGCCGAGATTGCCCGGCTGTTGTCGGACAAGCTGGGCGAGGCCGAGGATTTCACCCTCGACATCACCTATCGCGCGCCGCCCGAACCGGTCGAGACCGCCCCGGACCCCGAAGAATGCGAACGCCGGCTGAGCGCGGTGCAAAAGGACGGCAAGATCACCTTCGAACCCGGCTCGGCCACCATCGCGGCGGGATCGCAGGACATCATGAACAAGATCGCCGAGATCCTGACCGAATGCGAAGACCTGCGACTGGAGATCCAGGGACATACCGACAGCCAGGGGCGCGAGGAAATGAACCTGAACCTCAGCCAGGCGCGGGCGCAATCGGTGCTGAACGAGTTGCGTGCGCGGCGGGTCCTGACCGCAAGCTATGTGGCGGTCGGCTACGGCGAGAGCCGCCCGATCGCGCCGAATGACACCGAAGAGGGACGCGAGGCGAACCGCCGGATCGAGTTCCGCCTGATCCGCCCCGAGGACAGCGCCGACGAGGAAAGCACGCTGGACATGGTGGCCGAGGACAGTGCGCAGGCTGAAGACGCGGCCGACACGGACGGGGAAGACGGGGCCGCGGGCGCGGCGGAGCAGACCGGCGCGGAAGCGGCCGCCGAAGGCGCGGATGGGGCGGACGATACGGACGAGGCCGCACCGCAAGCCGACGCGGCCACGGCAGAGCCGGAGACCGATGGGCAAACCGACGAGGCCGCCAGCAGCGGGGAGACAAGCGAATGAACAGAACCGAGTTCATCATCACCACGGCGATCATCCTGTTCATCGCCTTTGCCGTGGGCTGGTTCGCCCATTGGCTGGTGCATCGCTTTACCCGCGTCAAGCAAAGCGACGTGGCCGACCTGGACCGGATGAGCCAGGAGTTGCACGAGGCCGAGGAAACCCGTGACCAGGCGATCACCTATCTGCAGCAGCGCGAAGCCGAGCTGACCAACCAGCTGACCCAGACCGAGGCCGAGCTGCGCGCGGCGATGGACGGGTTGCGCGATGCCCGCCACGAGGCGGAAGAGCTGCGTTCCCAGGTGGAGCGGGCGCGACAGGGCTGAGGCCGCGCAGGCACGCCCGGTTGCGACCAGAGGTGCCCGGTCCCGCGTAACCCCGACATCCAAAGATGTTGACCCGCAGGCCGAGGCCCGGGGCAATCCCGTTGGGCATGCGGAAAGGGGTGCGGAGGTTTGCCCCGCAGGTCCAATCGGGTCGCCCGCCGAGGGCGCCCTGCCCTTTTCCTTCCGTGAACGTCGCTCCCTGTCATCCCCGCGAAGGCGGGGACCTTCCAAGGGAGGCGCCTGCACAGAGAGATCCCCGCTTTCGCGGGGATGACAGGGTAAAAGGGGGCTGGTCGGTCCGGTGCGGAGCAGCGGGCGGGCACAGGGAGGTGAAAGTTCTTGCATTTTTGCAAGACGCCTTTCACAAATGCCGAATGACCGATGCCCTGCCCCATCCCGCGCCCGATCTGCCCGCCCCGCTTGGCCCGCGCATTCGGCATTTGCGCCGCGAGGCCGGCCTGTCGCTGGCCGAGCTTGCCGCGCGCACCGATGTCTCCGAGGCGACGCTGTCGCGGATCGAAACCGGCAAATCCGAGGTCTCGGCGCCGCATCTCTATCGTCTGGCGGCGGCACTGGGCCGGGATGTCGGCAGCTTTTTCGATGCCGCCCCCGTCCACATGGCGCCGGGACGGCGCAGCGTGACGCGCCGGGCGGAGGGGGCGCCGCTGGACACGCCGCGCCTGCACGGGCGGGCCCTGGCCACCGAGTTGATGCACAAGCAGATGCACCCGTTCGTCAACCATGTCCGCGCCACCACGCTGGACGCGGCCGGCGGGTTGCAGAGCCATGCCGGCGAGGAATTCCTTTTTGTCCTGAGCGGGCAGTTGATCCTGCTGAGCGACACCTACGCCCCGCTGCACCTGCATCCCGGCGACAGCCTGTATTTCGACGGCGCGCAGCCGCATGCCTATCTCTCCGCCGACCCCGAGGGGGTGGAGTTCCTGGTCGTCAACTCCGATCAGATGTCCGACATGTTCAAAGGAGCCCCGCAATGAAGGACCACCCCGACGCCACCCGGATCCAGGCCGAAATCCGCCTGCCGACGCAAGAGCTGCGCGACGACCTGCCCTTTTATACCAAGGTTCTGGGCATGCGCTTGGACATGATCTTTCCCGCCGACAATCCGCGGGTCGCGGTGCTGTCCGGGCACGGGTTGCGCATCCGGATCGAGAAGGGTGCCGCCGAGGCCCCGGGCACCCTTCGCATCCTGACCGAGGATCCCGACGGCTTTGCCGGCGGCGCCCGCGAATTGACCGCGCCCAACGGCACCCGGATCGAGATCGACCGGCTGCACCCGCCGATGGTGATGCCCGCGACCGAGCATATGTTCGACGTGCGCCGGCTGCGCGACGGTGCCCCCTGGGTGATCGGCCGGGCCGGGATGAACTACCGCGATCTGCTGCCGACCCGGCTGGGCGGGGCGATCATCGCCAGCCACATCCGCATCCCCGACGGCGGCCCGGTGCCGGACATGGTGCATTACCACACGGTCGGGTTTCAGCTGATCTTCTGCTACAAGGGCTGGGTCGATGTGCTCTACGAGGATCAGGGCGACATGATCCGGCTGACCGAGGGCGACTGCGTGATCCAGCCGCCCGAGATCCGCCACCGGGTCTGTCATGCCTCGCCCAATATCGAGGTGATCGAGATCGGCGTACCGGCCGAGCATATCACCACCATCGACCACGAGATGACGCTGCCCAACGGCACCGGCGACCCGGAGCGCGAATGGCAGGGGCAGAAATTCGTCCACCATGTCCGCGACACGGCCCGCTGGCAGCCGTTCCGCGTGCCCGGGTTCACCCGCCGCGAAACCGGGATTTCGGCCGGCACAAAGGGCGTGGCCGGGATCCAGGTGGCCCGCTATGACGGCGGCACGCCGCCGGCGACCCGGACCGATGCGGATATCCTGTTCACCTTCGTCATGGAGGGCCGGATGACCCTGCGCGCCGAGGGGCAGGAGCACCGCGACCTGAGCGCCGGCGATGCCTTTGTCATCCCGCCGGGGATGGCGGCGCAATATGCCGATTGCTCGGCCGACCTGGAGCTTCTGGAGGTGGCGCTGCGCGGCGATTTCACCAGCGAGGTCGTGGCGGACAGCTGAGCACCCATGGGCGCCCGGCCCGGTGCTACCACCGGGTCAGCGCATCCTCGTCCTCGTCCTTGGCGTCGACCCAGCCGGCGCCCTGCGCGGTGATCTCTTTCTTCCAGAACGGGGCGCGGGATTTCAGGTAGTCCATCAGGAACTCCGCCGCCTCGAAGGCGTCCTTGCGGTGCGGCGCGGCGGTGGCGACCATCATGATGGTCTCGCCCGGGGCCAGCCGTCCGTGTCGGTGGATCACCAGAACATCGGCCAGCGACCAGCGCTCGGCGGCCTGCTGCGCGATCCCGGCGATCGCCTTTTCGGTCATGCCCGGATAATGCTCGATCTCCATCGCCTCCAGCCCGCCGCCGGGCAGGTCACGCACCACGCCGGTGAAGGTGACGACGGCGCCCGCGCCGCTGACGTCGGCAGCGAAGGCGTTGGCCTCGGCCCCCAGATCGAACCCTTCGGTCTGAACCGCGATCCGCATCGGCCTACCCGCCCGTCATCGGCGGGAAAAAGGCCACCTCGCGCACGCCGTCCAGAGGCGCGTCGAAATCAGCCAGTTCCTGGTCCAGCGCCACGCGCAGGGCGGAAAGGTCGGCGAAGGCGGCCTCATACCGCTCTTCCCTGAGCCGCAGCTCGGCCACCAGGTCGGCCACGGTCGCGGCCTCGGACGCCACCGTTTCGCGCGGCAGCCCGATCCGTTCGCGGACCCAGGCGAAATAGAGAACATCCATCAGCGTGTCTCCCTCAGATGTGGCAGCGCCTTCCGTAAGTAGTCGGCACCGGTGATCAACGTCAGCGCCGCCGCGATCCACAGCAGCCACAGCCCCAGCCGGCCCGACCAGATCATGCCATCATACATCAGCCGTAGCCGGTGCAGATCCTCGACCTCGCCGTTGAGGATCTGCTGCAGCATGGCCTCGTCCATGCCCCAGGAATTCATCACCAGATAATGTTCGAAAATCCCCTGCGAAAACAATGTCGCAATCGCGATCATCTGCGCGGTGGTCTTCCACTTGGCCAGCTTGGTGACCTTGAGCGTGCCGGCGGTATCGCCCAGGTATTCGCGCAGGCCCGAAACGAACACCTCGCGGAACAGGATGAAGGTGGCGGGCAGCACCAGCCAGGGCGTCCAGTGCTCGGTCGCGTAGCCCACGATGATCATCAGCGCGATCACCACCATCGCCTTGTCGGCGATCGGGTCGAGCATCGCGCCCATCTTGGTTTCCTGCTTCCACAGCCGCGCCAGGTAGCCATCGAACCAGTCGGTGACCGCCGCGCTGACGAACAGCAGCAGCGCGAACCAGTCGGCATAGGGGCGGCTGAAATACAGGAACATCACCGCCAGACCGGGGGCCGCCAGCAGACGCAGCAGGGTCAGGATATTCGGAACGTTCCAACGCATGGGCGGACCCTATACCGGCGGTTCGGAATGTGGAAGCGGGGGGTTTTGGAAATCTGCGGGCCCCGGCGAAGACGCGCCTGCGGCGCGTGCCTTCGGCGAGGATACTTGCGGCCAGAAAAAGGACCGCGGGCACTCCTCACCGCCGCGCCGCTAGCCCTTTTCGTGGAAGAAGTCGTAGATCTTCTCGGCCAGCGCGGCCGAGATTCCCTCGACCGCCTTGAGGTCGGCCAGGTTGGCGCGGCTGACCGCCTTGGCGCTGCCGAAATGGGTCAGCAGCGCGCGCTTGCGGGTGGCACCGACGCCGGGGATGTCGTCAAGCGGAGTGGCGCCGACCGCCTTGGCGCGTTTGGCGCGGTGGGTGCCGATGGCAAAGCGGTGCGCCTCGTCGCGCA